>Ga0190361_1000376_pt1 | contig 18245 bp, 19 predicted proteins | sample 48721845_MG_FD_161273 | JGI IMG/M metagenome (GOLD analysis project Ga0190361, IMG submission 161273) | Hydrothermal vent microbial mat bacterial communities from Southern Trench, Guaymas Basin, Mexico - 4872-18-4-5_MG | ecosystem: Environmental > Aquatic > Marine > Hydrothermal vents >... | reverse complement strand
TCTTCTAATTTTTTAACTACAAAACTAATAAAATTATTGGCGCAAAACATATTTATTTTATTATTTGCAACGCAATATATATTATATAATACACCAAAAGGTATTAAAATACAAAAGGCAGCTTCTGCTGCCTTATTTTTATTCATTTTTATATTCCTTTCTCTTCTTTATATTACTTTTTCTTCCATTTCCTTAACTACTTCTTCCTTTACCCCTGGCCACGGATTTATTACTATCGCTAATTTTTTCCCATTACATACCAGTAGAACAACACTCTTCATAGCCCACTCCTTTTTTATTTCTACCGCTTTTACCTTTTTCCGTTCCTGTGGTCCTGGGATTAATTTCTCTACCTCTATCTTATATATCTCCATCTTTCACCTCCTTAATCTCCTTCCATTTCTAACCTTCGAATTTCTGAAGGAGGAATATATCCAAGTAGCCAAATTCTCTTCGTGACCTTTTCCACCACCTCCGGTTTCCGCCTGAAGACACGTATATACCATTCTATCACCTCTTCCTTCTTTCCTCTCGCTGCTATTAAACTTCCCATTTTTACCTCCTTAATTTTTCTAAAATTTTCTAATAAAAAAATAACATAATTTTAATTTTAATGCAAAAGGCTATTAAATTTTAAGAATATGCCATTTTAAACTCACAATTTACAACAAAATAACAGAAAGACTTTTTCTTTACTATTAAAATTAAACATTAAAAACGCCCACAAATTACTAAAATCTCATAGAGAAAGTTTTTAATCTTAATAAATTGTTTTCACCATACTTTTATTGGAATTCTACCTTTAAACAAACTGAAAATTACTTTGCCTCAGATACTTTTAGACAAAATGCTCTTTGAAGCGGATTAGTTATGTTTTCACAAATTGACGGATCTTTTCTTGATCTTGCAATCTCAAAATAACAGGAATCTCTTTGATTTCTATCTATTATTTTTCTGCACACAGACGGATCTTTTACAACAGTAAAAATCTTGCGATAACAAAAATTCCTTTGTTCTTTATCTATTATCTCTTCACAAACAGAAGGATCTTTTTTGTTTATTCCAATTTCACGATAACAAAGATCTCTTTCCTCTTGATTTCCTATTTTCTCGCAGATCAACGGGTCTTCTTTTAATATAGCAACCTCGCGATAACAGAAATCTCTCTTAATAGGATTTGTTGTCTTTCTACAAACAAGCTCAATAATTTTGCGGTAACAAAATTCTCTTTGTCCTTCACTTATTATCTTTTCACAAATAGAAGGATCTTTCTTATTTATTCCGATTTCACGATAACAAAGATCTCTTTCCTCTTGATTTCCTATTTTCTCACAAATTAACGGGTCTCCTTTTAACATCGCAACTTTACGATAATAAAAATCTCTTTTTATTCCAATAAAAATAATACTTCCTATTATTAAAATGACAATGATTACTATTGTTATCAAAAGAATATCTCTTTTTTGTTTAAAATCAATCATAATCTATTTTTAAATTTAAAAAAACCCGACCTTTTTAGAAAATTAACCACAAATCTCTTATTTCTCTTTTAAAATCTCTTCTATTTTTTTAACTACAAAACTAATAAAATTATTGGCGCAGAATTCTTTTCTTTCTTGGCTTTCTAAAGCATCTTTTTCAATAAATTCTTTTAAAAGTTCGCCACATTTTACACTACCAAATTCTTCTTCAAATTCCTCATAAAGTTGTGCTGTTATCTCTAATGCTCTTTGAGGACTTTCTTCTTTTTTAATCCTTCCATATTTTAAGCCAATCAAAACTATTCCTGCAAGGAGTGCGCCACAAAAATTTTTTTTCATTCCAATTCCGGTCTTAAAACAAGAAGTAATTTTTAAAACTTCGTCAGACACTTCAAATAATTCAGCATCTTTTATTGCTTTTACTAATGCTTCACCACAAGAAAAACCTTCTTTTAAATAATTATTTTTTGCCTGAAAAATTAAATTTTCTTTTTCCATATTTTTCTTTGGCGAAAACTATTAGAAAGGATACACCTTCCCTTTAGAGGGAAGATTCGGAAGGAGCGTTCGTTAATTTAACTCCTATTATAGAAATCCTATAACCAGCAAAAATAAATATACCTATTAAAATAGAAAAAGTAATATAATTTAAAAGTTTGGTAATATAATTGCTTGGTAGAATTTTATTGAGTTGTTCTTGTATTACAGATCTCATTTGGGAATTCAAATCTCCCTCGGACAAATTTAAACTTCCTTCTTTTATATGAGGAATCGACTTAAAAAAACTCGGAGGATTAACAGTTTGAGAGTAGACTCTGTACACCTGATAAACTCCCCAAAAAATAATACTAAGACCAATAAAAAGAATAATAATTCCTAACAATTTTGAAAGCTTCATTTTTTAGATTTATTAAAAGTCAATTTTTCTATATTTAATTATATTGCTTTTAGAATATTTTTCAAATTTTTTAAATATTAAATATCAAATAAAACTACTGCCTGCCACTGAGAATTTTTCTTTTCTATGTTTAAATTGTGATAGGTAACTCCTTTTATTTCAAGTCCAAATCTTTTTACTTTTTCTCCGAACAACTCTGCCTTAAGTTCAGTATCGCTAATTTTATCAAACTTTACTTTATAATAAATTTCTTTATTTACTTGCGCCCGATACAGAACTTCGCTTAAAAAATCTACTAAAAGAGAAAATAAATCTGCAGACTTTATTTTTATTTTTGATTTTGTATTTTTTTCAGGAATTTCTATTTCTGGCCTTAAACATTCTCCCATGGCAAAAACAGCATTTTCAAAAAGTTCTTTTTTGTCTTTGCCAAAAATTTTAATTTTTAAATCCGACGGATGGTCCAATATCTCAAATTTTAACATAGGTTTACAAATTAACTAATTCGTTCGTTCGAAGAACGGATTATAAAATCTTAGAAATATCTATTAAAAATTTTTCCCAATTTTGAGAATTTAATTCATAAAGACCAACTGCTTCATCTAAACAAAACTTTCCTATTCTTATTCTTGTTAATTCCTCAATGTATCCTCCACAATCTAATTCTTTCCCAATATCATTTGCCAATGACCTTATATATGTCCCTGAAGAGCAATTCACTTTTATTTCTAAAAATGGCCATTTATACTTCAAAAAAGAAATTTTATGAATTTCTACTCTTATGGGCTTTAATTCTGCTTCCTTACCTTTTCTGGCTAATTCATACATTTTTTTACCTTTAATTTTTTTAGCAGAAAAAGAAGGAGGAATCTGTTCTATCTTTCCGCAGAATTTCTTTAATATTTTTTTTACCTCTTCTGCTGTGGGAATTTTTACATTCTCTTTAAAAACTATTTCTCCCTCTCTGTCGTATGTAGTTGATATTGCCCCTAATCTTATTTTTGCAATATACTCCTTTTTCTCGTTTAAAAATTTATAAAGTAATTTCGTAGCGCCTCTTCCTATGCCTAAAATCAAAAGCCCTGTGGCTAAAGGATCTAAAGTTCCTGAGTGTCCAATTTTTTTAATCCCGGTTATCTTTCTTAAATAATCTACAACATCATGAGAGGTAATACCAGAAGGTTTGTTTATTAAAATAAAACCGGTTTTTGATTTCATAAAAATTTGAGCAACTATTTTTTAAATTCAATGAAATTTTCTTCAATAATTTAAATAACAAATTTTGCCCCGTACCATCCTATATATCAATATATCAATATATCAAAATATCAAAATATGGAATAATAAGGAAAGAGAAAAGAATTTTAAAAAATGTTCCGATTCGTATAAGTTGTGTATGTGCTAAAAGCCAAATTGTTGCTACTTTCTCACTTTAGGAGTTACCCAAAATCCCATATATTTTCCAAACATTAATCTTGTCTGTGCTTCTAAGGCAGGAATCGCCCCAAATACTATCATGGTTACAGGCAAAAAAATCCATTGTAATACCACAAATATTGCTTTAATCCGAGAAGAATTTTTTGGTCGAGGAGGCAAAAGTAAAGAACCTATTACTGCGCAAACAAAAACTCCTATCACTGCTAAAGTCATTATCTGTCCTGTTAATCTAGGAAGATTATACGAGAGCAGAGTTACATTAAATTCTTTTCCGCCTAAAATTACCGGAAGCCATCCCCCGGTCAGAATAATCAAAGCTGCAACTGCCCAAGAATAAAAGCCACCTAAAAGAAGAATGGTATAGCGAAATTTCTTACGCCAAGACATAAACTTTAATTTTTTGTGTTTGTTACCAGTACGCGATTTAATTTTTAAAATGGTGTCCTTCAAAAATCCAAACAATAAATAAGGAATTCCCTCAACTCCCCAAGCCCATCTTCTCTGCTGGCGATATTGAGAAATTACTGTTTTAAAAAAAGTTTTATCAACGCAGGCATCCATAGAAATGGGGTAAAACAAAGGTACAATATAATAATCTCCATTATAAAATAAAAATGCCTTTAAAAATACTCCGGCATCTTCAGAAACAACATTAGTTTGCCAAAACCCCATTTCTACGAGTGCTTTAAAACTCATAGAGTGGGAAGAGTAGGTAATCAACTTTTCGGGTCTAGATTGCTGAAACATTTGCCAAAATACATTACAGGTAGCCACTAATCTTGAAAATAATGGCGCTTGCCAGATATTGTTATTGTACAAAGGAATCGGTTGAAAACTAGTTCTGGTGGGTTTCCTGGAGGTTAAATAATAATAAGTTAAACAAGAAAAATATTTTTCTCCTACTTGTGTATCAATATCAAAACAGGACACAATTATATTCTCATAAGGAATTTTTAACTCATCTATAACTTTCTTAGCTTTTTTTCCTGCCCATGTTTCGTTTGAACCTTTTCCGGCAATCTCTCCTATTATATCTTTTGGATGAACGGTCACCAAAAATCTAAGAAATTTATCACCAAACTCTTTTTTAATTTTCTCAGATATTTCTTGCGCATATTTCCCTGCTCTCTCTTCTGTAGCCAAAACTACAATCATTTTATCTTTTGGATAATCGCTTTTCAAAAGAGCATTAAAACTTCCTTTTACCACTTCATACGGTTCTTTATACATGGGAAAAATTATTAAATGATAAATGTCTGGTGCTTTTAATTTCTTTAATTTACCCATCCAATCGGTTTGAAGATTCTTTTTCATCTTTCTGTAAGTAAAAATTAAATGAATTGAAAAATGAATTGCTCTCAAAAACCAATAGAAATCAAAAATAATAATAAAAACCGCTACCCAAACCGGTTTTAAATGAGAAAAAACAAGGACCAATACCAATGTGGTCCAAGACAGAAATCCTGGTAAAATTTCCAAACACCGATAGATAATCCTCTCTCTTGGGCTCTTTAAATCAGGTGCTTTTCCTGCATTAAGATAATACTTGGAAATCATTTATCAGATTATAAATTGACAAACTTACTGTTGTTTCTAAAAAACATTTTTCAAAAAGCGGGCAATAATTGATGATAATCGAACCTATTTTGAACGAAAATTTTGATTTTCTTGTAAAGGCGTTCCACCCGCACGAGAAAGGCCTTTATAAAATTTTTATTGAAAGCCATAAAATTAATAGATTAAAATTCCTCTAAATGTACCTTACCAAAAATCAGAAAAATTACAAGTTCTTTGAAAATAAAAATGGCCTACCAGCGAGGCCATTCTAAAAAATTTTTGGCTCAAAAATTTAATATTTTTTATTTGTGGCGGCCCTGACGGGAATCGAACCCGTATTACGGGCTTGAAGGGCCCGTGTCCTGGCCATTAGACGACAGGGCCATTGACTTGAAATATTATATAATTTCACTTATGATTTGTAAAGAAGTAGCGCAAAGCACAAAACGCAAAGCTACAACTTAAAGCTTAAAGCTTATTTATTTAAATTCAAAATTCTAATTTCTAAATTCTAAACAAATTCAAAATTCAAATGTTCAAAATTCAAAACTTTAATTTTTTTAAATATTGTTTTGAATTTTGAATTTTGGTCATTTGGATTTGTTTAGGATTTGGTGCTTTGAATTTTGAATTTAACTACTTTTGCGCTTTACGCTTCAACTATGACAATCCTAAGTATTGATACATCTTGCGATGACACTTGTATATCTATTGTAGAATGTAGAAAAAATAACTACAAAATTTTGGCAAACATTGTCTCCTCTCAAATAAAAATTCACTCAAGATATGGTGGAGTTGTTCCGCACTTAGCAAAACGAGAACACCAGAAAAATTTAATTCCAGTATTGGAAATGGCGCTAAAAAAATCAAAAATTGAATCTTGTGGTTTTATAAATATAGAAAACAAAAAGGCAAAAATTGAAGAAATTTTAATTAGAGATCCATTGCTTTTTAAAAGGTTAATTTCTTTTTGTAAAAAAAATCCTTGTATCCCTAAAATTGATACAATTGCAATAACAATTGGACCAGGATTAGAGCCATGTCTTTGGAGCGGAATTAATTTGGCTAAAGCATTATCTTATGCTTGGGAAAAACCATTGATTGGAATAAATCATATAGAAGGACATATAGCAGCAAACTGGGCTATGCCAATTAGAGTAAACCTAAAATCTTTATTTCCCGCAATGTGTTTAGTTGTTTCCGGAGGACATACTCAGTTAATTTTAATGAAAGATTATTTAAAGTATAAACTAATTGGAGAAACAAAAGATGATGCAGCAGGAGAAGCATTTGATAAAATATCAAAACTATTAGGACTTGGTTATCCTGGAGGTCCTATTATAGAAAAATTAGCAAAAAAGGGAAACCCTAATGCATTCAATCTGCCTAGACCAATGATAAATCAAAAAAATTATAATTTTTCTTTTTCCGGGCTAAAAACAGCAGTTTTGTATTTACTAAAAGAAATCTCAGAATCAGAGCAGCCCCCGTTTTTATTAGGGGCTGCCCCCAAATCAAAAAAACTCCTTCAGGACATCTGCGCCTCTTTTCAACAAGCAGTAATTGATGTTTTAATTGAAAAAACCATAAATGCAGGGAAAGAATACAAGGCAAAATCTATTATATTGGGAGGAGGAGTAGCAAGTAATAGAACGTTTATAAAACAATTCAAACAAAAAATTAGTCCAGAAATTAATTTTCTTGTGCCTCCAAAAAATCTATGTACAGACAACGCTACTATGATTGCAATAGCAGGATGCTGGCGAGTAAATAAAAAATATCTGCAAAGAAAAACTATCTCAAAAATAAAAGCAAATTCAAACTTAAAAATTGCATAACTAAAAGCAATTTGCTTTTAAAAAATGTCATTGCAAGGGACAAATTACTTGTTATTACGAGAGGCAAAACCCCGTGGGAATTCCGTGTGGGACTAGAAATTACAAGGCTTGCTCTGAGTGAAACGAAGGATCGCTTCGCTCCTCGCAACAAAAAGATTATTTCGGTTGTTCTTCGTGCTTCTTCGTAATGACAAAAATGACAAAAGAGATACTCCTTGTAATGATAAAAAAGGCATCCTCACCTTTCAGGCTTCAAAATTTCAGACTTAAGGCCTCGGGCCCCATATTCTAGGCTTCGGTCTTCAGACCTAAAAGTATTGTCAATGCAACCGAAATCTTCTACAATATATAGAAATAAAATTCCAATTTTTATCATATAATCCGTTCGTCCAACAGACGATGGGATCCGAGATTTTATGTATTATGCAAATACCTTCTAAATTTAAAAAGCCATATAACCCTAAAAAAACAGAAAGGAGAATTTACCGACTATGGGAAAAGTCGGGTTATTTTAATCCGGATAAACTAAAAACCAAAAAATCTCCTTATAGGCGAAAACAAAGGAGCAAAAACTACTGCATTGTTATTCCTCCTCCTAATATTACCGGGTCGCTTCATATGGGTCATGCCCTAAACTCGTTTATTCAGGATATTTTAGTTAGGACAAAAAGAATGCAAGGATGTAAAACCCTATGGGTACCCGGCACAGACCATGCTGGAATTGCCACTCAAAATGTAGTGGAAAAAGAATTAAAAAAAGTAAATCTCACTAGATTTGATTTGGGAAGAGAAAAATTTATAAAGGAAGTTTGGAAATGGAAGAGAAAATATGGAAATATAATTCTAAACCAACTCAAAAAGATAGGATGCTCCTGCGACTGGTCTAGAAAAAGATTCACTCTGGATAAAACTTATATTAAAGCAGTAAATGAAGCATTTTTACATTATTATAAAAAAGGATGGATATATCGGGGAGAACGATTGATAAATTGGTGTCCGAGATGCAAAACAAGTTTATCTGATTTAGAATTGGAATACAAAGAAGAAAAGACAAATCTTTGGTATATAAAATACCCTCTTGCGAAATCACCTAAATATATTGTCGTTGCCACTACAAGACCGGAAACTATGCTCGGGGACACTGCAGTTGCTGTAAATCCTCAAGATAAAAGGTATAAGAATTTAATTGGCAAAAAAGTGATTTTACCGTTAACTAACAGAAACATTCCAATAATTGCCGATAAACTAGTGGATATGGAGTTCGGAACCGGAGCAGTAAAAGTAACCCCCGCGCATGATCCAGTTGATTTTGAAATAGCGCAGAGACATAAATTACCTATTTTAAAAATAATAGATGAAGAAGGAAAGATGACCGGAGAAATTCCTGAAAAATACAAATGTATTTACATAAACGAATGCAGAAAAAAGATAATTGATGATTTGCAAAAAGAAAATCTGTTAGAAAAAATAGAACCCTATGCCCATAAAATTCCTATATGCTACCGATGCGGTACAGTCATTCAGCCGTTAATAAATAAACAATGGTTCCTAAAAATGGATAAACTTGCCCAAATGGCAAAAAAAGCAGTAAAGCAAAGAAAAATAAAGTTTTATCCAAAAAAATGGGAAAAGATTTATTTTGATTGGCTTAATAATATAAAGGACTGGTGTATTTCTCGCCAAATCTGGTGGGGACACCGACTTCCGATTTGGCAATGTCAAATGAACTCTAAAGAAAAATACTTTCTTTCTTTTAAAAAACCTAAAAAATGTCCCATTTGTGGAAAATGCAAACCAGAACAAATTCCGGATGTATTAGATACCTGGTTTTCTTCAGCATTGTGGCCATTTGCAGTTTTAGGATGGCCATTTAAAACAAAAGACATAAAAAACTTTTATCCAACAGATGTTCTAGTTACGGCAAGAGACATTATTAATCTATGGGTAGCAAGAATGATATTCTCTTCATTAGAACTTATAAGGAAAATCCCATTTAGAGATGTGATTATCCATGCCACTATTTTAACAAAAGAAGGAAAAAGAATGAGCAAATCAAAAGGCACAGGGATAGACCCGTTGGAATTAGTGGATGAGTATGGGGCAGATGCAGTAAGATTTGGCTTAATATATCAATATACCGACCTTCAAGATATTCGTTTTTCAGAAGAGAATATAAAAATGGCACAAAAATTCTGCAACAAAATTTGGAATGCAACAAGATTTGTTCTTATGGGTAGGCCCTCGCGAATTTGCACAAATATTGAATATCTGTATAAACCTACAAAAATAAAAAATCTAACTTCAGCAGATAAAAGAATTCTACAACAACTAAAAACTACCATTAAAAAAGTAAATAAAGATATAGAAAATTACAGATTTGGAAAAGCTGCCCATATCCTCTACGATTTCTTTTGGCATAAATTTTGCGATAAATACATTGAGGCAAGTAAAAAGCAAAACACAAAAGAAACAAAAGAAATTTTAGGATATGTTCTTTTAACTTCATTAAAACTTTTACACCCTTTTATGCCATTTTTAACAGAAGAAATATACCAGAATTTACCATTAAAAAAGAAAGAACTGTTAATGATAGAAAAATGGCCGGAAACTTAATTCAATATTTATGACTTATCTTCTATACATAATTCTCGGTTTTCTCCCTAGTATAGTTTGGCTACTGTTTTACCTACGCAAAGATTCCCATCCCGAACCGAATTCTATGGTAATCAGAATTTTTATTTGGGGGATGATAATTTCTCCACTGGCTATTGTGTTAGAATTTTTTTTAATATGGTTGATAAATCCGTACCTCTCTATTTCTGAAATTCTTACAAAAATTCCCACTTCTGTTATTGGAATACTTCTCTCCACTTCAGTCATACCCGCGGTAGTAGAAGAATATTTAAAATATTCTGTAGTAAAATATAAGGTTTTAAAAAATTCGGAATTTGACGAACCATTAGATGCAATGTTATATTGTATTATAGCCGCATTGGGTTTTGCAGCTGTAGAAAATTTATTAATTCTTCTAAAAACTCCTCTTATGCCAATCTCAAATGCCACGGCTATTATCTTGATTAGATTTTTAGGAGCAACATTCTTACATGGTTTATCTTCCGGCATTGTCGGTTATTATTTGAGTCAGGGATTACTCTTTATAAACAAAAAAAATATCCTAATAACAAAAGGCCTCATTATTGCAATCATCTTCCATACGACTTATAATTATTTTATAGTAAATATTCATACCTTGGGAAAATTCTCTGTTATAGGAATAAGCATTCTTTTAATATCAATGGCTTTTATTGTGTCAGGATTTTTCAAGCAACTAAAAACCCAATTGTCAATCTGTAATTTGAAAAATTACTAAAAGCTTATTAAAATCCCAAATTACAAATTACAAATCCTTCACCCGCCCCCGCCCAAATTTCGAAGAAATTTGGGCGGGTAAACAAAACTTGGGAGGGTAAAAATTTAGGATTTTGAATTTAGGATCTAATAAGTTTTGCACTTTACGCTGTAGTTTTGCGCTTTGCGCTTTGAGCTTTGAGCTTTTATAAATAACCACCAACTAATATACGCAAATGTGCCGCTAATTCTATGAATAAAAATTAGCGAGACATTAGCGTAAATTAGTAAAACTATATGGCAAAAAAGTTGTCTTTTTTGGAAAAATTAACCGGTGCGTCGTCCACAAAAGAACTCGAAGAATCCGAAGAAAAAACAAAATCAAAGAAGGGAAAAATAGTTAAGAAAAACTACTCCGAAAAAAAATCTAAAAAGGAGAAATGGATTACAGAAGCTGAAGCAGAAGGTCAATTAACTATAGATGTGTATCAAACCACAAACGATATTGTTATTAAATCTACAATTGCAGGAGTAAAACCAGAGGATCTGGATATTTCTATTACTAATGATATGGTCACTATCAAAGGAAGGAGAGATAAAGATGAAAAAGTTAAACCGGAAGATTATTATTATCAAGAATGTTATTGGGGTCCTTTTTCTCGCTCAGTTATTCTGCCTGTAGATATAGAAGCAGATAAAGCAAAAGCAACTATGAAAAACGGAATTCTAACTATAAGATTGCCCAAAGCAGAAAAAGTTAAAACCAAAAAAATAATAGTAAAGGAAGAGTAATAATCATTACCTAATAAGAAATGGACAATTTTTAATTAAAAAGTTATAATTTTATTAACCCAAAGATATAAAAATATGAATCTTCTCAATAGAAGAAAACTTATTTGGGGAATGACTTCAGGATTGATTGGAATAGGAGTATATATTGTATACAAAATTTTATTTTGTCTCCCAGGAATACCATACATTATACAATACACAGCTTGGATATTTCTGCTCCCCCTACACTTTATTCTCCTTCTGTTATATGAATGGATTCTTTCTCTGCCTTACTATATTTTGCCGAGTTTTTTCCGTCATGCATTATCTCTGATATTTAATTCCGTATGCTTTTTCCTATTATTTAACTTTTTATACTTTTTTCTATTTGGGATATTAGCAGAATATCTCTATTCAAAAAAGGGAAAAGCTGGCATCATTATCACAATTTTTATATACTTAAGTATAGGGGTTATAGTTCATTTTATTATAATACATTAAAGATACAAACGGAATTCTAACTATAAGATTGCCCAAAGCAGAAAAAGTTAAAACCAAAAAAATAATAGTAAAGGAAGAGTAATTCTAAAATTATATGTATAACAAAAAAGCTTCTATCTTGTATGACCAATTATAAAAAACTACTTTTTTATGCCGGAGTTTTTATATTTATTGCTCTGGCTGTTTTTTTAATTGGATTATTTATTATAAATAAAGGAAAAATTGCCTATGGAGTTAAACTTGCGGGAGAAAAAATTACCCAAAGGAATCCCTATCAACTCCAAGAATTGCTAAAAGATAAATTTGGCAATATTCAGGTAAAATTTTTGTGTTTTGAAAAATCATATTCTTTAAATATAAAAGATGCAGGAATTTATATTGATATAAATACAACCGTTAAAAATGCCTATAGAGTTGGGAGAAATGGATTTTACGGAATATTAGAACAAGTAAAAGCAATAAGCGGAAATTATAATATTCCATTAGCAGTAAAAATAGATGATAAAAAATTTGACAATTTTTTGAATAAAAATTTCTCATATTTGGAAATTCAATCTGTAAATGCAAAAGTAGTTTATGACAAGTTAGATAATAATTTTAAAATAATTCCTCATAAAATAGGCAGAAAAATAAACAGAAAAAAACTAAAAGAACAGATTATTTTCAATTTATCCAACTTAAATAAAGTTATTTATATTTCTCCTTCAAAAGATTATCCCAAAATAAAAACTTCTCAAGCAGAGAAGATAAAAGATATAGCAAATAAAATATTGGAAAACTCTCCATATCTATTAAAGTATAAAAATTATAAATGGATAATTGGGAAAAAAGATATTTTAGATTGGATAAAAATTTATACAAAAAATAATCAAATCATAATAGATTTAGATAAAGATAAAATAAGAAATCTAATATCTTCATTAGCTATTTACATAAACAAGCCCTTGATAAATGCCCAACTATGGTATGATGGAAATGAAGTAAAAATAAAAGAAAAATCGCAGAATAAAAAGACATTAAATATCCAAAAATGTGTGGATGCCGTATATAAAAGTATTTTATCCAATAGAAAAATCATACCATTAATAGTAGATACAGAATTAGCAAAAGTAAGAAAAGATAATTTTAAAAAATTAGGATTAACTTCACTTTTAGTGATATCAGAAACAGACTTTTCCGGTTCTCCTGCAAACAGAGTTCATAATATAAAATTATCCGCAGCAAAATTTAACAAAATATTAATATCTCCAAATTCTGAATTTTCATTTAATAAAATTTTAGGAGCAGTAAATGAAAATACCGGATATTTGCCAGAATTAGTTATCAAAAAAAATAAAACCGTGCCTGAATATGGAGGAGGAATATGTCAGGTCTCTACTACAATTTTCAGAGCAGCTGTAAAAGCGGGTCTTAAAATAACTGAAAGATACCCACATGCTTTTCCTGTAAGATATTATAAACCTGTAGGATTTGACGCCGCGGTCTACAGTCCTCATCCCGATTTTCGTTTTATTAACAATACTCCTTCCTTTATTTATCTACAAACAAGAATAAAAGACAATAAAGTATATTGCGAACTATACGGAACAAAGGAGAATAAAAAAATAGAAATAGAAGGGCCTTTTATATTAGAAAGGAAAGAAGATGGTTCAATGAAAACTGTGCTTATAAGAAAAATCTACAAAAATGGTAAATTGATTTCTGAAGATAAGTTCTATTCCAATTATAAATCACCAGATCTTTTTCCTATAGAGAATAATCAATAATTCAAGCGCAAAGCTCAAAGTGCAAAGTGCAAAGCTAAAGCGTAAAACTTAAAGCTAATTTATTTAAATCCTAAATTCAAAATCCTAAATTCTAAACAAATCCAAATGACCAAAATTCAAAATTCAAAACAAAATTAAGAAATTAAAGTTTTGAATTTTGAACATTTGAATTTTGATATTGCTTGCCCGCCCAAGTTTTGTCCCCACCCGCCCAAATTTCGAAGAAATTTGGGCGGGTGAAGATTTAGAATTTAGGGTTTTGAATTTTTATTCGCTTTAAGCTTTACGCTGTAGTTTTGAGTTTTGCGCTTTGAGCTTTGCGCTTAAAAATAATTTTGCATTTCGTCTTACACTGCTTTATAATCACAATTCGCTCAATCTCATCTCCAATTTGTATCGGTAATTCCTTGCCTCTTTTTAGTATTCTGATAAAATTAAATAAAAAAACATTTTAACTTTTGTAAATAAAAAAAATACTGAGAATTGCGTTAATAGATAAGAAATATTAACCAAGAATCAGTATTTAATTTTTATGGCACTTATTTCCAGTCTAGAAAAAAACCAAATAAATGAACCCGCCAAAGAAGTATATGAAAAATTTGAAAGAGAGACTGGCAAAGTACCTGAATGGGTAAAAGTAATGGCACATTGCCCGGAAATTCTAAAAGAATTTGTAGATTTGTTTGGGGTAATTATGAAAAAAGGCAAAATCGATCCTTTGCTTAAATGGAAAATTGCTTATGTGGTATCTCAAACTTTAAAGTGTCCGTTTTGTCTTGATGTATCAGAAAAAATGCTTAAAAAGTTGGGGGCAGATGATAAAATTATAGAGGAAATAAAAAGTTCTAATATAGAAGATGAAAAAGAAAAAGAAATTCTTGACTTAGTAAAAGATGTAACCTTAGATGGCCATTTAGACAATCCAAAATTATTTGAAAAATTAAAGGAAAAATTTTCAGAAGATGAAATTGTAGAAATAGTATCAGTAATGGGACTTTTTAATTATATTAACAGATTTAATAATACTTTAGCTATTTTACCTGAGTAAAAAAATATCAGAAATAAAACTCTGCCATTTAAAGCTCTATACTCGGTAAACCCCGCACCACGGCTTAACAGCCGTGGCTTTTGGGCATTACCCTTCGGGATATTTCTTCCATTCATCCACGGGTTTACACCCGTGGCTTTCTGATGGTGTGGGGTAAGGCTATAAAGGGATTCACAATATTTAACTAGCCCAACCAATAAAAAATACTATAAGTCCTATAAAGAATATAACCACTCCCAAAAGCCCTAAAAATACTTTTACAAACAATGGCCACCAAAACACCAATAAAGAATAAATCCCAAAAGCCATTATCAGCATTCCTAATGTGCAAATTAAAATTCTTTTCATAGTGGTACCATTTTTAATTTAAACAGATGAGTTTTAAAATAACGACCTTTTGGAAGGGTAGCCTGTATCATCAGCTTCATAAACCCCGCACCACGGCTTAACCCCAGCACCACTTTTATAACAAAAGTGGTGCTGGGTTACACCCGTGACTTTCTGGTGGTGCGGGGTAAACATACTTCAGAAGATAGCCGGGGTAATAAAAATCTCAATCACCGCTGCAATTGCTAATAACGGAACAAGAAATTTTAGAAAGAAAATCAGGCCCAAAGAAATTTCTTCTTTTAATGATATTTTTGCATATAAACCTTTGAGTAAATTTATATTTATCCTTCTTAGAATTTTATATAGGACAATTTTCCCTATTTTAATACCGATAGCTGTCCCCATAATAAAAACTGGAATTTCAATAACTCCATGAGGAAGTATTCCAGTTAAAAAGCTCTCCAATGGATATTCTTGAATCCATAAAAACACAAGAATACCTATTAATATCCCATTTGAAAACAAAACTAAAATGGGGAAAATTCCCACTAGTATCCCTAATATAATACTTATAAATATAGTAAAACTATTGTTTAAAAAAACAAAGAAAAATTGACTAATTCTATTTGCATGAATAATGGGCTCATACATCTTTTTAACTTGTTCCAAAACAATCTTCGCATTATCGGGAGAAGATTTCGCAGTAAAATATCCGTATGTTACAGAAAAAATAAAGAAAAATAAAGAAAATATAATAAATGGATAAAGCGATTTAAGATAATTTTTATTGTCCATGTTATTTCTTATTATCTCTTAATATCAGAAATGTGTCAATTATAAGCCCAAAGTCCAGAGCCCGAATCTCGAAACCTGGAATACAGAACCCAGAACTCAGAGCCTGAAACTTCGAAACCTGAAAAGTAATAACGCCCCTTCTTGTCATTACGAGGGGCGACACGGTTATCTCTAATTCTGTTGGATTGCTTCGTCGCTTTGCTCCTCGCAATGACAGCCCTGTTGTCACTCTGCGCTTTATTCATTAAAGCCCTACCCTCGGCTTTGTTGAGTGTAAAACCCTCAAAGAGAATTTTCCTGTTTTTCCTCTATAAAAATCAAAAACTCCTCTTATTATTATTTTTGCCCAATCTTTTTTATATCCTATTATTAATTTAATTATCTGTTTTAATAAAATCCAAAAAGAAAACAATATAACTATAATTCTTAAAATCCAATTATTATTTCTCCATCCTAAAATAAGGCTGTTTCTGGTATGATAATAAATATATGGAGGAGAAAATTCCTTAGCAGTAGAAGAAGCATTATGATAAATCCAAGCATAAGGAACATATACACACTTGTAGCCGGATTTTCTAGCATTAATACACCACTGCACATCCTCGTAATATAAAAAATAATCTTCCGGCATTAAGCCAATTTTATTAACAACTTCTTTTTTTATTAAAAGACAGCATCCGGTAATATAATCAACCTCTTTAGCAAGCCCTGATTCTAAAAAACTATTTTTACTCTCTCCATATCCAATATGCCATGCTTTTGTTTTTAAAAAATTTATTTTTCCCCCCGCAAACCATATTTTTCCATCGTTAAAATAAATTCTAGGCCCTACTATTCCTATGCGCCCATTCTTTTCTCCTGCTTCTATCATCTTATTTAAAAAATCCTTATCTTGGCAAACAGTGTCGTTATTCAACAAAAGAATATAATCTGCACCATTTTTTAAAGCATATTCTATTCCTCTATTATTTCCACCCGCAAATCCCAAATTTTTTTTGTTTTCTATAATCTTAACGGGAATATTTTTGGAACCTTGATAAAACTCTTTTTCGACTACATTCTCAATTATATTTAAAGAATTATCCGAAGAGCCATTATCTACCACTAAAATAAAGCAATTAGAATAATTAATATCCTTAAGCGAAAGCAAACAATTTTTAGTAAATTTTCCTCCATTGTAGTTCAAAACAATAATAAAAACTTTATTTGTCATATTTTTTAGTTATAATTCTACATTGGAATAATCTCCTACTACGATTTTATGGCCCGATGGAAAAGTTTGTTTATGAGAAGTTATCTTGGCATTAAAGCCAATTAAACTGTCAACAATTCTTGCTGAGCTATTGATTTTGCTACAAGGCATAACTATAGAATTTTCTATTTCTGTATCTGTTATCTCTACATTATCTCCAATAGAAGTGTAAGGGCCAATATAACTTTTTTTAATCCTGCAATTTTTTCCTATTATTGCCGGTCCTCTTATGGTGGTTTCATCTGAAATTACACTTTTCCTGCCAATTTTTATTTTTCCCTCTAAAGTACAATCAGAACTAACTTTTCCTTCGATGTCACAATCTATATCTCCCAAAATTAACTGATTCCCTTCTAACAAATCTCTTACCTGTCCGGTGTCTTTCCACCAGCCGGTTACCTTTGAATAAGTAACAGGATATTTATGTCTAATAAGCCAAGAAATAGCGTCTGTAATTTCTAATTCCCCTCTTTTACTTGGCTTTAATTTATCTATGGCTTTATATATTTCAGGAGTAAAAAAATAAACTCCGGTTAAAGCAAAATCGCTGATATGTTTTTTGGGTTTTTCGACTAACTTTACTATTTTCCCTTTCTTATTGAATAAGGCAACTCCAAAACGCTCCGGGTCTCTAACTTTAGATAAAAGAATATGGCATATACAATTATTACTGGTAAACTCATTCAAGTACTCATTTATCCCTCCTTTTAAGATATTATCCCCCAAATAATATACAAAAGGTGAATCTTTTAATTTCTTTTCAGCAATTTTAACTACATGCGCTATCCCTAATGGTTTTTCCTGTTCTATATAAGTTATTTTCAAATCCCAAGAATTCTCTTTCCTAATTGCATCCGGTATCTCCGTGATTCCTTTATTGATATTTATAACCACATCTTTTATCCCCGCTTTTTCAATTTCGTCCAATATATAAAACAGCATTGGCCTGTTAGCAATGGGAATTAACGGTTTAGAAGTAGTATATGTGAGGGGTCTTAAACGGGTCCCCTTTCCACCTGCAGCAATAAGAGCCTTCATATTTCAGAATATTGTTTTTTATAATATTCCAAAAACTCTCCGGATTTGATTTTTTTCCACCAAGATTGATTATTTTTATACCATTCAATGGTATATTCCAAAGCATCATCAAATTTATATTTAGGAGACCATCCTAATTTTTTTATCTTGCTACTATTCAAAGAATATCTCCTATCATGACCAGG
>Ga0190361_1000375_pt1 | contig 18278 bp, 10 predicted proteins | sample 48721845_MG_FD_161273 | JGI IMG/M metagenome (GOLD analysis project Ga0190361, IMG submission 161273) | Hydrothermal vent microbial mat bacterial communities from Southern Trench, Guaymas Basin, Mexico - 4872-18-4-5_MG | ecosystem: Environmental > Aquatic > Marine > Hydrothermal vents >... | reverse complement strand
CAGGGAAGCGTCCATCGCTTCGTGGTAATAGATCATGGTGGTGGTTATGTTCGCGTGATCCGCTATCTGTCGTGCAAACTCAACACCTTTTTCCACCGCCACTTTCGTTATCACAGTATGCCGAACGCTGTGGGCGGTTATCTTCCTGTTGAACCCTTTTATACCCGCTCTTCTGTAATACTCATTGAAAATCATCCTGAGAGCTCTTGATGTGATTCTCTTTCCAAAGGAATTCTTTGAAAGGGATATGAACATCGGATCCTCTGGTTTGAAAGGAGAATACTTTTTTCTCTCTTCAAGGTAAGAGTTCAGAGCTCTTATCACATCAAGGTGAAGTGCTATCTCTTTATCTTTGGCAACGTGCCCCTTTCCTCTGTATCTCATCACCCATTTTCCACCTTTTCTGTAAACATCCCCAACGTTCATCTCTTGGATGCTCACAAGACGAAGGCCAGTGTAAGCAGCAAGTTTCAAAATGGCAAGATCTCTCTTCCCCTTGAGATCATCGGTTTTCACGGTGTTGAAAAGAAGGAGGATTTCATCATCACTCAAGATATCTTTCATGTGCTTCTTAGGCTTTTTCACTCCTTTGACACTTTTTACAGTAACATCCAAAGCACCGTTCTCATTGAGAAACTTCAAAAAAATCCTTGCAACACTCAGGTACAGATTAACAGTGAAAGGACTCTTCCTCTCTGAAAGATAGGCTTTCCACTCTCTCAGAACATCTGGTGTGATATTTTTGCTCTTTAGCCATTCAAGGAAATATCCTGCTATCTTTACATACTGAACTTTCGTTTCTTTAGAAACACCTTCCAAAGTGAGATGCCTTTCAAAACCCTCAAGAATCTCCTTTCCAAGGATCATCTGCTATCACCTCGAAAAAGATATTACAATAGAAAGGAGGAGATGAGCAAGGTGAAATTGAAATTGTTCTTTCTTCTTGGTTTTCTGTTGATTCTATTTGGTTGTGGTGGTCACATTACACTTGAGATCTCAATAACGATAACACCTGGTGAGACGGTATACCTAAATGAAAGGTACTATGGATACACGACTATCGTTTTGCCAAACGGTCACACCCATCTTGTTGTAACGATCGATGTTCAGGAAGCTCCCGTATATGGTTTTGAAGCCTGGCTCATGACGAAACATCAGTTCGATGTTTTCAAAACCACGTATGCTGTCTCTACTGTTGATAGAACCGTCATCTTCAGCGATAAAACGTTCACCGTAAGGGGCCTCTCACCAGGTGAAGAATACGTTCTTGTCTTTGAAAACGGTGATTTTGGATGGGTTCTGACCGACAACGATAGTGAGAACGACAGAGCCGTTTTCACGTACTCTGTGAGTTCCTATTGATATTTACTTCCATAAATGAAACTTTACGGAAGTATAAAACATATCCATCCACGTTGTGCCCTTGTTAAAGTAAATAAGAGTAAGAAGTTTACCGTTTTGATCGAGTAAGATGAAAATGTTTGGCTTGTCGGATCATTTATCGAGCTTCTGGGATGCTATACACAAGCTAAAACAATCGATAAATGAAGATGAAAGTGTGAACTTTCGATTTCCATGTATGGTGCAGTTCGAATCAAAAAGATTTTGAAGGATTTTATAGGGAAAGTATGAAAATCAGATATTCAAAAGGAGCGGATGCTCTATATATTAGGTTCAACAGCGGAAAAAATACGTTACCCTGATGAAATGGAAGAAGTGATCGTAGATCTCGATAGAAATTGTGGCGATATAGATTCTTTTTGCATCTGAAGAAGCGGATACTAGAGAAGTATTGATACAGGTGTTAGGTTCAGGTTGAATCATTAAAAAAGGGGAATAATGAATGGCCTTTGATCTTTTTAACCTTTTCGCTCTAAGGTTATTCAAAAGATCAATATCTTCTTTCTATACTCGGTGTTTTCGGAGTTTGTTTTTGAAAAAAATGGTTGGATATAATGATTGAATGGTTTGAGAGAAACAACATAAAAGGTGATAGTTATGAGGGAGGTTAGGTTTTAGTGATACTGATTCTTTTTTCAGTGGTTTTCACATTTGGAGGAGTTCTTGAGAAGGTCAATGAAATCAAGGTGGCTGTGCCGACGAAAGAGGAGATAGAAAGATCCATAGAGAGTAAAGCTATAGTTGTTGTTCCAGTGATAGCAGATGAAGTTGAATATGAGGGGAGAAGGTACAGGATAGATAAAAAGACACTTGATGGAAGGATATATTTTCTCATCACAGATGAAGAAGGGGATGTTGTGAAAGGGGAAGATATCGTATGGATAGTTTTGAAGGGGTACTTCGATGTAGAGAAGAAAAGCCTTGATACATGGGAGAGGATGAAGGAGAACCTGGAGAGAGTGAACGGAGCGGTGAAGGAAGCGTTGATGGTGAAAGGGATAGAGAAAGGAATGGTGGATTTTCTTGAATTTCTTTTGGTGAAGAAGTATAAGTATCTGCTATCAAAGTACAAGGTTTTGCTAGGGGAAGGGGATGTATCAGGGATAGAAGAAGTTGTGGATGTATTTTCAGATTTTCTTGAGTGTTTGTTGAAGATGTACGTGTGGCGTGAAGTGGGAGGGGAGGAATTGTTGAAAGAGGTTGAAGAGCATATAGATAGGTTGAAGAAGGTATCTCCGAGCAAAGAGGATCTTGAAAAAGTTTTTGTGTTTTCAAGTTCATTTAAAAAGAAGCTGGAAGCTTTTGTGGATTTGATTTACTCTATAGTACCTGAGTTTGATGTGGAAAGCAGGGGGAAGGTGAAGAGATACCTGGAAGGGGTGTTGGGGAATCTAGAGGAGATGGGAAAACATGTTGTAAAAAGGGTCATTGGAAAGTATGGGCTTGCTACATCGATGTATGATGTTTTGAGATACTCGCTTGAATTGTTTTACTTGAATGGTCTGGAGAGATTGGAGAGATAAAAGAAGAAGAATGGGAGAAGATCAAGGAAGATCTAAAAGGTCTCAGGTATGTTCAAGAGATCGAAGGGAATTTTGAAAGGTTCATGAGCTATACAAATCCTATTGTGGGGACATACAAAGGGGTGTTCGAAGATCTGTTTGGAGTGATAGAAGAGTATATGGGAATTTTTGAAGAGCCTGAAAGATACGGAGAGATGGATGTTAAATGGGAAATAGATGATCTGATTGAGAAGATAGAAGATAGGAAGAAAATTGTTTCCATGAATCTCCTTGTATCATTAGTTGATCTTGCAAACAAACTTCTAGGAGTTGGAATGAGAGAGGTTGTGAAGGGGATCGGAGATGATCTGGTGAAAGAGATGGTATCTTTCTCCTTTAACACGGTTATGGATATACCAAAGTATGGTCTTGAAATCGTTTTAAGACAGGGTCTGGATATCTCCATGGCTTGTTATGATGAAAAAATCTTGAAGATGATAAAACTTTCCATGATGGTTGCAGATGTTGTTGAAAATGTGAGAGAAAAGTTAAGGAAATCTTCAGGGTGGTTTGAAGCGGTTGTTTATACAGGTGCAAAGATAAATATAAATGCTATAGCTTCAGATCCAGACCACCCAGGAGCTCGAATAGAAGGTGATGAAGTTGTCTTTGAAAAGCCAATAACGGATTTTGCACCTCCAACAGACTTTCCCCAATGGTTCCACTGGGCGGGTCTTCCTTCAGGAAACGAATTAAAAATAGTTTTCAGGATTTCCTCAGATGGGATCATAAGTGTTTCAGCTAAATCAAAGGACATTGAGACAGCTCTGTTAGAATTACTAATGGGTGGGGTGAATAATTACTGGGATAGATCCGCAAACAAACCTCTTCCACCGAATATGTATGGAGGAGATCCTAAAGATTTTTACACATCAGATGATATTGTTAGGATGAACGGGTTATCAGGAAAAGCGGCGAGAATCTACTTTGAATTACTCGATAAAGGATATGCTTCCCTTGGGCCTAAGAATCTTCCAGAACTCTATGCCAGGAGATGGAAATTGTACAATCATACAGGAAAGAAGATAACAATTGTTAGATCGTTCATATACCATCAACAGTTTGATTTCGGCTGGTATGACCACAAATGTTGGGGGCCTGTAGAAAGGGCTAGAAATAGGATATGGTCACCTATTAATAGCAATCCTGACTAAAATATAGAATTAGGGAGGTTTTTTGATGTGTCATATGACAATGTGGAAGGATCATATGTATATATATCTACACTCACACGGATAATTGTATGTGGGGGAAAGTGAAGATATATGGTATAAGAAATGCACCAGATTACAGTGGTGAAGGGGAGCATTGGAGGATAACATACAACAAATCAGAGGGAACATATGAAGTTTACAATTGTAATTGGGGAGGAGCTGGGGTTTGGTTAAAAGGACAACTTCCAACAAGAGTTGAAATGAGAGCGTATACTACTTGGAGCGTATGTTATCAGTGGATTGCCATCGCTGTGACTGGTGGAAATGTCAGAACATTCAATCATAGTGAACAACCTTATCCAGGTGATGATGGAAATCCCGAACCATTTGTGATGGTATTAAAACCTGGTGAAAATGAATGAAGGATACAGGAGTGATTTCGTATGAAAAAAGTGGTATTTCTGTTTCTGCTTCTCCTATTCGTTGGATTGTCATTTTCTGCTTCTCTTGAGAAAAAGATAGCGAGGTTGTTTGTCGTAGGATTTCCAGGTGAAAAGATGAACTCTCGTCTTGAGAAACTCATCGAAACAGGGGTGGGGGGATTTATACTGTACTCTTACAATATTTCTTCAAAGAAGCAAATAATGGATTTGATCAAGAAAATAAAGTCAAAAGGAGATTTTCTGATATTCATAGATCAAGAAGGGAGTTATGTTTCAAGAATCAAAAAGGGAGTATTTGTCCCACCCAATGCAATGGCCCTGGGATCCGCTGATGATCCCTTCCTTTCTTATCTTTGCGGTTATCTAACAGGTGTAGATTTAAAAAGACTGGGTATAGATGTAAACCTTGCACCAGTTTTAGATGTAAATTCAAATCCCTTCAATCCGGTAATAGGTATTAGATCTTTCTGGAGTAAATCTGAAAGAGTGGTAAGAAATGGCATTGCATTTATGAGAGGGATGATTGCTTCTGGAATTCTACCTGTTGTGAAGCATTTTCCAGGACATGGAAGTACAGGTGTGGATTCCCATACCAGTTTGCCGGTGGTAAATAAAAGTGAGGAATCCTTTATTAAAGAGGATATTTATCCATTTAAAAAAGCTATAGAATGTGGTGCTCCAGCTGTGATGATAGGACATATTCTTGTTCCTTTCTGGGATGGTGTTCCCGCCACCATGTCCAGTAAGGTTATCGAATATTTGAGGAGAAACTTGAATTTTAACGGTTTGATAATAAGTGATGAGATATCCATGGGAGCCATCACTAAATTTGAGGGAGATATATCCAGTGCGGTTATAAAAGCTTTAAACGCGGGTATTGACATGATCTTGATATCTGATGGAAAGAAGGTAAACAGGATCATTCGTGATGTTGTTGAAGCTATAGAGAATGGCAATTTACCATTAGAAAGAATTGAAGAAGCTTTCAATAGGGTTGAGAAAATTAAAAGATATGCTAAAAACATCGAACCAATAAATTTGTCAATAGATCCGAATTGGGTCATGAAAGAAGTAGCAGAGAACGCAATAGCTTTGATGGGTAATTTTCAAATAGAAAAAGGGAAAAGATATCTTGTAATTTCTCCTTTCGAGGACGATGGTTTAAAAACATTTGTAGATAAAATGAAGCAATTTGGCGCAAGGGTATGTGTAATGAATCATCTTGAGAATATTATCATGAATGTTGAATTGAAAGAGTTTGATGGACTTTTGGTTTTTACAAGGGACATACACAGAACCCCTGAATTTGCTGAAAAAATTAACAAGATCCTTGAAGTAATACCACACAATATAGTTATAGCTTTAAGGTCTCCATACGATCTTCTTTTCATTGATAAAAAAGTTGTTAAAAGTTATTCTGCAACATACGATTGGAACAGGTATTTCGCAGAAGCACTCTTTGATATTCTGGCGGGGTTGAAAATGTCTTGTGGTGATTTTCCATTCAATAAAACATACTGGGGGGATGAATATGAAGCAAACCGTTATATTGATAATTTGTTCTATCTTCACAACCATCTCTCTGGGTATAAAGGAATTCGTTGTTGCCTGGCCATTTTCTCCACCCAATTCCGTGCATATGAACACATTCATTGGAGGATCCGCTTCTTTCGGTATATACAATGAGTTGATAAGACTACCGCTTGCTATATATTTGTGGAAAAAAGACGAATACATGCCTGTCCTTGCGGTAAGCTGGGAATTGAAACCAGAAGATAAGCCAAAGTATTTCATTGTGCATCTTCGAAAAGACGCGAAGTGGAGTGATGGAACGGATTTCACAGCGGAAGATGTAGTTACAACCTATTACATAGGATACATCTTGGGATGGCCAGAGTGGGAGTACATAGACAAAGTTTGGGCTCATGATAAATACACAGTTATTTTCCACTTGAAAAAACCTTCTCCAATAATTATCAGGTACATCCTAAGGAGGGATCCCAGAGACAGTAAAACATATGGAAAATTTGCTGATAAGATATTAAAACGCATTAAAGAAGGTAAAACAACAAAAGAGATGAAAGATATTCTTGCAGAATTAAAAAAATACAGGCCAGAAACCATCCTAGCAACAGGTCCTTTCATGCTAGACTTGAAAAGCTATACAGAAGATGAGGTTCATCTGGTGAAGAACCCTTACTTCTATGATAAAGATAGGATAAAGTTTGATAGAATAAAAATAGTAAATGGAGAGACCGCTTTCATAATTCCTATGATTCTTGAAAAGAAGATAGATTATGCTACGCACGCTTTCCCCCCATCAGTAGAAAAGATGTTTATTGAAAAAGGTATAAGAATCATCCGCTCTCCCACATGCGTTGGGCCAGCTCTAATATTGAACCATGATGTTTACCCGTTTAATCTAAAACGCTTTCGACAGGCACTTGCTTATGCTATAAATCGTGCAGAATGTGGAAAGGAGTCCCTTGGAAAATCTGGCGTGCCGGTGAAGTATATGGCAGGTATAAGTGATAGTTTAATTTCAAGATGGCTGAACAAAAGTGAATTAGAGGGTTTAAATAAATACGAATATGATCCCACACTGGCGGAAATAATGCTGGAGGAATTAGGATTTACAAAAGATGAAGAAGGGTTCTGGATAGATGACCGGGGAAATCCACTAGAATTCACAATTCTTGCACCATCTGAATGGGTAGATTGGTTTGCAACTGCGGAGAATGTTGCTAAACAACTGACAAAATTTGGAATAAAGGTGACAGTTGAGGATATACCAGCTAACGTTATGCTTTCACGGATTTACAAAGGAAATTTCCAGATGGCGATACAGCTGTGGGGGAGTGGGAAACCACATCCATATTTTGCCATGTGGAATGATTTCATAAGGTTGAACAATGACATTTACAGGGGAGGGGCTGGAAAGAATAAGGGAATCAACTTTCCATTAACAATTGAAACAGATGATTTTGGAAAAATCGATATATTCAGAGAAATCATGAATCTAAAAGCAGGTTTCGATGAAGAGCAGATCAGAAAAAGGACGTTGAAACTGGTGAGGATTTTCAACGAATATCTTCCTTTGATCCCTTTGTGGGAACGGTATGGAAACAATACAGTTTTGGAAGGTGTCAGGGTGAAAGGATGGCCCCCAGATGATGATCCCCTGTATAGGAACAATTTCTATCTGGATAATTATGTTATCATCATGATTCTAAAAGGAATCCTTCAGCCGGTAAATTGATTTTGGAGGTGTGAAAGAAATGCTGGGAAAAGTGTTACTTGTTCTTCTGCTATTTCCATTAGCGATTTTTCCAGAAATAATTGTTGATCCCCTTAACTTTTCTCCCAAAGTGATAGAAGTTGATCTCTCGTTCAACAGTTTTTTCAAAATCACAAGAATTTACAATTTCTCATACGAGTTAGGGGTGTTTGGAAAGGGATGGAACTGGAATCTTGATTCATATGTTAGGAAACCTTTTGAGGATTTTTTGGAGATCAGAATAGGTGATGATTTGTACAAATTTTTGAAAGTTGATGGAATATACAGATGTTTAAAAAATGAAAGGATATCCGCTCTTGAGATTGGTAAGGGATTCCTTGTAGAGTTTCCTGAGGGGCTCTCATATTTTCTAGATCGTAGTGGTAAAATTCGTGAAATTTCCTTTCAAGAAAATTCCATTACCCTTTGCTATGAAAACGGAAAAATTGTTCGAATAGAGGACAATCAAGGAAATTCTGCTACTGTTTTCTATAATCCTAGAGGATTCATCAGTAAGATCGTCTGCTCCAATGGGAGACAACTGACTTATAAATACGAAGATAATCTTTTAAAGGATTTTGAAAGTTCTCAAAAAGGAAAAACCAGATATTTGTATGATGAGATGGCCTATCTAAGAACGATAATCCATCCAGATGGTAGTAAGGAAAAAATCGTGAAAAAGCTTTCAAATGAGATCGAAATTTCAAAAAACGGGAAGAAACTTTTGTTCCTTCGGATAAGACCTGGAGTGGTAATGTGCTTTGAAAAGGACAAAGTAGAGCATGTGGAAAATGTGGATATTTTTGACTTCTGGTTAATAAAAGGAAAGAACAACTGGATGGAATTTCTAACCTCTGGTGCAAAAACCTTGCATGTCATAATCAAATCCTTAGGACCGTTGGCGGAAATAGATGCGTATCTGAACGGTGAGGAAATATGGATTGGAAAGCTTATAAACTCCGAATGGAAAGAATACATCTTCCCTTTGAACCCACAGAAAGAAAACACCCTCAGAATTGTTCTAAAAGGGGAAAAACCTGTCTGTGTTGAGAGCGCTTGGATAACATATTGAGGAAAGGTGGGGGATTATGAGAAGGATATTTCTTTTATGCTTTCTTTTAGTAGTCATTCTCGCTTTCTCTCAAACACCTAATTATCTGTCCTTCGCCTTGAAAGAGTGCTATTCCTTCCCAGAGCCTCACCCACATCTTAAACAAATGAAAAAGGTGATGGAGTTTCTGGTAAAGGAAGGTTACATCCAAAGATGTGAAACGGATTCCTTCGGAATAACTCAAAAGAGAGCGTTTGGATTGAAGGGTGATTACAAAGCTGTTGAGTATTACGTGAGGTTAAAAGAGAAAGGTAAGCTTTTGGGAATCCATAGAATGATAGTTGTTTTTGATAAAGAAAACAAAGTTGTTCTCGATCCAGAAATTTACAGAGTGGCCATCAGAAAGGTTATGGAAAAAGAGATCCTGCTGAACGAGAGATTACTCATTTACTATCGAAATATGAAGGATGTGTTGAAAAAACAACGAATATACTTCAATACATACGTAGGTATGTATCTGACCAAGGAAATGGCCAAAATATACGGGCTGGTAAAAAGGGGGATGTTCAAATCTGACAAAGCTCTGGAAATGGCTTTAAAAGAACTGGCCATATGTTTTAAACCTTTATTCCTTGCACTTGTTTTCAATCCGAGCTGTTCTGATACTATCAGTATTCTGGACAAATTGATATACTATGGTGAACGCTTAAGAAGTTACAACTGGAATTTCGATGTTTTAAGTGATCGTGAAATTGTCGAGCTTTACGAAGCATCTTACCATCTAATGCCATCCATCACATCCTTTTCGCAGATCAGCAATTACGTCTTGGAAAACATGGGATATGAGAATTTGAAGGAAACCCTGCTGACTGCTTTAAATGATATCTCTGAAGCAGTTGGTGTGCCCACAGAAACGGTTAAAGAAATTGTGGAAAAAACGTCAAAAGTTTTAAAATGTATTTCAAATTTCTTAAAGGCATATGAAAATGGGTATGAAAGTGAAGGTTCCATAATTGAAGCAATTAGGCGATCTTTTGAAACGCTTCCAATTTCATCGGAAGAAACCTTAGGAACATTACAGAAAGCGAGAGAAATCTTTGAGGTTTACATGGACACTTACAAGGAAACTGGCTCTGAAAGTGAAGCCTGCAAGAAAGCTTTGACTTACGCTATTTATAGTGTATTAGTGGATTATATGAAAGGGATTCTCAACGAGGAATTGCCTAAAGATTTACTGGCGAACAAGAAGAAGTTCCTTAAATATATTGAGGCTTTCTTCAATAATATTGAAAACTTTTATGATCTGGGTCATCTCATCTATTCATATATCAAAATCTCCTCAGAGTCACGTGGAAAAGCCCTGATCTCCAGATTCGAAAGCATGTATCTAAACATGGAAGCTGTCGAATCCATCTTTGGGAAAAAGATTCAACCGGAAGTTGAAACACTATCGGATCTGTACTATTCGCCTTCTGAAGGTGCTTTTACACCTAATCTTAAAGATGTCATTTCCTCCAATATAAGTTACATCCTTCCACCACCTCCTCCAGAACCCACTCCACCTCCGCGCCCTTATGTTCCTGATCCACCACTTGAATCTGCACTCGTTGAGATACTGAGGTACTCAGAAATTCCCTCTGAAGAAGTCTCAAAGTACTCTATAGAAGTGAAAGTGGAGCTTATCGAGAAAGGAGAAAACATGTATGAAGCTGTAGGAGAAGCGGAGGTTATATACAGAGGTTATAAACAGCGTATCATGGCTAGAGAGGTAGATTACAGTCAGGTTATGGCATCCAGGCTTGTTTTGAAGTCCTTGGGTTATGAGATTGGAAAGTTTGTAACAGAAGTTTACTACTTCAGGAGGGGTGGATTGAAATGAAGATTATAAGAATGATCTTGATCGTAATACTTATAGCTTTCATGGGAGTTGCCATTTGTGAAGATCCAACAACATCCGATGATACTTATCTGGAATCCGCTGTGGAAGAGAAAGGGCTGGAAAGGATGACAGAAGGTGAGAGTGACATGAATCCCGCTTACTGGTATGAAAACGATAAAGTTATTTTCATAAGAGAAGAAAATGGGGAGACCGAGCTTTACTATCTTGATGTCGAAAAGAGAAGGATCAAAAAACTATTGAACCTGCCAGGATCCATTGAGAAGAGCCCAGCAGTTTCTCCTGATGGAAAATACATTGCCTTTGTATCGGCGGAAGAAGACTCACCTTTTGTATTGTGTGTTTATAATACGAGCTCAGGTACCCTAAAAAAGTTTACATTCATTAAGGGATCAAGTGACTTTCCAAGATTCACAGAAGATGGCAGGACTATCGTATTCGCAAACGATCAGAATGGTGATTGGGATATATACTCCGTGGATGTGGATGGAAAGAATTATAAGCTCCTTTTGAAAATGGAAGGAAATCAAAAGTATCCAAATCTGGTTGAAGGATATCTTTACTTCACAAGCGATCATGAGGGTTTCTATGAAATCTATAGGAAACCTCTGGAAGGCGGAGATATAGAAAAACTCACCGACGACGGTTTCGACCATTCTGGTTTGATCTGGGAACCATCAGAAAGATTCTTTCTATACTCGCTTGAAGCGACAGAAACAACGATCTGGATGGCTGACAAAGATTTCGTGGAAAAATATCAGATAACGTTCGTGGGGAATGATTACTCTCCAGCGTACGATCCCGATAGAGGTTACATTTACTTCGAATCTGACAGAAACATTGTAAGTAACATATGGAAAATATCATACACAGAAATGAGATTGTTCTCGCTGACAAAAGCTTTTGCTGTGGACATCGAACAAAGGCTTTTGGAAGAAGGAAAGATGAATATAGTTTTTTTAGATCCTGCAAATATTTCAAGTATCAGTGATGAAGATGCGGAGAACCTTATAAATATGCTGGCTCAGAATCTTATAGAGCGTGGCAAAATTGTCGTGCTTGACAGAGAAAAACTAGAAGAGGCTCTTGAAGAGTTGAGATACAATCAGAGTGATCTCGTCGATCCGAACAAGAGGAAAAAAGTAGGGAAATTTTTGAAAGTGGAAGCATTCGTTTTCACTATCATAAAAGATATAAACACGGAAAAAGGTATCTCCACTGTTCTTCAGTTGAAGATAGTCGATGCATTTTCATCAAGATTAATAGGATCCGATCTGTGCATCGTAAAAGGTGATACTTCTCCCCCATTCTTTGGAGATATAAAAAAGCATTTTGTAAATCTTGGGAAACTGGCGTGTTCTGCAGGTCTGTATCCTGGAAATACTGTGTTCTGGAAAGTCGATTCGGAAGTGCTCTCAGAAGATTACACTAAAATGCTCGTTGAACATGGTCTTCAGTTCTCGAGATACCTAACTCCTCTGGATCGTGATACAGTGGAATACATCTTGAATGAAGAAGAATTGGATTGGCAGGGATATCTTGATCCACACAGCGTACAGAGTCAGGAGAAAGTCGCAAATGTGGAATCTGTTCTTTATGGAAAAACCTATAAATTGGGGAATCATATCGTAATGAGTTTGTATCTCAACTCAGTTGTTAACGGGACACTTTTAGATGTTCTGATTCTTCCAGAAAAAGTTCTAGATGAAACCGTTCAGTACTGGGTAAGAAATATCATAAGTAAAATGAGTAAATACATAGAGGAAAGGAAAACAGCGGGTGTGAACCTTTCGATTTCAAAAGATGCTGATAGAACTCTTGCAATGGTATTTGAAGATGTGATATTTCAGAATCTTTTGAAAAACAAAATAAATCCCGTAAACAGGGAACTTATGAGTAGATATCGAGAGGAAGAACTGAGAAAGGAAAGAGAAATCGGTCTTAAAGAGATAGGAAAAATTGGAAAACAAGTGGGAATAGATATATTCGTCGATGTGAAAGTAGAGGAACTGGATGAAACCTATGTGAAAGGATCTGTAAAAGTGGTAGATGTGGAAACATTACGAACTCTTTATCAAGGACCTTTCGAATATTCTTCGAGGAAATTTGTGGGTATATATGAGCTGTGGGAAAAAGCTGTAGATTATTTCAATACTGGAAAATACAAAAAAGCGGGAGATTTGTTCTATAAGGTCTACGCAATCATTAAAAGGAAGAAAGAGATCAAAAAGGAAGAAAGAAAACAAATGCGAAGGGCTTTAAGAAGGGCGATTGAGTCTTATCACTATGCTGGAGAGTACAGAAAAGATATGAGGTTGTGCGATGAATTCATTAAAAGATTTGAAGAAGATCATGACATAATTTACTACAAGGCATACGCGTATTATGGAACTAAACAATACGACAATGCAGAGAAACTGCTGCGAAAGTTGATTGAGGAGGTTCCTTATTACTATAAAGCCTATGTACTTTTAGCGAAGATACTTGTCGAGAAAGAAAAATTCGAAGAAGCTCTCCTGCTTCTGTTTAAGGTACCAGAAACATCGGATTACTATACGGAATCCATCTTTATAACAGGACTTGTCTTCGAAAAGCTTGAAAACTGGCAGAAGGCAATGGAATACTACAAAAAATGCTTCAATACGAAACTCGACAGGGAAGCTCGCTTCAACTATGTGAGGATTCTATTCATAACAGGTGAATTGCAGGAAGCTTTTGAAGAGACTGAGGAGATCATGCGTAGATACCCAAAATATCCCGTTTCTTACGATCTTATGTACAAGGTTCTGGTAACGCTCTTCGAAAAGGGATTTGATCTGGACGAGCTCATAGACAAAACAGAGAAGTATGTGGAAAAGAGAAAGGCTAATGTGGGGCTAAAATCCATAGATTGTTACTTTCTGATGATCTTGAAATATGAAAAAGCTTTAGAAATATGGAAGAAAGGAAAAGAAAAAGAAGCTAGGAAATTTCTGGAGAAGGAAGTTGTACCTCTTTGTAAAGAAGCCCTTGCACTGAATGAAGTTGACAGCAAACTGACCTCCCAGCAAATAGAGCAGTGTGAGGAGATAATAGAAAAATACGAACGATGAAATCGGGGGGTATGGGTATGAGAAAAATCGTTTTTCTACTCCTGATACCATCCATATTCATTTTTGGTGTGTCACTTAGAATTCTCAGTTTTCCAGCGGGAAAGGTTTTCGTGGACGGGAAATTCGTAGGGCAGGCCCCGGTGATAGTGGATCTTGAGAAAGGAAAGCATGAAATAGTGGTGAGAAGGGAAGGATTCTTGGAGGAGAGAAGCATCATAGAAGTCAGTATTCCGGAAACGGTAATCTTCAAACTGAAAGCCTCCCTATTCTTGTTTAAAGAAGTTATACCAGTTGCTGTGGCTCAATATGAAGTCACGGAAACACCTCCAAAAGAGAATGTGGAGGAAAGAAAAATAGAAGAAAAACTGGTGGAGATTTTAAAGAATCTGAATGTGAAAGTGGAGAAAATCGATTTGGATGAAGAGGAAATAAAGAGCCTGGTAGAGGACTTTAACTTCAGTATTTTGGAAAAAATAGCTGAAGAGTTCCCGGGGTCCAGATACTCAATCGTTGGACAGTTCATTCACATTTCAAGTGAAAATATCATCAAAGGGAGACTAGAGATATGGGTGTATGATCTTAAGAAAAAGGAAATTCTGACCTCTATGAGTGTAGAGGAAGGCGGAAGAGACCTTGGCATGCTCATTTCGAGAGCGGTGGAAGAGCTCTCGCCGAAGATAGTGGAACTGCTGGTGGAGGAAGAGCTAAAGCAGAAGGAGATTTTGAAAAAGAAAGAAGGGACCATTGCAATCAAAGGAATTGATTACAGCGAATACCCGAATATAAAGATCAGGTTCTTTGTGACAAACCCTGAAGAAGAAGTAGAAACAGATTTAAAAAAGGAGAACATCATGTTGTTTGAGGGCGGGGAGAAAATAAAAGAGCTTGCTCTCTCCAAAGAATATGATAAAAATACCTACGTCATTCTAGTGATTGATGCGAGTGGTAGTATGAAACGCAGTATGGAAGTTTTGAAATCATCCGCAATAGAATTTCTGGAGAGCATGCCGGATGGGTTGAACTATTCGCTTGTAGTTTTTGGAAGAAAAAAAGAACCAGTTGTGGATGTTTATCCATCAAAAACGATGCCTTTTGTGAGCAATAAGGATGTTCTGAAATGGATTATAAGATCGTTGAAAAGTTATGGGTGCACTCCTCTTTACGATTCAATTTTCACAGCTGTGAAGCTTCTGGAAGGAGTTGAAGGAACGAAAATTCTGGTGATATTCACAGATGGAAAGGATTCGAATTATGATGATACCGGACCTGGAAGTATCCGAACACTTGAAGATGTTCTCATCGCAATGAAAATAGTGAAGCCCATAACGTATGTTCTTGGCTTTGGGAGGAAAATAGATGAGGAAGTTCTGAAGAAGATAGCGAAAGAGGCGAATGGAGAATTCCTGAAGATAAACAAAGCGGAAGAAATAAAGGAAGTTTATTCTGATATAGCGAAAAAGTTAGGGAATGTGTACACACTTTCGTATAGAACTCTTGGAAAAGATATCCTGAGGATAGTTATCGAGAATAGCTACAGAGCTGGAGCAGAAATAGATCTAAACAGACCACCCAATAAACCGGAGATTGTATCCGGGACAGGCAAACAGACGGAAGATGTGGTTATACTGGAATGGAGATGTAGTGATCCAGATGGGGATGAGCTGGTGTATCAGGTGTTCGTTGGGAAAGATCCTGGATCGTTAAGGAAAGTTGCGGAGATAAAGGATAGCAGATTTGAACTCATCAATTTGGAACCAGATACCACGTACTACTGGAGGGTGATTGCGTTCGATGGAACGAATACAACAGCTAGTGATCTTGTGAAATTCACGACCAGAACGAGAAAAATGACGAAAGAAGAAGTAATTGAGGAGCTGGAAGCTGGAAATTACGAACTGGTCTTGAAGAAGATGAAGAAAGGAGAAGTTGCTCTTTCAAAGGATGAATTTCTGATACTCTATGTAAAAGCTCTTTCAAAATACGTTCGCGAAGGGGGAGAGGTAAAGGATTTAGAAGGGATAAAGAAAGAGATAGAGGATGCGTTGATTCTCTTTCCAAAATCGCCAGGATTGAGGGGAGCCCTTGCGGAGATATATCTGATCGAAGGAAACATTGAGAAAGCAAAAGAAGAGCTTGAGATAGCTATTAAAATGGGTTTGGAAAAATCGTGGGTTGAGTCCATAAAAGTAAGAGTTGCCGAAATGGAAGGGAGAAAGGAAGAAGCCCGGGACATTGTGGAAGACATGATAAAGAGTGGTAAGCCAGAGCTCATGAAAAGAGCAGTGGATATTCTTTTGGAAAGAGGGGAAGAAGAAAAAGCATTGGAGATTGTGAGGAAGCTCAGAAACCTGTATCCAGAGGATATGGTTTTGATAAAGAAAGAAATACAGATTTTAAGGGAATTGAACGAACTGGACGAAGCACTAAGGGTTGTGGAAGAAGGATTGAAGATTAATCCAAATGATGTGGATCTTATTAGGACAAAAGTGGAGATCCTTATTGAACAGGGAGAAGCAAAGAAAGCCAGTGTTTTCATGGAAGAAATAGCCAAGGAAATAATCACGGAGAATGCGGAACTTCTAAGGTTAAGAGCGATAATCCTTGTCGAGTTGGGAAGAAAGGATGAAGCGATAGAACTTTTGAAAAGAGCTATCGAGCTCGAACCTGAGGATATAAGCTTGAAGAGGTACTACATAAAAATCGCGGAAGTTGAAGACACAGAAGGAATTCTGGAAGAAGATAGAAAAGAGGGACCTGTTATAAAGATCCTCAAACCCAGAAGAACCGTTGTTGAAAAAAATTATGTTGTGGTTAGATTGAGAGTTATGGATAACGTTGCGGTGGAAGATGTAAAGATCAATGAAAAGAAAATCATAACCTATGGAAGATCTTCCGTGACCGTTGTGGAAAAGGTAGATCTTACTGGAAGAATAACTCCTGTGACCATAGAGGCCAGGGATAGCGCAGGAAACGTTGAAAGAAAGAAAATATTCGTTATTGCAAGAAAGAGAGGAGAACCTTTGAACATCATATGTACCGCTACCGGTGACAAAGGATTGATTCTTTTTGATGTCAGTGATCCAAAGAATCCTAAACGATTAGGAGATGTAAGCGTTGTAAAAGGAATTTATGAGGTCTTCGTCTTAGGAGATTATGCATACATCGCTTCTGAAAATTGTTTCGCAATAATCGATATTTCGAATTTCCTGAATCCTGAAGAGGTGGGTAAACTCGATGTTAAGCAAGTAAAGGATATCCACGTTGTGGACGATCATGCATACATCACCTGTAGTGGAGGTTTAGGAGTGATTGATGTATCCGATCCTGTAAATCCGAAAATGGTGGGGTATATGGAGACAGAAGGAGAAGCCAACGAGGTTTACGTCTTGAATAACTACGCATACGTCGCTGATGGAAAGAACGGCCTGATTGTAATAGATGTCTCAGATCCGAAAAATCCACGAAAGGTAGGACACGTGGACACAGTAGATTCTAAGGGAGTAGTGGTTTCAGGAAATTACGCATATGTTGCTGATGGGGTAAGTCAGGATCTCGTGATTGTGAATGTGTCGAATCCAGATAACCCCATAGTGGTCAACCGCGTTGATTGTTCCAGCGGTTTTGCAGGAAAAGTGGATGTATCGGGAAATTATGTGTTCATGACAACAGAACAAGCTCTAATGATAGTAGACGTCTCCGATCCAGAGAATGCAAGAGTGATTGGTCAAATCAGTCTGGATGATCCCAGAGGAATTCTGGTACTCGGGAACAACGTTTACATAGCTGAAAAAGAAGGATTGAAAGTTGTTGACATAACCAATCCAGCAAATCCAGAGGTTGTTACCAATGTGAAAGGTGATACTTTATACGAAATATGCGATGCTGGAAAGGGATTGAAGATTAAAAACGTTTCGCCTAACAGTCCTTACTGTTTGAATCCAGAAAATGAAGCTATCAACGTGCCGGTGAATGTCACCCTTTACTGGGCGTGTAATGATCCTAACGGGGATAAACTGGTTTATGATATCTACTTCGGCGAAGAGTCATCTCCTCTCATTGTCAAATCGAATAGCACTTCCACAGCGTACACCCCAGAAAAACTCAATTACAACACAACCTATTACTGGAAAATCGTTGCAAAAGATGGGAAAGGAGGTGTCACAGAAGGACCCGTATGGAAGTTTACGACAGAATCTGAAAAAGCCATAGAACCACCACAGATCAAATGGCAAAAATGTCTTGGAGGAAGTGATGAAGATGAAGCACATTCCATACAACAGACAGAAGATGGAGGATACATCGTGGCTGGATATACAGAATCAAATGATGGTGATGTTTCTGGAAACCATGGAGAATACGATATGTGGGTAGTGAAACTTGACGAGAATGGAAACATTCAAT
>Ga0190361_1000374_pt1 | contig 18279 bp, 14 predicted proteins | sample 48721845_MG_FD_161273 | JGI IMG/M metagenome (GOLD analysis project Ga0190361, IMG submission 161273) | Hydrothermal vent microbial mat bacterial communities from Southern Trench, Guaymas Basin, Mexico - 4872-18-4-5_MG | ecosystem: Environmental > Aquatic > Marine > Hydrothermal vents >... | reverse complement strand
GAGGTGCGCCGAGGACTCTCCTACCTGCGCAATCGGTTCCTCCTCAACCACTTCCCCCCGCCCCACCATATGCGCACAACCTTTGAATACTTCTATGCTCACTACTATGCGATACAGGCGGTCTATGTCGCCGGCGGTCAACTCTGGCGTGATTGGTGGAAACGGATTGCAAACGAACTCTTAAACGGGCAATATGAAGATGGCAGATGGCAGGATGTGGTGGGACCAAATTATGCGACCGCAATGGCGGCGCTGATTCTGCAAATACCAAACGGCTATCTGCCGATATTCCAGAGATGATAAGGAGGTTTAAGATGTCGGAGTTGCACAAGTATGTAGAGGCGCTTTATATACCGATAACCAAAGCGCGGCGTCAGATGAACACATATAATGTCTTAAACGGTCTTGCGCTTGTGGTGATAACGGTTCTCTTGTGTGCGGGGGCGACACTGCTTTTTGACTGGGCAACGCCGATGCCGGCGGGTGCGCGGTTTGTCCTCTCGCTTGTCTGTCTTGGAATTGTGGTTTATGTTTTTGCGAGATGGATGGTGAAGCCATTGACGCGCCGTGTGACAGCAGACCAAGCGGCATTAGCCATTGAAGCGCGATACCCCGAACTCAAAAGCGCCCTTATATCAGCGGTCCAGTTCGGAAGACTTCTCGCAAACCCCAAGAAATTGGAAGAGTTCTATGAGTCGGCGGCGCTGGCTGCCCTCACCGTAAAAGAGACCGCAAAACGGGTCTACAAGATGAGCGTTTCCGGAATTGTGAACTGGCTGCCGACCGTAAAACTCTGGGCTGTGGCGGGAGTGTTACTGCTTGCGGCAGGTCTCTACACGATGGTCTATCCCGAAAATGTGCGGCTGTGGCTTGAGCGCTTCTTCACCCCGTTCAGCGCAAGAGACTGGCCGCAACTGTATCAACTGGTCGTGAAACACCCCACAAAACAGGTGACCATTCTGGCAAAGGGCGACTCACTCACCGTTGATGTCCTTTCCTGCGGGCGTAGACACCCTGACACCGTCACCCTCTACACTATGGTGAAAAATGAAAAAGGCAAATGGCAGGGGTTCTGGGAAAGCACACCGATGGAGTCCATCGGCAGCACCCGCTTCCGCAAAAAACTGGAAAACATAGTAACCGATATGAAGTTCTACGCCGAAGCAGGAGACGCCACAACGCCTGTATTTCGGATAAATGTGAAAGAGCGTCCGTTCATTGAACGCATCACACTCAATCTGCATTACCCCGAATATATGAAACGCAAAGACGATGTGGCGTATCAGGGCTCACTGCGTGTCCCGCAGGGAACAAAAATCACGATGACGGTTGTGGTCTCAACAAAACTGCGCAAAGCGGTTTTCAAGGTGAAGCCGACAGGACAGCCCGAACGCGAGGTGAAAGTAATTGAGGAGTCAGACTTAAAGGAGACAGAGATTGAGGTTACTCAAGGCAAAAAGAAGATAAAAGAGAAGCGTTACTGCTTTGTCTGTGAGAGGGTTGCCGACACATCCTTTCAGTATTGGTTTGAGTTGACGGACACGGAGGGATTCAACAACTACGAAGGAGCGCGTCCGCAGATTTTCCGTATTCGCGTTGTGGAGGACCAGCCACCGTCGTTGAAGTTCCTAAAGCCTGGGCGTTCGGTGCGGATGACCGAGAGTGCGGTAGTGCCGATGGTGCTACGCGTCACCGACGACTACGGTGTGGAGGAGGTCTCCATATGCTACTTTAAGCGGAAGCAGACCGAGCGTGCAGCGGCTGCCAAAAATGTCAAATCCACCATCCTTGACCCAGAAAAACTCGGCTACAAGGGCAAACAGCGGGCGGAACTCCCCTTTGAGTTTGATATTAAGAAACTGACAGGCGCAAAACCAGGCGAGGAGGTGGTCTACTACGCCGTGGGTAAAGACGGTTGCACTACCCGCAACAAGAACGGGCGCTCATACAACTTTGTGATAACGATAGTGACGGCGGATGAGTTGTTGGCGGAATACGAACGGGCGATACAGAGACTACGCGACCGCCTTGAACGCTGTCTTCGCCAGGAGCGCATAATATCCGATAAGTTGCGGATACTGGCGGAGGACCTGACGGCGGGCAGACGCAAGGTGGGCGAGGAACCCCTGAAGCGAATACTGCTTAAAACAGAGTCCGACCAACGCGACCTGACCGCATCTTTCAGCCTCTCTTACGAGGATGTCCAAAACACCCTTGAGGGTCTGACCATAAACCGCCTTGGCGATGAGAAGATGAAATCATCGCTGAAGCAGATATCCGGCGCACTCAACGACCTCGCCCAAACCACAAGTCCGCAGGCTGCCACAAAAATCAATGTTGCCCGCAACAAGAAAAGCAAAAAAGAGATGGTCTCCGCCCTTGACGACGCCGCCCTGCAAACCACAGAAGTCGCAGAAGCCATCCAGCAAATCCTCGGTATGCTGTCAGAATACACGACCCTGTCGCGCATCTACAATCAGACACGCCAGATGAAGCGGGAGCAGGATGAGATATTCAAGAAGATACAGGAGTTGCTGAAACGGATTTTGGGGAAATAACTCCGCCGGGCAGGGCTGCCGGCAGCGCCTGCGGGTTGTGCCGCAGCAAAATCGGGTAACTCAACCCCATTTTCGGTCACATTGACCGTTTTCATATCGTAAAAGACGGCGCCATCGTGTATTTTGTATGCGGAGGCGGAGCGGCGGCGTTCGCCACAGACCCGTCTCCGTCTGCTGAATTGGAGTGACGCCTTGATTCAAAAAGTCCTATACACCATCATCGCAACAGCAGGCTCCATAACCGCACTTTCCCTAACACTTGCCCCACCCCCTCAGGGCAAAGAGGGCTTATCTCTTCTGCTAATTGGTGTCTTGCTGCTTCTCATCCGCGGCTCCACAGGCTCATCTCCAAAACACCACCCACTTGAGTTGGCATCCCTCATCGCGCTTCCTGTCCTTGTCGCGTTCGGGGACGGGGAAAGCGCTTCTCTATTTTGGGGGCTTTTGGGGCTTGTAGTGGCGCTGCGCATATCCGACAGACCACTCGCCGACCTTGCCTTGCCACTCGCCGCCCTTCTGCTGTTGTCCTGCTACCATCACAGTTTCAAGCAGATAGGGGAGTGGGGAATTGTCGCATCAACTGTGGTCTTAACAGCATCCACATTGCTGCTTTTCTACCAACACATAACTCCTGTATGGTTGCCAGCAGTTGTGGTCTTTGTCTGCAGAGCGACCTTTATGGGTAACGGACTTGTTGTGGCGTTGGTCTGGGCACTGCTGGTTCTCTGCGTCACCCCTTATGCATTGCGGACAATCAGACACGCTCATCCGCTTTACGGCGGCGCCGCCGCCCTCCTCCTCGCCTCAACACCCATAACACATAGCACCTTTCCACTGCTCCTTCTGGTTGTGGTGGACAGGTTCTGGCACGGCTGGAAACCGCTGCTTGCCGCCCCTGGTTGCCCTATCTGGGTGGACAGAAACTTCGCCAGCCGCTTCACAAAATGCGCCGACCTGCTGGATGTCCCCTTTGCACGGCTCCTAAAACGCACCCGTCCAGACCGCGAAACAGGCTACATATCAATTGAGGTGGAACACGAAAAGGAAGGTGTTGTGTTCATTGAGACACTGCGGATATATATAAAGCGGGCGTGGCTGAACCTGCTGCGCCTTGCGCTCCAAAGTGTGCGCAAGTTTCGCGTTCCGTTCTCGGACTCATTTGAGGAGGTAAGGGCGTTTGTGGCGCTGCAACAGGTCGGGTTGGAAGCGCCTCACCCCATCGCCGCCTGCACAGTAACCCGTCTCATAAAACGCAGAACCGCCATCGCAACATTGGATATAGGGCACTTTGAGCGGCTTACATCGCTGCTTGAAAGGGTTGATTTCCAAAAACGGCGCGAGGTGGCACGGCGACTCGGCAGACTTGTTGCGCGGATGCATAACGCTGCCATAAACCACAGAGACCTCTATGCCGAGCACATCGTTTTTCTCAAGGACGGCGGTATAGTTTTGTTGGATTTGAACCGCGCGCAGGTGAGGCACAGGCTGCCGCAGCGATGGCGCGTTAAAGACCTCGCCGCGCTCTTTGTCTCCACAAACGCCCCCGCAACAGACAAACTCCGCTTCCTCCTCACATACCTTAACATCCCAAGCCTTACCCCAGTCGCAAAAAGGCTGGCAAGAAAGGTGCTCAAACGGGCTGCTCAACTTGCCAAAAGACGCGCTGCAGAGAAGGAACGGGAGCGTAAAGGCGGCTGGATTCTTCCGCCGCCGTAAACTACGGCGACTCCCCACGCTCCTCTAAGTGCTTCTCCCATATCTTCACATGGGGATTGTCAAGCCTTATGACAGACCAGTCCTCAACCCAGCCCTCGTCCACCAAACGCAACTCCTGCTCATCAGGAAACAGGTCGGAACCTTTACGCTCATAGATTATCTGATAGTATTTGTGAACCACAATCCGCATGTATCGTGAGAGGTCGTTCTCGTTCTCCCTGAAACCCTTGCGTAACTTTGCCTTTTTCCACGGCAGGTAACGCCAAACCTTATTCTTGGGCAGGACATCGGTTATGGTCTCTCCTTCAGGTGTGCGCCGTGTCACCTTGTAGGCGTCCACCATCTCAACAACGCGTCCCCAGAACTCCCGACCGTCACGCATAATGACACAGTCCCGCCGCAGATAGAAGCGCAACTTGTCACGGTCCTGGTGTGTTATGAGGCGGAAGTCGTTGGTCAGACCCCAGACGCGGATACGGATATGACGCGCTTCAGGATCCCACGAATAACGCCCCGGCGGTCTTATCCTGAAACGGTCCATCACAGGGTCTGGCTCCATTTTGAATATCGCCACACACCGCCATTTCTGCCCCGCTTTTATCACAGGAAAACCCAAATCCTTCGGATCACCGTGCGTCTTGCCAATCTTAACTGGCGGATTCTTCTGCCACTCAAGGTTGAGCGGACCCTTATAACGGTCAAGTGAAGGAAACATCGTCAGGGCATCAGCAGGATGCAGAACTCCAGGCTTTCCCGTATCCTGCGGTCCACGCCACTCCTTCATTCCTTCCTTCCAAACTATGACTTTATAAACATCCTTCTCACAACTGTCAATGTAGGAGACATCCTTATCGCTTGAGGCGCTCACCTCCACAAAAATCTCGTGGTCCTTGTTGTCCAGATTCTCAATGGTGTAGACCATATACCAGTAGATACGGGGGTTACCCCACTCCTGTCCCACAACGACGCATTTGGGCTTCTGATGCGTGAACTTCAGATACCAGACATGGCGGGGACTGTCTTCCCACGCAGATGTCTCATCCTTGCGAAGACGGGGGTCGTCGTTCTGTTGCGCCGCCACCACGCCCCCAAAAACCAACACAAACACAACCAAAAACCGCATATTCGCTCCTCCGCTTCGTTTCCTGCCTGTATCATAACGCGCTTGTCAGAGAATTCAAGGGATTTGTTATGCGAGTTCTCATAACAGGCGGCGCGGGATTTATCGGCAGCCACCTCACAGAAATCCTGCTCCAAAACAACCACAGCGTCATCTGCCTTGACAACCTCTCCACCGGCTCAAAAGAGAATATCAAGCATCTGCTGGATAACCCTCTTTTGCGCTTTGTGGAAGGCGATATATTTAACGCCACCGTTGTGGAAGACCTTGTGAAAAAAGTGGATGCGGTGGTGCACCTCGCCGCTGCTGTCGGCGTCAAACTCATCGTTAAAGACCCCGTCTCCACCATTGAAACCAACATCTATGGAACCCAGACCATCCTTTCCGCCGCCTCAAAACACAACACTAAAGTCCTCATAGCCTCCTCCTCTGAAGTCTACGGTAAACTGGAAAAAATCCCCCTGTCTGAGGAGGATGATATGCTCTTTGGTCCGACAATCCATCCACGCTGGTGCTATGCCTGCTCAAAAGCGGTTGATGAGTTTCTGGCGCTGGCTCACCACAAAAGGACAGGGCTTCCCGTTGTGATAATGCGTTTTTTCAACATAGTGGGACCGCGCCAAACGGGGCGCTACGGAATGGTCGTGCCGCGTTTTGTAGAGCAAGCGCTCACAAACCGTCCTATCACCGTTTACAGCGACGGCAGTCAAATCCGCTGCTTTCTCTATGTTCGCGAGGCGGTGGACGCTGTTATGAGGTTGCTTTCCGAGCAAAAGGCGGTCGGAGAAGTCATAAATATTGGGCATCCAGAGCCTGTCACCATCCTACAACTCGCACAAACCGTTAAAAGACTTGTAAACCCCAACGCTCAAATAACTTTCATACCCTATGAGCAGGTTTATGGGAAAGGGTTTGAGGACATCAAGAAGCGTGTGCCGTCGGTGGAGAAAGCCGCGCGGCTCATAGGCTTTGCCCCCAAAGTGGGCATTGAAGAAATCATCAAAATAACCGCCGACTGGATGAAGAAAAGGATTGCACCGCCACAATTGTGAATATTTCTCTGCAAAAATTCCTTTTCCCTTGCAAGATACTAATCCCATAACCATAATTTTGTCGTTATTAGTAGGCTTACGGCGACGGGGGAGAGAATGCTCAATCGTCTATTTTTTGTAAACATTAGAAATGACTGCAGCGAAGAAGAAGCGGAGAAAGCGATATCGTCTCTTTACGATGCGCTTGATTTATCACAATATCTTGGCGCGCATAAATTTGCGCTTATCAAGATTCACTTTGGAGAGGATGGAACCGACCGTTTCGTGCGTCCGAAATTCGTAAAATCGCTTGCATCACTCATTCTTCAAACAGGTGCCAAAGTCGTCATTGGTGACACCAACACTTTGTATCCTGGACGCCGCTCAAACGCCGCCGACCACCTCTCCCTCGCCGCTCAACACGGCTTCAGCGTCCACTCCATTGGCTGTCCTGTTATGATTCTTGACGGACTTATCGGCAGAACAGCCACAACCGTTGAAATAGACGGAAAACACTTCAGAGAAGTTGAATTAGCCTACGACCTACAGTTCTTTGACTTTCTGTTTGTGGTGACCCATTTCACAGGGCATATTGCGGCAGGTATTGGCGGCAGCATAAAGAATATGGGAATGGGGCTTGCGACGCGCTCTGGGAAGTTGGCGCAGCACAACGCCCAGCCGCTCAAGGTTGATGAAGAAAAGTGCGTCGCCTGTGGTGTATGCGCAAAGTGGTGTCCGCAAAACGCCATCAAGGTAGCCAAAACCGCCATAATAGATGACAAAAAATGCGTATCTTGTGGTTGGTGCATAGCGGTCTGCAAACATCACGCCATAAAGTTTTCCTGGGAGATATCGCATACCGTGTTGCAGGAACGGATAGCCGAATACGCCGCCGGCGCCTACAAACTTCTCAACAAGAAGGTGGTCTGCTTCAACTTTCTGCACAAACTGCACGCCAACTGCGATTGTGTCAAGGACGGTGGAGAGGTTTTGTGTGAAGACATAGGTATTGTTGCGGGCTACAATCCTGCGGCGGTTGACACCGTTTCAATGAATCTGGTAAAGGAAAAAGCAGGTGAAGATGTTTTTGTGAAACTGCGCCCCCAAATTGACCACACGGTTCAGATACGCCATTTTGCGGAGATCTGCAATGTTCCTGTGGAGTCTGAACTTGTAAGTCTGACTTTTTAGGAGGATGAGGTATGTTGAGGAAGAAGGCTTTCACAACAGGTGAGGTGGCGAAACTCTGTAATGTCACCATCAACACGGTGGTTAAGTGGTTTGAGACGGGAGAGTTGAAAGGGTATAAGGTGCCGAGTTCAGGCGCAAGGAGAATTCCGCGGGAGGAGTTGATAAAGTTTATGAAGAAGCACGGGATACCGACAGGCGAGTTGGAGTTTGAGGGGAACAAGGTTCTGGCGGTGAGTCCTGACAAGAAGGTGCATCAGGCGATAAAGAAGGCGCTGCCGGAGCATCGCGGTTATACTGTTAACACGACCGATGACTTCCTTGAGGCTGGCATCTATCTGGGCAGCGAAAAACCCGACATCGTGTTTATGGATGTCACCGCCGTGGAAGGCGACCCTGCCAAACTGGTCAAATCCATCCGAAAATCTGAGGGGTTGAAGGACATCCGTCTTGTGGCGGTCGTCAAATCCACCGATAAGAGCACGGTTAATAAGGTGAAGAAATGGGGGTTCAACGACTACATTAAGAAGCCGATTCGCACGACATCGGTTGAGAGGCGCATAAGGAGGCAGTTGGGGCGTTTGGTTTAAGCAAGACAGGGCAGGTGAGAGGCGGGTCGTTTGAACGACCCGCCTTTTTCTTGCCACACGCCTATGTTATGATATCTTCGCAACTATGTTAAGGAACAGGCGTTGGATGCTGATATTGCGGTGGTGGGAGGGGGAGCAGCGGGCATAGCGGCGGCAGTGCAGTTGCACAGGGCGGGTTTTGACACTGTGCTGCTTGAGGCGAAGAGCATAGGCGGTCTTGTGCGCAACGCGTTGAGGATAGAGAACTTGCCGCCATTTGCGGTGCCGCCCACGGGGAAGCGCCTCGCGCAGATGCTGGAGAAGATGGTTGTCGCACGCGGTGTGCGCTGCGTAATGCGTCGCGTCCTCAAAATTGATGTAGACACAGGCGGGGTGACGCTCCACACGATGGAAGGGACGCTGCGCAGCCGCTACTGCATCTTTGCGGCGGGAACAGAGCCTGTGCGACTGCCCGCAGAGGGCGAGATAAAAGCACTTGAAGCGGGGCGCCTTTTCTATGAGGTGGCGGATGTGCCGCAGCAGATCAGAAAAGCGGTCGTCATAGGTGGCGGGGAAATAGCGCAGGATTACGCACTTTCGCTTGCCACAGGCGGCGCAGATGTCACAATTATAACCCGAGGTGGGTTACGCGGGATAAAAGCCCTAAGGGAGCGCCTGCTGCAAACAGAAAGAATACGGGTCAGGAGGCAAACGCAGGTGGTTGCTTTGCGAACAAAGCCTGACGGGGTGGAGGTGGTTTGCGACGGGGTGGAAGGAAAGGACATTGAAACGGCGGAATGTGTTGTGGTGGCGATAGGCAGGAAGGCGGCGGATGCGCCGCTGCGGCATTTGAGGAACTTGCGGATAAGGCAGGATGGCTCAACGGCGATGCGGCGTTTGTATGTGGCGGGTTCGTGTCGGTTCGGTGCGGAGTTGCGCCACATAGCCGTCGCCGCAGGAGATGGTCTTGCCTGCGCGTGTCGTCTTCTTCGGAGGCTTGCAAAATGAGGCTTCTGGCTGAATTTGGCTGCGATGATATCGCCAAGGTGTATGTTCTGGGGCTGCGTGGAGATGATGCACGCTATGCGGTGGAGGTGACAGAATCGGTGCAGCCGCCGATACCTCGCCGCAAAAAATGGGTCGTTATTGTCTCCACGCTTTTCGGCTGTCCTGTGGGATGTCCGATGTGCGACGCGGGCGGTGCATACCGCGGCAAACTGACAGCGGACGAAATGCTGGCGCAGATTCATTTTGTGGTGCGCCGCCGTTTCGCCTCCAACACCGTCCCCGTTGAGAAGTTCAAAATCCAGTTCGCACGGATGGGAGAGCCGGCATTCAATCCCGCCGTCATCTCCGTCCTTCAACGCCTGCCGCAAGAGTTGAACGCACCAGGGCTGATACCGTCTGTTTCCACTGTGGCGCCGCGGGGATGCGAGCGATTCTTTGACAGACTCCTTGAGGTGAAGGAAAGGCTTTACGCCGGCGGGCGGTTCCAGTTACAGTTCTCCATTCACACAACAGATGAGGCGCTGCGGGAGCGCTTAATACCTGTGCGGAAATGGAGTTTTGCGGAGATAGGCGCTTTTGGGCGACGGTGGTGGCGGAAAGGCGACCGCAAAATAACGCTCAACTTCGCCGCCGAAAAAAACTCTCCCATCGCCCCAGACATCCTCCTTAAACACTTTGATCCTGAAATCTTCCTCATCAAACTGACCCCTCTCAATCCCACCGAATCGGTGCAGAAAAACCGCCTTGTCAGTCTTGTTGACCCGCAAAGACCTGAAAGCGCCTCGCCTCTTGTGAGCCGTCTGTCAGAAGCCGGATACGATGTGATACTCTCCATAGGAGAGACAGCCGAAAACAGGATAGGCTCAAACTGCGGACAGTACATAACGATATGGCGGAGGGAAGGATGCCGCATACGCGACTACGCCAAGCAGCAGTCGCCGCATCCCTTATAGCGTGGTTGTCTGTCGGCTGCGCTACTGCGGCAAACCAGCAACGGATGACCATCATCTTGCCTGTGGAACCGCAACGCGTGGCAGCAACTGTCCGTAAAGGCGCAGCCCACATCGTAGCGTTGGCAAACCAAACCCTTTATGAAACCAGAGTGAGTTGGCGGCAGGGACGGTTTCACCCATCGCTTGAAAAGATATCTGATGGCGTTAAGACCTTTGTTGTTACCCCTCAAGGTGTCGTCTATCTGCGCGATAAGGGCTTTTATTACAAAGGGGAAAAACTCCATATCAGGCTTCCAACAAATGTTCCACCGCTTGCGGTCTGTGAAGCAGCAGGCAAACTGTATGCGTGGTTTCTTGTGGCAAAGGGGAAGCGCGCCAAACGGCTGCTCTGGACAGGTGACCAAAAAGGTGGCAATGTCCTCTTTGACCAGGAAGGATGGGGGGTTGTGGTCTGGGTGGTGGCGGCAGATAACGCTGTGGTTGCCGGTAACGAGAAGGTGGTTCTTCTGCTGCAGAAAGGCGGGGGGGAGATTGTGGAACACAACGGGCTGATAAAGGGCGGCGCGGTGGCGGGAGGCAAACTGTGGTTAGCGTTCGTCAAGAGCGGCAAACTTCTATGGCGGCGGGTCAGCGCGGAAGCAGGTGCCATCCGCACATTCATAAAAAGTCTGAAAAGAGATGGTGCCAAACAGAATAAAACGGAGCCCATAATTCTCGTCACAGGATGCGACAGTTTCGGTGTGTGGCGTATGCGGGATGGGGTGATGCGGGTTTACTGGCGGGGAGCACCACGCATAGTTGGGCTCGCAAATGTCAGGAACATAAGCATTGATGATGGCACACTTTACAGGGTGCTCTGGACAGGCGGGCACACCCTCGCTATTCAGTTGCTACCATCTCAAACACGGTAACGCTCAAGGTTGAGCATCTCCTTTGCAACCACGCGCTCCCCAAGGTCATCATCCCCCCTGATAAGGGAGAGCCTGACCTGCTCACCCTCATTTGCGTCGGAGTAGCGCGCGACAATAGAGAGCGCTATATCCAGCACCTCGCCATCCTGTTTGCCGAACAGCAGCGCCACAGGACCAACAACGCTGGTGGGCTCAAGACGGAGGGCATACGGCGGACGCACCCTGTCAAGAAAATTGTTCTCCGCTTCATAGCGCCCAACGATAAGGCGGCTTTCGGAGGGGAGACGGAAGAAGCGTCCTGCGTTGATGATGCGGAAGTCAGCGAGAGACCGCCATCCCTGCCGCAGCAGAACCTTCACTTTTTTTGCGTAGTTTGCGTCGGTGAGGAGACAGCCGCCTGCAGGCTGTGGTGGTTCCTCAATTCCCAACTCTTTGGCGAGGGCAAGTTGCCGCCGCCTTGAACGCCCCCTTATGTCAAGCAACTTATCACGCTCAACAAGCCCCTCTACCTCAGCACGAGTGGGACGCAGATTTTTCGCCGTTAGCGGTCGCAAAATCAACCCCTGTAGGTTCGCCTCGCGCTCCATCATCGGCAAAATATGGGCAAACTGCGTCATCGGACGCTGCCCCACCACCTCGCCTGTGGAGATGAAATCGGCACGCACAGCACGCATCATCTCACCCGCCCGCCGATACATCAGAATGCGACAGTCAACGCAGGGGTTCATCCACCTACCGAAACCGTGTGGAGGTCTCTCAAGCAGACCTACAAATTCTGCTGTGACATCAACCACAACAACATCTACACCAAACCTTTCCGCAACATAGCGCCTGTATTCTTCGGGCTTTCTATGCCTGCTCAACGGGAAAAAGACCGAATAGAACCGCACAGGCACCACCTCAATTCCAAAACTCTCAAGAAGTTTCAAAGAAACAATTGAGTCAAGCCCGTCAGAGAAGAGATGCACACATCGCGCCAAAACCGCCCTCCTAAAGTGCTGAACCCAAATTACCACCCCCTAACTCTGTCTGCAACTTTTATCACCACGGTGTTGAAAAACTCTCCGCGATTTGGCAGAATTGCTTTACGCTAATGGCAGTGTATTAAAGGTGATTTAACACATTGAGGCGGAAATCTGCCTCTTTGCTGGGCATAAAAATTGCTTTATATTGGGGAGGAAGGTTATGGGGGATGAAGGGCTGAAACTGATTATAAGTGAGCAGGGTAAGGAGTGGGAGTATCCGATAAAGGAGTTTCCCATCACTATGGGGCGGGGACCCAACAATGTGATAGTGCTGGTTGACCCGAAGGCGTCGCGGCGGCATTGCGTCATTGAGAAAAGCGATGAGGGCATAATAATCCGAGATTTGGGTTCGCGCAACGGCACCACCGTAAACGGCAGCAAAATAGAGGTCTCCCCGCTTAAAGAGGGAGACATAATCGGTGTGGGTGATACGCTGATATACTTCGGGAAAAAGAAAGAGGTGCCCAAAGAGAAAGCAGAATTCTGCCTTTTCGTCGTGAGCGGAGAGCACGAAGGAAAGGAGTTCCCACTGACCGATTTGCCGCTCACCATAGGACGCAAAAAAGGCAACAAGATTGTACTGTCGGATGAGCGTGTGTCGGGTGAACACGCCAGAGTGGATGTTGAGGGTGGGCAATTTGTTCTGGTGGACCTAAAAAGCACAAACGGCACATATATAGGTGACAGACGCGTGGAGAGAGAAGTGCTTGAGGTGGGAACAAGGTTTGCGATAAGCGGAACAGTTTTTGAATTCAGAAGGATTGGAGAAGCGCCACCTGCTGATGTGGGAAAGGCGGTGGAGGAGGAAGAAAAGAAAGAGGAGGAGGCAAAAGGAGAGGGAAAAGGGGCGGAGAAGGCGGTGGGAGAGGCGCCGCGGGAAGCGCGCCCCGATACACTCCGTGAGGAAGATGTGGAGTTGGACTTGGAGCGTGCGCGGCGTCAGGCTGCTGTTCCGAAGGTTCTGGTTGTGGTCGTAGCGCTCTTCGTCATCGGCGCGGGACTTTTCCTTCTATACCAGTTGCTGCGTGCCGGCGGCATAGCCACCCTCTATAAAGGCGGTCTCATCGTGACAAACCCCTCTTTTGAAGAGGAGCAGAACGGGGCGGTGGTAGGCTGGGCAACAGAGCCCCCCAAAGCAGCGGTGCGTGACGCCACCATCGCAAAACAGGGCAAATTCTCCCTCCACCTCTCCCCCGTAGCCAACAAAGAAATAACCATCCTGCGATACAACGATGATATTCCCGTGCGCGCAGGCAGCGCATACCGCCTCCATTTTCAGGTGCGCACCGAAAACACCCTAGCCTGCGCCCTCCGTGTGGACTGGCTCTCCGACAAGAACCCCAACTATCACAAAGTTGAGTTCGGCAGGCTGCTTGAAGGAACACGGCGTGATTGGACGCCGCTTTCCTACACCTTTGTTGTCCCACCAGAGGCGACCAAAATGCGGGTGGGGCTCGCCCTTTTCGGTTCCCGCGGTGAATGCTGGGTGGATGAAGCAAAACTCACGAAAGCAGAAAGTGCGCCGCAGCGCCAGATAAAGGGCAAAAGATTCTCCGCGTGGCTGTCAGGACACGGAACAGTTGATTTGAGTCTCGGTAACCTGTGTGTGGTGCAGGACATTGAAGGCTACATCTGCCGATTGAAGGAAAGCGGAACGCCGCCTCCTGACGCCTATCAGTCCCGCGCAGTCATAGACGGACCCACCATCCAGAATTCGGTGGCGGAGGTGAGAGGAGAGTTGACTTGTGGAACAGGAATCAGTGTTGATTTCCTCCAGACACTATCACCCACAAAGGACGGACTCAGACTCTCATATAAGTTCACAAAAAGCATCCCCGCTGATACGGTGTTTGCGCTCAGAATGCTTCTTCCTAAAAAACGGGTGGACAGGCTTGAAGCGGTGGTTCAAGGCAAGAAGGTTCCCGTGGAGACGACGAAGACGGAGTGGACGGCGTGGGGAATGACGGAGTTGATAATCAAAGTGGGCACAAACAAGATGGTTTTGCATTTTTCGCTTCCGGTGCGTTCTGTGATGACCCAAGAAGGCGCGTATCTGCGCCTTGAGGTGGGGGTGAAGACGGAAGAGATGCCGCAACCGCCTGAGGTTGTGATAGATGTGCTGCCATTCTCACAGGAGGAGAAGAAAGGTGCGCTTGATGTGCTGGAGAAGATAAAGGCGCTGGTTGAAGCGGAGCGCTATCAGGAGGCAGCGCAGTTAGCACGCCGTTCCATAACCAATCCTCTACTGACAGAACACGACAAACAGTGGTTGCAGAAAGTTTGGAGCAACTGCGAGCGCGCGGGACGCTCATGGCTTGCCCGTATGGAAGCGATGTTTGAAGACATCCTCACAACGCCCAGAGCCGAGATAAGAGATGCTTTGGTGAGCCTGGCGCAGAAAGTGACGCAGTCGTATCCTGAAGGCGACTTGAAGGAACGCGCTGCGTCCCTCGTCCTGCGTGCCAAAGAGACGGTCAAGAAGGGATGGGAGAAGCGGCGTGAAAAAGCCGCAGAGAAGATGCTGCAGAATGCAAAAGAGGCGCGTCAGAACCATCTCCACGGGTATGCCACAGTAATGCTATCTGAAATACTGACCCGATATCCCAACACCAACGCCGCAAAAGAGGCGAAAACCCTCCTTGACGACATCCGTTTTGAGCGTGGGAGATAGGAAATGGGCAATGTTGCGTGGGGAATAGATTTCGGCAGTCGCGCCACGAAAATCGCCCAAGTCCGTAGAGAACAGAACAAGGTGATAATTGAGCGCGTTGTGGTAGCAGAGCACGGTCGCGACCTGCGGGAAGCGCTATCAGCAGCAGGAGTCGTCGTTCGTGAAGGAATCGTAGGCTTGAGTGGCAAAGACTGTATGCTGCGCCTTGTCAAGGTTCCCCAAGCCCCACCCAAGAGACTCTCCCTCATCCTTGAGTTTGAGATAGGCGAATTGACGAAGCGCTCTACAGAACCAACCTGCGGCGCATATCACATAAGCGGTGCATCCGAGATGCTCTCTGACCAGTTGCTCGCCACCATCGCATTGGTCAAGGAAAAAACGACAGAGCAGATTTACCAGAATCTTCACGGCGCTGGAGTCGCCTGCCACGCTTTCCTCCCCACCCCATTTGCCCTTTACAACACCTTCTTGGCGCTCAAAAACTACGACCCATCAGGAGTGACCGTCCTGCTTGACATTGGTGTTCAGACAACGACATTGGCGGTGGTGAAGGACGGGGCGTTTATATTGGGTCGCACTATTCCTGTTGGGGCGCAGGAACTCACCAAAGCGCTTGCATCCGCTTTGTCCATCACATCCCAGCAGGCAGAGAATGTGCTTTTGCGTGAGGGAGTCATAAAACCGAAGAACTGGCGTAGTGAGCGGGAGAAGAGCATCTCCGATGCTTTAAGCGGGGTGGTTGACAGGATACTGCTGGGTGTGCGTTCAGCGCTCAATATGGTTAAGCGCCAGATGCGGTTAAAGAGCATAAAGCCAGACAGGGTTTTGTTGTTTGGGGGATGTGCGCGCCTGCCGGGACTTGACCATATGGTATCGGCATCGCTGAAGACAAAAGCGGAGGTAGCGTCTGTGTTGCCGCCACCGTCGTCGCAGTTTCCCGATGCCGACCCACGCCCAGGGCTCCACGAGCAGATTCCCGCCCGCGATGCTCAGAACATAAGCCCTATGGGTTCCGAACTGGCTGTGGCGGTAGGACTTGCCTTAAGCGCGTTGGGTCCACCGTTTTTGAAACTTGACCTTCTGCCGCCGCTTCTGCGCAAAAAAATAGAGTTTCGCGAAAGATATGTGTGGCTGATAGCAGCGGTGGCTCTGGTCGTCGCCTTTGTTATCCTCGCAGGGCTCGCTGTGGGGCGTGAAGAAGGCAGCGTGCGTAGGCGCAACACTGCGCTCAAACAGCGAAGAGAACAACTGGAAAGCCGTCGCAGCGCCCTTGCCGCAAAACGCAAACAACTTAACCGCCTGCGCTCCACACTCAAGAAACTGCGACAACTCCCTTCCTTAAACAAAGGTGTTGTCAAACTCCTTGCGCAACTCCACTCAACGAAAGTGATGCCACAATCCATCAACCTCACATCTTTAAACCTCACAGAAACCAAAAGCGAGGAAAAAAGCCGCTCAAAGGTGCTCTATCTGAGCGGAACGGTCAACGCTGAAGTGGGGGAGGAGATGACAATTGTGAGGCGTTTTGCCAAGGTGCTGAGCGAGTTGCCTTTTGTGGAAGGAGCCTCTGTTGACCCGGAAGCGACAAAACGGCAAAAAGGGCGTTTTGTCTTTCGCATAGGTGTCTCCTTCACGGAGGAAGAGAAATGAAAAGGTTTCTCGGCTGGATATTTATGAGTGCGGAGGTGGCGGTGGCGTTGTGCGTTGTGGGATGGTGGATAGGGTCGGCGAACGAGGCGGAGAAACTGCGGAACGAGAACGCCGAACTGGCGCGTTATATAGAGGAGAACGCTACAAGTCTGCGAGACGAGGGGCGCGTCATCACTCTCCTAAAGAAGATGAAGGAGGATGTGCTACCCAAAGCGCTTGATATGCTCTGTTTCAACGCTCCACGCCCGCCAAAAGGCGGCACGGGAACCTATTTCCGTGAGGAACTGGAGAAGATGAAGGACGGACTGCGCAAGAAGGCGAAGAAGTTGAGCGGACTGCGTAACTTTCCGCGCAATTTCGGGCTGGATGACCTGATAAAGAAGGAGATGACGGAGGAGGAGAAAGCGGAGTTCGCGTGTCGTCTTGCGGCGACCAATTATCTCCTTGAAGCGATTCTGAAACCTGGGGTTGCAACGGTGGCGTCGGTGAAGCAGTTGAAGAGCAGCGACGCAGTAATAGGAGATGACCTGCAAGTGCATAAATACCCGATAGAGATTTCGTTTGAAGCACGGCTTAGCATAGCAGAGCAACTCCTTGCGGCAACCTGCGTTAAAGGCAGATTCCTTCTGCTTGAGGGGTTGGAGATGAAACCTGCAGCGAAGGAAGGCAACTTAAAAGTGACGGTGCTGCTTTCTGCGCTTGCCAAAGCGGTCTACAAGAAGGGGCAAGAAAAGAGGCGCCCCACAAAGCACAGACCCCCACACATCTTCAGAAGGAGAAGATACTGATGCGACCTGAAAAGATTGCTTTCATCGTCGCCGTCTGTCTTGTTGGTGTGGGAGCGCTGCTTGTAAAACTCTCTTCCGAGGAGAAGGGCGAGATTCCACCACTTCCTGAGTGCGGCGAGACAGGTGCTATGGTCTTGGAGAAGAGTCCGTCGCTGTTTGACGAAGGAGTTGTTGGGAAACTGCTGGCGTCTGGGGGGCGTGACCCGTGGCAGCAGATGGAAAGCGCGCTGCGCCCCAGCCCTCAATACATCCCCGCCCCAAAACCACCATCCCAACCCCCCCCATTTGTGGTGCCACCTCTCTCCTGCGGCGGTCCCCTCTCCTTCCTCACCCCCCAAAGACTGCGCTCAATAAAAGTGGTGGACGCTCCCCAAGAACCCAAAAAGGAGGAAAACGATGCGGACAAGTAGCCTTGTCCTGCTCGTCTGTTTTGTGTTCGCGCAGCAGAAGATTCCCGAGGTGCGGGAGTGGGATTATATCGTCTTAAAACACGGTCGCCTTCTGGTTGGACGCATCGTTGAGGAGAAAAAGAGCAAAATCATCTTTTCTCCACGCCGCAACCCCGCACTCAAATATCCCATCCCCCGCGACTCCATAGTTGACATAAAGCGCCGTCAGAGTCCCCAAGAAGCCTTCCAGCACCGCATAAAACAGGCAAAAACCCCAGAAACTGTGCTTGAGACCATAAAATGGGCGCTCAAATACCCGCAAATCCATCAACAGGCGGTCAAAACACTTCATCTGTGGTGTTGCAAAGGGCAAAAGAACGCGGAATTCTACCGCCTTTTGCTGTTTCTTGTCCGCCAGAAGGCGGCAGATGAAGGACGCGCCTTAAGCAAGGAAGAACTTGACATGCTCCTTGACGCATTGGATGCGCAAAAGACCGCAGACAAGGAACTCCTCCTTGAGAAAGCATCGCTTCTGCTTGAGGCAGGATTTGTGTCATCTGCCCGCAGGATTCTGAAAAACGAGAAGATGAGCGGCAAATCGGAGATAAGGAGGCTTCTGCTTCTGGGAAAAGCCTCTCTTGCGTGCGGTATGGTAGAGGAGGCGCTTTCGGACGCGGAAGAGGCGCTGAAAACCGCCCCCAA
>Ga0190361_1000373_pt1 | contig 18292 bp, 16 predicted proteins | sample 48721845_MG_FD_161273 | JGI IMG/M metagenome (GOLD analysis project Ga0190361, IMG submission 161273) | Hydrothermal vent microbial mat bacterial communities from Southern Trench, Guaymas Basin, Mexico - 4872-18-4-5_MG | ecosystem: Environmental > Aquatic > Marine > Hydrothermal vents >... | reverse complement strand
TGCCATCGCTCCGCAATAAAGGGACGCCAGCATCTCCGCGCCACGCTCGTTCATCACCCGCAGAACGATATAGTGGTGTTCGCTGGATGTCGCCCGCGGCGTTATCTCAAGCAGTAGACGGTAGAAGACACAGACAAATGGGACATTCTCCTTTTTCGCCGCCGCTTCAAGGTCTTTGACCGCCACTTCCAATTTCTTCTCGCCAACCTTGCCGTCCTTGAAGTAGTGGTCATTGATGATGTAGACGCCATTTTCAAGGCGCACCGTGTCGGCAAAGCGCTCCATCTCTTCAAGCAGACGCCTCTTTTTGCCGACAAACTCCAGATAACGCTTCACCCAGGCATTGGTGGGGTCAACGCGCAGCAATCGGCGCAGCACATCCAGCGCCTTTTGGTAGGTGGGACCGTCCTTCTTCTCGCCACGCTCAAGGCTTAGACGCAGAAGTGTTTTGGCGTAGGCAAGGAGGGTGTCGCGGTCTTCTGGGCAGAAGTCAAGGATGGCTTCATACGCCTTTGCCGCCGCCTCAAAGCGGTCATCTGAGTAGAGAATCTCTGCTTTCCTTGTGCGGGGGGTGATGTTGAAAGGTTTTGCCGCGATGGCGGCGTCCAACAACTTCAACGCCTCCTCGTCCCTGCCCTGCTCTCGCAAGAATGTGACATAGCGGTCAAGGAGTCCTGGATATTCTGTGTTGCGTTGCCAGATATCTTTGAGCAACTCCTCCTCGCGCTTCACCCTACCGCGCTCATCCAGCAGCATCAGGACATCATCCAGTAGGGCATCTGCGACCTTGCCTTCTGCGACTTTGATAAGGGCGGCTTCCTTTTCTGCTCTGAAGTTGCGCGCCTCGTATATGTCCATCTGCAACTTCAGTGCAGGCGCATATCGGGGATTGACCGCCAGCGCACGCTCCACATATTCCTGAGCGCGACGCCACATCCGCAGTCTCTCAAGATAATACCGCCCCAGTTCGCACAGAACCTCCACATAATCGGGCTTGTTCTTCAACGCTTTCAGGAGGAACTCCTTGCGCTGATTCTCCATCTTCTCGGTCTCCATCTCCGCGGCTCTCGGCAGATAGGTCTCCGAAACCCAGTAAGCCACAATCGGATTTTTCGGCACCGCCTTATGGACATTCATCAGATATCTTCTGTCAAAATGGAGAGACGCGTCCTGCCAGTGGTAGGCGATGTGGAGGTATCCGAGATGGAAGTTAGCGCGGAGGTCGTTCTTCTTTGCCGCCTCCTCAAGCACCTTCTTTGCCCCCACCGTCACATCAAACTTCGCTTCCTTAAACGGCTCTATTTTCACCTTCGCCGCGTCAGAAAGGCTTGTCACAAACTTTATGCCCTTAAGTGGGGAGCCGTCAGGCGCTGTTATACGCAATGCAAGGCACCAATCACCTTTGTCCTCCGCCACCTTAAGGAGAATCGCATTGTAGCCTTTGCGCAGAAGAACAGCAACCGCCTCTTGGTCCCAGAAAAAGTCGCGATGGCAGTCACGGGAGAGCACCTCTTTTGCGTTGACGAAGAGTTTGAAGCCCTCATCAGAGCCGAAACGGAGTGCTGCAGGCTGCTCTTTCTCTGAATGGATGATGCAGAGGGCATAAGCAAGAACCTGGTCGTTGGGTCGCATTATGGCGTCAAAGTCAAGAATCGGCAAAGGGGATGTGAGAGCGATATTGCGCCAGCGGACGGAACGCCTTTTCCCCTGATATTCCGCGTTGAACTCCAACCCCTTCTCCGGACCGAACTTCTCACCAAAGCCGCTGCCACGCTCGTTGTCAAACGGTCCTATCACGAACCAGTGTCGCACAAAGCCCAGTCCTGCCAGAGCACTTTGGGCGTCTTGGGGTCTGCCGCATTTAAGCAGCGCTTCCGCCAGATATAAGCGCAAAAACGCCGCAAGAAGCGGCTCCTTCACCTGCCCTTTGAGCGCGTCCAACTCCTTTGCGAGGACCGCAAAATCGCATCTTGCCTGCTGCTCAAAAAGCGATTTTGCCCTGTGCAGATAGACTTCCGCCTCCGCTAATGCGCGTTTGTCCGCCTTTCCCAGACTGTCTTTGAACGCCTCAAGATAAAGGCGCCACGCTTTGCCGTAGCGCCCCGCCGCCTCCTCCAACAGCGCTTTCTCCTCCTTTTTGCCGAGTTGCAGACCCTCGCCCGCAAGCAGCGCCGATATACCGATTCCCGCAACAAGAAACGCAAGCCTCATTTGCCGCTCTCCTTAATCTTCTTTATCAGGAAGGCGTCCGCCCAAACCGCGCGGTCAAGTATGTGCAACTTCTTCCCGAAGTCCACAAGCAGACTCATCTTCTTAGCGCCTCTTAAGTCAACCCGCAGGAAGGTCTCCCTGTCCTGCCCTGTCACGCCCTTCTTCTCCCACGACTTTTTGCCGTCAACAAAAACCGTCATATCCACATTGCCCTCGCCGCGTGCCTCATCATCCAGCGCCGCCAACGCGCAGAACGCCTCATACTCCCCCGCAAGGTCGTATGTCAACTCGCATCTTGAGTGGCAGGAGACGCCCTTCCAGAAGATGCGTCCGTGCACCATTATGGCACGTTTGTGCTCCAATGAGCGGTCTCGCTGCCACGGATACAAGAATCTATCAAAAAGCGGCGTCTCCTTCACATCCACAGGTTCAAGGTCAGAGAGAAACACTATATCGGGATGAAGCACATACAGCGACTCTATCTCGTCCAGAGTTACTGTTATGGTGCCCAAAGACAGGGTCTTGAGCGAGAGTTTCCTGCCTTCCGCGTTGGCAAGGGCACCCGTTATGACTGACCCATCCGTCAAAAACGCCTTAACGAGCACCCCTCCCTCAGGCTGCTTCTCCTCCTTCAGCGTCGTTATGAAGACCACACCAATTATGTTGTCTAATGTCACATCCACCTTGCCACCAAGGGTCTTTGAGTCAAAAGTGACGGTTTTGGGCGTTATAGCAAGCAGCGTTCCACGCACGGGTTTTGCCTCCTCAAGAAGGAGGACATCGCGCCGCGCCCTTTCTCTGCCCCATTTGCAGGCGAGTTTCCACTCCCGCCCCCCCTTCGCACGCAGAACACAACGCACATAATCGGCACCCACCGATATCTTCCCGAAACGCGAATCCACCGTCAATTTCTCGCTCTTTGAGTCGTATGCCACCGTCTTGGCGTAAAGCCAACATCCCCCCGCAAAGACCACAAAGAATCCTTCCTGCGGACGCACCACCGACCGCTCAAAATGGAGCGCCACCACATCCTTGATGTCCAGCACACCTGTTGACAGGTGCACCGCATAACCGTCTCCTTTCTTTTGCAACGACCTTATCCGCCCCGAGCGATAAGCGTTGCGCGTTAGGGTATGGTGTGCAAAAAGAAGTGTCGGCAGCAAAACCAGATAGACCACAAAAGTCCGCATAAGTTCCCTCCTTAAGATGCGGAAAAAGATTTTGGCGCCTAATACAGAAGATTTCAACCAGAAACCAAAAGGGCTTTCCTGTTTGGAACAAACTGTTGACCGAGGTGTTTTTTGGGCGTATACTGTGTCGCTTTTTTGAGGGCGGGGATGCGGGATTTGGGTTTGCAGCAGTACTTCAGGGAGATAAATAAGTATCGCCTTCTGACTCCGGAGGAGGAGAAGGAGTTGGCGCGTCGTGCGCGTGCAGGCGACGCCAAAGCCCGAGACCTCCTCATCAAATCCAACCTCCGCCTCGTCGTCTCCATCGCAAAACACTATATGGACCGCGGACTCCCCCTTCAGGACCTCATCGCCGAAGGTAACCTCGGTCTTATGAAAGCCGTGGAAAAGTTTGACCCCGACGAGAAATGTAAATTCTCCACCTACGCATCCTTCTGGATACGACAGGCGATTAAACGGGCGTTGGTGGACTCCGTAAAGACGGTGCGCGTCCCCTCCTATGTCGTGGAGTTGATCGCACGCTGGCGCGATACCACAAACCAACTCCAAGTCCGCCTCGGCAGAACACCCACAATGCAAGAAATCGCCGAAGAAATGGGTCTGTCAGGACAGATGCTGCGACTCATACGCGCCGCTATGCGCCTATCCGCCACCGTCCAACCACCAAAAACCGAAGAAGGCATAGTCAGCCTTGATGAGTTAATAGAAGACCGCGAAACCGAACGCCCCGACCAAGTGCTGGAAAAAATCTATGAGTTGGATATAATCCGTAAAATGCTGAACGCATTGGATGAGCGCGAAGCGAAAGTCCTCCGTCTCCGCTATGGGCTTGATGATATGCAGCCGCGAACACTTAAAGAAATCGGCGATGAATTGGGGCTCTCCCGTGAGCGCGTGCGACAAATTGAAAGCGAAGCGCTCCGTAAACTCAATATCGTCCTCACCGAAGGACCACAAGCATTGGAGGTTTTAAGATATGCTAAAAGCCGCCGACCTCGTAAGAGACATAAAAGACTTCCCAAAACCGGGAATAGTGTTCAAAGACATCACCCCGGTTCTGCGGAATCCGGAAGCGATGAGGGAAGTAGTTGACGCACTGGCAGAGGCGTTTTCGGATGTGAGGGTGGATGTGGTGGCGGCGGTTGAAGCGCGCGGGTTCATCTTCGGCGCCTGCCTCGCACAAAAACTCGCCGTCGGCTTCGTCCCCATCCGAAAAAAAGGTAAACTCCCGTATAAGACATTCTCCTGCACCTACGACCTTGAGTATGGACAGGACACAATTGAGATGCACTGCGATGCGGTTAGTTCTGGCGACAATGTTCTGCTGATAGACGATTTATTAGCGACGGGTGGGACGATGGCGGCGGCGGCGAAACTTATTGAGCAAGCAGGCGGCAAGGTCGCAGGTATCGGCTTTTTTATTGAGTTGACCTTTCTCAACGGTCGGGAGAAACTGAAGAACTACCGCGTCACCTCCCTCGTCAAATACTAACACCTACATCTTCTGTTTTTTGTGTGCCAATTTTGCTTGACAAACCGGTGCTGTGTGTTACCGGACCGGTGCTTGCAATGCTTGACCACCTTGGGTAAACTCTTTGTCAAGGAGGGAGAGATGGTCACTTCAAGAGTTGGCAAGGTCAGGTTTGTCTGTAGCAGTTGCGAGCCTTGTGTGCCTGTTGATGGGGAGCGGATTAAGGTTGGGGCGGTTGTGAAAGCGCTTTTCAAAACGGGGCGTGAGGATGTGACCGCCGAACGCATGTGGCTTGAGGTTAAGGATGTAGACAGGAGTAGGAAAGAAGTAATAGGCGTATTACTGAACAGACCGTTATTTGTTGCTGGACTGCGTTACGGTTCAACTGTTCGCGTGCCGCTTTCATCCATCATAGAGGTTTTTTGTAATGGTTAGCAAAGAGGAGAAAAAGGAACTGGAAAAAGATTTTAACGAAAAACTCCGCAGAGAACTGGAAGGAACTTATGAAAGGTTTTGTGAGGAGCACGGCGTAAAACAGGTTGCCAGATGCTTCTCTCTGATTATGAGAGAAGTGGAGGAGCAACTGAAAGAGCATCCATTTTTGGAGACCTTGAAAGACAGAGAGCAGTCGTGGAAAGCAAGACGCGGCGGTATGCTTGAGTGGCTGGTGCAGAAGCACATCGGTGATTGGGTAAGCCAGACATTAGGATTAAGATGTGCCAAGTTCACAAGAGGTTGTCTTGGCAAGAACTACGACAAAGTAAAAGAGCAAGTGCAGGTTTGTATCGGTGGCAAGAGTGTGGTTCCTGATGTTGACCTTGTGGTCTTTCGGGAAGAGCCTTTTCGCGTGTTGGCGGTGCTTTCCGTGAAGAAGAAGTTTAGAGAGCGTATCGCTCAGGTCGCCTATTGGACAATTAAGTTACGCACATCGTCAGGCGGAAAGGTCAAGAACTTTATGGTCACCACGGATGAGAACGGCACCTTCAACGCTGTGAAGAAGCAAAACGGTAGAGAGAAGAAAGAGGCTGACAAGGCGATTGCGATTGCCCAAGAAGATATAAACGGAACATTTGTGGCAGCAGATCGCGAAATTATGCGGTCAGAGAAGATAAGACCATATGAAACCCTCCTGGATGAGTTGCGGCAATTGATGGATGAAAACGATGTTGGAGAATCTGAAGATGCAGAAGCATAAGAAGTCAAGCCCGTTGTTGTTCCACCTCCCAAACGAACAGCCTGAAACAGACCTTTTAGAGAAGCGGCAAAAAGGCGAACAGGATGAAAAACCCCCGCTTGAAAGCACCACCCTCTGGGACTATCCCACACAAAGTTACGGCAAGAAGCCGAAAGGCAACAACAAATACCCTGGAGTCACTCCCGCTTTCATAATTTACAACCTGCTTATGCGCTATACAAAGGAAGGCGACATCGTGGTTGACCCAATGGCTGGCAGCGGCACCACGATTGATGTCTGCGACGAGGAAGGCAGATTTGGTATTGGATTTGACATATCGCCTGCGCATCCAAAGGTGATTCAAGCCGACGCGCGTCAAATCCCCCTCCCCAACTCCACCGCAGATTTGGTCTTTATAGATTCTCCCTACTCCGACAACATCAACTACTCCGACCACCCCAAATGTATCGGCAAAATATCCTGCGAAGAAGAGCGGTTCTTTGACGAGTTGGAGAAGGTTGCCAAAGAGATTTTGCGTATCCTTAAACCCGGCAAGGTGATGGCGTGGCTCATAGGTGACCAGTGGGTCAAAAAGCGATTTACTCCTGTCGGCTTCATTTTGTATCAACGGTTGCTGAAATACTTTGAACCTGTTGACATAGTGTGTGTTGTGCGCCGTGGGCAAACATCCAACACAGGACTCTGGCATTACAGGGCAATCAAGCACAACTTCTTCCTCCGTGGATTCAAATACCTTTTCATAATGCGTAAGCCAGACGCTACCCAAAAGCAGCGCAAGCGAACAAAGCATAAATGGCACTTTTATGAGCGCCAACCACGCAAAAACAACAAGCGTGATAGTAAAACCGATTAATAGGGAGTAAGAGATGCGGGTGGAACTGATTGCTCATACGCCTGAACCTGAACTCACCGTCGCTCGCGCTGCAAGACTCTGCTACTCCAGCGCCGACTACAAAACTATCTCCGCTAAAATCGTTAAAGAACGCGCTCAACAATTCGTCCGACAACTTATCCAGGTTGGTCACCTCTCCGCCATTGAACACGCCTCCTTCACTTTCCTCATTGAAGGCGTCTCACGCGCTATGACGCACCAACTCGTCCGCCACCGCCTCGCCTCCTACTCCCAACAGTCCCAACGATATGTCTCCCATCAAGCCCGCAAAAGTGGCGGACAATTCCCCTACATCATCCCACCATCTGTCATCAAAGCCGATATGAAGGAGTGGTTTGAGGAAAAAATGCGCCAGATACAGAACTGGTATGACGAACTATGCGAGAAATTGCAGGCTATCGGTCTTGAAGGCGAGGATGTTTATCAGGACGCCCGCTACATACTGCCCAACGCGACACAAACACGGATAATGGTGACGATGAATGCGCGTGAATTGCGCCATTTTTTCAGTCTGCGCTGCTGCAACCGCGCGCAATGGGAAATCCGCTCCGTCGCCATTGAGATGCTGAAGAAGGTCAAGACTGTGGCTCCGTCCTTATTTGAGGACGCAGGACCTCCTTGCCTGCGCGGTCCCTGCCCTGAAGGGCATCGTTCCTGCGGCAAAGCCGAACAAGTCCGCTCCTTCTTCAAATCGCTGTGACAGACAGAACGCAGAAACTGCTTGCTGGGACACAATATGGGAAGCAGACTACCTGACACCAACACCGGTGAAAGGTCAAAAAGCACGGTTGTTGCGTGGAGCGGCGGCAAAGACTGCGCCCTCGCCTTATACCACACCCTTGCTCAAACACGCCTTAAAGTTGCAGGACTTCTCACCACGATAACAGAGGATTACGGCAGGGTCAGTATGCACGGTGTGCGAGAAGTTCTGCTGGAGGAGCAGGCAAAGGCGCTTGGTCTGCCGCTCTTTAAGGTGGGTATATCCGCCGATTGCAGTAACAGCGAATATGAAGAGAAGATGCGCGAGATGCTTGCGCATCTGCGTGGGCGTGGGGTTGAGAGTGTGGTTTTTGGGGACATATTTCTTGAGGATGTGCGCGCGTTCAGAGAGAAAAACCTCGCCTCGGTTGGAATGCGTGGCGCCTTCCCATTATGGGGAAAGAAGTCACAGCAGGTTGCCGACGAGTTTATTCGTCTTGGTTTTAAGGCGGTCGTGGTATGCGTGGATACAGAGGCGCTTAACGCCGCGTTCGCAGGACGCGAGTTCAACGAGGAGTTTCTACGAATGCTGCCTGCGAATATTGACCCTTGTGGCGAGAATGGGGAGTTTCACACATTTGTGTATGATGGACCGATTTTCAGGCGAGCGGTTGGTTTTGAGCGCGGAAGAACGGTATTGCGTGAGGAGCGTTTTTGTTTCTGCGACCTGCTACCCTGCCGATAAGAGAAACCCGCCGCATATGAGATGCTGAAGCAAAGTGGACCCCGGCACTTCAAACCGCTGCAACCCTGCAGGTAGAGGAGTCTAATAGAAGGAGTTTCCTTTTTGCGCCGAAAGGATTGGCGTGTATAATGCTTTATAGAACAAGGAAGGAGGAGGAATTGCGACTTTTGCATGCGTCCTTTAGTATGATTGTGACGGCTGAGCAACACAACCCTTCACTTTTAAATCCTGATTTTCTGCGAATCCGAGGGATAGTACCAGATGATTGGACAGTTCGTGAAACTCTAACAACCCCGATGCTGTCACTTGTTCGTTATGACAATGGTTTTGCCGTCTTGGTCAAGCCCGAAAGGTTGCAGTTTTCTTGGAGAGTGGAGCATTTTGAGGAAGTGGCAAAGGTATGCTCCTCGTATATAAAGACGCTGCCGCATGTGCGTTATAGGTCTGTCAATTTTGAGTGGCGCTTTTTTTTCCTTCATGATGAACCGTGTAAGTTTATCGTGGAGCGCTTTATGAAAAAAGGGATTGTTGGAGACCCAAACGGGGCGGGTGTGACGCTCTCTTATAAGGGAAGGAGAGCGCCGATGAACTTGAGATTCGAGACGGCGCGTGACAATGAGGGGCGAGAGGGGCTTGGGGTCACAGTTTTGGTCACCATGCAGGTGAGCACTTATCCCGCCGATAAAGAGGTGGCGAAGTTGGCCACTCGGGTATCGCGGTTTTATAGGGATGTGCGGGAACGACTTAATCGCCTTGCTCAAATGGAGGTGGAGGTTTAGCGAATATGTATGAACCATTTGGTTTTCCTACCGCAGAGGAGTTAAAGCATTTAATAAGCGAACAGACAAGGCGTGCTGAACAGGCATTTTCCAGCGAGCAGTCTATTTTCCGGTCTGCGGCGGTCGTGTTCGAACCCGAAACAGTTCCTCCTGCCATCTCCCCCGAACTTGCGTTAGCACTGGATGATTTGACCGCGTTTCTCCCTCCGCCTGTGGTAGAGCGCAGAAGGATAAAGGTTCAATTTGTGGACAAAGGAACGCTTACTCCCGATGAAGGGCTTCTGAAGTGAGGCGTTCTTCATGGTTCAACGCGGTGAGTCCTCCACATGACCGACTCTTTCAAGGCGATGTTATCATTAAATGCAAAGTCTTTACATATGACCCCAATAAAAAGGAGGTTGAACAACAAACCCTCTCACACACGGTCGTTTTGAATCAAACCTGCGACCTGCATCATCATGACCTCAAAAACATCCTCCTCACACCTGCCTGGCAGGTTCACGAATTTTTCCCAAAGCATCCAGACAAGTGGATAAGACAGACTTTTGATATGGAGATTCAAACTGAAGATGATTTCATAAATTGGCTCAAGAACACATCAAAGAGCAAGAGGAACACTGTTGTTGCCAAACTGGAGGAGATTCGTAAAAGGAGAATACATCATCTTTGTTTGCTGGGACCTTCAGAACATTGGCGCATGCTTATAGTGGACTTCAGAAACCTGTTCGTCGTTCCGCGTGATATCGTGCTTGAGGATGCGAACAACAACGGTTTATTCCGTCTTGAACCGCCTTACCGAGAGTATCTTTCCCACTCATTCGGTCATTACTTCACGCGTATTGCGCTACCTGATGAGGGTGGTAATGTTGAAGCCTGGCTCAGGGTTTAAGCCAGCATTCCTCATCCAATTGACCATAGACTGGACTGCAAATGCCGCGGGTTAGCGGGGTTTGACGAGCCCCAGCGCGTGGCGGGCAATCACAATGCGCTGTATCTCGTTCGTCCCTTCATATATCTCCGTCACCTTTGCTTGCGGATGCTGGACCTGCCTGCGGGGTCCCTGTCCTGAGGGGCATCGTTCCTGCGGCAAAGCCGAGGAAGTCCGGCAGTTCCTCAAATCCCTGTAAACCCTAACTTACCCTGGTTTTGGTTTCTCCCGAACTGAAGTTCGGGGCTTGCGAGATGGAACCATACGCGTTGTGCGGACTTAAGTCCGCACAACGCGCATCCGCCGAAAGCACAAAAACGGGCGACGCGCATTGAGTTAGCCGCCTGTTCCATTTCCCACAAGCGGCGCGTTTCAACGCGGGGGTACCCCCCATCCATAAAAATTGTCTCAGAATCCCATAATTTTCGTGACATCGCCCTACAAATTCCTATATAAGGTATAGGAAACTTTAGGGAGAGCGATATGTCAGAGAATGTGCTGCACACCGACAGTGAGGGATACAGGGTTGTTCGCCGTTCAGATGGTAAGGTGATATATGAGCGGTATCCCGACAAAGAATATGAGTACTTGACCGCTGAGCAAGCCGCCGAACGCATCTTACGCGGCGAAGCGTTGGAACGCTGCTACATTGAAGCCCTATCTGTGCAGGGCCTCCAACGCTCCTACATCAGGCTTATGCAGAGTCACGAACAACGTGAGAAAGTAGAAGAAGCGCTTGAAGTCGGCAAAAAACCGAAACTAAACCGTCCCATAATCTGCATTGATTGTCTGATCGGCACGATTGACTTAACAAACCTTACAGTCGAGGACGCTGTAAATTTCGGCAACCTGTTGACATCAGCAAAAGGGCAGCAAACGCACATTTGGGGAATGGCGAGTTTCTGCGACGCGACATTCATCGGTAGAACAAGTTTCGTTGGTGCGACATTCGAAGACGATGCATTTTTCTTGAGCACGAGGTTCGTGGGTCATGCGGACTTTGCAGAAACTCTTTTCCGTGCCGGGGCAAAATTTTGGGGAGCAAAATTCAACGGAGCATCTTTTGGGAGAGCGATTTTTAAGAACCACACCAGTTTCTTAGGAGCGACATTTGGTGGCAGGGTTAGTTTCCATGACTCTTGTTTGCTATCCGCGGACTTCACATCCGCAAAGTTTGAGAAAACTTGCTATATGACGAACCTCGCCGCAGGAGAACTGAATTTTAAGGGTGCAAATTTTAGCGAGAATATGCTCATCTCATCTTGGGAAGGGAAGCAGTTAGGAGAGAAGCAAAGTAGGATACGAAAGATACTTCACGCACGGAAGCAGGAAGTGAAAAAAGAAATGGAGAAATGGAAGCACGGACCGAAGGAAAAATTAGAACTGCTGAGCCAAGAAAAAGAGACGGTCGAATCGCTTCTTAAATTGTTATCGCGGTGGAAGGACTCTGGACGGGGGATAGGGGCGGTCAATTTTGAAGATACCTTGGTGCAGGGGGAGTTGCGCTGTGATTTTAAGTATTTGGTGCCGAGAAAGAGGGGTTTCCGGAAATGGGAACCTGTGATTCTGCCGCATAGGATTGCGGAAGGGTTTGAAGGACCGCCGAAAGGAGAAGAAAAAGAGTCATCTTACTGGTGGGAGGAGGCGCAGAAGCAGTATGCGTGGCTGAAGGAACAGTACAGGAAACAGGGCAGATACGAAGATGAGGACAAAGCACACTGGTGGGCATCCGAATGCGCCCGACGCACACACGGAGCCATCGACCCGAGACGATATTTGAAATTCTTGTTCTACAAATGGATTGCTGGATATGGAGTCAATCCGTGGAATATTGTGAAGACGATATGCGTAGTCTTTGTCATCTTTGCTCTTCTGTTCGGAACCGTATTCTATGGTAAACTCTGCTATGAGGGCAAGCCGTTACCGGCGGATGACGGGTTCTGGACAAGGGCTGGTAACGCGCTTTATTTCAGTGGAATAACTTATGCTACTATCGGTTATGGCGACATCAGTCCTGTGGGCATAGCGAGGCTATTGGCGGTGGTGGAGGGGTTGCTCGGGATAATTTTGAATGCGGCCTTGATTGTCGTCATTTTCCGTAAAATCATCCGCTAACACACGAGGCTGGAGTCGTTGCCTTTAAAAACGCGGGTTAGCGGGGTTTGACGAGCCCCAGTGCGTGGCGGGCAATCACAATGCGCTGTATCTCGTTCGTCCCTTCATATATCTCCGTCACCTTTGCGTCGCGGAAATAGCGCTCTACATCAAAATCTTTAGTGTAGCCGTAACCGCCGTAAATCTGAACTGCTTCTGTGGCGCAGTATACAGCGGTTTCTGATGCGAACAATTTTGCCATAGATGCCTGCTGTGAATGGGGAAGGTTCTTGTCCTTGAGCCAAGCGGCATAATAGGTGAGCAGGCGCGCTGCGTTTATCCGTGTCGCCATATCCGCAAATTTCTGCTGTATCATCCCAAACTGGTAAAGGAATTTGCCGAACTGTTTACGCACTTTTGAGTATTCTACGGCAAGGTCAAGGCAGGCTTGGGCGATGCCGACGGACTGCGCCGCGATGCCGATTCGTCCACCGTCAAGTCCGCGCATCATTATCTTAAAACCTTCGTTCTCCTTTCCCAGCATGTTCTCCGCTGGCACCTCGCAGTCCTCAAAGATTAACTGACAGGTGTCGGATGCCCGCAGCCCCATTTTCTTTTCCTGTTTGCCGGGTTTGAAGCCTTTGAATGTGGGTTCAACGATGAAGGCAGATATCCCGCGATGCGGCTTTTCGGCGTCCTTTTTTGTGCGTGCAAAGACGATGATACATCCTGCGTTTGCGCCCGTTGTTATCCACGCTTTTGTGCCGTTAAGGATGTAGGTATCACCGCGGCGTTCGGCGGAAAGTTTTATGTTGCCGGCGTCAGAGCCGATATCGGGCTCGGTGACGGCGTATGCACCGATGATTTCGCCTGAAGCGAGCCGTGGAAGATAGCGCTCTTTCTGCTCCTCTGTTCCGAACCAGTTTATGACACGGCAGACAAGAGAGTTGTGCACGCTCATCGTGACGGCGGTGGAGGGGCATGCGCGCGCTATCTCCTCAAGCGCGAGGACAAGTTCAACATCGCCCAGCCCCGCGCCGCCGAATTCCTCCGGCACCAGTATGCCCATAAAGCCGACTTCGGCAAGTTCTGTGAAATTCTGGCGCGGGAACTCCTCACGGCGGTCGTACTCCTTTGCGCGCTCAAGGAGAACTTCTTGCGCAAACTTCCGTGCCGTCTCCTTTATCATCTTCTGCTCTTCCGTCAGTTCAAAATCCATAATCCCCATCCCCTAATGTGTCTGTATCAATATTAAGAGAGTCAGTCCCACCAGTAAAGCGATACCCTTTTTTATTGTCTGTGAAAAAACGTCCCCAATCACAGTATCACAGACTGTGGACACAACCGATTTATTGTTGATAGTGTTATGGTTTCCTGTTACAATGTTACGAGAGGCGGATGTTGGAGGAGGTGCTATGCGCGGCGTTATGGTCTGTCTTCTTGCCGTTTCCGTGGTTGTGGCGTTCTCATCCACAGGCTGCTCTCACAGAAGCAGAAAGCATAAAAGAGAATCCCTTCAGATAACCACAACTTCTCTGCCTGATGCGACGGAAGGGGTTGCCTACAGTTACACAGTCACAGCCAGCGGTGGCAATTCGGCAAACTACAACTGGAGTGCAACGGGTCTGCCGACCGGTTTGGATATAAACCCGACAACGGGTGAGATAAGCGGCATACCCGCTGCAAACACAGCAGGAACATATACAGTTGATGTGACGGTGGATGATGGGCAGCAGACGGCGAGCAAGCAGTTTGATTTGACGGTTAATGTGCAACTGGTGGCGGATTTTGAGGCGACACCAACTCAAGGCACAGCACCGCTTGATGTTACCTTCACCGACTTATCCACAGGCAATCCGACAAGTTGGGAGTGGGATTTTGACAACGACGGCGTAACCGATTCAACCGACCAGAATCCGAGTTGGACATACAACAGTTCTGGCTGGTATACGGTGAAATTGACGGTATCGGACGGAACAAACAGCGACACTTGTGTTAAGGAGAAGTATATTCTGGTTTACAGCAATGTTTATTATGTTAACGGGGTGAATGGTAATGACGCAAAGAGTGGTCTGGACTGGGGCAATGCGTGGAAGACTATAGGGCACGCGCTGTTGCAGGCGGGAGATTATGATTTGGTGTTGGTGGCGGATGCGACATACAACGAGACGAACCTTGATTTTGGTGGCAAGAAGATTCACTTGAAGGGGGTAGACCACAACACAGCGGGTCAGCGCCCTGTAATAGATTGTCAGAGCAGCGGAAGAGCGTTTTATTTCCACAGCGGAGAGACGAAGGATTCTGCTGTTGAAAATTTCATAATTAAGAACGGCAGCGCTGATAGCGGCGGCGCGATTTACTGTTCCTCCAGCAGTCCGAGCATCGTCAACTGCATCTTCAGCGACAACAGCGCGACCCAGAATCATGGCGGTGCGTTTTACTGCCAATCCAGTAATCCGAGCATAACTGGTTGCACATTCAAGAGTAACAGCGCGCACCTTGATGGCGGCGCGATTTACTCTTATTCCAGCAATCCGACGCTGACCAACTGCGCATTCATCGGCAACAGCGCCACAGGGTCACAGTATAACTACGGCGGCGCGATTCACTGCAACAGGTCCGACCTCAGCCTCACCAACTGCACATTCAGCGGCAACGACGCTGATTACGGCGGCGCGATTGCCTGCTACTTGAGCAGCCTTATATTGAACAACTCTATCTTGTGGGGCAACTCTGCGGGTGATGGTGACGAAATTTACATATCCGATTCGGGTTCTTCCTGCACATTGAATTATTGCTGTGTTGACAACACAGGATACGGCGGCAAGACAGGCAACATAGACGACTCCAACAACTGCATCCATTCGGACCCACAATTTGTTGACCCCGCAAATGGCGACTATCATCTAAAGCCCACCTCACCGTGTATAGATAAGGGTGACAATACATACATAAGCGGTGTGGACAAGGATTTGGACGGCAACCAGCGGGTTGTGGATGGTGGCAGTGGCGCCGCAAGAGTTGACATCGGCGCATATGAGAAACAATGACGGTGCTGTAGATGTTGGTAAGGGAGTCACGCGTCCGCTCGGCAAGCCGGCTGTTTCATCATCGCGCCAACGACATCTTCCCATACCATAAACGGATGTTTGGGTGGCAAAGACAACAAGCAGCAGTAAAATATGGTTTGTAGTGAGGCAGAGAAGATGGCAAAAAGGATTGAGCAGGACCATTGGCGGTTTCGGCAGATAGTGCGTGGGCATATAAAGAAGAACCTGCGAAAATATATGTCGCAGGGCGAGATTCTGGTGCGCAAGGGTAAAGATGTGGTCTCCGTTCCGATACCGCAGATAGAGATACCGCGGTTCAGGTATGGGAAGCAGCAGGGGGGAGGAGTCGGGCAAGGAGAGGGAGAAGCGGGACAACCGATAGGGGGGCAGGGACCGGGAGCGGGTGAGGCACCTGGGGAGCACCCGTTAGAAGTGGAGGTGACGCTTGAGGAGTTGGCAGAAATTATGGCGGAGGAGTTGGAGTTGCCGCGGATAGAGCCGAAAGGCTCAAGCCGCTTATCCACCATAAAGTTCAAATACACGGGAATATCGCGTGTGGGACCCGAATCTCTGCGCCATTTCAAGCGCACCTTTATACAGGCGCTGAAGCGGATGATATGCAGCGGCGAATACGACCCCGAAAAACCGATTGTAATACCGGTGCGGGAGGACAAGCGTTACAGGTCGTGGAAGGTAAAACACGCACCTGAGGCGCGCGCTGTGGTGATATATATGATGGATGTGTCAGGTTCAATGGGTGGGGAGCAGAAAGAAATAGTGCGTCAGGAGGCGTTCTGGATAGACACCTGGATACGCTACAACTACAAGAATGTGGAGTTCAGGTATTTGGCGCACGATGCGGTGGCGCGGGAGGTGGACAGGGACACCTTCTTTCGGATGCGCGAAGGCGGCGGCACAAAGATTTCTTCAGCCTACAAACTCGCCGCCACCGTCATCGCAAAAGACTACCCACCATCAGACTACAATATTTATCTTTTCCACTTCTCCGACGGCGACAACTGGGGACGCGACGACACCGCCCTTGCCATTGACATTATGAAAAACGACCTTCTACCTGTCGCCAACCTCTTCGGTTACGGTCAGGTCAAAAGCGCCTATGGGTCAGGACAGTTCATCAAAGACCTACGCGACGCCTTCAAAGACGACTGGGACAATCTGGTGTTGAGCGAAATAGACAGCCGCGACGACATCTATACCTCCATAAAGACCTTTCTGGGCAAGGGCAAATAGCGTCGCATAATTTTGCCGCTTGCTGTCTTGGGCGGCGCATCGGCAAACCGTATGTGGTCAGCCACTGCCTGTGGCAGTCAGTGCTACAATGCGCTGGCAAGCGTGCCAGAACTGCTCCGCTACTTTTTGACCTCGCCGATTGGAAGAACGCTTTTTTCGTAAACGCCGTTCCAGATTTCGGCAACGGCAAGGTATATTGCTGACGCGCCGCAGAATATGCCTTCTATCCCCGCTATCGTTCCGATGACATTCCTGCCACCTATGGGGTCAACAACCTTGTGTATTGCGAGCAGCCAGAACAGCACCGCCAAAGAGAGGAAAACGACCTGCAAAGCGCGGTTCAGACGCAGCGTGCCGATGAACATGAAGAAGGTGAAAAATCCCCAGATAGCAAGATACGCCGCGATTCCACCCTTAGACGGCGCAAAGGCGCTCAGTCCAAGCGAGTCACCCAGAAGAACAAAAACAAGCGTCATCCAGAAAAGTCCGTAAGAACAGAACGCCGTCATCCCAAATGTGTTGCCCTTCTTGAACTCACATATACCTGCGATGACTTGAGCGAGCCCACCATAGAAAATACCCATCGCGAGCACCGTTGTGTCAAGCGTCCACAGTCCCGCGTTGTGCAGGTTGAGCAGAACAGTGGTCATACCGAAGGCGAGGAGTCCCAGTGGCGCCGGATTGGCAAGTTTGTTGTTGTTATCTGACATAATTGCGCTCCTTCAAATGCCTGGCAGGACACGGAGGATTCCTGCGGGTCACAGGGGCGCCGCCTGGGGTGCCGGCGGCGCCCCAAGCGCGAATGCTACCTCTCCCCAGCCGTTAACTCTTTATTGCCCGCTATCAGGTCGTCAACGACAGAGGGGTCGGCGAGGGTGGATGTATCGCCAAAGCCCGAATATATGCCGGCGGCGATTTTGCGCAGGATACGGCGCATTATCTTGCCGCTTCTGGTCTTGGGTAGCGCATCCGCAAACTGTATGTGGTCAGGCGTCGCTATAGGACCAATAACCTGGCGCACATGACGGCGCAACTCCTTGCGCAAATCCTCCGTCGGCTCAACGCCGGCTTTGGGTGTCACATAGCAGTATATGCCCTGCCCCTTGACATCGTGCGGGAATCCGACAACAGCGGCTTCAGCGACCGCCGGATGCTCCACAAGTGCCGACTCTATCTCGGCAGTCCCGAGTCTGTGCCCGCTCACATTGATAACATCGTCAATGCGCCCAAGCAACCAGTGGAAACCGTCCTCATCAATTCGGCAACCGTCTCCTGTGAAATAATATCCTGCGAACATCTCAAAGTATTGCTTGCGGAACCGTTCAGGGTCACGATAAACGGTTCTGAGCATAGCGGGCCACGGGCGGCACAGCACAAGTGAGCCGTTCTCGCCGATATCGGCTTGCGTGCCGTCCTGCCGCAGCACTTTTGTCTCAACTCCAAAGAACGGAAAGCCCGCAGCCCCCGGCTTCATCCCCATCGCACCAGGCAATGTCGTTATCAGTATCCCGCCTGTTTCTGTCTGCCACCAGGTGTCAACGACGGGGCAGCGGCTTTTGCCCACATGGTGATAATACCACATCCACGCCTCGGGGTTTATCGGCTCACCAACAGTGCCGAGCAGACGCAAGGTTTTCAGGGGGTGTTTGTCCGCCCACTCATCACCCTGTCGCATAAGGGCGCGGATTGCCGTCGGCGCCGTGTAGAACACCGTCACACCGTGTTTCTCACAAACATCCCAAAAACGGTCAGGGGCAGGATAGGTCGGCACACCCTCAAACATCACC
>Ga0190361_1000371_pt1 | contig 18298 bp, 13 predicted proteins | sample 48721845_MG_FD_161273 | JGI IMG/M metagenome (GOLD analysis project Ga0190361, IMG submission 161273) | Hydrothermal vent microbial mat bacterial communities from Southern Trench, Guaymas Basin, Mexico - 4872-18-4-5_MG | ecosystem: Environmental > Aquatic > Marine > Hydrothermal vents >... | reverse complement strand
TTAGGAGTAATCTTATGGGAACCGAAGAGGAAAAGTTGATTTCAAAGGCGGAAGAGCCGTTTAAAAAAGCTCCTAAGTTACACTCTTTCTATAAGGGAAAGATTGAAATCATACCTAAATGTAAAGTAAAAGACTACAGCGATTTTAATTACTGGTATACACCTGGTGTAGCACAGCCATGCAGGGATATTGAGAAGAATCCCGAACTTGTATATGAGTATACGTATAAATGGAACACCGTTGCCGTAATCTCAGATGGAACAAGAGTTTTGGGTCTGGGCGATATTGGACCACTGGCTGCCATGCCTGTAATGGAGGGAAAATCACTCCTATTTAAATATCTGGGAGGGGTAGATTCATTTCCTCTATGCATAGATACAAAAGACCCGGATAAATTTATTGAAACTGTAAAACTTCTTCATCCGTCGATAGGGGGTGTAAACCTTGAGGACATAGAACAACCTAAATGCTTTTATATACTCGAGCGCTTAAGAAAAGAACTACCCATACCTGTTTGGCACGATGACCAGCAGGGAACAGCTGCAGTTACACTGGCAGGCCTTATAAATGCATTAAAAATTGTTGGTAAGAAACTTGAAGAAGTAAAAATTGTTTTTCTTGGAGCCGGTGCTGCCAATATCAGAGTTGCTGATCTGATTTTTAAAGCCGGTGGCAACAGGGCAAAAGCCATAATGCTTGACAGCAAGGGTTCATTGCACATGGGAAGGGAAGATATTCGAAAAGATCCCTCACATATTGAAAAATGGAAGATGTGCCAGAGCACCAATAAAGAGCAAAAAGCGTGTGGACCTGATGAGGCGCTTAAGGGTGCCGATGTTTTGATAGCCCTTTCCAGGCCAGGTCCAGGTGTGGTAAAAAAGGAATGGGTAAGGAGTATGAATGATAGAGCGATCGTATTTTCAGGGGCAAATCCTGTTCCGGAAATATGGCCCTGGGAAGCAAAAGAAGCCGGAGCTGAGGTTGTTGCAACATGCCGGAGTGATTTTCCTAATCAGGTTAACAATTCCATTGGTTTCCCGGGAATATTCAGGGGAACTCTGGATGTCAGGGCAAAGACTATTACTGACGAGATGTGTATTGCGGCAGCATATGAAATGGCCAAAACAGCTGAAGATAGAGGGATGGATGCAGAAAGTATCATCCCCACAATGGGTGAGTGGGAGGTATTCACGAGGGTAGCGGCAGCTGTCGGGGCAAAAGCTGTGGAACAGGGTGTTGCCAGGTTGAGCTTAACAAGAGATGAGATTTATCAAAATGCAATGAAGATTATAAAAGATACAAGAGATAAGGTAGAATTATTAATGAAGGAGGGATTTATAAAAGAACCTGAAGGTTTATTCTAGAGTTCTTTACTTTTATAAAAATTTTTATTAAATTGATGTTAGAAATATTTTATCGTGTTAATTGTGAATAGGTAATTATCAAAAAGTTTTACTCGCTAAAATTAGTCCTCCTGAATTACCGCAATTACTAAAATCAAAATCTATTATTTTTCATAATTGATGCAGAAGAAATACTGAAAATAGGGGTCTATTTAGTTATTTTTTGGTATTGGCTGTTTTAATAGAAAAATTATGGATCAAAAATTTGGAATGATTTTATTGGATTGAAAAAAATGATAGAAGCAGAAAAACTACCTGTATATCAACATAGAGAAAAAATAATCGAAGCGATTAAGAACAACAGGGTCATTGTTGTCGAAAGCCCAACAGGTTCGGGAAAAACCACACAACTTCCAAGGATTATATACGATTATGGATTTGCGGAGCATAAAAAAATAGCCATAACACAGCCTCGAAGGATTGCTGCTGTATCGGTTGCTCATTACATTGCGAGACTCTATTCCTCTGAAATTCCAGGACTTGTTGGTTACAAGATGAGATTTGTCGATGAAACCGTACCTGAATCTCAGATAATTGTAATGACGGATGGAATTCTTCTGCAGGAGTTGAAAAGTGATCCTGATCTGAGCGAATACGGGCTAATAATGGTTGATGAAGCTCATGAAAGAAGCCTCAATATTGATTTTATTCTGGGACTTTTGAAGGATATCCTGAAGAGGAGGGATGACTTAAAGGTTATAGTCTCTTCAGCAACAATTAATCCAGGGGTATTTTCGGAGTATTTCGATGGATGCCCTATAATTTCGATCGATGCCAGAATGTATCCTGTGGAGCTGGTTTACGAACCGCCGGAGCATTACGAGGAGTTTCAGTACAGATTGATCAAGATAAAGGAAATTGTAAGGAGAATCATTAAATCAGGAAAACGGGGCGATATTCTTATTTTTCTTTCTGGAGAGGCCCAGATAAAGGAATGTGTGGAAACCCTGGAGGAGCTTAATAAAAAGAGGAACTTGGTAATTCTCCCTCTTTACTCAAGACTCTCTCAGGAAGAGCAGGAAAGAGTTTTCAATGATTATCCAGGAAAAAGAAAGATAATAGTTGCAACAAATATTGCTGAGACCAGTGTTACGATAGATGGTGTTGTATACGTTATTGATTCTGGATACGCTAAGATGAATTATTACAATCCGAAGAACTTCACGAGCATGCTGGTTGAGGTTCCCATATCCAAGGCATCGTGTAACCAGCGAAAGGGAAGGGCAGGACGAACGGCACCTGGTGTATGTTACAGGCTCTATACAGAAGAGGATTATGAAAAGAGACAATTGTTTACCACCGAGGAAATTTATAGAACAGACCTTTCCGAAGTGATCCTGCGTATGGCGGAACTTGGTATAAAGGAGTTTGAAAACTTTGATTATATATCCCATCCAGGGGTGAACAATATCAGAAGTGCCGTACAGGTTCTTCAATTACTTGAGGCAATAGATGGTAATCGGGATCTGACCGAGATTGGAAGATTAATGACGAAGTTTCCTATTATTCCTCAGCTTTCGAGGATGATTGTTGCTTCGATTATGGAATATCCTGATGTCCTTGAAGAGGTTTTGATAGCTGCTGCGTTTCTCAACGGGAAGCCGCCATTCGTACTTCCACATGGCGAGGAGTTTGAGGCCCGGAAAGCTCATCATTCATTCAGGCATAAATTGGGTGATTTTGTTTCATACATAAAGATATTTAAAGCGTATGAAAAAGCGAAAGATAAGGCATGGTTCTGTAACAGATACTATCTTGATACAAAAGCCATGGAAGAGATATATAATGTAAAAAACCAGCTCGCAGAGATTGTATCTGAAATAGGTATTCCAGTTACAGGAGGTGGGGATTATTATAATTACCTCTATTGCCTTGCCAGAGGTTTAATTCAGTTTGTATGCAAACGAGATGGACGTTCAACATACAGAAGCCTGACTGCTTATGGAATAAAAATTCACCCCGGTTCGGTAATGTACAGGCAGAAACCTGAGTATATAGTTGCTGGTGAAATCCTTAAGACCTCTCAGATGTATGCGATGTCTGTTTCTCCTCTGAACAATGTTATCCTGAAAAGGCTTTCACCTGAACTTTTAAAGAGTTTTACCGGGAAATCTGCAAAGAAAGTTGAAAAACTTGTTAAAGCACGAGATTATACCAATTTTATCAAGCTTGGTGGAGAAAAGCTTGAAATAAAAAAGATAGGAAAGAAGAAAAAGTGTGTTTTAATACCTTATGAAAAACTTGGAGCCATTGCAAGCAGAGTTGATAAATATACTCTCAGCGGGCTCAAGGGGCTTCGTGGAAGTATTCTGCTTAATGGTTATGAGCTTTTAAGTGGGGTGAATCTCAGAAGAATATTTGAGATTGCGCCGAAGATAGCTGTTCTAGACGATGTGCTTGATGAATGGCCTAAATCCCAGCAATTTGAGTATATGAGTGAATCCTACGATATCACCAGATTCATTCCCCATTTAATGAAACCCTGCAGGAAATCTAAAACCTCCAAAAAACTTGGTTTTTTAACTTTATTAACAAATGGTGAGGGATTTTACTGGTTCAGTTCGTATAAGGATTTTACTCTGGCACTCGAGGAGTCAATTTCAAGCCTTGAGGCTTTGATTGATGAGGAGATAAATGTACTTGATGAGAAACAGGAAGAGATTGTAAATGAGACCTATCGGAGGCTTTTAAATATGATTGAAAGCGATTAATATTTGAAGCCTTAATAATCTAATTTAAAGAGGTTTCTTTTTAATTTTTAAGTATAATTGAGCTTTAGGAGTGTGATGCTGCATTTTGTTAGTGTTTTTTCTCAGATGCTCCGTATAAAACATATTTAAGGTAAGCTTGATTTCTGGTCTTTATAAGAAACGCTGTAATTACTCCAATTATCAGAATGGCTTCGAGGCTTTCCCTGAACATTATAATGAATCCAGATATCATAGATGTTGCTCCTTGCAAGGTGATTTTTATATTACTTTGATTAAAAAATTAGACTAGTATAATAATATTAGTATAATATAATTTATATTATACTAATAATTTTATCACATTTACATCAATTTTCTTTATGGCTGATGATGGCATGTTACTTATCTTTTTCGGAGAAACTATAGTGTTTTTGCAAATTTTTAAAAATAATATTGACTGGAAATTGATAAATATTTATAATCGTAATCGATTACAATTTATTATTATATAATTAAAAGATATAAAAACTCTGGTAGTATTGTTATGGAGAAGAGATTAAATATTTCAGAGATTGCTTCTCTTGCTGGTGTTTCAACTGCCACTGTTTCAAGGGTTCTGAATGATTATCCGTATGTTAAAGAAAGTACCCGCGAAAGGGTTAAGAAGGTAATTCAAGAAACGAATTACAGAGTCAATGCCATCGCCAGGAAACTCAGACGAAAGAAAACCCATACAATTGGGGTAATAGTAAGCAATGTCCTGAGCCCATTTTATTCTGTAATTGCAAAGTCAGTTGAGGATGTAGCCATTAAAAATAATTTCAGTACCGTACTGTGCAATGGCGGTGATAAACCGGAAAAAGAAGCTAAGTATTTGGAAGTCTTGCATGAAAACAGGGTGGATGGAATTATTATATCTCCAACTGGAAAGAACAAGGATTATCTAAATTTCTTACTGGCCTCCGGGATACCTATCGTTTTCATTGATAGACCGACTGAAGGCGTTGATTGCGATATTGTGATGGTAAATAATATGGATGTTACATTTAACGCACTTGATTTTGCCATTAAAAAGGGATATAAAAAAATCGGATGCATTGCAGGTCCGCAGGATAGGTATACGGGTATCGAGAGGTTTAAAGGATATAAAAAAGCATTGGAAAATAATGGAATTGCATATGACGAATCACTTGTTCGATTCGGAGATTTTACCTATGAATCAGGTTATTCATTGGCAAGAGAGCTTCTTGATTCAGAAAAACCAGATTTGTTATTTGTGGCCAATTCAGATATGGCGCTGGGTGCCTACAAGTATATAAGTGAGAAAGGGTACAAGATACCCCATGAGCTTGGCTTTTTAATGTTTGATGATCCGCAATGGGCAAGCCTTGTTACTCCAAGAGTTACAGTTATCTCCCAACCTGTATACATGCTTGGTTCTACTGCAGCAGATATTCTATTTAAACGAATAATGGAGGGTGGTCAATTTATGGACCAATCTCCCCTAAAAATTATACTGGAAGCAAAGTTTGTTGTTAGAGAATCTATTTAGATTAATCTCATGTGAAATTAATGAAAATCAGATGTTGAATTAATGGTCTTGTTGAGATTGTGTTACAGTTTTTTGATGTGAGTGCATTTTTTGATTTTTTAAGATTTGGATATAGAGGAGATCGCAGTGGAGAGAAAGATTGTATTGGAAACTCGAGGATTGAGTAAACATTTCGGAGGTATTAAAGCCATTGATAATATTAATCTAAAACTTTACGAAAATGAGATAATTGCAATTGTGGGTGACAATGGTGCAGGTAAATCTACTCTGATAAAGACAATATCTGGTGTGTATAGAAAGGATTCTGGCGAAATTTATATTAATGGGGAGAAAGCTATTATCAACAGCCCAATGGATGCGAGAAGGTATGGGATAGAGACTGTTTATCAGGATGGAGGGGTAATCCCACTTCTGGATGCTGTATCTAATCTTTTTCTTGGAAGGGTAAAGTTGCAGGAAAATATACTGGGAAAGATTTTCAAGGTAATTGATAAAAATTATATGAAAAATGAAACTGAGCGTCTTCTGGACCGTCTTGGTGTCTCTCTTAAGAATATCCATGCTCCATTGATCAATCTATCGGGTGGGCAGAGACAGTCTGTTGCTGTGGGAAGGGCCATTTATTGGGGTGGAAGAATTCTAATTTTCGATGAGCCAACCAATAACCTTGGAGTCAAACAGGAACGTAAGATCATAGAGCTTATCAAGCGTATCAGAGCAGATTTCGGTGTTTCAATTATCATTATAAGCCATAATATTGCCCATGTTTTTGAACTGGTCGATAGGATTGTGGTTTTGAGAAGTGGCCAGAAAGTTGGTGAGAAACTCAAAGAAGATACTAACATGAATGAGATTGTTTCCATGATTACCGGAGTGGCTGCCTGATTTTTTTGAAATCTGATTTTTTGAAATAAGGGTGGTAAGAATTTTAAACATTTATTGCAAAGAATTAAAATTTTGGCTGCAGGAAGAGGAGGGAGGTTTTCATTATTGTTAAATTAATGCATCTTTTTTAAAAATTCTTCTTTTAAGTTTAGAGAAGTAAGTTTTAATACTCCTGTTTTGATAAAATAAAACTGAACCCCTTTTTATAAAGGAGTTCAGTTTTTCATTAGATCTGGAATATTTTTATACTGGGCTGGCTCTGTTTTTGTTTTATTCTTCTAAATATTGATCAACATTGGATTTATCGATTATAACACCCATTATTAGTAATCTCTTAACAGGTGGCTCCTGACCTTTTATTAAAAGAACAGTTGTTTTCATAATTACATGGGCCATTTGCTTATTGTCCTGCTTAACTGTTGCTGTAAGCTCACCATCCTTTATTGATTTCAGCGCTGCGGGAAGACCATCAAATCCATATACTTTTATATCCCCAAGGCGACCTTTCTCCTTAACTGCAGCCAATCCGGCTAGAGCACCGGGGTCCCAGCAGCCAAATACTGCAACGATGTCCGGATTTGCATCAAGTTCGTTTATTGTTGTTTCATATGCTTTTTTATCATCCCAGTCACAGGCTCTGAAAATTACCTCAAAACCATTGGCCTCAAGCACCTGCTTCACACCATCTCTTCTCGCATCTCCTGTCTGATGACCTAGAGTACCTCCCAGGATAAGCACTTTACCTTTTTTGGGAGTATGATCAACTATGTATTGTCCCATTAGCCTTGCGGAGGCAAGGTTATCTGTTTGAGCCAGAGCACTTACATTTGGATCATCTATGGCTGTATCTACTGCAGTAACTATTATACCTTTGGAGGCAGCTCTTTTGAGTGACTCGCCAAATGCCCTGTTATCAATTGCACCAATTATTATCCCATCTACTCCCATATCAATTGCGTTATCCACTGATTGTTTCTGGAGGTTGGCATCTGCTGTGGTTGGTGATAAATCGATAAGTTTAACACCAAGTGCTTTGGCCTCTTCTTTAATATATTTTGCCATCTGTGCCCAGTAAGCTGTGAGTCCACCAGGATAGCCTGTATATGCGATTGTAATTTTTTCGGGTGCAGCCTTTCCTGCTTCTTTTTCTCCAGCCCCGAATGCCAGAGAGGATATAAATAGTAAAGCAAGTAAGATTAATAAAAATCTTTTTAGAAACATTTTTAACACCTCCTTCATTATTGTTATTCTTTAAATCTGTTCAACGAACAGATGATCATGCATTCTGCTCTCTTTTACGTTGCATAATATCCAGCCATACAGCAAATATAATTACAAGTCCTATTGAAATTCGCTGCCATGAAGAACTGACTCCAAGATGACTCAGGCCTGTATTTAATGTTGTGATTATAAAAACGCCTATTACAGTTCTGATAATATTTCCAACGCCTCCGGTTAAGCTGGTTCCCCCTATGATGACGGCTCCGATAGCATTAAGTTCTAAACCGAGACCCCATGATGAATTGGTAAAGTTTAATCTCGCTGCCAGAATCATGGCAGATATAGCGGTTGTTATCCCTCCAATCATATAGTATATGATGTAGTACATCTTTACCGGAATACCTGCTCTTCGAGCCATTTCATTGCTTCCACCAATTGCATAGCAATTGAAACCCAGCTTTGTGTATGTGAGAATAAGGTGAGCAATTATGAAAGTTACCAGCATTATGGTTATAGGTATAAAGTATCCCTGACCTATGGACTGAAAGACCTGGGGAAATTGAGAAATATCTTTATTTTTTCCAAGAATTTCCGCCAGTCCCCTGTAAACCTTCATCATCCCCAATGTGCCAATAAAAGCTGGTATTCCTGTACTGACTATTATTACACCATTTAAGGCTCCTCCCAGTGCTCCAAAAATAAGGCTTAGTAACACTGTAATTCCTACGGGAATATTGGCCTTTAATAAAAGGCCGGTGGTTACAGCGAGGAAACCAAAGAGTGAGCCAATTGATAGGTCCAGACCACCGGATATCAATACTATTGTTGCACCTGTGGAAAGGGTTCCCAGAACTACCGCCTGGGTGAGAATAGTTTTCAAGGTATTAAAAGATCTGAAAGTGGATGAAGATATGCAGAAAGCAATGTAAATGATTAACAATCCCAGAAGTGGTTGAAAGCTATGTCTTGCCCGAATTATTAGCGTATTTCTAAATAAGGCGTTGTTATTTCTCATGGATTCAGAGTTTCCCTAAAAGTTTCTGTTTACCTCATAGTATTCGATGAAAATTGGTTTTTACAATTGTAAAATTTTCGTGTAAAAAAATGTAAAAAAGGATTAAATTATTTAATCTATAATGTCTTAATTTATATTGTAATGGTTTACAACTTAAATAATATTTATTAATTATTTTATTTATAAGTAATCAATTGTCAAGAAAAATTATTTTTATAAATTGTAAGTATCAGTTGCATTTTTAATGTTTTTGTATCATTCTTTATTAATTATAAACAAAAAATATTGTTTTTGTATAAGAATAAATATTTTATATTATTTATCATTTTCTAACCTAAATGGGATTTTTATTAAATTTTTCGTGATTTAAAAATAATTGATTATTATTGATAATTTTTTTCTTGACATGACTGGATATTTTTGTATAATGAGTTGCTGTAAACCATTACAAATATATAAGGGTATACAATTTAATAAGTAAGCAAATGCTCTTGTAATACTTATTCCGCCTCTAGTGGTAACTATTTTTGCAAACAAATACATAATAAGAGGACTTTCTCTGGGTGCTGTAAAACAATAAATGTTCTTTAGTATTTCCATTTAGAGACTGAAAATATGGAGTTACAGAAGAAAGTGATAATTTTGAAATATTTTAGTAATCGATTACAATAAGAGAAGGAGTAGCAGTATGAGCGATATCAATAGACGATGGAGGCTTATCGGTGACCTACCGAAAGTGGGGATCAGACCTACCATAGATGGTAGAAGAATGGGGGTTAGAGAATCTCTGGAAGAACAAACGATGAGAATGGCAAGAAATCTTGCATCGTTTATAGAGGAAAATTTAAGGTATCCAAATGGTGAACCTGTTCGATGTGTAATTGCTGATACATGCATAGGTGGTGTGGCTGAAGCTGCGATGGCTGAAGAAAAGTTTAAAAAAGAGGGTGTAGGCATAACAATTACAGTTACACCTTGCTGGTGTTATGGGGCAGAGACAATGGAGATGGATCCTCTCAGGCCTACAGCTGTCTGGGGTTTCAACGGCACTGAAAGGCCTGGGGCTGTCTATCTTGCAGCTGTTCTGGCTGCCCATGCCCAGAAGGGACTCCCCGTGTTCGGGATATACGGCCGTGATGTGCAGGATGCTGGAGATGAAAGCATTCCTGAAGATGTTCAAAAAATGATTCTACAGTTTGTTAGGGCGGGGTTGAGCGTCGCAATTATGAGGGGTAAATCCTATCTTGCAATGGGTGGTGTATCTATGGGAATAGCTGGTTCAATTGTCCACCCGGATTTTCTTGAGAAGTATCTTGGAATGAGATACGAGATGGTGGATATGAGCGAGTTTGTGAGGCGTCTTGAGTTGGAAATATACGATAGAGAGGAATATAAAAGGGCATTGAAATGGGTGAGAGAAAATTGCAAGGAGGGTCCTGATCCGAACAAACCACATCTGAGGTTCGATGATGAGAAAAGGATGAAAGATTGGGAAACAGTTGTAAAAATGGCTCTGATTGCTAGAGACTTGATGGTAGGAAATCCAAAACTTGCCGAAATGGGATGGGGCGAGGAAGCACTGGGACATAATGCAATAGCGAGTGGTTTTCAGGGGCAGAGGCAATGGACCGACCATTTTCCAAATGGAGATTTTCTTGAAACGATTCTGAATTCTTCCTTTGACTGGGATGGACCTAGACAGCCATATATAGTGGCTACTGAAAACGACTACCTCAATGGGATATCGATGTTGTTTGGACATCTTATCACGGGAACCGCCCAGATTTTTTCTGATGTGAGAACATTCTGGAGCCCTGAAGCAATTAAAAGGGTAACTGGAAAATATCCTGAGGGGATTGCAGAAAATGGAGTGATTCATCTGATAAACTCCGGCTCTACAGCTCTCGATGGTACAGGACAGCAGAGTAAGGATGGAAAGCCAGCTATAAAGCCCTTCTGGGAGATAGAACCTGATGAAATCAAAAAATGCCTTGAGGCAACAAGATTCTGCCCCGCTAACAGGGAGTATTTCAGGGGAGGAGGTTTTTCGACAACGTTTGTTACGAGAGGGGGAATGCCCGTTACAATGTGCAGACTCAATCTGGTTGATGGTCTTGGCCCTGTTTTGCAGATTGCCGAAGGATATACCGTGGATCTTCCAGATGATATTGCAAAGCCACTAATAGAGCGCACAGATCCGACCTGGCCAACCACCTGGTTTGTTCCGAACCTCACCGGTAAGGGACCATTCAGGGATGTTTATTCGGTGATGAATAATTGGGGTGCAAATCACGGAGCCATCAGCTATGGACATATCGGCGGAGAGCTGATTACCCTTGCCTCTATATTGAGAATTCCTGTAGCAATGCATAATGTACCCTCAGAAAGAATATTTAGACCAAAAGTGTGGAGCTGTTTTGGGAATTATGATTCTCAAGGTGCGGATTTTAGAGCGTGTGAAAACTTTGGCCCTCTTTATGGGAAATAATTTGTGTGGATAAATCCGGGTGGCAAAAGTTGGGATTGAATACATGATAATGGTCATGGTTAAGAAGTTTTTGGATAGTCTTCTCGAAAACCATGTTGGGTAGGTAAAAAGTAAGGATAATTTAGAAAGGGGGTGGGAAGAGGTATTAAAGAATATTAGTCTCAAAATCTAACAAAAAAATAAAAATTAGGAGGTAGTTATGAGTAAGAAATTTTTTGTGTTTCCGGTGTTTGTTTTAAGCCTTTTACTGGTTATTGGAAGCTTTTCCATGGTATTTGCAGGTGGCTCAAAAGCTGAAAAGAAGGCCGCTGAGGAGGAGGGTGTCAAGAAAGAGGAGCAGATTGTGCTGAAATGTGCATTTATTGGTGGTGCCAATTATGAAGAGCTATACAAGGCTATACCGGAGTTTGAGGAGAAAACGGGGATTAAAGTTGAGATAGTTTTCAAGGGAGATGGTTTTCAAATCGATAAGAAGCTGAAAACAGATTTTGCTGCAGGCACGGTTGATTATGATGTTTGCTGGGATCATTCGAGCTTCTTTACACAGTATATTAAGGCCAAGGGAATTATTCCTCTTGAAGATTATTTTACAGAAGAAGAGCTATCGGATCATATTCCAATGATATTGAATGCGGGCAGAAAAGATGGTCATCTGTGGATTATTCCAAGACACTTTGACATTAGCTGTCTGCATTACAGAACAGATATTTTCAACGATCCTGAGTACCAGAGGAAGTTCAAAGAAGTCACTGGAATGGATCTCAAAGTTCCCGAAACATGGGATGAGTTCAAGGCTATAGCCCTTGGCTTGCAGAAGATCCTGCCTCCGGGTATGTATGCAACCCAGTTCGCTGGAAAGGAGGAAGCATTAACGGGAAGGTTTTACGAAATATTACTTGCTGAAGGTGGAGAGTTCTTTGATAAGAACTGGAAACCTGCATTCAATGGTCCAGCAGGTGTAAAGGCAGCTACAATGCTGAGAGATCTGTATCAGGCAGGTGCCATGCCGCCGGGTATGACGAACTTTGTTTGGGAAGATGTGGCAAAGAACTGGGTAGCAGGTAATATTGCCATGTATACTGAGTGGTATGGGTGGTATTCGTATTTCCAGGATCCCAATGCAAGCAAGGTTGCCGGGAAGTTTGATATTGCCAGACAGCCGATGGGCGATGGCGGAATCCATTCAGGATGGGCTGGAGATCATGCATTCTCTATAACTGCTGCCAGCAAGCACAAGAAAGAGGCTGCTGAGCTAATAAAGTTCTTGACCAGTCCTGAGAGCCAGTATAGAGAGGCTAAGCTTGGTTTCCTAGTAACAAGGCAGTCTGTATGGGATAGAATGATCAAAGAGGCAGAGGCATCGGGAAATCCTCTGGATGTCAAGAGGTTAAAGCTCGCACAGTTGCAGGCATCCGAGGATTTTAGGACTCCGCCACTTGTGGCCGAATGGCTTCCATCTTCGGATATTCTCTATCCAATTCTCCAGGCTATAATCCTGGGTGACAAAGAGCCGAAAGAAGGTCTCGATGAGGCTGCAAGAAAGGTTGAGCAGATGATGAGCGAAGCAGGATACTATTAAAATTGATTTTCAGGCGGGAAGATATTGTATCTTCCCGCTTGAATTTTCGTATAAAATAAAATAATAATAAAAGGAATACCCCCCAGGTCGGTGGGGTTTTTATATAAAAACCTAATTTGGAAATGGTGATAAGGATGACAGAATACAGTAAATTAAAGAGCGAAAGTCTAGCATCAGTATTCAAAATTGAGAAAAGGCTTCCTTTTATTCTTTTACTACCTGCAATTATAATAATGATCTTTGTAGTTGGTTATCCCATGATATACTCACTTTACATTAGTTTTACCAACTACACTCTGTTAAGTAAATCAGCTCCAAAGTTTGTTGGGTTTAAAAATTATTTAACACTATTTCATGATTCTGTATTTCTAAGAGCTCTTTTACGAACAATTATCTATATGCTTATTGCTGTGAATGCTGAGTTTATTCTTGGTTTGTTGATAGCAAATGCAATGTCGCATGTAATTCGTGGTCAGGGAATACTGAGAACAATTATGATGATGCCGATGATGTTTGCCCCTGTTCTGGTAGGATTTCAATTTAAATGGATATTTAATGACCAGGTAGGCCTGATAAACAATATCCTGTATGAAATATTCGGTCATCCAGTAATTATACCATGGCTTATTAAAAAACCCCTCGGATTTATTACAATTTTGCTTGCCGAGATATGGATGAACACACCTTTTATGGTGATAATCTTTCTGGCTGGAATTATGGCTATTCCCGATGATATTCTGGAGGCAGCTGATGTGGATGGTGCTACTGAGTTTCAAAAATTCGTTCATATAACAATTCCCTCCATAACTCCTTTTATCTACATTGCAATGGCTGTAAGATCGCTCGATATTGCAAGGGCTTACGATCTGGTCCAAATAATGACTGGAGGTGGGCCTGCGCATCGAACAGAACTGATATGGACCTACGTATATCGTCTTGCCTTTACCAGTCAAAAGTTTGCTCTGGGAAGTGCAATGTCATTTATAACAGTCATCCTAGCGATACTTTTTACATACTATCTTTTCAAACAATTAATAAAGGCTAGAACAGCGAGGTAGAGGTATATGAGGAAAAGGAAAAAGACGAAGCATCTCTTTTCAAAGGTTATTACATTTATTGTTTTGCTGGTTTTTATCATACCCGTACTATGGCTTATATGGACTTCGATGAGGCCAAACATAGAGATAAATACCCGTCCACCCGTCTGGGTTTCTAAGAATCTTAACTTCGATTCGTATCTTGCTTTACTGGGGTTTGAGGTTAAGCATGAAGGGTTTGGTTTCGGAGAAAATGTACCTTTTGGAAAATATTTTCGTAATTCCATAATTTCTGCGCTTGGAAGTACCTTTTTTGCATTAATCATTGGAACGCTTGCTGCATTTGCGTTCTCACGATTTAACTTCAAAGGGAGAAATGGTATATTCCTTTCACTGATGCTTGCCAGGGCAATACCCGGTATAGCACTTAGTTTACCTCTTCTTGTTCTTTTCACCAGATTGGGTCTTTCTGATAGAGTCTATGGTTTGATAATTGCCTACACTGCAATGAATGTTCCGTTTACTGCTTGGTTAATGTCAGGATTTATCGGTGAAATACCCCAGGAGTTAAGTGAGGCAGCTCTTATCGATGGATGTTCACGATGGTCATCATTCATTAAAATAGAACTCCCACTTGTAGGACCCGGTCTTGCAGCCAGTGGAATTTTTGCCTTCCTGACCTCATGGAACGAGTTTGCGATCGCAAGTGTTATTACAAGGACAACTGCATCGAAAACCTTTCCTGTTGGCCTGTTTGACTTCACAGCTGAGTTTGTCTCTGATTGGCGTGGGATGTGTGCCATGTCGGTACTTATGCTTATCCCAGCGGTTATCTTTGTGATTCTGGTGCAGAGACAGCTTGTGAGAGGACTCACGCTTGGTGCTATAAAGGGTTGAGCAACATCTTATTTGGTTGTAAATAAGAATTAATAAATATAGGGGGAATTAAATGCAGAGACATGGGCAGGTCATAAAAATAAAACCTGGTAAACTTGAAGAGTATAAAAAGTATCACGCAGAGGTATGGCCAGAGGTGCTGGATATGATAAAAAAGTGTAATATAAGAAATTACTCGATTTATCACAAAGACGGATATCTTTTCGCTTATTTTGAGTATCACGGTGATGATTTTGAGAAGGATATGGAGAAAATGGCGGCTGATCCCGTTACACAGAAATGGTGGGCCATTATGAAACCAATGCAGGAGCCTTTACCCACACGGGCAGAGGGAGAGTGGTGGGCAGAAATGGAAGAGGTATTTCATATGGATTAGAGCAAAGGATGTAATACTAAAAGTATCAATGAACAATACTCTCTATTTAGAGGACTCAACTATAATTTTGTAAAATTACTTAGATGAAATTTTCAGGGGGAAGATAATATAATGGAAAAAAATAGAATCGAACAGGCTGCACCCCGTACAGAGAATTGTAAGAAGAAACTCGAAAGAATGAATAAAACCTTACATCATCAGGAGGCTGATAGGGTACCGATAAGCGATTTTTTCTGGAGCAGGTTTCTGAAGAGATGGAGGGAGGAGCTTGGACTTCCTGAGGATACCGATATTTATAGATATTACGATCTCGATTGGATAGTTACCGTACCAAATATGGACCCGCATATAAAGAACTTTGAAATTCTAAAGAAAACCGACGAGGAAGTTGTTGTAAAGACCGGTTTTGAGGCGATAATTCGCAAGAAGTTTGAGGACCCCATGCCTGCTTTTCTGAAGTTTGAAACCGACACAGTTGAAAAGATGAGGGCGTTTGAGTTTGATGATCCATGGGATGAAAGGAGATACTTCAGTGGAGGTGATAACCAGATTGCAGGTGTTGGGGATACATTTGTCCAGAATCTTCCTCCATGGGTAGAAACTGTTAAATCCCTTTATCCTGATTTTCCAGTATATGGAAGTGTATGCGAAGGGCATGAAACTTTATGGAGGATAATTGGCTCGGAGAATGTTCTGCTCTGGATTGCCATGTATCCGGATGAGGTTGCGAGGTTTGTTGAAAGAATAAATGAGTTCATGCTTGGGATTGCCGAGGCCCAGATTAAGGCTGCCGATGGAATGCTTGATGGGATGGTGATCTGGGGAGATGTTGCGTATAAAAGAGATCTATTTTTTTCGCCAGATTACTGGAGGAAGGTTTTTAAGCCAGGTGTGAAAGCTATTGTGGATCTCTGCCATAGTTACAATATCCCTGTAATATACCATGGATGCGGAAACACCAAAAAAATATTTGAAGATTATATTGAAATTGGGGTTGATGCTTACAATCCATTGGAAGCAAAGGCCAGCTTTGATGTGGTGGAATTGAGGCGGCAGTACGGTCATAGAATAGCCTTCTGTGGAAATATGGATGTGATTCAGTGGGCAAAATGTACTAAAGAAGAATTAAAACCCATAGTACTTCGAAAATTAAATGCTGCCAAAGGTGGTGGGTATATCTTTCAATCGGATCATTCTGTGCCTGATAATATATCTGGTGAAAATTACGATTATGTTGTTAAACTTGTAAGAGAATACGGAAAATATCCATTGCAACTTGGTGAATATGATATACCGGATATATCATAGATTCTGATTTTTACTAATCTGTTCAAAATAATGTTTTGTTGGAATTTTTGATAATAAGGCATTTACTGAAAATTTCAATACGTATACACTGGGATTCTAAGAAATGAACTCAAAGGAAAGGGTTATTGCCACTTATAATTTTGAACTCCCCGATAGAATTCCAATAGATTTCTGTGCGGAAGAATCAGTTTATGATGCTCTGATGAAAGCAACTGGAGTTAAGAATCAGCTTGAGCTTATGAAATATTTCCATGTTGATTTTCGATGGGCGAGACCTAAATGGATCGGACCTGAGCTGGTTGATGAGGATGGAAATCCCACAGATTACTTTGGGATACCGAGGGGAGGCGAGGGTTTCGGATATGCCTTAAGGCATCCTCTTGCACATGTTAAAACGAAAAGAGATGTGGATGCATACAGCTGGCCGAAACCAGAATACTGGGATTACGATGTGTTTGTTGAGGAATGCACCAGGTTTGAACAGTATGCGGTTTATGGTGGTGCATGGGGGTGGTTTTTCAATGCAGCGTGTGATCTCGTAGGTATGGATCGATTTTTTATTATGATGATAGATGAACCAGAGCTTGCCTTTTATATAATGGAAAAGACAACGGATTTTTTTTATGAGTGCTCTCGAATTATGTTTGAAAAGGCAAAGGGTAAGGTTGACATATTCTTCACAGGTGATGATTATGGAGCTCAAACAGGTCCTTTGATCAGCCTTGAATTATGGAGAAAACTCATTAAACCACATGTAAAAAGGCTATATTCCCTTGCTAAATCCTACGGTTTATACATAACACAGCATTCTTGTGGCTGCATTGTTGATTTTATTCCGGATCTGATAGAACTGGGACTCAATGCGATAGAACCGGTTCAGGTCAGAGCAAGGGGAATGGATTTTAAGACTCTTGTTGAAAGGTTCAAAGGTAAGGTTGTTCTTCAGGGTTCGATAGATACCCAGAGAACCCTTCCTTTTGGTACCCCCGAGGATGTCAAAAATGAGGTTAAATCAAGAATTGAACTTTTTAGAGATAAGGGAGGGTTTGTAATTGGCCCCACTCAGCATCTTCTGCCTGAGATACCCCTTGAGAATATACTCGCCATGTATGAAGCTGCATGGGAATATGGAAAGTTGAGCTGAATTCAATCCTTCAGGTTAAACTGATAAGTGTGTTTGTATTTTGTCAAATCAAACAATTTGTCAGTACCGTTTGTATTCTATTTTAAAGTTCAATGATTGCGATTTTCGCAATTATAAAAACTTTTGTTACACATTAAATCTAAACATTTGACTATTTTGAGTTGTTTTTGCTAATATAATAGCAAAAGTCGAGTTTTTTGAAGTATAGAAATCTGAATGCATAATAGAACTGAAAATGTTGTGGTGTCGGCGAACTTCGAATAATTTAAATAAATATTTGTTGATTTCTTTACCTTGTATCGATAATTTGCGTTTCAAAATGAAAACTCAAAATTGGCCTTATAAGTTATAAGTTTGTCAATATTACTTTACTTATTTGTTTTTTGTGATTATAATACTAAAATTATATTATTGGTAATAAAATTATATTGAAGGGGTTAAATTATGGAGGAGAAAGATTATAGATTTGAAACCCTGGCACTTCATGCTGGCCAGAAACCGGATCCTACAACTCTTTCAAGGGCTGTTCCAATTTATAGAACAAGTTCCTATATCTTTAGAGATACAAAACATGCTGCCGATTTATTTGCTCTGAAGGAAGAAGGCAATATTTACACCCGAATAATGAATCCAACGAATGAAATACTCGAAAAGAGGATGACTGTCCTTGAAGGGGGAAAGGCTGCTCTTGCGCTTTCATCGG
>Ga0190361_1000369_pt1 | contig 18322 bp, 19 predicted proteins | sample 48721845_MG_FD_161273 | JGI IMG/M metagenome (GOLD analysis project Ga0190361, IMG submission 161273) | Hydrothermal vent microbial mat bacterial communities from Southern Trench, Guaymas Basin, Mexico - 4872-18-4-5_MG | ecosystem: Environmental > Aquatic > Marine > Hydrothermal vents >... | reverse complement strand
ATGAAAGGAGGCGTTTTTTTGTGTTGACCTCCTGTTGGACGCGGTTGATGTGTTGAAGCAATTGGCGTCTTTTTGTCTCGCATTGTCTGCGGAGGTTGTGGAGGCGACGGGCGAGGTTGCGCAACTGCTCTGCCTCGTCCCCACAAACAAAACCGCATACAATGATGAGGAAAAACAACGCGTGACGCATAGACTTCTCCCTTCGTCTAATATAGCGGCAGAGGATACGGCAGGCAAGATGAAGGAAGATTTATTAAGATGGGCGCAACCTTAAAGCATAATCGGCGTTTATTTCCACAACCGTTTTGGAGGTTCTGTTATGCGTTTTCTTATTGTGCTGGGCGTTTTTGCGCTCTGCTTATCGGTCTATGGTCAGGAGCAGGAACCGCCTGGTCCGCCACACCCACCGAAGAAGGGCTTGAGGCTTGCGCCACCTGTCAGGAGCAGGGTAGGTGTGGGGTTGCCGCGACTGCCGGAGGAGTTGGTGAAGAAGTTTGACAAGGATGGCGATGGTAAGTTGTCAAAGGAGGAGAGGGTGGCGGCGCTCAAAGCCACTTTCAAAAAATTTATGGAGAAGTTTGACGCAAACAAGGATGGCAAACTCTCCGATGAGGAACTGGCAAAAGTAAGAGAGGAGGTGAAGAAAATTTTGGAAGAGCGCAGACAGAAAGCCCTTGAGAAGATGCTCGGGGAGTTTGACAAGGACGGTGATGGTAAGTTGAGCGATGAAGAGAAGGAGGCGATGAGGAAGGTGATGCGGGAGAGACGGAGGAAGTTGATGGAAGAGCGCCGCAAGCGTCTGGAGGAGATGCGTAAGAAGATGTTTGAGAAGTTTGATAAGGATGGTGATGGTAAGTTGAGTGATGAAGAGAAGAAGGCGATGCATGAGGCTTTTAGGGAGAAGCGAGAAAAGGCGCGGGAGAAGGCGGAAGAGTTGGCAAAGAAGGTGTTTGACACAGATGGAGACGGGAAGTTGAGCGAGGGAGAGAGGCGCGCGATGGGCGCGTTTGGAATGTGGATGAGGGCGAAATTTGGGCGGAGAGGCGGCTTGAGGCACAGAAAACGCGGAATTATGCCCGTGCCGGGTAGACCGGCGCCGGAAAAGCCCGCGCCGCCTCCAGGAGCCGCGCCAGCACCAGAGGAGCCGAAATAGTTCCGTTGGAATGAATAGAATAGCCCGATGGTTGCGTGTGGGCAGCCGTCGGGCTTTTTTATGCGCCGCGTCCGAGCATATCAATGCGGACGGCTTCGGTGATGGCGCGGTTCTCAAGCCGCCTTGCGGTTTCGGCTATCACCGAATAGACACGCAGCATCGCGGCGAGCCGAGTGCCTTGTGCCTTGCGTTGTGCTTCAAACAACTCTATTTCGCAGAAACGCAGAACGAAGTAGTCCACAACGGCGCCGAGCCCCACCTGCTCCGCCGCCTTCTGCCATCCAAAACCGAATCGCTTGCAGACATCAACCAGTGCTTCTATGTGGTGAAGGAAGCGGCGTAGTGTCGGGAACCTCTGTAATTCGGCAAGGTCATTTTTACCTTCAAGGAAGGCGCAGACGCGGGTGTAGGAGTCAGCCGGCACGCGAACGGGCATATCCGCGAGGCTGCCGCAGCGGTAGACCGCCGTTTTGAAACCCTGTTTTTCCTGTTCATTCATCGTTTCCCTCCACATCAAGTGCATCTTCTGCGGCGAGGCGGACGCGTTTGTTGGGGTCGTTTTCGGCTAACTCGTGCAGTGCGTCGCGGGCATCTTTGTTTGTGGGGTAGCGGGCGAGGATTTTTATGGATTCAAGTCGCAGGAGGTAGGAGCGGTCGCGGTATGCCGTTAGTGCAGCTTTTAAGTCGGCTTTTGTGCGTGCGAGGGATCTCAGAGCCGCCAGTCGCGCTTCGGGATAGCGGTGGTGCAGAAGTTCCATTCCGCGGCGCACATCCAACGCCACACCCCACTCTATCGCCTGTTGCGCGTGACGCTCCACATCTCCACCATTCCTGACCCGCTTCAGCGCCCACAGAAGCAGCCGCTCAAGATGTGCCCGTAGGTCACCCTCGCTCCCCACTGTTATTCCTTCTTCGCTGCTCCGCGACGCCCGCCAGAGAACCCTTAGAAGCGGAATCTTGCGCCACGGCTCACACACATCCTGATATCTCTTCTGCAGAAAACGCAGAACTTTGGCATCCTTTAAGGCGATTTTCGCCAGTTCGCGCTCCGCTTTCCGTCGCTTTCTCCACTCATCCCCCCACAGGCGCTCAAGCAACTTATTCAACTTCTTCTCCGTTGCGGCATCCAGTTTTACAGGTGGTGTTTTTCCTCCCAACTCAAAGACGCGCAGATAACATCCGTTGCCAAATCCTTCCACCATCAACGGCTTGCCGCTGCTGTGATAGGCGAAGATGCGGTATCCGGGGTCATCTTTTGCCTCTCTTAAGTCGGGTCCTGCAAGGTCGCACATTTTATAAAACGATTCACCTTCCTTTATGTAGAGCCGCAACTGCAGGCACGATAGAGCCTCTTGGTTGCGCACACCCCAGAAAAACAGAACCACCAGTGTTCCTTTGCGCGGTTTGTAGATTTTGGTCTCTGGAGCACCGTGGTAGATGAACCAGTTGCAGGCGCCGCGACCTGTGGTCTTCAACGGCTTGCCGTTCGGAGAAGTTATTTTCTTGTTGTCCGCGTCGGTTTTGACGGGAAACAGTTCGCGGAATCCCTGCTGTGCGTAAAGCGCAAGGCAGCAGAGCAGCGCTGTTGCGGCAACCAAAAAGCGCATCGGACTCCACCTCTCCTTATTTTTACGCTTATCGGCTGTGTATTGCAAAGGAGTAGTTACTCATTACTTAAGACATAAGCAGAAGGATGTGGGTTTACAGATGTGAAGACAAAAGTGTGCTGTCCTGAGCGTTGCTCAGGCGGCGGGATGCAGCGCTTTCCTAACGCGCGACGCGCGTCGCAGGGTGAGTCAATAATCGTGGGTGAAGACCCAGACACGGTGGTCACATTTTGTGGCACCGAAAAGCCGCATCGCCTCCTGCAACCCTGCCATCACATCACTTTCGGGGTTGCAGGTGACAATCTCAATGTCCACCATTCCGCATTCGGGCCAGGTGTGAACGGCGATGTGACTTTCGGCGAGCAGATAGACCACCGAAACGCCCTGCGGCGAGAAGCGATGCCTTACCCCCCGCAAAAAGGTCATCTGAACGACTTTTGTGACGCGGTCCAAAACGGATGAGACAGCGTCGGGGTCGTTCAGCAAAGTGGGGGGGCAGCCCATCAACTTCGCCGCAAGGTGGCGCACAACCACCTGACGCTTGCGCGTCTCCACCCGACACTCATTTCTCATCGCGCCCCTCCCTTAAACATTACCTGAACCGTGCCGCATCCTTCTCGTAATCCGCTATCTCTCCTTCAAATCTTCCCTCATAATATGGACGCGAACACCTTGTTGTCTTTATACGCACAAGGTCGCTTATATACCAGACTTTTTTCGGAGGATAGAACGGGTCGTAGAAATCGGGAACCTCCACATGTTTTAACTCTGTTCGCACAGGAGGATATTGGTTGAACTTCGGCAACCAGACTGACACTACAAGTCCCATTTCTGTGAAGCGTTTTTGGATTTCGGCGATTCCTGCTGGCGGGCAGGCGGTGGTGGAGATGCCGCAATAACCGACCATCGCGGGCTCACTTTTAAGCAACTCAACACCGCGGCTTACGAAGAGTGTTATTCCATCCACTGTGTCTGGTGGTTCGGTGACAAAGGTGTGGAATTGAGAGCGCACATTTTGCGGCAGCGGCTCACGCAAGTCGTGCTGCAGTGTCTCAACAGGTAGTCGCCGTTCCTTTGCGTATTCGCTAATCGTCGCAAGCAGTTTTGCGTCTATGTCCAGAGCCAGTGTTTGCTCTACTTCTCCTGTCAAAGCGAAGATGATGGAGAGGAGGTCGTCATCGCCGACGGTGGCGACGCGTTTGCCTGCGACATCGCCGCGGGCGTAGATGTAGAACGCTTTGCGCACCGCGGCTTCAGGCAGAAGCGGCGCCTGGTCATACGCATCTTTTGGCACCACCTCCGTATACAGTCTGCGCACCTCCTCCAGAATCTTCTGCCATTTCGGGGGCAACTCTATGCCGTAGGACGCAAGCGATGTGATGGTGGGCACTTCTGCGGCGCGGGCGCCAACCTCTTCCATCAGATTCCTCCCTTTCTCCGTCAGAGTGAGGCGCCCTTCACCGTCCACATCAACAAAACCTTCGTTCTTCAGAACTTCAAAAATCTCCATCACGACACGCACATATTCATCTGAGTAGTGAATGACATCCCAAAGGTCAACTGGTTGGCGTTCTGCGACGACGCAGAGGAAGCGCTCAAGGTCGCGTTTTGTGACAGGATAGTTGCGCAGTTTTTCCGCCGCCTGCCGTAGTGTTTGCTCCATCCTTATCCCCCTTTTTACCGTTGCAAAAGGATAGCGTCTTAAAGCCGCGCTTCAACAAAAAAGAGCGTATCATCCCTTAAGAACGGCAAGCGGAACAAGTCGTGCGACGGCTTTGGCGAGTCCTGCGCCTGTCACGACCTCAATTACCGCGTCAATATCTTTGTAAGCCTGTGGTGCTTCTTCTTTAATGGCGCGGCGGTCTTCGCACACAAGCACGATATGCTTCATCGCTTCCCAGAACTCCTCATCGGATATGAGTGCGGGTTTGGAGCGTTTTTTGCCGCTTTTTCTGTATCGTCCGCGCGCGGCGGTGCGGCTCATCACACGCCCAGCGCCGTGGTTCACGCTGTGAAGACTCTCGCTGCTTTCCTCTGTCCCCACAAGCACATAACTCGCTGTTCCCATAGAGCCTGGTATCAGAACGGGCTGTCCTACATCACTCCATTGGGTCTGCTTCATACGGCTTGGAGGGAAGGCGCGGGTGGCGCCTTTTCTGTGAACCCACATACCTCGCTCTCCGTGGACTTCATATTTTGCAATGTTGTGTGGCACATCATAGAGTATGGGCAGTTCCATCTCGCCGAATATGGTGCGCAGAACGCCGCGCACAAACGCGCACATAATCTGGCGGTTGGCAAAGGCGAAATTTGCGGCGGCGTGCATCGCTCCTATGTAGCGGCGCCCCTCTTCGGTGTCGCTCTCAAGAAAGCAGAGGTAGTTGTTGGGACTGCGCTTTGCGTTCAGTTTCCTCGCCAACTTCATATACTCCCCGCCCACCTGATGCCCAAACCCTCTGCTGCCGGAGTGTATCATAACGGTTATCTGGTTCTTACGCAGACCAAAACGCTGTGCCAGTTTCTCATCAAACACCTTCTGCACGCGCTGAACTTCAATGAAGTGATTGCCGCCACCAAGGGTTCCTAATTGTGTATGTCCCCGTTCATAAGCCTTCTGACTCACCGCCCTTACATCACCTTTCATTGAGCCTTTGTCCTCAACCCGCTCCATATCCGCCCGCTCCTCATCCTCACGCCTGAAATCCTCTAAGTCGGCATTACCCGTGTCGGTTTTAAGATACGCCTTCAGTCCGCCCTCAAGGATAGAGTTGAACTTGGCTTTGGGAAGGCGGATATTGCGTTTTCCCTCGCCCAGTGGTATGAAACGGCGCAGTGTCTTGGCAAGCAGAGTCAGTTTGTCTTTGACATCGTCGTAGTCTAATGGGGTGAGGATAAGGCGCATTCCGCAGTTTATGTCATATCCTACTGCTGCGGGCGCTATCGCTCCCTCAAGCGCCACCACCGAGCCTATCGGCACGCCGTATCCCTGATGAATATCGGGCATGCCTATTGCGTGTTTGACGGAGAACAGCGACGCCGCGTCACACAGTTGCTCAAGCGCGGTGTCTTCGGTGAAGAGGTTTTCCGATATGAACAGTTTTGCGTCAACAAGCATTTTGCCGTGGCGTGGTATCACGCATCTGTAGTCGTCCAGACGCACCAGTTCCATCACTCAATCTCCAAAGGATGTCCAGAGGATTATAGCGTTTGTTGTGTGTTCGTCAAGGCGCCTGATTTGTGGAGTTGGATTATGGTGCGACGCGGCGGCATTCCGCCTTTTCTGTGTCAATAAGGAAAAGCGCTCCACCTGACCGTGCGGAGACATCGCAGCAGAATATATGCCCAACCTGTGCGGAGCAATGGCGGTGGGTGTGTCCGCATATCGCCGTTTTCACCTTTGGGTATGGAAGCATCACCTGCCCAAGTAGTGCTGACCCCACAAAGGCGTTGGCAAAATCCCAGCCCGGCTCGTCCTTCACCACCACCAGTTCTGCAAATGGAACATGGTGGGTGACGCATACAATCTCTGAGACGGAGTCGTGGATGCGTTCAATGTCGCGTTGCAGGCGTTGAGCACAAATCTTTGTGAATTCGGCGTCGGAGTAAGGGAGTTTTACGAAGCGCCAGTCCAGCCATTGGGAGCGACCGATGACCGCTTTTGGGTTTCCGAGTTGTGCGGTTGAGCGGCGCAGGTCTATGTATGTTAGGCGTTTTGTGGCATAATCTGCATCGGTCATCTCGTCCCAGCGGCAGACGGAGCCGTCCTGCCGTAGAACGAGCACATAAGGGGCAAAAGCGGGATTGGTTCGGCGGAAGGAGTAGTCATACCAGCCGACATTGCCGACGAATCCGACATTGTCAATGATGGCGGGCGCGCTGTCCAGAACGCTGAAGCCGAACGCCTCAAACACGGGCGTTAGAATGTCAAACTGTTCTAAGGAGTCGCCGTCTTCGGGTGCCACCCAGAGGTCGTGATTGCCGAAGACGGCAAGTTTTGGCTGTGATAGGCGACCGAAAAGGGACAGAACGCGGCGATAATGGTCGGGGTTTCCGGAGGCGATATCTCCTGCGATGATGAGGATGTCAAACTTAACGCGTCTTGCGGCTTCCGCCAACTTAACGGCTCGTCCCATATGGTCGGCGTAATGCAGGTCGCTTGTGGCGAGAATCCTCACCGCCGCGTCCCCTTACAGCGGTGGCTCCAGTTTCTCTTTGCCCATATCTTTGCGCAGAACTTCTGGGAGCGTTACGCTGCCGTCAGGGTTTTGGAACTGCTCAAGGATGGCGGCGATAAGACGCGCCAGCGCCACGCCTGAGCCGTTAAGGGTATGGCAGAGGCGCGTTTTGCCGCCGGGTTCGCGGTAACGGATGCCAAGACGCCTTGCCTGAAAATCGCCGCAGTTGGAGACGCTGGAGACCTCAAGCCATCGTTTGGTTGCGGGTGCCCATATTTCTATGTCATAGCATTTTCGCGCCGCAAATCCTAACTCTCCCGTGCACAGAAGCACAACCCGATACACAAGCCCCAACTCATCCAGCACCGTCTTGGCACACGACAGCATATGTTGATGCTCCTCCTCTGACCGTTCCTGTGTCGTGAAGGAGACCAATTCCACCTTGTCAAACTGATGGACTCGCAGCAGTCCGCGTGTTCTGGCTCCGTATGCGCCCGCTTCTCTGCGGAAACAGGGGGTGTAGGCGGTGTAGCGCAGCGGCAGATGCGCAAACGACAATGTCTGGTTGGCGTGTATGTTGACAAGCGGCACCTCCGCTGTCGGCACAAGGAAAAGTTCGTCCCTTGAGGTTTGATACATATCATCCTCAAACTTGGGAAGTTGTCCTGTGCCGAGCATTGCCTGACGGTTGACGAGCAGTGGTGGCGAGACCTCCTTGTATCCGTGGCGGTTGGTGTGGAGGTTGAGCATAAAGTTTATCAAGGCACGAACAAGACGGGCACCGTCTCCCAAGAAGAACGGGAAATGTGAGCCTGCTACCTTTGCTCCCCGCTCCATATCCAGAATCCCCAGTTTCTTGCCCACCTCCCAGTGTGGTTTTACCTCAAAGTCTGCCTCCTCTGCCTCACCACAGGTTTCCACAACCACATTTGCGCTCTCATCTTGTCCAACAGGCACATCGGGGTCAGGGATGTTGGGCAGAAGAAGACGCAAGGAGTTGAACTGGGTCTGGAGCGATTTGAGTTCTGCTTCGGTGTTCTCAAGTTCGGTCTTCACCTGCTGCACCTGCCTGATGAGCGTTTCTGCCTCGCCACCTTTTTTGCGCAGAAGACCGATTTTCTTGCTCAACTCTTTGCGTTTGTGGCGGAGTTGGTCTGTTTTTGTGATGAGTTGTCGGCGGCGGGCGTCAATTTCAAGCAGACGCTGAAGTGGTGCGGTGTCATAGCCCCGTTTAAGCATTGCGTCGCGGATAATATCTGCCCTATCGCGCACAAAGCCAGTGTCAAGCACTGCTCCATCTCCGAAAAAAGAGAGGGCGGTGATTTTACCGCCCTCAACTCCTCTACGCAAGACAGTAACTTTTCAGAAGTAGACCGACAGGAACAGCCCCGCCATAGACGATATGTTGCAGTCGGTGTTGAGCAGCCATCTTATTGAGAACTCAAGGGAGATGCCGCGCAAGGTGTCCCAGCCCAGTTTCAGGATGAAAAGTGCTGTGGTTTCTGTATCGCGGGATGTGGATGAGCCGACTTCTGTGACTGCCGACTCAGAGGCATAACCAAGACCGATTCCCCAGAACGGGTTGAGCATATGCCGCGCTCTGCCGAAATGACCGAGGTAGCAGATATCCAACTCCCAGTATTCCTCGTAGAACTCGTCCACACCGAGAGGTTTGTCGCGTAACATCTTAGTGACGGCAACATTGGCGGCTACCTCAAAACGACCCATCGGCAGTCCCGGTCTTAAAGGGAAGCGAAGAAGGAAGCCTACACCAAGGGCGCCTGATGGGTTCTCATCTCGGGAAGCAAGTGGGATAAGCCCGCCGATATTGAAGCCGATGACGCCGCGGGTGAGCGCTTTTGGCATTGCCGGTGCGCCCGCCTCAGGCGGCAAAACCGTCCTTTCCCTGCGCACAACCTGAAAGTTGCCCACTCCGTAGAGATAGTCAAGCAACTGGTCCGCCTGCGCAACCCCTGTTATGCAGACTGCAGCCAGAATCGCGATACAGAGCCTCATACCTTACCTCCTTAAGGAAAATGGACGCAGAAGGAAACGCAAACCATAGAGGTTATGTTTCGTTGTGAGTCTGTAAGGACGCGAATGGAGACTTCAAAGGCGAAGAAGTTGTAGGAGTCCCATCCGAGGCGAGCGATGAAAAGGGCGGAGTTCTCATCCACTTCCTCAACAGTGGAGCCTGAGCGGCGGTATGTGCGCGATTCGTCTGCCAAGCCGAACCCGAAGCCGAGGTAAAAATTGGGCGCGTAACGATATATGCGCGGGAAGGTGAAGAGGTAGGATAAAGTTACCTCCATATAGTCTTCCCAGACATCGTCGTATAGGGAACCGTTTTGGTAGCGGTCCATAGACATATGCATAGCGGCGGTGTCAAAGGCGAGTTCAAAGCGTCCGATGTTGTAGAGGGGATGGATGGGGAAGCGGAAGAAAAGTCCGAGTGAGACAGCGGCGTCGGGACGGGAGACCTCCGCCGATGTGGGAACAAAGACGCCCAGTCGTGCGCCAACCGTTGGTCTGATTAAAGAGCGTGGAATTCTTGGTGCTACCCCACCTGGGAAGAAGAGATGGCGCTTCGTTTCCTGTTTGATTTTCGTCTCTTCTTTCTCGGTCTTCACCTGAAACGGTGTGTTGGTGAAAAGCATCCGTAGCAGGTCGTCGTCTGCTGATGCGACTCCGACAGAAAGAACAACAACCGCAGCCATCATCAGCCGCATAGCCATTCCTCCAATGTGTCCCGTTATGGGGACGGTCACTGATGGAGGGTTATTCAACCAAAATGAGGGCTTTATGGCAAGCCAAAATTACTCCCATTCAATTGTTCCTGGTGGTTTGCTTGTTATATCGTAGACGACGCGGTTGACGCCGCGCACCTCCCGCGTTATCCGCTGCGCTACCCTATCCAGCACCTCGTAGGGCATTCTGAACCAGTCCGCCGTCATTCCATCCGTGGATTCCACCGCCCTTAATGCCACAACAGATTCGTATGTCCGCTCATCCCCCATCACACCGACGCTGCGCACATCAAGCAGCACACAGAACGCCTGCCATATCCGTCTGTAGAGCCCTGCTTTTCTTATCTCCTCTATGAATATCGCGTCTGCTTCTTTTAGAATCGTTAGTTTATGTGGTGTTATCTCCCCGATAATGCGCACTGCAAGTCCTGGACCCGGGAACGGATGGCGCCAAATCAACTCATCAGGCAGTCCCAAAATTTTGCCGACTTCCCTTACCTCGTCCTTCAAAAGCAATCTCAGCGGCTCCAGCAATTTAAGGTTGAGCCGCTCAGGCAGCCCTCCAACATTGTGGTGGCTCTTTATGCGTGCTGTGGGTCCGCCGAATCCTGCTGCTGACTCTATCACATCTGGGTAAAGGGTTCCTTGTGCGAGGAAAGATGCGCCAACTTTGCGTGCCTCTTCTTCAAAGACCTCTATGAAGAGATGTCCGATAATGCGCCGTTTTGTTTCTGGGTCTTTCACGCCTTGCAGCGCTTTCAGAAACCGCTCTGATGCGTCCACTGCCACGAGGTTGACCCGTTCCTTAAACGCCGCCACAACTTCTGCTGCTTCCCCTTTGCGCAGAAGTCCTGTGTCAACGAAGATGCAGGTGAGGTTTTTGCCGATGGCGCGCTCTATCAACGCTGCCGTAACGGATGAGTCCACCCCTCCCGACAGTCCCAGAACGACCTTTGCGCTGCCGACACGGCGGCGGATTTTCTCCACTGTCTCTTCAACGAAATCGCCCATCTGCCAGTCACCTGTAGCACCGCAGACACGATACAGAAAGTTGTGTAAAATTCCCTCTCCGAATTGTGTATGGACGACCTCAGGATGGAATTGGACTCCAAAGATTGGCAGTTTTTTATGTTTGACAGCCGCCACTGGGCAGGTGGCGGTCTTTGCCAGAACATTCCAATCGTTGCTCAACTCCTCCACCTGGTCGCCGTGGGACATCCAAACTGTGAAGGAGCGGGGAAGGTTGTGGAAGAGGTGGTTGGGGTTGAGGATTTCCAAATTTGCGCGTCCGTATTCGCGCTTCTTTGCACGGCTTATACGGCATCCGCCTTCTTTGCAGAGCAGTTGCATACCATAGCATATTCCCAGAACAGGAATACCTGCTTTGAATGGGTTGATTGCGGGGTAGGGTGCGTCTTTGTCATAAACGGAGCGGGGACTGCCGGATATGACAACGCCGATAGTGTTGCTGGGGAGTTTTTTAAGCGTGGGGGGGGCGATTTCGCAGAAGACGGAATTTGCGCGGATGCGTCGTGCTATGAGTTGGGTGTATTGGCTACCCATGTCAAGGATTAGGACAGTTTGATGCGCCATTGTTTTGCGCCTCAAGACCGACCATTTCAAAAAGCGCGCGTAGTTCGCTGTGCCGCAGATAGCGCCACCTGCCCGGCGCCAGCGACTCATCCATTATCGCTCCTATCCGCACACGCACAAGTTTTTTGGTCTTGTAACCGAATTTCGCTAACAGACGCCGCACAATCCTTCTCTTGCCCACAACGCTCACCACACTCAACCAAGAGCCGTCTTTTTGGTGCCGCAGCAGTTTTATTGATTTTACGCGCAGTTTGCCTTCTGACGACCACGCCCCTTTGCTTTCCGCTTCCTTAAGGGTTGCCGTATCCGCCCGTGGCTTCACATAAACCAGATACTCCTTTTCCACCCCAAACCGTGGATGTGTCAAACGATACGCCAACTCCCCGTCGTTTGTCAGTATGACAAGTCCTTCTGAATCCTTGTCAAGCCGCCCTACAGGATAGAGCCTTTGCGCAAACATTCCCACAAACTCCATCACACTCTTCTCCCTTTTGGCGGTTGTGCAGACATATCCTTTCGGCTTGTTGAGGAGTAGATAGACCTTTTTTGATGGTTTTATCCGCTTTCCGTCAACGCGGATGATGTCTTTTTCGGGGTCAACAAGGGTGGGGATTTCTGTGACGACTCTGTGGTTGACAGTGACGCGTCCTTCTCGGATTAAGTTTTCCGCCTTTCTGCGGGATGTAAAACCAGCATCGGCGAGGAGTTTGGCGAGTCTAATCCGCGCCATCTGTCAGTCCAGAAGCGGAATCTCGGCTACAGTTTTTTCAAGGCACCCCTCAACCGCCCAGAGAAGTTTTTTATGTGCCGCTTTGACGGATGGGTCGTGTGCCAGAGATATCTGCTCAAGCAATATGCGCCTTGCCGTGCAGTAGTGGTCAAGGGCTGTGTTGAGGAATTTTCGCTTGACGAGCGGGTCGGGTGCGCGCATCGCTTTCCCAAACCACTCATCTCCTTCGCTTATGTGGTCTATCACCACATCTAACGCATCGCGAACATTTTCAAACACCTGTTCCTTCAGCGTCACCTCCCGCTTCTGGCTGCGGCATCCCAGCAGAACAACTCCCACAACACTTGCCGCCACAAAAAGATATATCAGCCTCATCTCTCACTCCCTGTTAAGGGTCTGGTAAAAGTCGCACGCTTCTTGATAATCCTGCTCAAAGTCCCATTTTTTGCTGCCTTCGCGCTTCTGCCCCAGCAGTTGGAGGCATTTAACCATCGCGGCATAAATCTGCATACAACCGCGGTCATACAGTATGCCAACATGAATAAGACCACGGTTGGGGTCACGCCCCTCCGCTTTCTGCGCCTGATACTCGTTGTACGGGGCTTGCGCCAGTTTGCGCAATTCCTTAGCCACATCCCACAGCGAGTGATAGTCAAAATTGCCGCTCTGTTTTGTCTCATCCACCACTTTCTGAAGACGCTCACACGCTTTTTGATACTCCTCTCCCATTTTCTCCCAGCCCCACTCCTTGCCTTTCGTTTGCGCCTTTATCGCGAACTGCTTTGTGCGGGAGAGCAACTCGTCAAGTGTCGCGCAAACCTTATCCCAGTTCCGCACCCCTGGAGGTGTGGGCATGGGTTTTTTAACACCTGTTGCGCCAGAAGACGGGGCTTTTGGTCCGCCAAAAAGGATTACCAGTGTGAAAAAGACCACAGGTGGTCCGAACATCGCGGCGAACGCCACCGCTCCCTTACCCCCTTCCTTTTTCTCCTCCTGCGCCTGTTTCTGCTGTTGATTTTCTTCTTCCATCACATAAACCTCCATCCTTCCCCCATATTTTTACCCACATAAGGCGGCACACTTCCCACTACTTCATCGCACAGGCGAATCTTTGATAATCGCCTCCATCAGGCGCTGTCCTTTCTGCATCACTGTCTGCACTTCGTCATCGTCAGGAAGTTGAGCGTTCAGTTTTCGGAGCATAGACAACGCCTTATCGGCGCATTCCTTGGCTCTTCTCCAGTGGACGCTCTTTTCGGCACCTTCCGCCTCGCGCATCTTCATACAGTGAAACCATCCCTTATCAATTAAATCACGCGCTTTTTCCAGCACCTGCTCGCGGTTGAGATGCACCCTCTTCGGGGAGGAAAGGTTGTGCCGCCTTCTCGGACGCTGTCCGCCACTTGTGCCTCCCCCACACCCTGCAAAACACAACAGCGCCACCAGAACAAACCAGACAGAACCCCTCATCCGCTGAACCCCGACTCCTTGTTTATCGTGTAGAGCCTATCCTGAATCTCTTTAATCATCGGTCTGAACTTGCCTGGAAAGCGACGATTCAATTCCTCATATATGCCGAGAGCGCGCTGAAAGTATTCCCGCGCATCCCGAAAATAAGGGTCCGCTGCTCTCTGCCCCTTCTCCTCTTTCCTCCTCAACGCTGTTCTTAAGTTCTCATCTCCCTTCCTGCAGTATTCTTCCGCTTCCTTTTGAAGACGCTTCCAGCGACTGCTTTTACTCCTGCTTCTGGGTGCCTCCCCACCACATCCTGCCGCCATAACCATCCCCAACCCCGCTGCCAGCATCATCCACAAGCCCAACCTCATACACTACCTCCTACACCCTCACTTTAATATTATCCTTTCCTATCCCACTTCGTCAACCCATCATTGAAACTTTTCCTTACTCTGCTGGAAACCATTGCCCGAAATCGGCGTTTAATGGCTCATAAGGGCTTTTGGAGGGTTCTTTTATGCGTTTATTTGCCCTTTGTGCTCTGTTTTGTTGTGGGTTGGTGTTTGCGCAGGAGGGGTTTGACAAGCCGCGTCGTCAGAAGCGCCAGCGTCTGCGGTTCCCTGACAGAGGCAGACCACGCGTCCCGCGCGTCCCCACACTCGCTATGGAGATTGACGGAAACTTCGCCTATGTGCTTATTGGCGCCACACTCTACAAAGTGAACCTTGAGACGATGGAGACCGTCGCTTCCTGCAACCTCCGCGAAGGGGAAGAGGGTGGAGAAATTGTGACCGCGGCGGATATGATAAAGCGCTTGGACAAAGACGGCGACGGCAAAATTTCAAAAGAGGAATGGATAGGTCCTGCGCCTTTCTTTGACCGACTTGACAGAAACGGCGACGGCGCCATCACCGAAGACGAAATCCCACAAAAACTCATTGATATTATGCGCCAACGCCTTGCCCCCAAAACACCCCCACTCCCCGCCGTCATCCGTTTCTCAAAAGACTCCGTCATCATCCTCCTCGGCAACACACTCTATAAAGTCCGCAAAAGCGACCTGCTCCTTGTCGGACAGACCAAACTCAAGACCAAAAAGCGCCACAAAAAGGAAAAACCCGCCCCAGAAAAAGAAAAACCAAACGAGAAAAAACCTGCTCCACCTAAGAAGGAAAAAGACGATTTCGGCTTTTAACAGCACCTTACAGAATGCGGGGGCTGCTCCTCAAAAGGCAGCCCCCATATCCCGCAACGCAGAACAAGAAAAACTTTTCTGTTCTGCAGTGCCCTTTATAACCCCCACTGCTTCAAAGAGTTACAAGGGGTGGTTCAGGTTCAACATTAAAACTGGTTTGACACACCCTAAAGACAGAGTATTATTGTAGTGTCAGGATTTGTCGTTGGCTTTTTTGGAGGGTTGTTTTATGAAGCGTGGTTTCACATTGATTGAGTTGCTGTTGGTGTTGGCGATTTTGGCAGGGTTGGCGGCAATTATTCTTCCCACCGTCGTCGGCTGGGGCAGAACTTCAAAGGAGACCACCGCCCAAGGCAATGTCCACACCATCCGCGTCGCTGTGGAAAGTTACTATCTTGACAAAAGCGTCCTTCCCTATGACGACAATTGCACTAATCATGACTCTGACTCTGACAGTATTCCCGATTGGGTGGAGGACCTTGCTGGTGCTGACAATACAATATTGGCTAACATCAAGAAGGACCCCTGGGACAACGACTATTACTTTGATACCAATAATAATGCTCCTAGAAAATGGTTTATTGTTTTGTCATGTGGTCCGAATAAGACGAAGGATTATACAGGCAGCGCAAGCAGCGATGTGTTAGATGGCGGGGAATTGACAACAACGGAACTTGGAGGTGCGAATTCTGACGACATTTTTGACACGAATGCCCAAACACCTGCGAAGTAAGTTTTTGCTTGCGGATGTGAAGGGGTGGCGGTTTTGCCGCCACCCCTTTTATTTTTTGCGCAGTGTCAGACGCACATACCCTTTTCCTGATGTGAGGTCAACGGTCTGCTCGTCAGAGTCGGTGTAACCTTGAGCACGCGCTTTGACGGCATATCGTGCCGGTCTTATGCCTGTTATCACAAAATGCGTATCGCCCTGCAGGAAAGCCTGTTTTGCGAACCGCTTTCTACCTCCTTCTATGAGGTAGAAGAGAATCTGATAACGCTTAGGGGGTTGGTCAGCGACGATATCGCCTTCAAGAGAGGCGCCTTTTGTGAGGACAATGCGTAGTTCGTCGGGGCTTGGGCGGATGTTGCGCTTAACCCACGAAAGGAATCTTCCGCGCGTTGCTGTGGCAGAGACTGTAAGTGGTGTGTTCGGAAGTCCCCGTATGACAAAGCGCCCGTTTTTGTCGGTGACGGTGTTGCGGTAGAGGTATGGGGCAGAAGATGTGGCGGCGACGGTGACACCCGCCAACGGATTGCCGTCGCTGTCCGTTACGATGCCCTTGAGTGTGGCTCCTTGAGCGAGGATTATGCGCACATCGCGCATCTCGTCTGGCGGTCTGACGGTGAAGGGACCCGCGTCTTGCGGCAGATACTCCTTATGCCATACCTTCAGTTTATATGTGCCTTCAGGAAGTCCGGTGAGACTGAAGGAGCCGTTTTTGTCGGAGAAGGTTTGATGGGCAAACAACGCGGTGCCATCGGTCTTGGCAAGTGTCACCCGCGCTCTATGGACGGGATTGCCCGTCTCATCGGTGATGGTGCCGGAGATGGACGCTCCTTTTCGCAGCATAAAGTTCACCTCCGATTCTTGGTCTGCTGATACGGTTGTGTCCTCGTAGTGGTGCTCGTTGAGGTATCCCTTTGCGGTTGCGCGTAGGCGATAATTGCCTTGTGGCAGGTTGTCCAGTCTGAAGCGTCCCTGTTCGTCGGTTGCGGTTTTGAAGGTTTGCGCCACGCGTCTGCCGCGATAAAGCCACGCATATATGATGGCGCCAGAAACAGGTTGCCCCGCCTCATCCAAAACCTCCCCCACTATCGCTCCCCCACGCTCCAACTCCACAACGACACCGCTCAACTCCTCCCCTTCCTGCAACCTTATGCCGCCAATGCTGCCCTCAGCATAACCCGCTTTTTGGGCTGTTATGCGATACACACCTGCAGCCAGAAACTTTATCGTGAAGTTCCCACCCGCGTCTGTTCTTGCCGAAGCCACAACCTGCCTGCCCAACTTTGCCTGCACCAACGCATTCGCAACACCAGCACCGTTGCAGACCACCTTCCCCGATATTTTGCCCAACTTTGACAGGTCGGGTCCTGCGACATTGTCCTGCGGTTTTTTGTGCGGATGAGAAGGGCTTTTTTGAGAAGGTTGTTTTATTGTAGGTTCTTGCTCTGTGGGAGGTGGCTGCACAACTTGAGTATTTGGCGGTTTGGGGGAGAGGAAGAGCCAGACGGCAACACCGAGCAGCGCCGCAACAGTCGCAATCACCAAAACCGTCTTCCACTCCCGCATAGCACTTCTCCTACTTTTCTGGCGGCGCAAGAAGACCGCTCACAAACCCAACCGGCACACCATCCTGAACCAGCAATTTGGCTCCTTCTCCACCGCGCTCTGTTCCTATGCAGAACTCCCCTTCAAGAGTCATCTCCTTTATTTGGACGCCTTCACGCGGCTCTCTGTTGAACACTTCGTTTGCCTCATAGCGGAATCGCAGAAGCACCGCCTTGCCGACAAGGTTTGATAGGTCAACAGTGTAGCGAATCCAGCGCGGTTTTATGTCTTCTGTCACTGGCTCCAGTTTAAAGGTGTTGCTGCACTTTATGAAGAGCGGGAGCCAGTTTTTGCCGTCGCGGGAGGCTTCAACGCAGAAGATATCGGCAGATGGTTCCAAATCGCAGCGTGCGGAGAATGTTAGTTTCGCCGAACCGAGCAGAACTATCGGATATTTGAGAGTGGCAAAACAGCGCGCGCTCCAAGAACGCTCCGATACCAACTGACTTGGTGTTGCCATAAAGCCTTTTCGGCGGAAAGAGTTGGGGGCAAGACGCAGACTGTGCAACTTTTTGAGCGCTAATGGCTTGCCGCCGCGTCTGCTCGGAACCACCCTCAAAAGCACATCATACACCGCCCAGGCTCCGCTACTTGCCTCTACACGAATGCGCACAAAGAATTTCCCCGCCATTGTCGGGATGCCCGATATCAGACGCTTCTGGGAGTCCCATTTCAGCCCCGGCGGCAGTCCGCTCACCTCAATTTTGGCTGCTTTCGGACCGCGAATCGTGATACCGCTGCTGTAAGGATAGCCTGTCCTTGCCTGCGGCAACTCCGCCTCCGCCACCACAGGAACATCACCGTTCAACGAGTATGTGGGGTCACCGTAAAGCACGGAACTCAAAATATTCTGAGCATCGGTAAACTGGGCGGAAAAGAGTGTGGCGTATCTGCAAATGGCGTTGCGTAGCGCGATACCCGCGGGTTGTCCGTTGGCGAGGTTCTGTGTGATGTAATATGAGAGGGAGACGCAGCCGCCGTCGCGGGGGGAGAGCCAGCCGTGGGTGAACCAAGCGCCGCGGGTGTTGCCGAAAGCGCAAACCGCAAATCGTCTCAGCGCCTCTTCCAAAACGCAGGGGCGTTCTTCCCAGTTGTGCCCTCCCTCAAGCCAAGCGCGCCGACCAAGAAAGTATCGCTCAGGCTGTGCTGTGTTGCAGCCGGTGGTCACAAGCACCACGGGCGGCGCATTGCGCAGACGCTTAAACCAGCCGTAGAAGGGTTTGCCGACCTTCAATGGCGGACGGCGCAGGGGAAGAAGATATCCCGCCAAGTCGCGGTTGCCGTGGCTCGCCACCAATACCACACCAGGCATAAACTCAAGCCAGGTGTCGGTAA
>Ga0190361_1000368_pt1 | contig 18322 bp, 24 predicted proteins | sample 48721845_MG_FD_161273 | JGI IMG/M metagenome (GOLD analysis project Ga0190361, IMG submission 161273) | Hydrothermal vent microbial mat bacterial communities from Southern Trench, Guaymas Basin, Mexico - 4872-18-4-5_MG | ecosystem: Environmental > Aquatic > Marine > Hydrothermal vents >... | reverse complement strand
AATGTAAATTTGAGAAGACTTTGCCTGCAGAGCTCTATGAAAAGGGTAGATGGAAGAAAACCATATGAATAATGCCTTTTTTTATCTTGGAAGAAAATCTTCAGCCCTAGGAGGTTCAGGATTCAATCCCTTCCTCACCCTAATTCTTCTAATTAAATCTGATGCCAACTGCTGTGGAACAGGAGCCCAATGAGAAAATTCCGTGCTCCAGAAGCATCTACCCTGAGTAGCACTTCTGATCTGATCTGATAAATCAAAGGTTTCGGAGACAGGTATTTCTCCTCTCACCAGCATCAATAGACCCTGCTGCTCCATTTGAACAATTCTTCCACGCTTCGAATTTAACACCTTCAATAGGCCGCTAACAAATTCTTGTGGAACCTTGGCCTCTATTTTTAAGACAGGTTCAAGAAGGATTGGATTGGCCATTAGAAAAGCAGCAAATATAGCATCTTTAGTAGCAGGCATAATCTGGGCGGGTCCTCTATGGGCGGGATCTTCATGTACAATGGCGTCGACCAATTTCACCTTGACGCCTCTAACGGGTTCCTGGCATAGGGGACCTGCCTCCATACTCCATCTAAAACCAGATATTATCGTATCTTTAATATCCCTCAAGTATTGTATACCTTTAGTTACATCAACCAGAATGTTTAAATGTTCATCTATAGCCCATATTCCTCTAGCCTCCTCAGCACTCCAGTTGGCTTCAGATCTCAATATTCTAGCACGTGTACGCCAATCCTGATCCTCATATACTTTACCATCAGTTAACAGTCTCAATGTAGCTTCATCTAAAGGTTCAATGGAGATGTAAATTCTGTTATGTTTATTTGGAGATTTACCTTCAACTGGACCGGCAGATTCCTTAATGCTCTCCCTATAAACGACTAGCGGTGGAGAAGTCTCTATAGCAATTCCACCCGTCCTTTGCTGTAGATCCCATAGAGCTATCTCCAAGTGAAGTGTACCCATACCACTAATTAAGTATTCGCCGGTTTCCTCGTTGATCTTAACCTGCAGAGTTGGATCTTCAATAGCCATCTTTCGAAGAGTGTCAACCAACCTTGGAAGATCACTACTCTTTTTGGGTTCAATGGCAATAGTCACTACGGGTTCACTGATATATTTCATTCTTTCAAATGGAAGCATTAAATCTTTATAGTTTAAGCTTACTATGGTTTCACCGGCTCTAGCTCTATTCAATCCTAGAAGAGCTACAATGTTGCCGGCGGAAATGCTTTCAACAACTTCTCTATATGGACCCATATATAAGCCTACTTGCTGAACTCTTCCTTTACTTCTAGCCATCAAAAGATAGACTTCATCACTATTTCTAACGGTGCCGCTGAAGATTCTTCCAGTGGCGACGAGACCGGCATGAGGATCAACATTCACTTTACTTACACAGATAACTAGCGGGCCGTTGGGATCGCAATTCATCATGGCTTTGCCTAGCTCGCTGTCAAGATCACCATGCCAAATCTTGGGAATTCTATATCTTTGAGCCTCTTTCGGATTTGGAATATGTTCTACAACCATATCTAAAATTGCTGCATAGAGGGGAAATTCCTCGGCAAGTTTAGATACAGCTTCAGGACCTTTATTATATGCAGCTACTATGTCATTGAACTTTAAACCGGATTTCTGAACTATCGGTATTGTAACTCCCCATTTATGTAGAGCAGAGCCGAAGGCAACCTGTCCCTTAGCAGGATTTACCTTCCACTTATCTTTAAATTCAGGTTCAGCATATAGATCGATTAGACCGTTAAAATCCCTAATGATCTCCATAAGTCTTTGCTGAACCTCGGCAGGTGAAAGACGTAGCTCTCGGATGAGTCTATCGATCTTATTAATATATAATAGTGGTCTAACTCTCTCCTCCAAACCCTGCCGAACAACAGTTTCCGTCTGAGTCATAACTCCTTCAACAGCATCCACCACTACTATGGCTCCATCCATTATTCTAAGTGAACGTGTAACATGACCTGTGAAATCGACATGTCCAGGAGTGTCAACCAAGTTTATAACGTAAGGATTGCCATTCCACTCATGATATAATGAAACATTGGCAGCTTTAACCGTCATTTGCCTCATCTGTTCAATAGGTACGTAATCTAAAGCTAAGGCTTTACCAGCAACTTTAGGAGAAATAAGCCCAGCAGCCATGAGGAGAGAGTCTGAAAGAGTTGTCTTACCATGATCTACATGGGCGAGAGTGCCAATATTACGTACATGTTCAAGATTACCCATTAAACGCAGTATTTGATCAGTTGTTTTAAACCTTACCAAGCAGCAGCACCTCCAAGATTAGGCTAGAGCTGGATAGATAATTTGAGAAGTATTTTTTAAACTTTACGAAACTATGCGAAATTGCAGGTACATTAAAGGATAAAAATATTATTTTGTTAGGAGTTTCAGTTTGCTTTTCTCAATCATAGATTTAATAGCCTTAGCTAGAAGTTCGGCTTGAACTCTACTTAAACCTGAAATCTTAGTCTCCTTCACTCCCAGCGGGGTTTTCTCCCTTATGAAAAGTTCGCCAAGCCCACTGAAATGAACATCCATAATATCATCCAAATAGAAATCCCTTGGAAAGATGTATGAGAGAAACCATTTCAACACATTATAAAATCGGCTTCCCTCAAATAGATGTTCAACATAGGCTCTAGCTCCCCTCTTTAAATCCACCTCCAACTTATCATCGGAAAGAATTATAATATAGTCTTCCGTTTCAAACTTCATTTTCAAAGGAATACACCGTGAATAATCAAGGTAAAAGAGATTTATAAAATATGTTATAATTAACTTATGAAGAAACGATGTAAGGGTTATGTAGAGGTGGAAGAATGAGGGCTTTAGAAGAGCTGGTGAAAGAAGCTGAAAGAACACAGATAATAATGCCTGTTGGAGGAAGAGGAAAGAGACTTGGATATGGAGATCTTCCAAAAGCTCTAATAAAAATTGCTGGAAAAACTCTGATAGAAAGAGAAATAGAACTTTACAGGAACTGTGGATTTAAAGACTTCAAATTGTTGATAGGCTACCAGGGAGAAAAGATAAAAGAATATTTGGGAGATGGAGGGAGACTGGGAGTTAAAATACAATATTCAAAAGATCCTGAAATGAAAAATGTTGGAAAGGGAAAAGCTATAAAAAATGCAATAGAAAATGGAACAATAGAGGAGGATAAAAGGGGAATTATAACATTTCCCGACGACATAAAACTCGACAAGTTTCTACCAATAAAATTGCTGGCCCATCACATAAACGGAGTGGAAAAATATGGGATAATTGCAACTTCTCTTCTCATAACATCTACAACATATCCTTATGGAGTGGCTGAAATCGACGAATATGGAAGAATACTAAAATTCGAGGAGAAACCTATGATAAGAATTTTAACACATCTAGGTGTATGTGTAATAGAACCAGAGGTATATTCAATTATAAGGAGGGAGATTCACATGGATGATCCAAATCCAGTGGAATATGAATCCAGAATACTTCCCATACTTGCAAGGGAAAACAAGCTATTCAGCATGATAATATATGGAGACGACAAAACTATGTGGCTGCCCATAAATACTAGAAAGGAGTTGGAGAAAGCTGAAAAAATACTTTTGAACATTAAATATCAAGATGAAAGCTAATCAATTGAAGATGAATGACCATGAAAACCAAATCTTGAACCTAAAGCTCTAACTATTATGATTGATGGAATAAACGAAAAGAACACATGGATGAAGTTATAGACACCCGTGAAGATCAAAGTCCAAATTAGAGCCTCACTATAACTTAAAGAATAGCCGAAAAAGGATGATAAAACAAAAACAGCATAATCTAAATATCCTGGAGCAATCCAAAGCAATACGATCACGTTTAAAAGGGACATAACAATTATTCTTAAAAATCCTCCAAGCAGGGATGAAAGGATAAACCATGAACGTCCACCAGTTCTACCGAAGAATTTGTGAATCAGCCAAAAACCGACAAGCATTGAAAAGACTGCTGAAAACTTCATGGAAGCACCTAGAAGATCACCACTTCTATACAGTAGGAAAAGGAAATGGATGATAGACGTAATGAACCCTGCATATGGATTAATGAGGAAGAATGCTGAAACAACAGGAATCTCTGCAAAATCAAATTTCAAATAGAACAAAACTGGAAATGGAAACTCCAATTTTAAAACGGTGAACATTATGGCTAGAGCTGCGAAAATTGAAGTTAAAGTGACAAATAAACTTCGCCTCACATGCACCACCTAACGCCGAAATAAAATTCTTCGGTCAAAATATAAAAGTTATCATTTATGATTAGCTACTCAAAAAAGAGTAAAATAAGGATTATGAACCATATTAAAGGTGAAGTGGAAATGAATTAAATTAAAAGCAACAAAAAAGGTTAGAGGCGGAATTGAAAATTTATTTTGTGGTTACTGTGTATCTGCATCCTAGAGGTTTTAGAGCTTCATCAACCTTTGAGAGAAGCTTTTTGAGCTCTTCGAATGTCGGCGTTCTCGCCCATTCAAAGTAGAAGTCATATTCACCAAGAGTCCAACCACTCTTACTCACAAGCCTCTCAACATGCTTCATAACAGCTTCTTCCTCGACCAAACCATATACACTTGTAATCTCCTGCTCTAAAGATGTGGCGGTGCCGCCTAAAACATCATAAAATGTTATCTCTGGCATTTCTTTTGAAATCTCAACGGCCACATGTTCCAAGGCTTGAAGAGCCTCAACTATTGGAGGACCATAGATTTTAATATAAGTCTTCATTTTGAACCCTCAAATACTAGATATGTTATATGACTTTAAATAGTTTATTATGAATTGAAAATTTTATTCACAGCTTCAGTCAAAAATATTTGGATATAAATCATTTTTAAGGCGATTCAAAAAAGCCTCAATTTGACCATGCCTTGAAACATTAAACACACCGTCAACGAATTTAAGAGCCATAGATCTTAAAAGGGAAGAAGCATTCCAATTAATGAAGACAAGATAGCAGTATAGATCATCATATAACTTGCTTAACAAAAGAGAATTGAATAGAACTATACGGAGTCTCGGAGAGTCAACATCAATTTTAGCTTCAATTACTACTTTGGGTTTATTATCCCTTCTTTTAAGTATGATTATGTCGAAACTGGATTCATAAACTTCTCTACATTCACTCCAGAGAGGTATTTTCTCATTCCATAGCAAGTTGTACATGGAGGAGGGAAGATCCATTCTGGAAGCTATAAGATCATAAATATATTCTTCGAAACTGTAAGCCCTGAACTGACCCATCATTTGCGGGGAAAAATTAGCTTTAAACATGGAATTGCCGAGTAGAGATGAAATATAATCGGAAAATTCCATGAAGTCTTGAATGCTTAGAGAAGTCTTCCATCTATTATAAAGTGAGAAAAGTTTTAAGCCGAAATCATGGAAACCCATATTCAATATGCGATTAATATAGTCTATTCCCCGAATTCTTCTCAAAATGGATTCCCCCCAACAAATCAGTGTACAATAAAATCTTTAAGGGGAAGAAATATTAAAGATTCATTGGAGGATGAAATTGACCTGCCCCTTCCTTCTCGACGGAAAATTCTGCAGAATTAGAGGAGAGAGAATATCGCCGAATAAATTGGAGAAATGTATAAATAAACATTGGAAATGTCCATTTAAGAAGAAATATTTCATGAATGAGGGATATAGAGCAACCCCGGAAATCATATGGGCTGTGGAGAAATAATCACGGAACCTCGATTGTAGCATGCCGAGCTCTAAGATCCTCCTCAGTTTTACCCAACCTATGCATAAGCTCTGTTACAATAGATTCTAGAAAAACCATTGCCGCTATCTCGAATAAAGTGCCTAGAGGAGCTAAAGGTTCATGTATACCTAAAATTTGACGTGAAAAATAGTCGGTTTCATCTGAAATTTTAGTTCTACCTGGAACGAAAACTACATGGTCGGACAGTTTACCTAAAGGCGAGTCGGGATGAGATGTTACCGCAACGACTTTGACGCCCACCTGTTTGGCAACCTGAGCCACTGTAACCACTATTCCAGTTCTACCGGAACCTGAAATAGCCACTAAAACATCTCCTTTACCTGCAGCGGGAGTTATGGTTTCCCCAATAACATATACATGAAAGCCTAAATGCATAAGTCTCATGGCGAAAGCCTTCGCTATAAGTCCAGATCTACCTGCACCAACAACAAATATAGATCTATTGGCTGCTTGAGCATAGATGAGCATATTTATCATCTTTTCAACCTGTTCGAAATCTAGGAGAGATGGAAGCTTATTGATGAACGTAGATATTTGATTCAAACATTCCTTCACAGTGGCAAGGGTCAATAATCAAACCTCCCATCTAACATAGATAAAGATAATCTTAAATCTCTTTCCACATATATGGAAAGATTGATGAGAAATGGATTGGCAGAATGAGATTATCAAAACGAGAATAACGATGATTGTGGAGAATACTGCTGGAAGAAGATGGATATACGGTGCACATGGATTAGCCATTCTAGTTGAGGTATTTAAAAATGATGGAAAAATGAAAATATTATTTGACACAGGTCCAACAGGAGACGTGTTAAACCATAATCTAAAAATTTTAGGAATAGATTTTTCAGATCTAGATGCAATAGTACTCAGCCATGGACATTATGATCATACTGGAGGATTAATTGAAGCTATAAAAGGAGCGGGGAGAAGAATTCCTGTAATATCACATCCAGATGCTTATAAACCGAAATTCGTATTGAAGCCGAAGATAAGATATAATGGAATACCATACAATATTGACGAAGTTGAGAGAATAGGGCGACCAATCCTTTCAATAACACCATTAGAGATAAGTAGCGGAATCATAGTGACAGGAGAAATTCCTAGAAGAACTAACTTCGAGAAAACGGAGGGATTAAAGACGATAATTGATGGAAAAGTAGTGGAGGACGATATGAAAGATGATCAAGCCTTGATAATAGACATGAAGGATGGCATTATAATTGTAACTGGATGCTCCCATTCAGGCATAATAAACATCGCGAAGAGAGCTGTAGAACTTACGGGAAAGAATAAAATAAAGATGATTATAGGAGGATTCCACCTTATAGGGGCAAGCGATGAAAGAATCTTCAAAACTATAGATGAATTTAGGAGGATGAATATAGATAGGTTGATGCCATGCCACTGTACGGGAGAAAAAGCCATAATGAAAATGGCCATTGAGTTGGAGGGAAAAGTTCGAAGGGCAAAGGCTGGAGAGATTTTGGAGATCATCTAACTCCAATATCATCCAGTTTAACTTGTCCAGAATCTCTTGAAACTTCACGGTACATGGAGTTAAAGAAATTAACCAATTGAATGGCACGTTGCCTACCTAAACCTTCAATCATAGATAATTCTGCAGGTGAAGCATTGACAATGTTTTTAATGGAACCTAAGGTTTTAAGCAGTCTCAGAGCCAATTTGGGACCAACTCCCGGAAAACTTTGCACAACGAACAGTTGACGATCCGCTAAACTTTCCAATTTAGGTTTACTTCTAATATATATTCTCTTTTTAACTTCTCCCTGCTCATGTTTTATTAAGGCATGTATCAGCTCGGCTGTTTCACGTTCATTTAGTGTGAAGAATGATGGAACTCCAAAAACCATCCAAACATATGCTAATGCACCCCAAAAAGATTTAGAGCCAGCCTTTAAAGATGAATATGCTAATTTAACATCGCCTTCAACGATGATTGAAGACCTAGAATAAGCTTGTGAAAGCCTGTAAGCTTGATCGAAGAGTCTACCGTCAATGATGCTTTTCACAAAATCCTTAACATTTTTACGTTCAACGGCACAATCGCCTGAGAGAACATAATCTGCTACAGAAAGCCTTCTAAAAAGAACTCTAACCCCCATATTTCTCAAATATAAGTGGACGCTGCTATTTTTCTCCCTTTCATCCACAACAATTCTGAATATTTGCATTGAAACACCATCAAACTTTTTAGCAGAACTCTCTAATAGCCTTTAACGGTGAAAGCATGAAGAACAAAGAGGAAATCATGTTCTGGCAGGGAAATGTTGCATGTGCCGAAGCCGCTGTGAAAGCTGGCTGCAGATTCTTTGCAGGATATCCAATAACACCTGCATCTGAAATTGCTGAAAGAATGGCTCAGATCCTACCGGAAGTCCATGGAATCTTCATGCAGATGGAAGATGAGATAGCAGCTATAAATGCGATTATAGGGGCAAGTTGGGCGGGTGCAAAATCCATGACAGCTACAAGCGGACCTGGATTCAGTTTAATGCAGGAGGGAATAGGCTACGCATTTATGACTGAGACACCGTGTGTAATAGTAGTTGTGCAGAGACTTGGACCTGCAACCGGTCAGGCAAGCAAGGGAGGACAAGGAAACTTTATGCAGGCTAGGTGGGGAACTCATGGAGATTATTCAGCTATAGTGTTGTCTCCAAACTCTGCGCAGGAGATGTTCGACCTAACTGTAGAAGCATTTAATCTTTCAGAAAAATATAGGACGCCTGTAATACTTTTAGCCGATGAACTTTCAGCACATATAGTTGAACCTGTAAAGATACCTGAAAGAATCGTTGTGGTGGATAGGAGAAAGGCTAGAGACCATTCGGAACCATTCTTCGGATCTTCAGATCCTAAAGGAATACCGCCGATGCCTGAAGTGGGTGAGGGATTAAATATACTTGTAACGGGCTCCACACATGATGAATGGGGATATAGATATACGTCGGATCCAGATGTGCATAGAAAACTGGTTACAAGAATATATTGGAAGATAGAGGGAAATGTGAGGGATATAGCGGATTACGAGGCAGATATTGATGAGAAAGCTAAGGTGGGAATAGTGTCATATGGATGTTCCTCGCGAACGGTCTACGAAGCCATAGATAGATTGAGAGGAAGAGGGATAAGAGTTTCACATTTAAGGTTTAGAACTCTCTGGCCATTTCCAGACTGGATAGTGGAGGAATTGGCGGAGAAAGTTAATGTCATATTGGTTCCCGAACTTTCTCTAGGACAATTCTGTAGAGAGGTGGAGAGAGCAGCCCATGGAAAGGCAAGAATAATATCGATAACGAAGATAGGGGGAGGAGAAATGATTACGCCGAAAGAGATAATTGAAGTAGTGGAGAGGATTTAAAATGAAGCATTTCGCAGTTAAATATTTAAGGGAAGAAAAGCTGCCTACACCTTTCTGTCCCGGATGTGGAAATGGAATATTGATGAATGCCTTCTTTAAGGCTGTAGAGGAGTTGGGATATAGGGATTTAAGAAACTTTGTTTTCTGTAGTGGAATAGGATGTGCAGCTTGGATTCCATCACCACATTTCATGGCCGACAGCATACATACATTACATGGAAGAGCAGTACCAGTAGCTACGGGAATAAAACTTATGAAACCGCATCTTAAAGTTGTGGTTATAGGGGGAGATGGAGATCTAGCTGGAATCGGATTAAGCCATCTCATTCATGCTGCAAGGAGAAATATAGGATTAACAGTTATCATGGTTAACAATATGATATATGGCATGACAGGTGGACAGGTGGCTCCTACAACTCCAAGAGGAATTAAAACAACCACGACGCCTAAAGGAAATCTGGAAGATCCTATAGATGTTGCCAGAATATTGGTGGAGGCTGGAGCTCCATATGTGGCTAAATGGACCACATATCATGTAATTTCACTTAAAAATAGCATTAAAAAGGCTCTTAGAAAAAAATGTTTCACATATATTGAAGTTGTAAGTCAATGTCCAACCTCATATGGAAGGAATGCTGGATTTAAGAATCCGTCGGAAATGTTGAAATGGTTTAAGGAAAATTCGATAACATATGAGAAGGCGAAGAAAATGGGTAGGGATATTTGGAAAAAGAAGATAGTTGTGGGAGAATATGTCGATATTTACAGAGAAGAATTGACGGAAAGAATTCGCATGGAGGATTTAGACTATGAGAATTGAAATAAGAATATGTGGACTTGGCGGCCAAGGAATAATACTTGCAGGTGAAATACTTGGACTTGCAGCAGTACTTGATGGGAAATATGCAGTGCAGATGAGAAGCTATGGATCTGAAGCTAGAGGAAGCACATGTAAAAGCGACGTGATAATTTCAGATAAAATTATAAGATACCCGATAATAGAGAATTGCGATATACTGGTATCGATGAGTCAACCCTCATTAAACAAGTATATAGACTCATTAAAGCCAAGCGGAATCTTAATTATAGATGAAGATTTAGTGAAGAATATTCCGAGGAAGAGGATAAAGAAGATATATGGATTGAAGGCAACTAGAATAGCTGAAGAAAAATATAGAAGGATAATGGCGAACATGATAATGCTAGGATATATGATGGGAAAAACAGGTATAGTTTCCATAGAAAAACTTAGAGAAGCAATAAAGAGGAGAAGGGTGAAGATGGCGGAAATAAACATTAAAGCTTTAGAGGAAGGGGTGAAACTGTCCAAAATGAAAGTATGAATTGAGAATATCATCTAAATGGAGATAATACTTCAACCATAAAGAGAAGAGGAGAAGTGAAATTGTCAGAAAGATAAATAGGTAATCATTCTTTTTAAATGAGAATTCAACTATACTGCTTCTCTTAGGAGAAGCTCCAAAAGCTCTGGACTCCATGGCCTCCGCCACTTTTATACTTCTTCTAACTGCCCCAACGATCAGAGGCACTAATATGGGAATATAATTTTTCAATCTAACGATGAAGCTGCCCTTCTCAATCTCCAACCCTCTAGATCTCTGAGCATCTATGATCAATTGAGCCTCTCTCGCCAATGTGGGAACAAATCTGAGAGCCATGGTGAAGGTTAAAGCAAAATCATATGGAACTTTCAGCTTAATAAGTGCTTCAGCAAAATCCTCTGGATAAGTGGTTAAAAAGAATATTGAGAAGCAGGATATTATCAGGATTAAACGGAGGCCAAGAGATAATGCATAGATGAAATCTAAGGTTAGAAAATTAATTACAAATACGAGTATGATGAAGAATAGGGAGCCTCTGAGAGTTTTAAGAAAATCTCCAAGCACATTTGAAATATAAAATAGGGGGAGAAGTGAAAGAAAGATGAGAAGGAGGATTAGCGGATTGAAGAAGATAAATGAAATGACGAGTAATACAATTGAAAATAATAGTTTAGCACGGGGATCCAATTTATGAATAATACTTTCACCATGCTTAAATTCAAATCCCTTCAAAATATTCAAGTACAACCCCTCCCCAAAACCTTTAGAATAGCTCCTTTAATCTCAGAAACCCACATTAAGTCTCCTGGAACCCCAAACTCTACAAGATGTTTAGCAACCTGTGTTACTTGGGGAAGGAGAAGATTAGCTCTTCTTATAAGCTTCTCGTCAGTTAGAACTCTACGTGTAGAACCATCCGCAATAACCCTACCCTTAGATAGAAGGACGACTCGGGGAAAGTTTTCAGCTACAAATTCAACATCATGTGTAACGACAACTATTATTTTAGATTGAGATTTCAACAATTTTATCAGCTGGGCAAGCCTCTCCTTCTGACCATAATCCTGCCCCACTGTAGGTTCATCGAAGACTATTATGTCAGGGTCATAGCTGAGAATTGAAGCTATGGCGACACGCTTCCTTTCCCCTCCACTCAGAGAGAAGGGTGAACGATCCTTTAAATCGTAGAGATCAAGCATTTTCAAAACCCATTCAACTCTTCTCTCAATAACATCCTCAGGAAACCCGAAATTCTTCAATGCAAATGCAACTTCATCGAAAACGGTTTCAGCAAATAGTTGGTGATCGGGATTCTGGAAAACTAATCCAACCCTTCTTGAAAGTTCAGCGACTGTGGCTTCCCTAGTATCAACACCGAATACCTTTACATATCCGCGTTTAGGTTTAAGCAGGCCGTTAAAATGTCTTATCAGCGTCGTCTTTCCAGCTCCATTTTCACCCATAATTGCGACGACCTCACCCAATTCAATTTTCAGCGAAACACCTCTTAAAACTGGAAAACCGTCATAATCAAACCAGAGATCAGAGATTTCAATCAAATTCCAGAACCTCCATTAGGCAGGCTTTAACCTCTTTGGGGGTTAGAGGGACTAGATTGAAGATAACATTTCTCCTCTTTAAATCTTTATACAGCTGAATAACTTTGGGAACACCGACACCTAAACCTTCAATATTCGTTGAGGAGAGAACATCTCTTGGATCTCCATCTGAAACTATCATTCCATCATTCATAACTATGAAGCGGTCAGCCACTGAAGCGACAGCCTCCAACCTATGCTCAACAAGAATTATAGTAACTCCAAGTTTATTCCTTAAACTTTGCAGGAGGTTTAGAATATTAACGGCACTTATAGGATCCAAATTTGCTGTTGGCTCATCTAAAACTAGGATTTTAGGCTGCATGGCAATACAAGCTGCAAGAGCAACCTTCTGTTGCTCTCCACCAGAAAGTTCATGGGGAGCACGATCTCGGAGATGGGAGATTCCAACAAGCTTCAATGCTTCATCAACACGTTTAACGATCTCTTCTCTTGGAAGTCCTAAATTTTCCAATCCGAAGGCAACCTCCCTTTCAACACTTAACAGGAAGAGTTGTGATTCCGGTTCTTGAAAAACCATGCCAACGTATTGGGCAAGTGTACTTGTGGAAGTTTCCTTTACAGGAAAGCCGTTAACGATAATTTCACCTTCCAAATTACCACCATAGAAATGTGGAATTAGACCGTTGAAGCATCTGCAGAGCGTTGTCTTTCCGCATCCACTTGGACCTGTAATAACGACGTATTCGCCTTCATCAATATTCAGCGTGATATTTTTTAAAACAGTCCTGCTACTTCCAGGATATCGATATGATAATCCCTTAACTTTGATTATCGGCATTTCAACTTCCTCCAAGGCCGGTTAAAAATGAGAGTAATATGTAATAAAATTAGCTTAGCTTCTCTGAGATAAGTTTAATACACAAATTTAAAACTTCGTTCACTTCACCTTTACCGTTAGCTCCAGCTGCCGTTGCATGGCCGCCTCCTCCGCCACCTATGAATTTTCCAACCTTCTCCATAACATCTCTTCCAAGATGAATACCAGTTGAATTATAGAAGTGGCTGCTGGATCTACTGCTGACTCGAACTTCGCGTCCTGAAGATCCGGCGACAAAGGCGACGTCGGCTCCTAAATCCATTAACGCTCTAGCCACAGATGCTTCAAATGAACTTACATGGGAAACCGCTACAAGCCAATTTTTAACTTTGAAAATTTTAGCTCTTTGAGCACCTTTCAACCTTGCTATTCTCTCCGACATATCCATGTCGATTGACAGTATTTCTAAAGCTTCACTGTAATCTGCTCCATAAGAGATTAAATGGAGAGCCGCCATAAATGTTCTTTGAGAAGCCAATATAAACCTTTTAGAATCATAGATTAAACCTGTTAGAAGTGCGAATGCAACTTTAGAACTCATATTTACTGTTAATTCGCGAAAAATAGTGTAGACTATTTCAGCAGTGGATGATGAATCGGCATCAACGATCATTAGGTTAGACCTCTGAGAAAGCTCATCAAGAGGTTCATGATGATCAATAACCACTAAGGGAGTTGATGATTGCTTGATTAAATCTCCTAGAGAACCCAATTGAACAAGGGAGCAGGTGTCGATTAGAATAACCATGTTCACATAGTCTTCAAGCTTCTCATGAAGATCATGGAAATTTAACTTTTCAAGCAGCCTCTTAGATGGAATGCTAATCCCCATAGGCACTATAATTTTGGATTCGACATTTGGAAAGAGACATTTAATTAGAAATTTCATTGCATAGGCGCTTCCAACAGCGTCGGGATCGGCATTATGATGGCAGACAAGAGCTATTTTTACAGGGGAGAAACTCATAATTAAATTGTAAAGTTCAGTTCCCCACATTTTTGAAACCTCTCAGCCAATTCTCAATTTCAATGAAACATTTAGAAACTGCATTTTCAATTAAACATTCCAAGTCAAAATTATATTTTGGATGTAGAACTGCATCGATATCCACATTGATCACCAAGCCATCTTGAAAGTCTACCTCTATGATAAGGTTGAAGTTGAGGAAAGCTCTCTTTGGAATTCTAGAAAAAAGATATCTTCTAATAGTTTCCTCAGCTAGAAGTGATATGGTCTTTAGAGAAGATTCATCGAGTTCTGGGAGGCCGATAAATTCAAATTTCACAACCTCAAACCTCTCTAACTGACACTAATACCAAGGCTTGAGAGAGAGCGGCTGACATCTCTCCTTAACTCTTCAAACTGCTTCTTAACTAGATTCTCCTGTTTCTGAACTGTTTTAATGCGTAGTTCAAGGGTTTCTTTCTTATCTCTCAGTTCTTCTAAAACTTTATCTTTAGAAGATTTAAACATGATATAGCCTACAGTTTTATATACATCCATTCCCTCCTCGAGTTTTTCAACTTCCTCCAATGCGTTTTCCACTTCTCTTAACTGTAATTCCAATTGTTGTCTTCTCAACATTAACATTTTCAGCTGCTCTTGAAACTCTTGCAACCTTACAAGTTTATTTTCAATTTCAGGCGGCAATTTCTGAGACATGTAAACGTCCACCCCAACACATTTAAAATATAACTCATCACTTAAATGGTTTCCTCAAACTCTCAACAGCAACCATAACCCATCTCAAATAGGAATTTATGGCAGCTCTAAGTGAGGAGAGAGAATCAGTGGAAAAGTAGAATTTTAGAATTGTGGATTCAAGGGAAACTGCGACTTTAACCTTATTCGAAGGGGGATCTACAGCTTCGGGGATGAGTGACCTATAAACAGCGAACGCCAATCCCGAATCTTCCAAATCAACCTTCACTTCAGCTCTAAACATAATAAAACTATTGATCAACATTAAAAATAATTTTTCTAACTTTTATAATGGGGCCTATTAGAAGACCATACTTATTCATGAAAGATAATGTGAGAGAGTTTTCAATAGAGCCTTCAACATGGAGAATAGAGATGGATGGCGGAAGAGAATGGATCAATCCACATTGAAACACCTCGCAACTAAATATATTGGACAGAGCTTCACCAACATTTCTGAGAGCATAATTTTCAATGCAGACTTTGATCCCATCGACTTTAATCATTCTTCCACGTGGAATCTCCCTTAAAAGTTTAACTCCTGAAATGATTATTTTAGGGGGGATCATAATTAAACCTTCAGGGGAAACATCATAGAAACTGATAGCTCCAGGATTTCCTTTAAAAACACTTACTATTGCAACTTTTTCAGCTTTCACTTCTAAAGCCTTCAAATAAATATCATCATAATTCATCTTTCCCCTATTAATTTTAAAGCTGAATGGAACTGCTCCAGCCAAATCCTTCAGAAAACTTCTAGTTCTCCTAGTTGGCCGCCTAGAAGTGGTTAAAAGAATTCTCGGAGACATACTCTACACTTATTTAATTAGGGAGGAGAACGGAACATATGCGCCTCCAGCAAATGTGTAGCCGCATTTTTTACAGGTCCAGATTCCAATACTTAATCTTTTAAGCTTTCCTCTACTTTTACATCTAGGACATCTATGGGGGGCACGCATAGCTTCCTCTATTTTTCTAACTCTACTTCTAACTGTAGAACCGTATCTAGCACCAAACCTCCCAGTTATTCCAACCTTTCTGGTTCTACCCAATATGATCACCTCGCCAATCTAAGCTTTAGAGGAGCTAAACTTTTCAAAGGATGAGAATAGAAGATCTCTCAACTCCTTTCCCTTTTCAACCGCTATGTTCAGAGCTTTCAGTACATCTCCCTGTGAAAAGGTTCCTGAAAAACTTTTCTGAAGGGCACATATATTTCCAGACTTAGTGGTTATTACAGTTAATCTACAATCCATAAGCTGTTCTTCATCAAGCAACGGGTCAACTATGAAGGATTCGCCGATTTTGCCGAGAGTTACAGCGATAGGATAATCCTTAATATTTAACGGCTTAAACTTTCCAGTCTTAATAATCTCCTCCCCCTCAACCTTTACTTCAGGTAACTTAGTATTCATTAAGGCTGCTAAGGAGGCAAGAGCGGCAGCATCCATTAAGTTGCCATTATGATCTAGAATGTAAATATCCACCCATAGCATCCAAACCTTTTCACCTGGAACTATGCAAAGCTCCTTCAAATCCACAACTTCACCTTTACGTAGACCTCTATCAACAACTCTTGCAAGTTCTATGGCATCTTCATTGGGAGGGCCAGGTTCAAAATCAGGAGAAGCTAAGGGAACAAACTCGGCATTTACAAGTAGAACGCCTTCTCCAGGAGTGTCAGGGAAAGGTTTACCTATCTCAGCTTTAACACCAACCATTACATATGTGTCGCCGAATCTTACACTTGCTGAACCGTCAGCTTTACCTGCAACTTCAAAATTTATGGAAATTGGACGATAATTTAGCAAGTCTCTACCATCAATTCTCATCCCTTTAGAAAGCAACTTTAACACATGCTCCCTATTGATTGAAACTGGAATCTTATTCTTCACTTTTATCAGCCTCCCTCTTCAACTTTTCGGTGAAATCATATTTCCTCTTTAACGCAGCCTTTTGAACCTCATAAATCTTCTTACATCCATCAATAGCTAAATTTAAAGCCTTTTCAAACTCCTCCATAGTTAAGATTCCGTCCATTTGGAGCAGGCTTATCAATCCTTTATTCGGCATGTAAGCTACTGGAACATCAACTTCTCCATATTTATCCTCGATATCGCAGAGATCTACAACTACAACTCCATCAACTTTTCCTGCAGCACATCCAACCACTAAATCTTTCATAGGAATCCCCGCATCAGCTAAAGCTACAGAAGCTGCAGTTACACCTGCACATCTCGTGCCGCCGTCAGCTTCTAAAACCTCTACGAAAATGTCGATACAGGTTCTTGGAAACTTTTCAAGCAGAATAGCCGGCTCCAAAGCTTCCCTAATAACTTTCGAAAGCTCAGTTTCACGTCTAGACGGGGCAGGAGATTTTCTATCTTCCACAGAGAATGGAGCCATATGATATCTACATCTTAAGACGGCTCTATCAGGTTTTGACAGATGCTTCGGATGAATCTCTCTTGGACCATAAACGGCAGCTAAAATTTTAGTTCTACCTTGAACTATAAGTGCTGATCCATCAGCATTTTTTAACACTCCAACCTCAATTCTGACGGGTCTAAGCTCATCAAATCTTCTACCATCCACTCTTAAACCATTCTCGTCGATCAGCTTAATCTCTTCATCCATCACGCACAACTCCAATCATTCCGATAACTAATGCAAATAGAGCGAGCTATAATATAAGTTAAGCGCTTTCCAAATCAATTTTCTCCTTTCCCTTTAATATAAACTTCTTCACTCTTTCAGTTAAACCTCTTGTTTGAGCCTCTTCATCCACAATTTTAACAGCCTTAACAGCAAGATCTATTAGTTTTTCATTGACTGAATTGATCCATACTCTGCCATTTTGGCCAACGATTATTTGGCATCCAAGCTCCTTTTTAAGCATGTTTATCATGGAACCTCTCTTACCGATAAGCCTTGGAACCTTTGCAGGGGAAACTTCAACCAGTATACCGCCCTTCAACTTTCCCTGCCCTCTACCATTAGCCTTTAAGAGAGGACTTCTCAACTTGTCGAAGAGAGCTATTTCAGCGAGAAGAGCATCGCCAACATCAAAATATTTTCTAATATTCTCCTTTGCAGGGTCTATAGGTCTAGGAAGAGCATCTGAAACTTGAAGGATGGCCATGTAGGGAGAGTTAATGTCAACTTGCCAATAAGTTGGAGAGTTATCTGTAACTATTCCGATAACGATGTCGCCAACCTTTGGAATATAATAGCTTTTAATGGGGATGACGCTGACTACTCTACCTCTAATCTCAGCTAACCCCATTACCGTCGAATATATTTTACCATTCTCCAAATATGTGTTTAAACCAGCCCTAAAGTTACCTTCAACTATAATTTCTCCTGGAATGACTAAACTACGTCTTCCCCCAACCATGCTCAAATTAGGACCTCCTACTCAGAGATAAAATTTCAAGTTCAGCTGAACCCTTAGAGATCTCGTTAACTTTGGAGATAAACGTTGTCTGTAAACCTGCAGGCATCTCAACTTCGCAGAGCCAGGAGCCATCCTGAAGCCATTCAGATTTAAGAATTGAGCCATACTTAGAAACGAAGCCATATGCCTTTCCAGCACAGAAGGGTGGAAATCGAACTCTAATGGTGATTCTAGCAATCTTTAATGGAAGAATC
>Ga0190361_1000367_pt1 | contig 18330 bp, 15 predicted proteins | sample 48721845_MG_FD_161273 | JGI IMG/M metagenome (GOLD analysis project Ga0190361, IMG submission 161273) | Hydrothermal vent microbial mat bacterial communities from Southern Trench, Guaymas Basin, Mexico - 4872-18-4-5_MG | ecosystem: Environmental > Aquatic > Marine > Hydrothermal vents >... | reverse complement strand
CCTCTCATCTTATACCCCTTTTAGGGGTTAACTTGATCTGAAACCCTGGGGTAAGGGCCTTCGGTTCAGGTGTTTTAACACTTTCCCGCACGGTTACTTTTAAAATTTGAATCCTCTGGTTAAATGTATCTGCTACTAAAACTCTTTGTTGCTGGTCAATATAAATATAGCTAGGATATTGAAACCAGCCAGGACCCCATCCTTTTCCTCCGAATTCAAATAGATATCGCCCATCTTCATATTTATAAACACTGATGGTATGGCGCATATAATCTATTATGTATATCCAATGTTTTGCTTCATCTACTCCTAATCCCCGGGGACGACTCAACTTGCCCGTGCTTCCACCTTTTTGCCCGAATTTAAAAAGAAAGTTTTCTTTTTTATCATAGACAAAACAACGTCCATATCCTTCACTTAAAAGATAAATCCTATTGTTTTTATCTATATATACCACACAAATGTCTGTCTTATCCTTTATCCCTAATAGTTCATCTTCAGGAGAAATGATGTGGGAAAATGCTCCATTTTTATCTAAAACAAGCACTCCTTTAAACCCATCTCCACTTACATAAATTTTTCCATCTTTACTCACAGCCACTGTCCTTGGGCTGAATTTATCTGCCCCCTCAAAGCCCTTAAAAAATATATCCCTTATCCATTTTAAGCATGGGTCAAAAACAGAGATTCTGCCTCTATCTTCACCTTTTGTCTTTACTTGACATAGATAAATATAGCCATCTTCGTTTATCCATAAGCCAGTAGGAGCTTCTACGCCATTGTCTTTATCCAAAACATATAAAGGGTAGCCGTCTTGGGTATAGATAATAATACGAGCATGTCCTGAATCTACTACATATATTTCTCTATTGGATTCATCCACCGTTACATAAGATGGGAAAGAAATACGGTCAGTTCTTTCCATCCCATTCCGTAAATCAAATAGATGCAACACATGTGGAACTAACTTGACTTTTGCTTTTGGAGGAGATTTCTGAGCATAAGAAATATTTAAAAAAATGCAAAATATAAAAAAACATAGGAAGTAGCGTTTCGCCGGTAACCGCAGAAAATTCTTCTTATTTTTAAAATGTTGATAATCTGCGTTCATCTGTGTCCAAATTGTTCATTTTATCTTAAATACTTCTACTCTGTTATTTCCTGTGTCTACTACATAGAGGATGTTTTTATTGTTTATAAAAATATAACCAGGGCAATAAAGTTTGCCTTCTTTCCAACCTCTTTTCCCTATTTCTCCCATAGGTTTTCCTTGTTTATCAAAAATAAAAACTTTTCCTTTATGTTTATCTAAAATATATAAGTGTTCTCTTCTATTTACAGCTAAACTTATGGGGAAAGCTACATCTTTAAGAAGAATAGAACGAATAAAATTACCTTTTTGGTCATAAATGAAGACCTTTCTAAAAATGGGGTCTAAGGCATAGACTGAATTATTATTTACTTTTATATCACTAAATCCACTAGAGTCTTTTTCCTCAATTATTTTTTGAAGCTTATATGTTTCAGGAGAAAAAATAAGGATACGCTTGTATGCCCTATCTATTAAGTAAAGGCATCCACTGGAATCCATGGCTAGGGAATGGGGAACAACCGGGGGAGAAATACCACTAAGATTAAGTGTTTCTATCCTCTTTTCTTTTATGTTTATAATGAAGACCGAGTTATCACCTTTATTGATAACAATAATACGCCCTTTTCTGTCCCTTACCATGGCATAAGGAAGCTTGAGTTTTCCCTCAGCATTAAAAGCAGACAGGAACTTATATTGGTTGTCAAAAGAAAGAAGGCGGTCATTTAAGGTATCTACCAGATATAGCCTTTTGCGTTGAGGGTCAAAATACACTGCTTGGGGTTGATTAAAGGCTCCTATTTTTTCTTCACCATAAATTACTGCTATTATCTTTCCCTTAAGACCTGCCCAGGATAGTCGGGGAGAAAGACCACAAAATACAAACACAAATAATAATCCATAAATCCTTAGGTGCTTATCTTGTGACATTGGATACAAAGCTCCTCTCGGTGGTCAAAGATAGTGTTATAAATATCCTTTGCCCCCATGGGATGGTGGCAGGTGACACAGTCCATTTTAGTCTTGCACCTTGGGTCAATAGCTTTTTCCCCAATGGGATGTGTGAATCTAGCATGTCTTTTGTGACAAGATGTGCAAGTGTTTATACCACCTTCTTTCAACAAAAATAAGTTATTACTTCCATGACCTTGATGACAGACTAAGCAATTGCCCTTTTTTGCCTCTGGATGTTTATACTTAAATTCTGCTAAGTTGCTAAGAAGCCTGTTTTTTGTATCTCTGTGGCAGGAAAAGCAAATCTGTTTGGGACTTCCTTTTAAAGAAGGCTTTATATCAGAGAGATGAGGACTATGGCAATCAAGGCATACATTTGAACCAGGAGTAAGCTGGATATGTGAATAAATAAATTGGTCTGCATTTTCTACCTGGGGATGACAACTAAGACAGAGTGAACGATTATCTGATTTTACCTTACCCACCTTTTTACCTTGCATGAGATGGCAACTTTGACACTGTCCTTTAGCATAAGGAGAATGAGCATAAGTTCTTAATAAATGAGCTTTTTTTGAAGAATGAGCATTATGGCAAGATAGGCAGAAGTTTCCTTTTAAGGCAGAGCCCTTATGTTGAACTGTTATTTTTGTTTTTTGATGACAGTTAAAACAAAGCTTTTGAAAGGGTTTATTCAGCAGACCAGGATGATTACTACCATGAGCCTTATGGCAGGATAGACATTTTTTAACTGGGCTATGAAGGTTTTTACCTAAGATGATTTTTTCCTTTTGATGGCAGTCAAAACAAATTTCCCCTTCTGGTTTTTTTAGTAAAGCAGTGTAGCGAGATGCATGGGGAGCATGACATTTATCACAATTTCCTTCCATCACTGGTAGGTGAGGGTATTTAACCTTAAACGCCTTTTTATGACAAGAAAGACATAATTCTTTTGTAGGTTTAATTAAAAGATGGGGTTGGTCTGAGGCATGTGTACTGTGACAGATGGTGCAATTTCTTTTCTTTAACGGCTTATGAACATTACCCAGAGTTAATTGATTTCTCACCTGAGGATGACACTTAAGGCAATTTACTCTGGCCTCAGAAGAGCTAGAAATGAAGCAAAATATACAAATAGATAACAAGATAGAGGATAGAAAATGCCTGCCTATTGTCCATAATCTAATTTTCATTTTACCTCTCAACATCTAACTTTCATGGCAATCCTTGCACCGGCCTTCTTTAAATGGTTTATGTAAAAACTGCCGAAATAATGGTTTTGAAGTAGCACTATGAGGCGTATGACAGTTTGTGCAATCCATATTGGTTAATGAACGATTTAAGTGTTTTTCTTTAAGAGTCTTATTGCTAAGTGAGTGGCAGTCTTTACAAAGTGCAGCACCTGAAGTCAAAAGCAGGTGATTAAGCTTACCATAATGAGGAGTATGACATTTATCACAATTTCCTTCTTCTATAGGCTTATGGACAAATACTTGCGTTTTAGCAGTCTTGATTATATCTGAATGACAGGAGAGACAGAGGCCTTTTAGAGGTCTATAAAGTTGCCCTTTAATCTTACTTTCGTGAGGATTGTGACAGGCTGTGCAGTTTTCCTTTACTAGAGGTTCATGAACATATTTTTCAGTAGCTAGTCTTTTTTCTATAAAAGGATGACAGGAATAGCATCCCTCCGCCCCTGGATGGATAATTTGATAAGAGTTATCAGAAGCATGATGGTCATGACATTTTTCACAATCGCCTTTTTCAAAAGGTGGATGAAGAAAAGTTAATCCCTTTTTCATTTTTTTATGGCAGTAAAAGCAAAGTTTTTTTCTGCTAACAGGGAAAAGGAATTTATAAGAGCTAGAGTGGGGAGAATGGCAATTATAACATTCTCCCCTTTGGGCTGGGGTATGGACATTTACCTTTTGAAATTCCTTTTTAATCTTTTTGTGACATCCATAACAAAGTTTAGGCAAGGCTTGGCTTAAATTCCATTTTTGTGAAGATGCATGAGGATCATGACAAGTAAGGCATTTTTCCTTTTCAGTGGGAGAATGTCTATAGGGTTTGGTAAACTCTTCCTTTTTATGACAATTATAGCAAAGCCCGGCCATAGGCTTAAGAAGGAGGTTTTTTTCTGGAGCTGAGTGAGGATTGTGGCACACATTGCATTCTCCTTGAGCAACAGGCTTATGGATATGTGGGGCAGTAAATTTTTCCTGCATTTTCTGATGACAACTAAGGCATAGGTCTTTTTCTGCACTTACAGTGATGCTTTTAAAATTACTAGCATGGGGTGCATGACAAGTAGTACAAGTTTTATTCTTTAAAGGAGAATGGACATGAGCAGCATTGAATGGTGGTTTGTTTTTATCATGACAGCTATAACATAAATCATTGCCTTTCTTTTTCGCAGAAAAGGGGCGCTCTGCCTTAGACCCGGGATGGCAATTATCACAATCTTTTATAGATGGATGAGCATAAAGTCTAAAAAGACTTTTTTGTTTACCACTATGAGGACTATGGCAAGAAAGACAATGATTGCCTGCTACAGGATAGTTATTATGGGCGTTAACAAAGGTAGTTTCTTTTATTTTATGGCAGTCAAGGCAAATTTTATCTAGTGATTTTTTTAGTAAATAAGGCAATTTTCCCACATGAGGGATATGACAAGTCTGACAATTTTCGGCTGGTGAATGGAGAAATTTTTGGTTAAAGTTTTCTGACTTGTGGCAGACCAAGCAAGTGAGCTTAGGACCTTTATTTAAAAGGAAGTCATAATCTGCACTATGGGGATTATGGCATTTGACGCAATTACCTTTTTCAAATGGTGGATGTTTATTTTCCGCTTTAAGTTTCTTTAATTCCTGATGGCAAGAAAAACAGAGTTGAGGAAGTCCTTGTTTCAAACACACACCACCAATAAGTCCATGCGGACGGTGACAGGCCTCACAATTTTTCTCTTTGATAGGAGAGTGGACATTTTTTAAGGCTAGAAATTTCTGGAGCTCTTTCTGATGACACTCCACACAGGACTTTCTGGCTAGAGGCCTTCTTTCAGGCCCAGCACAGGTAAACAAAACAGCCAGACTTACCAAACATGAGATGATAAAAAATAGCCTTTTCACTTTATCCCAAACTCTTCTTCTAACTTGTTTAAGGCCTTTTTGTCAAGTTTTATATCAGAAACTTTTCTCAGTTGTTTCAGATATTTGTTTAACAATGTATTGAATTTCTGTGTCCACAGTTGCCTTTTTACCTTTTCTTTTACTTCTTCAAAGGGAATGGGTTTTCCTTCTTTTTTTTCTTCAAGAAACACAATAGAATAATACCCTCCATCTTCTACAATAGGGCTAAATTCTCCGGGTTTTAATTCCTTAACTGCCTCTCTGATTTTTGTTGGTAAACGATTTTCTGAATGCCAGCCGATGGCTCCTCCTTTTTTGGCTGACTCTGCAATTGATTTCTTTTTGGCCAGAAAGGCAAAATCCCCTCCTGCCTTTAATTCTTCCAGGATTTCCTGAGCCTCTTTTTTAGATTTCACCCTGATTAATCTTAAATTGTATTGGTTTGGGCTGAGATACGCCTGTTTATGCTCTTTATAATAATCTTTTAGTCCCTTTTCACTCAATACAATTTGGGGAGCAATAATTTTACGTTTGAATTCTTTTATGAGAAGCATCCTTTTGTGATTGTCCAATTGTTTTTTAATTTCTTGATTTTTGCTAAAATAATCTCTTTTTATTGCCTCTTGCTCAATAACTTTTTGATTAATCAATCCATCTAGTATTTCTTTTTTTACCTTATTTAAATCTATTTTTATATTCCACCTCTCTTTCATAGCATTATATCCCCATAACTTTCTTTTAAAGATAGAGAGGAATTCCTTTAGATAAATAGGTGCTCCATTTACCCAAGCAATGATTTCCTCATCTTTGCCTTTAAAGTCTTGTTTTATTTGTTTGAACAATTCTTGATTTATTTTTATGTTTGCCTTTGCCCTTAATGAATCTTCCCATTGTTTTTCAATAATTTTTCTTCTTTTCTTTGTTAGTTCCCTTCTAATACTTTTTTTTCTCTGTTCAAAGGTTTTCATATCAGGCAATTTTATTTCCTCCAATTTAACAATATGAAAACCTTGAGAAGTCTTTATAATGTTACTAAATTCTCCTGGTTCAAGAGAAAAGGCCACCTTTTCCCATTCTTTGACCATTTGTCCTTTACGTATAAAGCCTAAATCTCCTCCCCTTGAGGCATAAGGGCTTTCTGAAAGTTCTCTGGCTACCTTGGGAAATGGTTCTCCTGCCCGAAGTCGTTTTAAGGCCTCTTGGGCTCTTTTTTTATTTTTGGTAAAGATTTGAGAAAAGTGCCATTTTGTGTTTTTTTCTTGATAATAAGACTTGAGTTCTTCATCGGTTATCTTAATTTTTTTAAATTCTTCTTGCCAAAAGGCCCTGGTAGCCAAGTCTTTTTTATAATAATCTAAATTTTTAAGATAATCAGGTTCTTTATCTAGATTAAGCCTTTGGGCTTCTTGGGCCAGTAGATAGTGATCAATCATATTATCCAGGGTTTCTTTTATTATCTTTTTGCTTAATTTCCCGGCCTTATCCTTCCTTAAAGGAGTATACATATGGGCACTAGAAAGGGCCTTTTTAAAATCCTCAACTGTGATTACTTCATTATTTACTTTAGCTAAATAGGCTAAACCCCTCGATGGTAAGGTTAAAGAAAACAGTATAGTAAAGATAATAAAAATTTTGCAAAATTTACAATCCAATTTACACTCCTTACTATCCCATACTATTTATTAATTCCTTTACTACTATAGTCGTAAGCTGATTTAATGACCTTATCTTTCCTATATTTAAAATCTTAATATAATCATCTCCATTTTTTTCAATGAATGCCTTCCATATGATTTTACCTGTGTCAGTGGTTACCATCCTGGCTGTCAAATTTATATAAGGTACACTCTCTCTTTCACGGAATGCTAGTATGTTGCCTAAAATTACAGCGTCAATCTTATATCTCTTCCTCAAAAGTCGCAACCTGGCTCTATCAGGGTTGGTGCCTATTCCAAGTCTCTGTTCTACCATAAAATCAACAATGTTACCCAATTCTTCTACTTCAAAACGCCCGCTTTTAGCTAATTCTGCCAAAAATATTTGGGTTACTATTTCTCGGGCATGAGGATTTTTGGTAAGATTTCTAAAAGGAAAAATAGCCACCTTTTTAACTCTAGCCATCTCCTTTTTATCGAAGTAGAAAGGCAAATGGGCACAGCCAAGGATTAATAAATTAAAAATTATAATCCCATACAGTAGGTGCTTTTTTCTTTTCTTTAGGTTTCTCACCCGCAACCACCTTTTTAGAAATTAATGAAGTTTTGTATTCTGTTTTATTTCCAGCCATATCAAATGCCTCTATAAGGAAAAAAAGTTCTTTCTTTTTAGGCAAAGGTATTTCTATTTTGGAAGGAATTTCTCCATTTTCTTTTCTTAAATTATAATAAATGTTTTCATCTTTATCTGTAATACTCAGCTCCCATTGATTTATGGGCAAGAGGTCTTCATAATCTATATTAAATTTTGCTTTGTTTTCCTTTAGATCTATCACCACCTCCAATTTCGGAGGGGTTTTATCTAAGGTAATCTTTTTCCTTGAGGTAATCCCAATGTTTCCTGCTTTATCTTGGCATTTACATTCAATATAATAAATGTCGTCTTTCACTGGGCTAAATTCATCCGTTTCTCCATGCCAGGCCAGACCAAGTGGTAAATCGCCACTTCCCTCAAATTTTCTCACTATTTCTCCTTTTTTATTATAAACATAAAAACTCCATAATCCTATATTTTCTGGATTTAAAAGCTTCGGAAACACTATTAAAGCGTCTTTTCTTCCATCTCTGTTAGGAGAAAAAATAGGATTTTCGTATGATAAACACAACTTTGGTGGTGTATTATCTACGGTTAAATAGCTTGCTGTATCAAGAAAATATATACTTCTATTTTTAGTAACGATTTTTATTCTAGCAAAGTAATGGCCTTCTTCTTGCGGTGATTGTATTTCTCCTTCCCACCATCCATTTTGTTTTCTTTTAAATGGCCATTTTTTGCCTCCCAATAAAAGAAATACCTTTTCAGGAGGTTCCCTAAGGGAGACAATATGCACAGAAGTATGCACCATAGCCCCACCATGAACAGCTAAGGGAAATAAAGAAAATCTTTCTAGGGCAAATAATGCCTTTTCTGTTGGATCCTTTTTAAAAAAAGGAGGAAAGTTATCAACTAGTTTTTTTAAGGCCTTAGACATTAGGTCATCAACAGAGTTAATTTTACCTAATCCTAACCAACCAGTAAAATCCTCACCAGTAAATGAGGTGTAATCACCCCAAACAACCATAGCTGTTTCTGTTTCTACCACTCTTATACCCACTCCTATTTTAGGATTATTACCTTTCTCATAAAGGTCAAGCCAGGTGATAACCACCGCATCTGCTTTAAATTCCCTTTTTAATCCCTTCACTTGGGCTTCGGTAACTGAGCCCAATCTTCTAATTCGATTTCTGAAGAGAAAACTCTTTAAGTCGGCAGGTAAAATTACTTCAAAATCATACTTTTTATGAAGACCTTCTGCAATACGATTGGGGATGCCTTCTGGGATTTCGCTTGATCCACTTATATTTTCTAAAGGAAAGAAAGCAATTCTTTTAAATTCTTCAGAAAGGCATATTTTGCTCAAATTCAATATTATGATAAATATTACAATTTTTTTAAACATTTTCTTATCAAAATATGACTTACTTCAATAAGGCTTTTTTCTCCTACTCCAAATAGCCTGGTTAAAGCACCACCTCCTTTTTCGCTGGCAGTTATCTGCCAGATAACCTTTGCCGATTTGCCATCTATTAATTTTAATGAAACAGCCACAAAGGGTAAAGAAATCCCTCCTGATTGCTCTGTTTTATATTCATCTACTGCCCCAGTCAAAAAGGCTTGAACATGTAATCTTTGAGAAATCTTTTTAAGCATTGCTGGTGATATATCTGAGGGAGACCTGAGTCTTAATTCCCTGAGAACCGCGTCTACTTCTCCTCTATCAACTACCTCAAACTCCCCAAGTTTTAATAGTTCTGTTTCTAGAATGTCTCTTATCTTTTCATGAGCTAGATTATCTCTACTGAAGTTGTATAAGGGCAAAATAGCCACCCGTTTTATATAAGAAAGGTCGGCTCCAGGATTTACATAATAACGCAAACCACCACAGGCTAAAACAAATAACCACATAAATAAAATTGCTATTTTTCTCATAAGCCACTCCTTAAAAATTTACTGAAAGACGAGAATAAATATTATGGGTTTTTTGCGTAATATCATTATTACTATGTGAATAACTATAGCCCATTCGAAAGCTACCCCACCTGGCTATATTCCAGTTAATATCAATACTGTGGGTCATCTGGTCTATGTCTGCCTCTGTAAAACTGCTGATGGCATTTATCTGCACCTTAGGAGTAATAAAACATCCTATACTATATTCATGCAACAATCTTTCTTCCTCTTCTGCATCGGAGTATTGTATAAAAATCCTGCCATAAAGGCGAGAAGAAGGGGTATAGACCAAGGTGCTATAAATGCTAGTATAAGTAGTTTTGATTGTTTCTTCATTAGTAGTCCGCTGCCAGCTTTGGTCATAACCTATATCCCAGGAAAGGGTTTTAGTCAATAAAGCCCTGAGGTAAAGGTCAGAATAAACAGAAAAAGATTTGGTATCATCCCGCACATTATTGGCATGTGATAAATTAAAGTTCCAATTTACATCTATACCTTTCCATAACATAAAAATAGAGTTAAAAACCAGAGTGTTGACCTTAGAAATCAATTCTTCATCTTCGTTTGTTTCTGTATGACTAAAGGTAAGGGTGGTGTCTAAGGTTTCTAAGGGATTAGAACGCCAGTTAAATGTATAAGTATTTACTTTAGTAATAGTTTCTAGAGTGCGAGAGCGTGTTCTTTGATAGCTCAAAGTAAGTAAAAAATACTTGGAGAGGTCACCGATGATACTTACCCCATGGCTTAAGGTATAATTCAGGTTAGCTTCAGGAAAGATGTCAGTCCGATAATAAGATAGATAATAGGCAGCAGTCCATTTTTCCAAAGGACGTATAGATAGATTACAATTGCCTGTATAGGTCTTGGAGACAGATTTGGATTTTTGCTCTATGTGTTCAAGCCCATAGGTTTCTATCTCTGTTATTTGAAAGGAAGGACTGGTAGTACCTGGATAATAAACTACTTTAAAATATCTTGCCTGTTGAGCAGCAAAACTGATTTCAAAACGATGATAAGTTTCATTATAGGAAAAAGAGGCATTGTTAGTAATAATTGTCCATGTTCTAGGCTGTTCCTCTTCATCACTATAGTAAACTGCCCATTCTATTACTTCTGAAGGAATAGAAGGGTCATAAACATAATCTTTATTAGTATAAATATAAATAGTATCTACTGTCTGGGGATAAAAGAGATCCACTCCCACATTCATATATTCTTGCACAGTTAACACAGAAACATCTTGATTTCCATCAACAAGGCTAGTAGCAGGGGATAAACTACTGTGTTCAGGAGAGCTATCCACACCATAAAGGCCATCTTTGGCTAAGCGTTTTTGTTCTATTTCCCCTGCTTCTGGTACAGTGGTAGTTGAATCGTAATAATTATAACCCCCCTCGGCAGAAAAGGAAATCCGATTATGCCAAAAGTTTTTATATATTCCCAGACGAGAAATATGGTTATTACTTTTAGTGTCTGTTTCTGTTAAATAATCTGAAGAAGTAGTTCTCATATAATTATACATCATATCAAAAATACTATATTGATAGGTAATACCACTTAAAAGGCTGGTGGATTTGGTATCTATCTTATGTTCAAAGGAGCTATTTATCTTATGTTTTTCGTCATATTCTCTGGATCGTGTATACTGAAAGTTCATTTTGGGCCATTTTTCTAATTGGCTAGCTAAATTCACACTCCAGAAAGAGTTAGTAAGACCAGGTTGATCTTGAGTTTTCACATTCATATAATTATAACTGAGATTACCAGAAACATATTTATTGTTCAAACCCAAGTTTACAAAAGGATAGATTGTTTCGTGGTCAGGCATATCACTGTCCTTGCGACTATAGCGAATACCCACACTAGGCATAAGAGCAGGGGTTAAATACGAGCTATAATTTAAATAATAGGTCTGAAAGAGGCTCCAGGTTTGAGTTTTCTCTCCATCTGATTTTGTCCATGATTTATTATAAGAGATATCTGCTGTGCCGCTTAAATCTTGGGCCAATACATAAGAAGGCAACATACACAAAATCACTACTAGTCTCAGATATTTCATCCTTATCTTTAATTGCCCACTAAAATTAAGTCGTAGGGTTTATCTCCCACCTCTATTTTGTCTATTGCCTCTTCTCTTATCAAGTCTAAAACACTTACCGTATTATCTGCAAGATTGGCTACATAAAGCAATTTCCTATCTTTATCTAAAGCCACACCCGATGGATGTCTACTTACAGCGAGCTTCCTAGGGGCTATATTAAGCATAGGAGTAACAAAGGAAATGTCATTACTGCGTTCACCTGCTACATAAACCCAACCCCTTAGTCCAGGGATAATTCTCCCTGGTTGGCTGGGGACAAAGGCAGTAGAAACCACTTTTAGAGAATGGCGATCGATGAACATTAAACTGTTTGATTGGCTATTAGAAACCACGATATATCTTTGGTAAACCATAACATATTTTGGTTCTCCTCCTGCTCCTATGGTATTAATCACTTTATTGGTGTATGTTTCAATTACTGAAATATTATTGGAATAGCTATTAGCTACATAGACATATTGGCCATTAGGACCACTGGCAATGCCTATAGGCCTTTGTCCTACATCTATTTTTTTAAGAATACTTTTACTTAAGGTATCAATAGCTATCACTGCGTTAGAATCTGTGGCTGTAACATAGAGGGTTTGGCTAAATGGGGGTATGGTGAGCTCAGTCGGACCAAAACCTATGTTTAAGGCAATAGTGTCCATTAATCTATTAGTGATAGTTTCTACAATAGAAATGCTATTAGATAAGTAATTAGCTACATAAAGATAATTACCATCTTCTGAGAGGGTCATTCCTTTAGGTGCACTTCCTACAGTAATAGCGTCAATTACTTGATGAGAACCTCTATCTATCACAGAGAGATAATCGTCTCCAGAATTACTTACATAAAGCAAAAGCTTTTTTAAGCCTGTTTTCCCTTTCTGGACTTTTATATCCGGGGAAAATGTCTCTGCTTTTATAGAACTCTCAGGTGTCCAATTTAAAAATAGGTTATTAGTTTTATGAGGAAAAATCTTTAAAGTAATAGGAATGCTTACCACGCCCTCATCAGTTAATCCTAAAGGTTGTATCTCACCCTGTTTTATCAAGACAGCTTTGGCTATTTTAAAATATATTTTAGTGTAAACTCCTGTTTTCAGTTCACCTCGGGCCAGGATAATTTGACCAGGTAGAGAAGTATTAATCTCCTTTTGCTGAAGAGGTAGAACAGTCTTTGTGCCCAATGCATCTTCTATCCACAATTTTTCTAAGGTAAAACTGAATTCAGCAGAAGTAAGGGTGGTCTTTGGTGTCAAATAAACCACCAGCTTACCATGTTCAAAACCTCCTTGGTTTTCAACCAAGGCACAGCCTAAGAAAATTGCAATTAAGGCAATGAAAAATAAAAAATGCCTTGTGCAGAAAAGAAGTTTAAGTTTATTTATCATATTACCATACCTTTAAAAGTTACTCCCATGATAGTGACATTCTGAGCACTTCTGCCCTAGATAATGGTCATTATCATGTGGCTGATGACAACAAATACACAGGCTATCCCACGCAGACCTGCTATCTTCTGTAAACGCCGTAGTAGCAGCATTTACCTCTTTTCTTATTAAATACCTATATGAATAAGAGCCATGAGGCTCATGACAATCCAGACAAGATAAGACATAGTTAGATACCGCTACATCATAAGGGGGCTTTATTATAGGTTGTCCCATATGTTCGTTTCTACTTCTTATTGCATTTCCATGCTTATCTGCATTCCAGTTAATTTGAGAAATACCATAACTGCTCATATTATAAGAGTGACAATCCTGACAAAAGGTGGCATAATCAGGGGTTTTCTGTGCCTGACCAGTTAAATCACTACAACTGCCTCCGTCAGGTTCACAACCACCAGAATAACGGTAAGGTGCCTGATATTTATTAGGAGCATAATCATTCATTGTATTAGTCCAAAGATTAAAATGGTCAGAAGGTTTAGAAATAGCACTATATGTGGGGTTACCTTTGTGTTCTTTATTTCTCCTTGCCAGATGCGTATTATGACAGGCACAACAGGGATTTGAATCGTCCTTAAACCAGGAAAATTCTGTGTTGGTATTAGCAAATTCCCAAACATCATAAAGATTATGATAAGAATTCTGATTAAATGCCTCATAGATACTGTCAATGCTAGAGCTAGTATATCCACCAAAGGTGCGGCTATAATTATAATTGGTAAAATTTGATGTTTGTAAACTGGTTGCATCAGTATAACAATGACAATAAAAACAAAAATCATCGGATTGTTGATATGGATTTGCTGTAGTCTTACTAAAGTTCTTTGCAAATAGGCAAAACGGTGAGGCACTCCCAGAGGCCGGTTGTGGCTCAGTTCCTCCAATCATTGCATGCTGTTCATGACAATGGGCACAGTTTCCCCGGGCATAACCACTTAATTGTGTCACATTTCTTTTTACACCATAATTGTTATTACCATGGGCAGAATCAAGATAAGGGCCAGCATAGGCCACGGAGTAAAAAAGAAAAAGGAAAAAAAGCAATAAAATTTTATTTAAAAAGCCTTTCATAAATCCCTCTTGCATCATTCAAGATAATCGTCCCTTATTTCACTTTCTTAAGCCAAGAGATGATTTCTTTAATAAAGTCTTCAAAATCAATCAAGCCTGTTTTTAACTCATCATAAATTTTATTTCGATCTATTATCAAATATTCATGCACCAAGATATTCCTAAATCCACCTAGACCCAATAATCTGTTTCTCAAATTGGGACTTATTACTTTCACCTCCTTTAATTTGTCAAGGATGTCTTCATAGTCTTTGGCACTTATCTTATAATATCCAGCTAAAATATGGTTTCCTATATCAAATAAAATTTCTGCTGCTAATTGTAATCCTCTTTCTGCTAACCAATAATGTTTATAACTTGAAACAAACTCATCTTGAGATAATTGAGAAATTTCTTTAAGATTTTCAATGACTTCCTTCAACTCTTTAACCCTTTCCTTAATAATTCTCTCTTTAAGAACCATCACTCAATAAATAGTCGTCCTGAACTTTTCTTAAATAATGAGTATCAAAAAAATGCAAATAGGATTGTGATTCAAATTTAAATTGGATATCCTCATCCTTTACTAAAATTATCTCACCAGAAGATATAACTTCATATTTAAGAAGTGGAGGAGCATTATTTAAAACCGCTATATCTAAATTGCTAATTCCTGTTATTCTTTTAAGCTCAGCCCTAAATTGTAACAGTTTCCGTAAGGATATTTCTTCTTTTAATAAAATTGCCAAGTCAACATCATGGGGTGTTTTTACTTCCTTTTGACATTGAGAACCAAATAGGTAAACTCCTATTACTTCAGGCTGTTTTTCAAAATATAGCTTGATTTTTTCTTTTTCCTTTTTTGAAAGTTTTTTCATAAATTAATCCTTTTCTGTATGACAAACAGCGCACCCATTAGTTCCACCACCTGGCCAATTTTGATAATCCCAGCGCATAAGCTTTGGATAAGGAGAACCATGTGGACGATGGCAGGAAAGACACATGACTATGTCGGTGCCAATATGTACACTAGAGTCGGGGGAGCTTGGTAAAGAAGGTCTTGCTACAGGAACAAGAGGGTTATAGCTACCAACACCACCTGTTGCACCAAAGGCACTGGCATATTCTCCTGAATTTGGGATCACAGCATCTGAAGGATGCATTTTCCACGGACTTGAACTACCCTGTCCTCCATGACTAAAGTTTCCATGACAACCAGTGCAAAATGCCGTAACCCCATCTCCCGCACCATCGCCTTGTGAAAATCCGTAACCTGTAGCAGTAGCATCTCCTATATACTCATTGTGGGCAGTTCCCCCTGGAGCAAGATTTGGATGTCCTGCCTCCCAATCTTTATACTCATAGCCTTTAACCCCTTTTCTAGTAAAACTATGTCCTGAAAGGAAGCGATACCAGCCTTTATCCGCACTATCTACTAAACCTGACTCACCATTAGCATGGTCATTTGCATGATGCTTTGGATGCAAATGGCAACCTTGACAACCATATTTACCTGGAAGCCCTTCGCCCATATCAGAGCCGGTATATTCCTTGGACAAATCTGTATGACAACTATTATTACAACCTATAGCCCAACCAGGAGCCTCATCTAAATAATCATCATCCTCATCTAAAAACACATTATGCCCTTTTGTGTCATCGTTACCAAGTCCTTCCTTTACCCACCAGAAATTACCGCCAGCCAAATAGGTAGTAGGTGCAGCCGCACCAGTATAAAGCACCACTGGCACTTCACAGCCACCTAAATCATAATGGGTAGAAAAACTATTTGAGGAATGACAACCTACACAACTATTTACCAACAAACTTTCATAAGGCCCTTCAGTACCCCACTCTGAAAGCACACCCCCATGCTGACTATAATGCATGGTATGACAATTAGCACATTGTCCTTTTACCTTGGCTTGAATAACAGAAGGAAAAAGGAAAAGCCACAGAAGGAAACTTATAATAGCCCAATTCATACTGTTTTTACTACATTATTCCTTTCATTTTGTCAATTTTTAGCTATGCCCCAAATTCGTTGCTACGCCTGCCTGCGCAGTCAGGGCAGACAGGCATAACCCTTCAATTAGTTTACGCATCCTCTAGGAAATGCGATAAATATGTATTCTGAAGTGATGCCATAAAGATACCCAATGCGGTCAAAGCCGTAAGCCTAAAGGGTGCGGAGACGAAAAGCGGTGTGCTAAACTAGAAAACAGGTTGGATAAAGGAATAAAATGTCTTAATGTGCTTCTGATTTTTTTCAACAGCCTGGTATAATTCAACAACATTAGCTCTGTATAAAACTTCCTCAAATCATAAAAAACAACCCTGCAAGTTATCAACCTGCAGGGTTACTTTTTTACTAAAGCTGCAACTCAAGCCTTTATTCTGCTGTTTTTGCTGGTAAATTATGAGGGTCTATGTGACATTGTAAACAATTTTTGAACTTTTTAAGCAACTGTTTACTATGTGGTTCTTTATGACATTCCGCACATTTAGGCACATATTTGTGTTTATTATGACAGGCCACACAGGCTACATTATGGTGTTTACTCTTATTTGCATCTAAAGTAGCAGCTATCTCGTCATGACAACTAGCACATATTTCATTAGGGGTCTCTTTTGCATATTTTAAACGCCTTGTAGGACTATGAACCGGATGACAGGCCAAACATTGCTCATTTTTGGTAAGACTGGCGGTATGGGGTTCGTGACAATCCATACAAGAGGGAATATACCCATGTTTTTCATGACAAGTTGAACAACCTTGGTCTTTGTGTTTGCTAGGAAATTTATTCATCTCATCACCCACTTTTTGATGGCAGGTTAGGCAATTATTTTCTAATGGTTCACTCATAGGGATATTCTTAGGGCTATGAGGTTCTATATGGCATATACCACATTTAGCCAGTGCCTCACCATGGATAAGTCCATGACATCTCTGACACTTGGGCATGATTTCAGACCAATTTTGCCTAATTGGATTATATACATGATATTGCTGATGGCACTCGGTACATGAAATTTGGTGTTTTCCCCCTTGTTTACGAATAAGCGTATAAATAGGCATATGACACTGCCCACATTGAGCTGGTGTTAATGGCTTAAGCTCTTCAACATATAACGCTGCTATCTTTTCTTTTTCAGAAGTGGTTGGTGAAACAGCCTTTTTAGTTACTACCTCTGCGCACGCAATGGCTACTAAAACACATATTGTTCCCAATAATATAAGCCTTCCTAACTTCATAACTCCCTCCCTATTTTGTTAAATCATGTGCATCTGTATGACACATAATACATTGAGGAAACTTTGCTACCATTTCTTTAGGATGAGGAGAACCATGGCAAGTTTCACATGCAGGACGAATTCCATGCTTACTTCTGTGACAATAAACGCAGGTCAAATCATGGTGTTTGGTTTGATTTTTGTCTAAAACATCCACTATATCATCATGACAAGCACCGCAATAGCTATTTGGTACCTCAGTGCCATAGGTGATTACCAGTGGTTTATGTGCTGGATGACAACTTAGACAATCTTTGTTTTTCATTTCTGCCGTATGAGACTGATGACAACGGAGACAAGAGGGTATTTCTCTGTGAACACTATGACAGTCATTACATGCAAGCTTGGTGTGGGCGCTGGGATATGTTTTAAGCTGTTGTTGCTCTTCTTTGTGACATGTTAAACAAGCCTTTTTAATTTTTCCCTCGAATTTAATATCTAAAGGTGTATGGGGATTAGTATGACAGCCTGCACAGTTCTTAAGTTCAAAATGGGGCTCTCCACTATGACACATATCACATTTAGGGATAATCTCCTCTTTTGCTACCATAGGGGGATGACCTTCATGACAATCTACACAGCTCACTTCTGTTTTATGCTTTGCACCCTTTTCCTCTACTTGATGAACTACTTTAGGGTGGCATTTAATACAATCCTGAGAGGTTAACTCTGCAACTTGTTGCTCTTGTGCCTGTGCATTTTTATATCCTAAAAATATTAGTAATGAAAATGCTAAAAACATTATCAAAAATTTCTTATCTTTTAGATTCATCCTCTCCTCCCTTACTTAATGTTCAAGAGCTTAGATACCACTTCTGACGATTTCTGTCAAGTAAAAAATTTAGTTGAAGTTTCCCCAGAATTTTAAAAGTTTTCTAAACTCTAACTCCGCAAAGTTTTAGGGAATAAGTTTAATCCCAAAATCCTTTCTATCTTCTCAGCTTTTGCAGGAATCTCGCTCAATCTTTTCTCTCCATCACTATATAATATATACAGCTTGTTGAAAAACTCAGATGCATATTATCTTTACCCAACCTGTTCCCTAGTTTAGCACGCCGCTCCTGAAAAAT
>Ga0190361_1000366_pt1 | contig 18372 bp, 18 predicted proteins | sample 48721845_MG_FD_161273 | JGI IMG/M metagenome (GOLD analysis project Ga0190361, IMG submission 161273) | Hydrothermal vent microbial mat bacterial communities from Southern Trench, Guaymas Basin, Mexico - 4872-18-4-5_MG | ecosystem: Environmental > Aquatic > Marine > Hydrothermal vents >... | reverse complement strand
GGGCGCTCGTTTTCGGCTTGCTTGCAGGGAATGCTGTAAGGTGTTTTGTCAGCTATTTAATTCATCCTTACAGACCTCATTTAAGTTCAGATTTAGGGAAAGCAAAAGAACTTTTTGGTTTTGGTAAGTGGGTTTTGGGCAGTAGTATCTTAGGATTTCTTTATGATCAGGGAGATGATATCTTTCTGGGCAAAATGCTGGGAGGGACTGCTCTGGGATTTTACCAGATGGCTTACAGAATTTCAAACCTGCCTGCTAGCGAGATTACTCATGTCATTTCGCAGGTTTCATTTCCTGCTTATTCTAAGCTGCAGGACCAAGCTGGAAAGTTGCAAAAAGCATACTTGGAAATCCTGCAGTTAACCGCGTTTATCTCCATTCCTCTGGCGGCTGGGATCTTCTTATTAGCTCCAGATTTCACGAAGTTATTCCTTGGACAGAAGTGGATGCCTATGGTTGTCCCAATGCAGATCCTAGCTTTGTGGGGATTAATGAGATCAGTAGGGGCAACAATAGGCCCATTACTCCAAGGTGTTGGGAAACCTAATATCATTACAAAATTACACTTTATAAAGTTAGTCTTGTTGATTCTCTGTATATATCCTTTTACTAAGAAATGGGGAATGATGGGAACTGCTTTAGCAGTCGTAATACATACTTTACCAATTGAATTTTATGTACATTATTATGCAATAAGGGTTACAAAGTGTGGTATAAGATCATATCTTAAATGCATTCTATTTCCTTCATTAAGTGCATTGCTCATGATTGTGGTTTTGCTTACCCTTAAAGAATGCCTTTTTACCTCAGTTGGAATTGTAGAGTTACTGTCGTTAATTTTCATTGGCATTTTAGTTTACTTTATTGTTATATACACCTTGGAAAGGTACTTTGATTATCGCTTTCGGAATATTATATTCAAATTAAAAGCAACTGTTGCTGAGTAATAGGTCCTATAGGATGCCCAGTTGGTTGGCTTTGAACAAAGACGTCAATGCAATGATGAGAAAAGGTATTTGATAACATATTTACAGAAAGATTGTGGAGATCAGTAAAACATGAGGAGGTATACCTCATGGCCTATAGGGTGGGTAATAACGTAATAACAATAACCCTGGCCCTTGAAACAAAACACCACATGAGGTATATTATCACTTTAGAGCGAGCTTAAATTGCTTTTTCAAAAAGTGCTTATTGCCATAGACGCATAATCTGGGATGAAAGTTTTAGTTATAGAATTTGGCGGTGCAGATTATGAGTATATTAAGAAATACAATTGTAAAAATTTAATGCAAACAGAGTTTGGTAAAATTGAGGTGGACGAACTATGGAACAATAGAGATGTTTCAACACAAATTACTTCTCAGTTAATAACAGGGGTAACTTGGAGAGAAAGTGGGGTAAAAGGACGGAGACATTATACAAACCCACGAGTTGAGTGGCTTGAAAAGAACTTTTTTAGAAGGCACGGGAGACATATGCCGTTTGAGGGAAGGACTAGACATCTTAGAGAAGGGATTTACAAAACTATTCCAGGCTTCTATTTTCACAAAAGAAACTATGTAAAAGAAGATTTAAAATGCAAAACACTATTTGATAAGATACCAAACAGTCGGGCAATTTATGTGCCAAGTTACAATCCTGAACCCTCATGGGCATTAATGAGAAACATATTAGATCCACGGCAATATCCTGAGTTTGGAGAAGAAGGAGCTTTGGACCTTCTAGAAAAAAACTTCTATTGGCGAAAGAAAAAATTAATGGAAGAATTACCTAAGGATTACCAGTTTCTGATGTGTCAATTTCAAATAATAGATTCTTTGCAACACCTTTATATTGCATATCAAGATAAACCCAAATGGGATAAAATAGAGGAAGGTTATCACAGAATTGATGATTTTGCGAAATCAATTGTTGATAGAGCCAGTCATTATGACATTATTCTTTTTTTATCAGAAAATGGAGCTGCAAGACCCCCGCATGATAAGTCGGTCTTTACACATTACAATAGACCTTTTTATTCTATTAATAGGAAAATGAATTTAAAAAAAACAAATATGCGGGATTTTCATAATCATATCTTAGAGTGGATACAAAAAGAACCACATTCAGCAAAACTGAAAATATGAAGAGAATACTCTCTATATTGTTGACTAGATATCTTTCACTTGTTGTACCATTTCCTACCTGTGACTATAAAAAGAGATGTCAGGATGGGGATAGTGAGGTTCAAGATCTTGATAGGTATCAATTTGGGAAAAAGTTATTGGCAACCTTAATGGACGCTAGGCGCTCTACAACCAAGTTACAAAATTTACGATTCCTGTATAAAGTAGGGAATTACGTTATTTCCCCGATAAACGATCCTATATTTATCTTCGGAAGTCCCCGTTCGGGCACCACCTTCTTAGGGGAAATAATGAATGCTGTTCCGAGTCTTTGTTATTACTTTGAGCCACAAATTATAAAGTATTACTCACGCTTAGTATATGAGGGCCTTGTAAGCTTTGAAGAAGCAAAAAAATTTTACAGACGAGTCTTCAAATTGCTAATGATATTTGCTCCGAGGGGTGGAAATAGATTTGTAGAAAAAACCCCTCGAAATATTTTTATTGCTTCTACTTTATATAAAATCTTTCCAAAAGCAAAATTCATTCATATCATTAGGGACGGCAGGGATGTGGTATGTTCATTGTTGAAAAAACCTTGGTACGTGGAAAGGTCTAAATATTCAGGTAAACGAGAACCTGGAGGATATCGTTACGGTCCTTACCCCCACTTTTATATAGAAAAAGATAGGCGTGATGGATACCGTAAAACTACCGATGTGCATCGTTGTATTTGGATCTGGAAATCACACGTTGCTCAGGGATTAAAGCTTCGTAAGGAATTACCTCAAAATACATATTATGAAATCAAATACGAATCGCTGGTATATAATCCCAAGTCTGTCGTTAAAGAATTACTCCAATTTATTAATGAATATAATGAAGATAATTACAAAGAAGCAATGAAAGTAGCAAATTTGGCTTTCACAACAGGTATCAAAAGATGGCAAAGAGAACTTAGTGAGCAAGATTTGAATATAATCTACCAGGAAAGTGGACTGATATTGAGTAAGTATAACTACCTTTAGTATACTTACGTTTATTCTTAATATCCTAAGTAAGTCCTCACAATTTTGGGGAGTGGCAAGATAAAATGATTGGCATTATTGAAACCAAGGCAGGTTTCCCCAGCTTTATGAGTAATTACCATCAGAGAGCGATTAAGACCTATTAAACGGTGGTGTTAGATGAAAGTGATCTTTATTCCCGATTATAGGAAGGGGAATCCATATCAGAAACTTTTAGCAGATTCACTCGTAAAAGAAGGAGTTGATATTTATTTTAGTTCCACCTTTAGCTTGCTTTCGATTTTAAATCAGAAACCCGATATTCTGCACATACACTGGCCCCACCCTTTTCTCATAGCAAGAAGTAGAAAAAAAACAGTCTTCAAATCAGCTATTTTTACTGGCAAATTAATATTATTAAAGCTATTTGGAATAAAGATTGTATGGACTGTTCATAATATCGTCAATCATGAAAGAAAATTTAGTTCTTTAGAGTTGTTTTTCAGCAAGATACTGACAAAGTTATGCAATAAACTCATTGTTCATTGTCCATCAGCAAAGGAGGAAGTTATTAAAGTATACGGTGTGAGCGATTCCTCAATTGCAGTTATACCTCATGGAAATTACATCCAAATTTATAAGAATGAAATAAGCAAAGCACAAGCCAGAAAGCAATTGCAGCTCAGTCCAGAGTTTATAACATTCTTGCACTTTGGACAAATAAGGCCTTATAAAGGCGTCCTTGAACTTATCGAAGCCTTTAAGAAGTTGAACTACCCGCAAGCAAAGCTATTAATAGCAGGAAGACCGCTTAACAACGAAGTTGCCAACGCTGTGATGAGAAGATGCATCGGTGTTAAACATATTAGAACTATTTTCAAATTTATTCCCGATGATGAGATCCAAATGTATATGTATGCAGCCGATATTATAGTGCTACCTTACAGAGATATTTTAACATCAGGTGCTGTTATACTAGCTATGTCGTTTGGTAAGCCAGTCATCGCACCAGCCATTGGGTGTATACCAGATGTTTTAGACAGTGAAGGAAGCATTCTATATGATCCTTCAGAGAAAGAAAGTTTACTTAAAGCGATGAAACAAGCTTTAGATGCCGATCTTAAAAAAATGGGAGAGCACAACTTTGGATTAGCGAAGCACCTTCGATGGGATAAAATCGCAAAGAGAACTTATGAAGTATATCAAGAATGTTTAAAGGAAAAAGAAAAAGAAGAATTGGCGAGATGAAATGGCTTAGCCCGTTGCCAAGGATAAAAAAACCAATTAACAACTTTGATGGTGAGCATTATTGGGAAATAGGAAAAGCAGGGTATCCATTAAGTAAGATCATTAATGAGATTCAAAAAGCAGGATTCAGGGTTAAGAAAACTTATAGAATATTTGAAAATCCTTATCATAGGTTTTTTATATTGAGAAAGGAAGAATAAAACTATGCTAGGAAAAAATCCAACTGTTGCGTGGTTGTCTCAACATATGGTTGGTAGGGCAGATTTATTGGATTGGTTATCAAATGAGAGTTGTATTCATAACACATTATAGTTCTCTCTACGGGGCCAATCGTTCATTATTGAACTTGATAGATGGATTAAGGGAATATGGGGTTAAATCTTTCGTGCTTTGTCCATCAAAAGGAGAAATGACAACGGCGTTAAAGAAACGGGATGTTCCATTCGTTGTTTTTCCTTTTAAAGGATGGATGAGTTCGTCACTGCTATCGAGGATAAAAGCACCTGCAAGATTAATTCTGAACTTAATAATATTTCCTTCCCTACTTTATAAAGTTAAAAAATGGAAACCTGATGTTATATATACAAATAGCTCAGTTACTCCAATAGGTATTTTGATAGCAATTTTTTTGAGAAAACCTCATATTTGGCATATTAGAGAATTCGGGTGGTTGGACTATCAACTGCGATATGATTTTGGAGAAAAATTTTTTAAATATTGGTTAAACAAATCAGATGCAATTATTGCTATATCAAAAGCTGTGAAACAAGTTGTTTTAAATGGTGTGCGCACTAAAACATACATTATTTATAATGGTGTTATTTCAAGGGTTGAAGCAGATGTTTTAAAAAAGCAACTAAATTTGGATAGTAAACTACCGAATTATACCTTTGCTATTGTAGGAGCTCTGTTTCCAAACAAAGGTCAAGAACAAGCTATACGAGCGTTAGCATATCTAAAAAAAGATTATCCCAATGCTCGACTCCTTATTGTTGGATCAGGTAGTGAGGATTATCTTAAACAACTGAAAGATTTATGTGAAAATCTGAATATACAGGAACAAGTAAAATTTTGGGGGTATATTTCTAATCCCTTTGAAGTATATTTAAAAGTAGATGCTGTTCTAATGTGTTCTAAATATGAGGCTATGGGAAGAGTAACTGCAGAAGCTATGGCAGCAGCTAAACCAGTAATTGGATATAATAGTACAGGAACTGCCGAACTTATTGAAAACGAGAAAACAGGATTGCTCTACGACGGTGGTTATAAAAATTTAGCACAATGTATGGCAAGATTTATTGAGAATCCAAAATGGGCTCAACAATTAGGAATTAATGGATGGGAAAAAGCTCGGAAAGAGTATACGGTAGAGGTTTATGCTAAGCAGGTTTACGATGTCTTACGGGAGATTCGAAGTAAAGCAACCTAAAAGTAAAATGAAAAAATTTACCTCTCAAGAAATCAAGGAATTTGTTTCAAAACCACTTTTTGATGAAAAGGTCATTTTAAATAAAGACCCTTCATGGCCAAAAATCTCTATTGTTACCCCTTCTTTAAATCAAGGGCAATTTTTAGAAAGGAGAATTCTTTCAGTATTAAACCAGAAGTACCCTAAATTAATAAATGGGGAACATATGCTGCTGAAAATCTTGTAAAATGGATATTTTCTTAGGAATTTAATATGGAGTGGCTTTTTTCTAACACACAAGTGACTTATGAACCATATCCTATAATTTTCTTTTACCTTATTGCTTTAGTGGGTATTGTATTGCTCTTTGTAAGGCCTTATTGGGCGTTGCTGTTTTCTTTATTTTGCCTTGCTGCTCGTAATTTTCATGCCGCGGTTTATACCAGAACGCCTTTTCTTGGACCATATCTAAACTTGAATGATCTTTTGGAGTGGATAGCTATCTTTGCCATGCTAATGGAGTTTCTCAGATATAGAAGAAAGATATGGGCGCCTGGTATATTATTAGCTCTTTTTGGATTGATAATTATTGGTGACGTGCAGTCGCTGATTAAATATGGCCTTGCTGAAAATGTTATGAGGAGAATATGGAGCACAGCCATATTTCCTATAATGTTTTTAGTATCTTGCAATATGGTATTCAGCGAGGATAGGGCAAGAAAATCCTATTGGGCATTATTTATAGGAGCTGTTTTAGCTGCTATTCAGCATATCATTTATGTTAGGGCTCTGCCAAGCTATATTTTGGAGAATAAATATATATTTATTAGGACAATCTCTTATTCCATGAGCGGTGGTTCCTCTATTCTTGTTGCATTTATGGTTCATCCTTTTACTGAATTCAGAGGATTAAAATTGTTTGGTTATCATACTGGCTTAACTCTCATTGGATTGAGCTGTGTTTTGAGTTTAACAAGGGGTCTCTGGGTTATAATGGTCGCTACAATTATTTTGTTCCCTTTGTTTCTTTATAAGAAAATATTTATATCCAGATCAAGTGTAAATATGGCTGGGATCTTCATAGGAATATTATTAATTGTTTCTTTACTTTTCCCGAGTCTGAGATTTGGAGAAATGCTGAGTGATAGGTTCAGGAGTTTTACAACAAAGGAAACCTTTTCTAAATCCTATGCTAGCCGTGCAGAAGGACAGAGGACAGAGATAAATATTTGGCTCAATGGATCAATTATACTTGGGGCTGGAAGTACTCTACCCTTGGAATATGTGTACGCCGATCGTTATGTGACTGGTGCCCTTGGCCATGTTGGTTATGCTACTTATCTGTCTCATTACGGAGTTTTAGGATTATTATTATATCTGGTATTATTGCCTCTTTTGACTTTTAAAGTGGGTAAAAAGTACTATTCGCGACATTCTATGGATTATGGTGGCAAATTAGTCCTTGTTGGCTTGGCATGTGTAATTATGGACGTTGTATCTTGTTTAACAAGTAACCATTTGCTGGGCGCAACAAGTCATATTCAAGGATTGCTCTACGGAACTGTATGGGGGCTTTGGAGGGCAAATACATTTACTGGGGAAAAGGATGTTAAAAGGTTCTAATTGGCCTCGTATTACCGTTGTTACTCCATCCTACAATCAGGGACAGTTTCTTGAAGAAACTATTCTGTCGGTGATAAACCAGGACTATCCAAATCTCGAGTATTTTATCATAGATGGAGGCAGCACTGATAATAGCTTAGAAATAATAAAGAAATACGAAGATAAAATTGACTGGTGGGTGAGTGAATCGGATGAAGGACAAGGTGATGCCATAAATAAAGGATTTACAAGGGCTACGGGCGAGCTCCTTGCTTGGATTAATTGTGATGATGTCTATTTCCCTGGTGCTTTGAGAACAATTGGTGAAGCCTATCTTACCCAGCCTGGAGCAAGCATTTATGTGGGTGGAATAGCTTTAGGGAGTGAGGGAAATGGTCCTATAAATACTTGTCATCTCCCCTGTTCCTGGCCATGGGAAGCCAATTTTGGTTTATTACGTATATTTCAACCGGCAACGTTTTTCAATAGAGAGGTGTGCAACGAAGTTGGAAAGTTAAGACGAGATTTATATATACGTATGGATGGAGATTTTATCTACCGTTTGGTGAAAGCACGGCCAAAAATCGTGAATATTAACACTCTGGTTGCCTTTTTTCGGAGACATAGTGCGTCAAAAAGCACCACTGCTGTTCAAAGAATATTAAAGGAAAGACAAGAATTTTTGCAATCACTCGGACATCCCAGGTGGAAGTTGGCTATGGCTTTGTGCCTCAGTCGGTTCTTGCGCCTTTGGAATGGTGTCTATTTAAAAAGTTGGTTAGTTACCCGTCACTATCGAGGGAAATATATGCGAGAAATCTGGGCGGGAATCAAATAAAATTTGGATAGAGGTATAAAGATAAGGTAATGAAGGGGGCAATAATTGCTAGATTTAGTGTTTTGGATTAGTATACCGTGTCCTATACAAGCTAATGTGTTGCGAGAAATTGCCAATTTAGATGACTGTAAAGTTACTTTAATTTGTCATCAAAATATTCCAGATATCAGAAGAAAGCAGACTGGGTGGAAACTACCAGATTTCGGTAGAGTTAAATGGAAGGTTTTACCCGAGATTAGTTGGAAAAAACGAGTTGATGATATACTTAAGGCTAAGAACCACTCTGTTCATATTTTTGGTGCTCTGCTTCGACTTCATAAGTTTAGATATGCAAGAAGGAAGGCTTTCAAGCAGGGTCTTAAAACAGGTATAATAACCGAGATCCCTGTGAACCAGGAAGAAGGAGTAAAGCGCCTAGCAAAAACGCTGTATCTGAAGGCACTTAATTTTTTGATTCCACCAATCGCCCGCCGCACTCTTTTTGTGCTAGCAATTTCTTCTTATGAAGACTTATACTATCTTGAGAGACTAGGATGGAGCAAGGATAGGATATACCCTTTTGGATACTTCGTTGGCCCAATAACTAATAATAATGCTTCCAATGATTCTTTTAGGTTAGTAGGTGGGTTAAAAAACGTAGAAATTGTTTATTCGGGAAGTTTGCTCAGGAAAAAACGTATAGATACTTTGATTCTCGCTCTTGCTTTGTTAAGAAGAAAAGGAGTTAAATTTAGATGTCGAATTGTTGGGGATGGCCCTTACCGTGCTGAATTGCAGCAATTGACTGATAGGTTGGGGCTCGATAATTATGTTACCTTTATTGGAGTTCGACCTAATATAGAAGTTAGACATATGATGGATAAGGCAGATATTGTTGTACTGCCTGGGTTACTGGAGCCGTGGGGAGTGCCTGTGAATGAAGCTATACTTTCAAGCTCGGCTGTTGTTGTTAGTAGCGGTATCGGTGCTCGTGATTTGATTAAGTTTAGTGGTGCTGGACATGTTTTTGAAGCAGGCAATGTTGACAGCTTGGCAAAAGCTTTGTCTTCTCTTATTTTACGTCCTGGGGCTCTTGAACATGCCAAGGTCTGTGCTAAAGCTTACGCACCGAGGATTTTACCTAAAGTTATAGCTGGATATCTTAGAGATGTGGTTCTGCATGCTACTGGGAAGATTGATAGAAAGCCAAGGCCACCCTGGTTTAATAAAAAGTTGCTAAATATTAACTCAAGTGGAAACAGAAAGTGATATTATGATTACTCCAGAGCCCAATATTGTTGGGCATTTATTTTTACTTAATACCAAGGTTCATATATGCTGATAAATAAGGTTTTCAAGGCTGCTCGTATAATCAAAATAGTTAAAAATTTTCCAGTCTATTTTTATGCTTATCTTTCCCGAACTAGTGGAAAATCTGTTGTTCTTAAACTGAAAAGTGGATTGAACATCAAATTAAGGCTGAATGGGTCAGAAGTAATCGCTTTTAATGAACAGTGGGTTAATGATGTTTATGGGTTGGCTACACTTCACGTGCCTCCAGGGGGTAAGATATTGGATCTTGGAGCAAATTGTGGTTGTTTTTCTCTAAGGGCAGCGGAGTTGTGGCAGCATTCTATAATTTATGCGGTAGAGCCTGCACCTGATACATTTTCTTTGTTGATGCATAATATTTCTTGCAATAATCTTTCTTCCCGTGTTCGTGCCATCAATTTAGCAGTTGCTGGTTTTACTCAGAAAAGGAAGCTATCTATGGATAACTCCTCAGGTAGACGTTCTCTTTGTGATATTTCAAGTGACATCCCAACTGTAAGTGTAGATACTGTTACTTTAAGGGATTTATTTGATAGGCTGGGTCTCTCAAGTATTAATCTATGTAAAATGGATATTGAAGGGGCTGAGCATGAGGTTTTTGCTACCGAAAGTTTGGACGTGGTGCGTCAGGTTAAATGTTACGTTATGGAAATCCACGGCTCTGACAGAGATAAGGTCTCTCTTTTGAGAAAAATAGCTCTTTTTGGTTATCATGTTACCATGTTAAGAGATTCTATCGCTGTAGCGGTGCGTATTGATAGATAGTTGAGAGTAGTGATAAGCAATTATTAGCTAATTCAGATTTCTATTAGAGCGCATATTTTGTTTAGGTGTGTTTACTTTGGGAATTTATAAAAAATGTATAAATTATCATGAGGGAGAAAATGAGACATCGCGTGCTAATTTTAGGTGTTACAGGAATGCTTGGACATAAGCTATGGCAAATGTGTAGAAGTCATTTTGATACGTTTGGAACAATACGAACCCCCTTTACTTCCATTGCTTTTTATAAAGACTTGTATGAACAAAATAAGATATTTGCTGGAATTGATCTTGTTGAGGTCAGTTCCTTAGAGGCTTTGATAGCTAACCTTCGTCCTTCTGTGATTCTTAATGCGGTTGGAATTGTTAAACAATTAAAAGAATCTAAAGACCCTATTTTATCCATAAAAATTAATGCTCTTCTCCCTCACGAACTTGCCAGAATTGGGGCTAAATACGGTTGCAGAATAATCCACTTTAGTACTGATTGTGTTTTTGATGGCAAGAAGGGAAATTATACTGAGGATGATATCCCAAATGCTACAGATCTTTATGGTCGAACGAAGGCCCTAGGTGAAATCACTGGGGAGCATGTTTTAACCATCAGAAGCTCTATAATTGGTCGGGAGGTTAAGAGAACTACTGGTTTGCTGGAATGGTTTCTTTCACAACGTGGCAAAAAATCTGTGTTTGGCTACCGTAAAGCTATATTTAGTGGTCTTACAACCATTCAGATGGCCAAGGTAGTGATAGACATTATTCTGAACCATCCAGACTTGAATGGACTATACCATATTTCTAGTCAAAAAATCAGCAAGTACGACCTTCTTAAACTAATTAAAGATGCTTTTGAAATAGATATAGAAATAGAACCTTATGATGACTTTGTTTGTAACCGTAGTTTGAATGGGATAAGGTTTGTATTAGCAACTGGTTTTAAGTGCCCATCCTGGCCTGAAATGATTGCTGAATTAGCAGAAGATACTACCCCTTATGAAGAATGGAGGAAAATAGTATGAACCTTTTTGATGGAAAGCGAATTCTTATTACTGGTGGCACTGGCTCCCTTGGCAGGGTGTTAGTTAGGAGATTGCTCAGTGGAGAAATGGGCGACCCTGAGAGAATTATCGTTTTTTCTCGCGATGAAGCAAAGCAACACTATATGCGTCTTGAGTATCAGAAGTTATCAGTTGCCACAGATGAGGTAATTTATCGGAATTTCTTGCAAAAAGTTCAGTTTGTTATAGGTGATGTAAGGGACTACCATTCTATTTGTTCTATATTAAGGGATGTTAATGTGGTATTTAATGCAGCCGCTTTAAAACAAGTTCCAACCTGTGAATATTTCCCTTTTGAGGCTGTACAGACAAACATCTCTGGACCGAATAATATTGTCCGTGCACTGCGGGAGCACAGCTTCCCTGTGGAAACAGTGATTGGGATTTCGTCTGATAAGGCATGTAAACCCGTTAATGTGATGGGAATGACCAAGGCAATTCAGGAGAGACTATTTATAAGTGCCAATCTATATATACCAGATACCCGTTTTATTTGTGTTAGATATGGAAATGTTCTAGCTTCAAGAGGGTCTGTTATTCCCTTATTTCATCATCAGATAAAAAGCGGAGGACCGGTTACAATTACAACAATGGAGATGACTCGTTTCCTACTTAGTATTGATGAGGCGGTAGATACAATATTCACTGCAATTAGAGAAGCAGCTAGGGGAGAAACATATATCCCTAAGGCTCCATCAGCCAAGATTATAGATATCGCTAAATGTCTAATCGGGGATCGCTTTATAGAAATAAAGGAAATAGGAATTCGTCCCGGCGAAAAAGTTCATGAGATCCTGATTTCAGAGGAAGAGTGTCACCGTGTCGTAGAGCGCGAAAGATTTTATGTCCTACGTCCAATCCTCCCCGAATTGGGAGGGCAGGTTAGTTCCCAATCTGAGAAAGTTTGGGAATATAGTTCAGCTAATAATAATCTAGGCATGTCTGAACTATATAAACTTTTACAACGCCATAACTTGCTTATTGAGAATGATGATTCAAGTGAGAACAAGGAATTGCTCAGATGAGGATAATGACTGTTATAGGTACTCGCCCAGAGATTATTCGGCTCAGTTTAATAATTAAACGTCTGGATAAGCTTTGTGAGCATATTTTGGTCTTTACAGGCCAAAACTATAATCCCAAACTTAGTAGCGTTTTTTTTAAAGAGTTGGGAGTACGTGAGCCTAATGTTAATTTAAACGTTCGATGTGACAATTTTGGGGAACAGATAGGGTTGATTTTTACCGGGATCGAAAAGGTACTTAAACAGTATAACCCTGATAGAGTCCTTATATTAGGTGATACGAATAGTGGACTAAGTGCCATTGTAGCCAAACGGATGGGAATTCCTGTCTATCATATGGAGGCAGGTAATCGCTGTTATGATGACAGAGTTCCAGAAGAGGTGAACCGTCGTGTAATTGATCAGTGTAGTGACATCCTTTTACCTTACACTGAAAACAGCCGAAAAAACTTGTTAGCTGAAGGATTTCCTAACTATCGGATTTATGTTATTGGAAATCCAATTTTTGAGGTCATCCAATTTTATCAAAAGTCAATAGATGAGAGCGACATTCTCTCTCGCCTTGGTGTGAGTCCTAAGAAATATTTTTTGGTTACTATGCACAGGGCTGAGAATGTAGATGTCCCTTCAAGGTTGAGGTCATTATTACTTGCCATAGATAAACTCTCCAAGAAATTTTCTATACCTGGAATTTGTAGTATACATCCACGTACACATAGCAGAATGAAACAACTAGGTCTTGGAGCACACTATGCTGGCGTCCATTTTTTGGAACCCTTTGGTTTTTTTGATTTCATTAATCTTGAAAAGAATGCTTTCTATGTACTTTCTGATTCTGGAACGGTTCAAGAAGAGTGTTGCATCTTAGGTACACCAAATGTAACGATTCGAGATGTGACAGAAAGACCCGAAACCATTGAATGTGGAAGCAACATCCTCAGTGGTGTTGACCGTATTGAGGAATGTGTTAGGGTAGTCCTTGAAAACCGCAGAAATTGGTGTCCTCCGAGAGAGTATTTACAGAAGAATGTGAGTGAGGTTGTGGTTAGAATTCTCATGGGATTTTATGATGTTTTCCGCTAAGCTTAAGATGAAGTATATTTTGGAAAGCAAACTGTAAGATGGGCAAATTAGTATATTTGACGTATTTTAAAAGAGAAAGGAGCCGTAATGAAAGTTTTCATCGCTGGAGTAGATGGCTATTTAGGTTGGTCACTAGCTCAATATCTTGTGGTGCGAGGCCATGAAGTGGCAGGATGTGATAATTATTTTAGACGGGATTGGGTGGCAGAGATGGGTTCTCAATCTGCTACACCTATAAGGCGCATGACGGAGAGGCTTCAGGCCTTCAGAGAAAATTTTGGGATAAATTTGCAGTTCATCCGTGGAGATGTGACGGACTATAATTTTGTATGGAACTTCTTTCGTGCTTTCCAACCAGAGGCTATTGTTCACTTAGCGGAAAACCCCTCAGCCCCTTACAGTATGATAGATGTACATCATTGTGTTTTTACCCAGGTTAATAATATAACAGGCACTTTAAATATCCTTCATGCCATGCGGGATGTGTGCCCTCATGCTCATTTGGTTAAATTAGGCACCATGGGTGAATATGGCACTCCCAATATTGATATTCCAGAAGGATTCTTTGAAATAGAATACAGGGGAAGAAAAGATACCCTTCCATTTCCAAGGCAGGCAGGCTTTTGGTATCATCAGACCAAGGTGCATGATTCAAATAACATTATGATGGCCTGCAAAATTTGGGGATTAAGGTCAACCGATATCATGCAGGGTGTAGTCTAGGAACCAGGATAGATGAGATGGGCAATGATGAAAGACTCCTTACTCGTTTTGATTTTGACCAATGTTTTGGTACCGCCATCAACCGGTTCTGCGCACAGGCAGTAATTGGACATCCTTTAACTCCCTACGGAAAAGGCCATCAGAAAAGGGGGTTCCTTCCTTTAAGGGATTCCATGCAGTGTTTGACTATTGCCATTGAGAATCCTCCAAAGAAAGGTGAATATCGGGTATTTAATCAATTTGAAGAAGTCTATGATCTATATGAATTGGCCATTAAAGTCCAAAAAGTAGGAAATGGGTTAGGACTAAATATAGAAGTTAGAAATGTTGAGAATCCAAGGATTGAGCTTGAAGAACATTACTACAATCCAGACCAGACCATAAGCACCTTTTAGAACTTGGTTATAGACCTACTCATGATATGGAAGCAGAACTTGAAATTATGCTCAAAGATTTAATGAAATATAAAGACCGTATTTCGGCCAGGGCACATGCACTTATTCCTGATATTAGATGGGATGGATCGAGGAGAAAGGTCAACTTTTTGAAATGATCGAAAACGGAACGAATTTAAAAGTTGCTAATATAATTTTAGATGGTAGATTCGGAGGACCACAGAACCGAATTCTTCAGGTGGCTGAAAGGTTAAAAAAATATGGGATTGAAACAGTTGTTATTATACCCAAAAAAGATTCGGAAACATTTTATGCGAAGCTTATCGAAAAAAACATTCAAGTTAAGAGATTGAATTTACATAGATTAACCAAACACAAGCCACATCTCATTGGCTGGTTCATATTTTTTATACCTGAATTAATTTCCCTTTTTAAATATTTAAAAAAGGAAAATATTAGATTAGTCCATTGCAATACTTCCTGGCAGATTAAAGGTGTTTTAGCCGGTAAAATGGCTAGAGCTAAGATAATTTTACATCTAAATGATACATGGACGCCTTTGGGGATAAGGATAGTTTTTAGATTACTTAGCCCTTTGTGTGATGGTTTTATAGTAACCGGTAAGAGAGTTAAAGAGTGCTATTTCAAAGGAAAAGAAATTAACGTAAAGAACGTCAAAGAGATTCAAGCTCCTGTAGATATAAAGTATTTTGATCCGAAGTATGCTGAAAAGGATAGAGTAATTGGGAATAACCAAGGTATAAAAATAATTACTACTGCAAATATTAATCCAACGAAGGGGTTAGAGTATTTTATCGAGATGGCTAGTTTTCTAAACAAAAAATATGGGGACGGAAATGTAGATTTTTATATCGTTGGTGCATGTTTTGATAGCCAAAAAAAATATCTAGCAAAATTAAAGCAACTTATTCATAAGTTCAACATTAGAAATCTCCACTTTTATGGCAAATCGGACAATATTCCCTCGGTATTAAAGGCGGCAGATATTTTTGTCTGTACATCTTTAGATGAATCGGGCCCTATGTCAGTGTGGGAAGCAATGGCTATGGAAAAGGCCATAGTTTCGGCTGATGTGGGTGATGTAAGCCGTTATATCCGAAATGGTGAGAATGGTTTCGTGGTTCCAGTAGGAGATGTTGATGCACTTGCTGAAAAAGTAGGGATTCTTATTGAAGATAAAAATTTAAGACATAAATTTGGAAAACTAGCACGTGCAGTAGCTGTAAGGGAATTAGATATAGAAATATGCGCCCAAAAGCATAAGCAATTCTATCTCGAAGTTTTAGGATAGAAGAAGGAGATTCTACAATGAATATAATCCCCGAATTACATAAGAAACAATATGAAACCACAGATTTTGCTCGGCATATCAATAACATGGACAAGGGGCTTTGGGATTATGAAAAGTATTACGTAGACCGATACCTTAATCCGTGTTTGCGTACATTAGAAATCGGCACGGGGGGGGGGAGAATAGCCTTTGCTCTTGAAAGGCATAAAGGGTTTACGGATGTTACAGCAATTGATTTTGTCCAAGGCTTTATTAGCGAGGCATCTCGAAAGGCTGCTTTCCAGAAATCCAGCATTAAATTTCTGGTAGGTAATGTATTAGATCTATCATTTGATGATGAGACTTTTGATCAGATTATCTGCTTTGGTGTTGTATTGTCACATTTGCCCAATCGAATTTTACGGAAGAAAGCATTGACGGAGGCTTATAGAGTATTGAAGCCTAATGGGATTATGCTAATAGATGCTCATAACTACTTGTATGGAGTACGTCCGAAATTGGTGGCTTTCCTCATGGGGGCCTTGCGGTTGTTTAGTAATCCTTACCGATATGAATACAATGATCTGCCAAGGTTAGGCATCGGTGGGAAATTGGATTTATTCTTCTTCAGACCCAATAAAGCTCAGTTACACTACTATGAGCCGTTGGAATTAGCCTTTGATATTCTCTCTTCCGGTTTCAGTATTCTTGAAATCAACTTTTGCAAGCGTGAAATAGGACAAGTTCTTCAGAGTTGTCACTCCTATTTTACCGAAGCTTATTTACATGTTGCCGCGAAAAAAATTCTCGTGTGAGAACTCGAGTAAGCAATGATCTTGATTCTGACGCAATCGCATGATCCGTCCGGACCGGAAACGTTCTTACACGGGTAGCTCATGCACGTTCTTATCTTGACCCAAAACTACATTCCCGAACCCGACCCCAAGATGCACATTCTTGCCAAAGGTTTGGTTAATCGGGGCCATAAGTTAACAGTGCTTACCAGCTTTCCAAATTATCCTCAGGGGAAAATATATTCGGGTTATCGGCAGAAACTTTTTCAGCGAGAAGAAATTGATGGCGTAAAAATAATTAGGTTGCCATTGTACCCTGACAGAAGCCGTTCAGTGATCAAAAGGTCACTTAACTATTTAAGTTTTCCCATGTCTGCAACAGTATTAGGTCCTTTTTTTTGTGGTGAAGTCGATGTTATGATGGTATATCACCCTCCAATAACTTTGGGAATCCCTGCATGGGTTATTAGCTTACTCCGAAGAATACCCTTTGTTTTTGAAATACAAGATATGTGGCCTGAAACTTTGCCAGCTACAGGGATGGTTTCTAATCCTCTAATATTAAATGCTCTTGCACGATTGGGAATGTTTACATACTCAAAAGCCTCAGCTATCACTGTGATCTCTCCAGGATTCAAAAGAAATTTGGAGGCAAAGGGTGTACCGAGTGGGAAGATACATGTTTTTTACAACTGGGCATACGAAGGAGAGTTTGCACTAGCTAAACCAGACCCTCGCCTTGGGAAGCAGATGGGATTAAATGGCTATTTTAATATACTTTATGCCGGGAATATAGGACCAGCACAAGGACTTCATAATGTGATTGAAGCGGCATTATTGTTAACAGATATTAAAGATTTACAGTTTGTATTAATGGGCAGTGGAATAGAGCGTGATAAATTAAAAAAAATGGCAAGGGAGAGAAAATTGAAAAATATAAAATTTCTACCACGTCAGCCTATGAAAATGATGCCATCTGTCTATGCCTTAGTAGACGCTGTGATGGTTCACCTTATTGATGATCCGTTATTCGAGATTACTGTGCCTGGTAAGACCCAATCCTGCTTATTAAGTGGAAAACCAGTAATTGCATCGGTAAATGGAGATGCAGCGGATCTAGTCGTCAAGGCTGGAGCAGGTCTAGCAGTGCGGGCAATGGATCCAGTTGATCTTGCTCATGCAGTCCGAAAACTTTATGCTATGTCTCCAGAAGAAAGAAAGGCTATGGGGTTGGCTGGAAGGAGATATTATTTTCAGAATTTAGCGCCGGAAGTCCAGATTAAAAAATATGAACAGCTTTTTTATGAAATTATAAAGGATAGAGGTGTCAGTGTTAGTTGTTAGTATTAGTATCAGTGTCAGAATGGAGTGAGAGTTATTGGTTATTAGTTATTCGTTATTGGCTAAAGGGCAGTGTTAGTTGTTAGTATTAGTGTTAGACTGCAATACAGCTCATAGCTCATGGTCTTTCCATAGAGGTTTAAAGTTGATAAAATTATTGAGGAAAATTTACTGAGGAGATGAGAAAAATGAAGGCAGAGAAAATTATTTCTGATTTAGTTAGGCCACTTGTTCTCTCAGGAGCATATAAAAATGAAACTGTTGCTTTGAAAGATATAGTTGTCACTCATATTGAGAGAAAAATGGAGACTTACAATAAAATTATTCAAACATTGCAAAGAAAATACAGGAAGGATTTTAACACATTTACAAAGGATAT
>Ga0190361_1000365_pt1 | contig 18374 bp, 29 predicted proteins | sample 48721845_MG_FD_161273 | JGI IMG/M metagenome (GOLD analysis project Ga0190361, IMG submission 161273) | Hydrothermal vent microbial mat bacterial communities from Southern Trench, Guaymas Basin, Mexico - 4872-18-4-5_MG | ecosystem: Environmental > Aquatic > Marine > Hydrothermal vents >... | reverse complement strand
GCGATAGCAAAGGCGCTACAGTATCTGAGTGGGCTTGAACTCCAAGCTACCGAGACCGTAGGGGAGTGCCCACAGTGTCATGGGCGTACTGTGCGAAGTGAAGGGTGTGAGCGCTGCCTGAATTGTGGGTGGACAAGGTGTGGAGTATAGAAGGTACTCCAAATCTTATTTAAATACTTTTATTTTATTAATTATTGTTACCAAAATAAAATGTTGGTAACTTAGGAGGTGTAAAGAAAAAGATGGTGGAAGAAAAAAAAGGAGAGGCAAAAAGTTTGACGGAGCTGTACAAACAGCTCGAAAGTGAAAGCCTGAGCAGGGTAGCAACAGGTAGGACAGGAAAGAGTGCGGAGGTACGAGAGAAGATGATGGAGCTGTTTAAGCAGACGGGGAAGAACAGGATATTGCTTGCAGCGGCATACCAGGTCATAAGGAAGGAATTCATTGAGCGGGGTGAGCAGCTGGACAGGACACAGTTCTCGGGTATCGTGAAAAGGAGCTTTAAGTGCGAGAAAGACCCCGAAACGGGTAGGATATGGGTGATGAAGCCATGACAGTAGCGGACCAGTACTTGAAGAGGGCAGACCTCGTGGAGACACCCTCAGCGAAGGACATCATTGAGGCGTTCCTGCGAGGTGAGGACAAGACAGCGGAGGTAGACTACGAGAAGCTGGGTGTTGAGCAGGAGAGGATGTACATGCGATTGAAACAAGCCATCAAGGCGACACAGGCCCCGGTCTCGGTACATCGCCGGGGCACCCAGCTTATACTGCGACGACTGGAGGTGTGAAATGGACCCAGTTGAAGTGCTAATGAGCGCAGGACTTAGTAAGGAGCAGGCTGAGGCGAAGGTGGCGTCGATGAGGCAGCTCCTGGAGAGAGCAGGGGTGACAGACCCAGAGAAGCTGCTGCAACAGAAGGTACAGTCCTACGTGGCGCATGTGAAGCGGGGTTTGGCGCGATTCCGAGGAATATGTGTCGGTGTTACAGAGAAGCGAGATATATTAGCAGGCCTGGCAGCGCAGGCACAGGCTGCGTACAAGGAGAATCCACAGCTGGCGGTAGCCCAGGGCTTAGTGCGAGTAGAGCAAGATGGGACAGTCATACCCTTGGATAACCGCGAGACCTGGGAGGATGGTACCCCGAACCCGAATTATGGCAAGCCACTGAAGCCTGTGTTCCGAAGGACAGGAGTATTTATATGTGATGGCGAGCTTAAGGTGGTGCAGGGCAATTTCGATGCGGTGCGAGGCAAGGACTATGTTTTCTGGGGTATGGAGAGCGAGGACAGGGTGTCCGGGGCCAGGAGCTTTGTTGAGGTTGGGACTGTACCTCTGGAGCAGTTGTGGAACTTGACATTGGAAGCAGGTCAGAAGTCAAAGTATGCAGTGGATATGTCGCAGTTACAGGAAACAAAGAATGGAGATATGGTTGCAGTCATAGGATTCGTAGAGAACTCAGGACCCATGAAGACAGGAGACGGCATGTGGGTCAACCTCATAGACTATGACAGCGGCTCCGAGATAGTGGTGTTCAGCCGGGACAAGGACCTGACCCTGCCCGAGAACTGCCAGGCCATAGCGATAGGTAGGAAGTTTGTACTAAAGAGCCCACAGGGGGAGCAGCGCATAGCTATAGACGGTGTTGTAGTATGGAACCCGGAGGTACCCATGAGTTCAGACCTGAGCGAGGAGTTGGACGCAATACTATTGGACACAGGGGACCAGGATGCATGAGAGGCGTGTTGTTCACTGGCTCACCTCCTTTTTACTCTCTACCAGTGCCCATGAAACATCCTGGTCTCCAGTGGAGGTAGCAAATGGGATGGAATGAGAAGATAGTGCAGGCAGGCATTGAGATTTTCAAGAAGCCAACCCGGCAGGACATCAAGGTTCTGCGTGTCGGGGTATACGGGCTTACGAATAGTGGAAAGACACATTTCGCGTTGACGGCACCGGAGCCGGTATTTGTGATTGACACGGAGCTTGGAGTGAGGCCAGTTGCGACAAGAGAAGGGTCGCCGTTCTTAGCGAAGGAGAACGGAGGTACGGCGGAACGGGACAAGGACATTAGGATAGCGGAGGTATTGGTGAAGAACGAGGAGGGTGAGGTCGACTTGATTAAGTCACTGCGGGCAACGGAGGAGGCTATTGAGATAGTTTGCAAGTATGCATCGGAGAACCAAGACCAGAGAGGAACCATTGTGTTGGATACTGCAAGTGAGCTCTGGGGCTGGTATGGGCTGTGGCTCGAGAGCGAAGGCGCAACGAGGTTCTCGAAGTCGGGAGAGATGCTGCGAGTCGAATGGGGTAAAGTCAATAGGCCGTATACACAGCAGATGTACCGGATGATGCTTAGCGGGTGGAATGTAGTTGTGACAGGTAAGGCTCGGGAGATATATACGAGAAGTGGCGAGCCAACGGGGATGTACACAGGGCGGTGGCAAAAGGATACAGAGCACTGGTTAGATGTTGTACTGGAGGCAAGGCACCTTGGGACTCACAGGGAGTTCAGGACAGTCAAGAACAGGCTTAAGGATAGTGTAGAAGCGTTTAAGGACCCGACGTGGGAGGACATCTGGATGAGCACGGTAGGGAGACCCTGGGGAGGTAAGTCCAATGAATGAGGTATGTGCAGAGGTCGTAAGGAGAATAGAGGAGCGCAGGTCGTTGTACCGAGAACCAAATCCGCTGGTGCTCATGACCGACGATGACTTCATACATGTGATGCGGGTAAAGCTGCTGCGGGTACAATACGGGGTGTCGCAGGAGAAGCGCTACGATGACCTGGGCGATTTATTAGCTTATGGTATGTGGCTGATGCGGCGATGGACCCCGAAGGATGCGAAGGTGGATACCAATGAACAGCTTCAGGAGGCAGACAAATGAGGTTCATGCCAATAGTACCGGTACACCATATGGAGCTCTTGGATAACTGGGACAGTGTTCTCGTGTTACCGCAGTATCTGGTGTACCCGAAGTACCGTGACTATTTGTTCACTCGGCGGTGGCATACAGTGATTGTGGACAATGGTTACTGGGAGTATAAGGCATGCTTTCCAGTACAGTACTTAGAAGATATTGCAGATATGATACAAGCGGAACAGAAATTTGTTGTACTGCCTGAGACAGAGGATAGCCTGGATACGATTGTGTTGAGCCTGAAGATACAGTGTAAGCACCAAGGAATGGTGGTTCTTAGGAGTGACAATGTGCTCTGGTACAAGTTAGACCTTCCGGCTATAGCTATTGCACTACATAAGCAGAACATGTACCAGAGGCTTAAGCTGGTGTCCAGACTCAAAGGGTTACGGCCTGATACCTATGTGCATGTGTTAGGATGCGACACGTTAGACGAGCTCCTGGCCCTAAAGAAGGCAGGCGCGGATAGTTGTGACAGTTCATTTCCCTGTTCGAGAGCAGTAGCACATGTTGACCTCGACCACCTGAGTCCCCGCCTGGACCTGAGTGGGGTATATCCTGATGACGTGAGAGCTATGCAGCAGAACCTGGAGCGAGTAAAACAAGCCTTAGGTGATGGAAATGGACTTGAGTGAGTTACAGCAGAGAGTACAAACGTGGCGTTGGTCAAGAGAGCGTCTGAATGTTGACCTGGACCTGTGTGCCATAGAGCATGCGGCAATGGTCATAGCAGAGGAGGCCGGGGAAGTACTGGCGTGCATATCCAAGAGCGAGAAGGAGCATCTCCCTGAGGAGCTTGCGGATGTTGTAATTGCAGTAGCAGATGTAGCGAACTTGGTACATGTAAATTTGGAACAGGAGATACAGAAGAAGTTGGATAAGTTAGAAGCTCGTACAGGGCTTCGACATAGGAGGGGATGAGAAATGGAGGAAATAGATACTGAGATAGCGAACTTAATAGTGCAGCTCATCGCTTTGCTACAGAGGACAGACCGTTCAAGGACTAAGTCTACGATATTATGGATTCTCATGGGCACAACGTCCACGTCATATGAGGCACTGGGACTGCTATGTATGATGGAGAAACAGTTGTTGGAGCACTGGGATGATTTGGTACAAATAGTTCAGGAGGTGAGGAACAGACATGGTGTGCTTGAGCGTTGAGATGCAGGACAAGGTGAAGGAGCTGATGCAGATGATACGGGAGTCAGAAGAACCACAGCAGGCAGCAATGCTTATCGCGCTGAACCTGCTCGTGAAGTTCAGTGACTCGATGTACGATGCAATCGGAGCGGCCCGGATACTTGAGGAGCATTTGATGCACCCCGAGAACTGGGGTACAGAGTAGTCATGCCCTGGATATGGACCGATAGTACCTGGGTCAAGAAGGGCAATGAGCCCGTTGTAATAGTGTTTGGGAGGAACCCCGAAACCAGGACGACCATCAAGGTCGGAGTCCAAGGGTTCGTCCCCTATTTTTATGCACCGGGCGGAGACCTGTTGAGCGCCGACGGGGAACCTATACATAGAGTAGAGGTGCAGTTACCGAGTGACGTACCTAAGTATAGGGCGAGATACCCGAAGACTTGGGAGGCAGACATAGTATTTGATATGCGGTACCTGATAGACCAGGGCATATTCTATGGCTTCGATGTACAGGACAGCACTCTCGTGCCTGTCGACTTGCCCGCGACTGTACCCCGGATGCACTACTATGACATAGAGGTGGCATCCCCGGTCGAAGAGTTTCCGGACCCACAACTTGCTAAGTACCCGATAGTTACTATCTCTACGTATGACACCTACTCAGGACCCCGCATCTTCTTGCTCCGAGACTACGACTCCGAGGTTGACATGCTCCTGGACTGGGTCAATTACATCAAGACCACGGACCCCGATGTTCTGGTGGGCTGGTTCTCGGGTATGGGTCGCCAGGAGCGAGGATTTGACCTGCCCTACATCTTCAATAGGGCACGGCGCCTTAACTTGTACCTGGACTTGAGTCGACTGAGGACGAAGCGGTGCTCGCAGTACAGGATACCCGGGCGCCAGGTTCTGGATATGTTGCAGTTCTTCAAGGACTTTACTTTAGCGCAGGGCATGTTCGAGAGCTATGACCTGAAGAGTGTGGCACGAAAGGTGTGCAGCTTTGAGTATGAGGACCTTGGTGAGAAGATTAAGGAGTACATTGACGCGGGGTACTGGGACGAAGTAGCTGAGTATTGTCAGAATGATGTCGAGGCACTGCGATGTATAGCCGAGGAAACCCAGATGTGGGTATACTATGAGACCTTGCGCAAGATATGTGGACTGAAGCTGGAGGACGTACTGAGCAGGACTAAGATGATAGAAACTTTGCTGATGAGATACGGGTGTAAGCCTTTGCCGACTCGGGTTAAGAAGGAGAAAGTGGGATACAAGGGTGCATTTGTTATGGAGCCACGGCGGGGTGTGCACGAGGATGTTGCAGTGATGGACTACAAGAGCATGTATGTGAGCATAATCTTGGCATATCAAGTGTCGCCGGACGTAGATAAGAAGATACCGGAGGTGGTACAGAAGTTAGAGGAGCTGAGGGAGCAGTTCCGAGAGAAGAAGCGAAAAGGTACCATAACGGAGGCGGAAGTCCAGATGGAAAGGACCTTGAAGTTTGTAACTAACTCGTTCTACGGGTACATGGGCTTCCCGGGCGCAAGGTTGTATGACCCGAAGAAAGCGGAGTTTATAACGAGCAAGGGTCAGGAACTGGTGAAGCGTCTATTCAACATGGTTGGTGAGGACCGAGTCGTATATAGTGATACGGACTCGGCAATGATAAAGGTATACGGGATGCCAGTCGTTAATGCTAAGTACTGGGAGCAACGGATGAACGAGGAGTTGAGGCGCTGGGCGCAAGAGCAGGGCTTGGCGATGGCACCGAGTGTTAAGTTCGAGAAGTTGTACCGGCGCATACTGTTCAAGGCGAAGAAGAGATACATAGGCTGGGTGGTTGTACCCGAGGACAAGATTGAGTTCAAGGGCGTGGAGACCAGACGCTCGGATAGCGCGGAGTTGACGAAGAGGCTATTGAACCAGTTCGTAGACTTGGTACTGAAGCAAGGCAGGAGCGAGGAAGCGGTACGACTGGTAAAGAAGGCACTAGAGGATGTTTACTACGGACGAGTTGACCCAAGGGAAGTGGCGGTACCGCGGTCTGTGAACAAGACGGAGTACAAGAGCAGGAACCCGTGGCTCGAGGGTAGGAACTGGAGCCGTGAACACTTAGGGATACGGTTTACGCCGACTGCGAAGCCGAGGCTGTTGTATTGCAGGGAACCAGTCAGAGAGGTCTGTATTACTGAGGATACAGACCCGGAGGTACTGAGGGGCATTGAGGTAGACTGGCCGAAGATGTGCGAGGTAGTGATAGTGAAGAAGTTTAAGGACTTGGTGAGTATGATATGAGTATACAGAGAAGGCATGCAGATAGAGGATTGACGAGACTGGAATTAGGCAACCCTAACCAGTATATAAGTTCGAGTATGCTCGGGGTGTACGACTTCTGCCCTCTGTGTTTTCGGAAGACCCTGATAGAAGGGAAGCACAGGGAGACCACGCAGGAACTGGACTTAGGCTCTGAGTATCATGAGGCAATGGAGGATTGGCTCAATGGTATATTGGAACTTGATGACTGGGCACCCCAGGTACAGGAATGGGTCAAATGGACCTTAGCCCTGGAGAATAGGCGCCAGAGACAACCTAGCTGGACTGCTCCCGTGAGTGCTGAGCTGTATTTGGTGTCGGAGCAACTGCGGCTCTCGGCGCATATAGACAGGGTCGATAGGGACGAGGAAGGATGGTATATCATAGAGTATAAGACAGGCAAGTCTCTGAGGTTCGATGGTGTAGAGTTGCAGCTTGGACTACAGGCGATAGTGTTTGAGGCTGTAACCGGGGGCAAGGTTAAGCAGTTGGTAATGATAAACCCACGGTTGAAGTTAGTTAAGACTTGGGAAGTAACTGAAAGTTTAGTGAAGAAAGTTGCGTATCGGGTCGCTAAGATAAGGCATGCAATTGCAACTGATTCATTTCCACCGAAATGTACAATAGGAAAATGGAGGATTTGTCAGTTATGTCCGATAGAGCAATTATACAAATAAGTGTTTCCAAATTAAATTTAAATAACTTAAATGAATATATTTAACGTGTATATGAGAGGTGTAAATGAAGTCAAATTTAAATAAAAAGGAGGTATTGAAATGTATCGAAAGGCACTTGTGTGCTTTATGGAAGAGAAGGCAAAAGAGATAAGCCGGCGTACAGGACTACACGAGGAGCTCTATTTCGATGAAGAAGACAAGAAAGACATAATACAATGGGAACCAGCGCTCGCGCAAAAAGTATGGGAATGGATTGGAGACGCTCTGCGCAGAGGGGACTACAACGCAGCAGTGCTATGTCCTTTCTGCCAGGCCTACCTTTGTGAGAACTGCCCCTACGCCAAGAATCATGGACGGTGCAGTAGCGACGAGTCTGACTTCAAGAAGATTGTGACGGCGCTGAGAGTACCACCACAGAACATATTTACAACGGAGGAATGGATTGCTATGTACTTGGATTGTGGGAAACGAGCTGGGTTAGATGGAATGGAGGTGATGTTTTATGGAGTTAGATGAAAATGTTAGAGGCGCAAAAGAAAGTAAGCAATTGACATTAGATGAGGTTGGGGAACGTCTTGAGGAGGAGTTGTCAAGGGAGATAGATGAGAATCGTACGGATGTACTGAAACGGATTGTGGAACTTGAGGACAGAGTAGATAGGATTGACGCCCTGTTACAGGAGCTGCTACCACACGAGACATTGGATGAGTGGACAAGGAGGAGTTCAGTGTTGCCGTTGAGGATAGAAAATAAAGTCATGACATGTGTTGCATTGAGGCGGGGCAACCCCGAGGGTATGTTCCCGGAGGCCCTGACTATGGCGGTACGCGAGGAGGACGGGAGCGAAGTAGTGGCTGACTATATGTTGTCGAGGTCAAGTATCGTGAAGAGGCGATAACATGAAGTTGTACAAGCGCATGACCTTTGATGCAGCGCATAGACTTGCGGGGCACGAGCACTGCGGACCGATACACGGGCATACTTGGGTGGTTGAGGTCTGGATAGAAGCAGTACCACAGGGTAAGTGGAACATGATTGTAGACTTCGGAGCCTTGGAGAAGGTAGTGCAGCGCCTGGACCATAAGTTGTTACTGGACCACCAGGACTATAGAAAGCATCCAGAGTTACAGAGCCAGGAGGTATTCTTGCTCGATGGAGCACCGACCTGTGAGAACTTGTGCAGGATACTGATACATGAGTTCAAGGGCTTGGTAAAGAACTGGCAGTCCATAACTGTGCGGGTCTGGGAGTCGGAGAACTCGTATGTGGAGCAGCAGGTGACACCATGAGAGTAAGCGAGGTCTTCAGGAGCTGGCAGGGCGAGTATCCGGCGGGCGTTCTAATGTTGTTTGTAAGGTTACAGGGCTGCAATCGGAGGTGTCCCTGGTGTGATACTAAGTATGCGCAAGACCCTGAGGGTGGCAAGGAGATGCATTGGCGTGCTATATTAGAGATTTGTCGAGCATGGGATGGGCCAGTATGTTTCACAGGGGGTGAGCCGATGCTGCAGTTGGAGGAGCTACGCAAGGTTGTACGGCGTCTGAGGCAACCAGTCTATATCGAGACCAATGGTGATATAGACCCAGGGCGTTTACGGGCTACGCTGATAGTGTCGCCGAAGGACTGGAAGGTAGCCCGGTACTGGGTCAGGAGGGAAGTGGTGTTGAAGTTTGTTGTAGACATTGAGACAGGATGGCAGGACTTTGTGATGCAGTATGAGCAGTTGCCGCGAGGCAAGGCACTGTGTATGGTAATGCCGTTAACAAGACCCGAGGACGGACGCGAGGTTGTGGCTAGCAAATGTAAGCGTTTGGTCGAACTGATTCGTGACACGGGGCTCAATATTGGTTATGTGTGTCGAGACCAGTTGATATATGGATATAGGTGATGGGAACATGACGTTGGTAAAAATATTGCCGGATATAGCAAAACAGAAGGTGGAAGGAAAGCCGTTAATAGTTGGCGTCAAGGGCGTCAAAGTCTGGAGACAGTGGAAAGGGAAGGATGTGCTGACTACACAGTCTGCGTATGTGGTACTAAAGGGTGAACGGGGTATCCATGCGAGCAGGTTGGTCAATGCACTGATTAAGCGGGAAGGCTTTGCAGTGGTGCGCGACGCAGAGTTGATAGAGGAACTGAAGGAGACACATGGGTCACGGGTAACATGGCAATGTCGTTGGGAGACCCAGGAGTATGGCCATGCGGTACACAGAATAGTGGAGTGGTCCGACGACTGGTATATAACAGTACGACTGGGCTACGTAGCGACATGCCCCTGTGCTGCAGCTATGTGTGCTCAGGCAGGCGAAGGTATACCACATCAGCAGCGTGCAATCATGAAGGTCACGGTACCCTGGACTGCAGACCCGTTGCCAGTACTTGTAGACCTGTTTCTGATGCCCCGAGCAGTTATGAAGCGGGAGCAGGAACTGGAGTGGTGTATTCAGGCGAGTAGAGATTGGAACCAGGTGTTCGCGGAGGATGCAGCACGGCGGATAGGCGAAGCACTGGGGGCAGCAGGTTGGGAGGAGTGGCTTGTGGAGGTTGAGCACTTTGAGAGCCTGCATGAGCATAATATGGTAGCAGTGAACAGGAGAGGTCGATTCATATGAGCGTATTGTTCATAGATTCGAGAGAACCGAAGCAGGTAACCTCGGTTGTCCAAAGGATTGCGGCATATGAAGGGTTACGGTGTCATGTCACACCCTTGGAGTACGGGGACTATGCAACGGAGCACGCGGTGTGTGAGCGCAAGACAGCGGAGGACTTGTTAGCGAGTAGCAAGGACGGTAGACTATTCAGGCAACTGGGACATGCCCTGGCTGTAGACAAGGAGATGATGCTACTGGTGACAGGGACCACAGAACCTGTGGATGCGCTATATGGATTGATTGCCTCAGTGATGGTGCGCTATGGGTTTCAGGTTTTGCATGAGCAGAGCGAGCAGGCGGGTCTATGGATAATGGTAAAGTGGCTCAAGAAATGTGAGCAGCGAGCACAGGGGCGACCACATAAGTTAGCAGTGGAGGTACTGGTCGCGAAGTTATTGGGTGTGCCATTGAACGTAGCACAGCATATCGTGGTACAGTACAAGCCAAGGGAGCTTTTTGCTTTGGTGACACAGGGGGCGGAGGAACTGAAGCAGGTGCCCGGGGTCGGCAAACGTAGAATCGAGCAGATGCAAGCCAGGATGGAGCAGTGGCTGAGATACTATTAGGTGATGCGCTATGGTTCTGGACGCGGTGTTAGAAGAACTGCGAGCCCGGAACACCTATAAGGCGGAGGTGTACGCCCCGTATTACATGATATCGTGGGCTATACATTTGTTTAACCTGCATAACCAGAAGTCGAAGATTTACTGGGAGGGTAGTCGACTACCAAGCCTGAGACTGCATTTGTTGTTTGTAGCACCCCCGGGGTTTATGAAGACGTATTACCTGGAGCAGATGTTGCGGGGAAAGTACTGTATACTTGGTAACACGGTACCAAAGACTTTTGAGGCAGTTATGACAGAGGCTGGTTTGATAGGTACTATTAGTAGCATGGAAGGGTCCATCTGGGTTGAGTCGGGAGTCGCCAAGGACTACGCTACTGGGATAGTCGGGGTAGACGAGTTCAGTGCTATTACGCAGATGTTGAAGACAACGCACTCAGGGCAGTTAGATGTACAGTTGCTGTCGGTCCTGGACTCGGGATGGGCATACAAGAGGCTGGCACATGGCAAGCTGGAGTATCAGACCCAGTTCACTTTATGGGCAGGTGTACAGCCAGCTCGGTACGACTTGACATCGGGGCTCGGCCGGAGGCTGTGTTTCTTGTTGTTCCTACCGACACCGAAGGAGGCAGACGAACTGCTCGTAGCTTGGGCCGGGGCTCGCGGAATACGTCCGAACGTGGAGCAAATAGAGGAGCTGTGGCGTAAGTTGAAGCAGGTTAAGCAAGAGATACAGAGTGTTGAGACAATTGAGTTCGACCCGGGGTTGTTACAGGAGTACAGGTCCCTGGGTATATTTCCATATGAGGGTTCATTGTATGATAGGATAATCCTGGGCTACCATTTGCTGCGGAACCCAGGGAAGCGAGTCTATGTTACTCTGGATGACAAAGAGGTCAAGAGACTGGTACATCGGGAAGTTGCCTGGCGGCGACAGATTTCGGTTGGTAGTGAATACAAACAGGTGATGCAGATACTGGTGGAGCTCGGAGGCAAGGCAAGCAGGAGTGTACTGATGCAGAATTGTATGATGCTGGGTTGGGACATTGAGAAGTTTGTACAGGTTCTGACGACCATGCAGCGCCTGAAGTTAGTAAGGTTTGATAACCAGGAGGTGACACTCGTATGAACGGAAGTCAAGTTGATGTACCACGGAGGAGGTCGCCCTTCGTTACTTTGCACGTTGACGTTGAACTTCTTGAGAAGGCAGACAAGTTGAACATTAACAAGTCTCAGTTGTTTAGGAAGGCGCTACAGCTGAGGGTCGAACATGGGGAGCAGGCGCTGCTGAATATGATGGAGTTAGATGAAGTTCGATGGCGGGTCCAAGGTTTGAAGGAAGAGATAAGAGTTTATAAAACAAAGATTGCTGAATTGGAAGACCAGCTCCAAATGTTATTGCCACGCCTTAAGGAGTTGGAGGAGCAAGAAAAGATTTATCAAAGGGCACAAATGTTAAGTGAAATGTTCCTAATTTTAAGAGATATATGTGTAGACCATGATTTTGATATAGATTCAATTAAAGTTGCAGCAAAGGAGGTAATTGAAAAGATTAAAACTGCAATGCCGGAGTTCGATTTAGAAAAGCATGTACAGAGACTGAAGGAACTCATCCTGTAGAGCTCAGCTCCGTACAGTCTTCAACGTGTAGCCCGCTATGCCTCCAACTATTGCCATTGCCAGGGCAAGCAAATGACCATCGATACCCTGCATCAAGGCTACGCACTCCATTATAACAAGGCCGGCAATAGCTACTTCCTTAACATAGTGTGCCATCCTATCACCTCCTAATGTTACTCTTACACAACACTCAGCCTAAATCCTCCACTACCCAAATCAATATGTATCCATTAATCGGGAAGGTCTGTACAACATCTCGCCACTGTACCTCAAACTCACCAAGCCATATACCACATTCCTCCGTGTCCTCGGCTGTTAATATGTATATAACTTCACTTGTCTCCCAATTAGAAACGATAGCCGGTTTCCTCTTTACTGTCGAACCCCGCTTCATGACAAACGACACCGTAGCTTCGGGCGGCAGCTCAAAGTGGTCCTTTAACAACTGGTACACAATCACAGAGCCTGCGTCATGACGCTTCACTATAGCAAGTCCAGTTGTAACCATCGCGCTCAGGTCCAGACGATAACGGGTGATGATGTCCAGACCTGTAGCAATCTCTCGAATTAGCTGTTGCGCGGAGAACAGAATAGTAGTACTTCCGACTCCTGAGTCTTTGAGCGCGAGGGTACCGAGTGTTGAAATGAGTTCCGTAGCTACTGCACTCTCTTGCAGCGGTACCATGTGTTGTGTCTTGAGCACTTCTGCACTTGCCCCTCTATCGGTGAACTCCCACAAGGCACTCGGAATCAGTATCTCACTTAACACGCCTCCGTCCTTACATAGACAAGAGGCGAAAATCTCACTCCGTTCTACACCTACTCCAGTCTCACTAATCACCAGCTGTCCTCTCAGTGTTAGTGTACTGATGAAACTTCCGTGGTCGACTAAAGCCCAGTACCCGTAGAAGCTTACGCTATCAATTCCTTGTCCCGCTTCCAAAATGTGTGTCGTGACCCGGCTACCGTACTCCAGTGACTCGAGCCCTGTACCTTGCTCGGTAACAGGAACCTGTACACCAAGCGCCAACACATCAAGCCCGAGACCACTCTCTATCAAAGTAGCTACAGCTCCGAGTTGCGTAGCTTCGGCCCCGGCTCCACTGTCTAAGAGACTCCAAAGTGCACCTGGTGAAACTAATTCAGATGCCTCACCTTGTTCTTGTACCGGAATGTCACTCGCTATATTGACCTCACTGACGCTCTGCAGTTGCTCCGCTACATCAACCTGAGCCTGAAGTGCTGCTACATCCTCACCCTCAAATGTATCCGCTGCCTGAACCTGTGACTCGAGCCCTATTGTATCTAACCCTTCTACACTGTCAGCTACCGGTACACTGTTAGCAAGAGTCACAAATTCATCACAGAATCCGACCTCCCGTATCTTCTTCTCAAAGTACGGCCTCCAGAATATATGGACCCCTGTTTCCGTGAGGCCGTCAATCTTGAATCGCCCTGAAGTACTGATGCACCCTGTATCCTCGACGAACAGGATGCCCCGCGAGTCTAACCAGAGCCTCATGCTGTGTAGTGCGATTTTATGGCCCAGTGTCCATAGCGACTAAAGAATACATAAGTCTCACATACCAGGTGCAACGTCACTGAGTCTTCGCCGTCAATGTCATCGCCTGATGCAACATCTACAATGACGTCATAGTCACCAGCAACTTTCTTGACTACAATCTCCTTGCCTTCACACTCTCTCGGGTCCGGCAAATGCAATGTTATATCTGCATCATTCGCGTATGCCTCTACATAATGGTCCTGTACAGATATATTCGATGTACTAAGGTAAGTTGTGACCTTAGTCTTGAGTATACCCCGCAGTGTAGTAGTCCAGACTTGGTCCCACTCAAAACCTGAATCACCGAGCTGTGCTCCACTTGGTAACAACTTCGGTATCTGGAACATCACTGCACTCGGTAACTTACCACTCCCTGTATTACCTCTTGCAATATACAATGTATCATCGAGTAGATGCTGTTCCACGTATCCACAGTTATCCAGGTTCTCACTGTTCGTCAAAATCACTGAAACATCCAGAGCTGTACCCTTTGGTAAAATCACGAGCCCACCAGCTTCGTTACCTGCACGCGGCTGTAGATGTAAGAAACTCGGGAAGGTACCACTCCCGAATATCACAGGACCGCCACTATACTTACCCAGGTACAGGCCCTGGCCGTAGTCCCGAGTCGCAAATCCCCGTGCTGCTAACACCCGAGGTAACGGTACCTTTATCATTTGGTCTGCACCCCATCAAATGCCATGAGCCGCGGAGTCGTATCCGTATTCAAGACTTCCAGGAATTGGTCATACCGCACATGAAAGAAGAACCCGCTCCACGTCCCACCCTCCAGGTCCTCGTCTACCTTGAACCGAGTCGTACCGTTAGACACGTACAGCTCGGCTGGACCCTCATGATATATATTATGTATGACCCATTCCTGGCTCGCTGAGGGCCGAATCTGCAGATAATCCCCGTTGGCGACCTGTTTAAAGTCGCCAACCATATCTCCGACTACCATCTTAGCTCAACACTATCTCAAGTGTCACCACCCACGTAGTACCTGACGCCTTGGTTCCCATGGTCTGAACCTTACGATTCAAATTGATTGCGTCATCACTGTTACCATTTGCTACTGTCACCTCTTCCCATGCAAAGTTCGCTTCGTCACTTCCGAAAGTCGCTCGGAACACAGCCTTCTGGTTTGTCCCATATGTTGGGAACCCAGAGTCCATCTCCTTGTACTCTTTATGTGTCCCCTGTAACCCATCCTGAAACGCACTCTCATTTGTACTTGAGTCTCCGACCCCTATGTGAGCATGTGCATTGTCAAACGGCGTAGCCCCTGCATCACCGCACGCCAGCTTCCACAGCTCATTAATGCCCTCGTTCAGCAAGCAATTGCCCCTGAACTCCAACACCTCATCGGGCGTACCTAGCTCCTCGAGAGGTACACCCTGTCGACTCAACTCTGCGACTCGCTCTGCAACCTCAGGATTCTTAAACTTCAGAATCCGCCATCTCGCACTCTCCTTAATCTGGTCCACTACACGTGAACCAATATTTATACGCTCCTGTCCAACCCCTATATCTTGCATACTTCACCTCCTATCCATACCACGTCTAACTGCCTCAGCCGCAGCCTCTGCTATAGCTACTAAGGCACTGACCTCTTTTAGGGTGAGTCCCTTCAGTGCCTTGCCATTCTTTGTCTCCAATGTCACGGTACCGTCCGCTTCTTCTTTACACATCCATACTTCGTTATGTACCTCAAACATTTCTATCACCTCCATTCATCAATACTATTTTCTACTTTTTGTTCCTTTTGGAACAAGCCCCTACCATCTTTCGATATCCGGAGACTCACAATATGCCCCATGTAAGGTTACGTCTATCTTGCTTTCTTGCTCTATAACTCGTACATCTACATCAATAGTCCCACCGTAGCACGATACATCTACCTGAATAGCAGTCACAATCGCTGTATCAACTTCGGTAAAGCCTCCGCTTACTTCTACTGCTATCTGAGTCAGACGCTTCTCGATTTCCGATGTTACACTTGCCAAAGGTACATTTACGAACAGCTCAACTTTAGCTGGAATTACCTCTTTTAGTATACACTGAATGCGGTCAATCGAAAAACGAATACGGTCTACTTTCATCTCAATGTTTAATTGTATATGTTACTTCTACAGTACTACCTGCATCCGCATGCATACCAGCCGGAAGTACTGTTCTCTCCAATAGAGCATGGAAGACGTTTCCATAGATGTCCTTTACGAAGGACATCTTAAGGCCAGTCTCACGTACCCAAAAGTCTTCGTCTATTGAAATGGCTGCTTTCAACTTAATTGTGGTTGTCGTTGCATGATAGATAAACCACATATCATCAACAGCTTTTGATTTTGTATTGCCCTGTAACCAGCACTGGTCTATTTTAAATGCTTTGTCACTGTCTCCGATTACTATATTTAAGGTCAAGAAATCACTCTCGAACCACCCTCCTGTGTTCTTACAGATACACTTTTTCTTCGTAGTACAACTCGGATGGTCATCTGTAGGCACCAGCCAGAAGTAATGGTCATAGCTCGGTCGTAAATTACCTGCATACCACTGATAGTAGTTATCTACCCACGAATTCGCTGGATAACGTTTCCGCTCCAGAGTCTTGCCATGTTTCACTACCTTCAGGTCAACCCAATTTCCTGTATGTCTTTTCCACCTACCCATTCTTATTCTCCTCATCTACATCACCTCCTATTTGTTTAACTCCGGTACTCCAACCTGTTCTGCCTCATGTAGAGGTTTCAACAGGGATGTCACAGAGACACGGCGAACCGGCCTCTGATAGAGCGCAAGTTGTGCCCTGGCGTAGGCATTTGCATCTTGTTCGGTCTCAATGTCGTACGACCTGACGAACTTAACCTTGCCATCTAGATTACCTGCGCTACCATATACACCTTCCCGACCTATCACAATTACACCGTCACAAAACTCAGTATGGTCTACTGTGTCCTCCAAGATATGGTACTGCTCTATCTTCTGGGACCCTGGCCGCATAGATGCAATGTTCACTACGGTACCTGGTCCGAACCAGATTTCGCGTTGCATATACTGCCGCGCCAACTTGGTTAAGGCATCTAACACAGTCTCATTTGCAACAGAAAACTCCTCGAGCCATGTGTCCTCAAAAGCGTACGGTGCACCGCGTCCATACGCTGACTGCCAAGGCCAGGGCAATAGTTCTTCAACCACACTATGTGCTGGCACATTCTGCCAGGTGTAACAGAACTTCAGGGTACCCAGGCTAATGTCCTGTGTAGCACCGAACCAGACCACTGGCTCAGGATATACAAATGGACGCACTCGAATGCAATCGGCATGTAGTTCACTCGCGTAGATACAAAAGCCTAAGTAACCATCAGCACAACGCTTCGAGTCCTCGCACACGAGCTCATAGTCATCGACGCCCGCAACAATCTTTTCTCCGCAGATACCAAGTTTCCATCGTCTCCAATAGTTGATAGGTCTCCCAAGCCCCTCGCACAACGTAGTCCGTGGTGGTATAATGCCTGTCTTCTCAATCTTACCCTCATCAGGGAAGTACTCATACTTACATGCTGATGCAATTGCACTTATGTCAAAGCACGCTACCAGCCTCGTTCCAGCTGTACCCTTACACATTGCTTCAATAGCTATATCATGGCCATGACCCATGCGCAGCAATAGGTAACCCAGGGACGCCCCAGACTTACTGAACCATAACGCCCGCGTCCCCTGGTAACAGTCACTTGACCACTCCAGATGGTCATAAGTGTAAGTCACGGGTATGAAGTAGTCCGTGACACTTCCACTTTCCCCGTCTATCCATATCGGGAACACATCCCTACCTGAGCTCACGTCAGGAGCCCCCTTTCGTCCGAAGTACATCCACATCTCATTGTAGCCTGGCTTCAACTCCGGGACCCGTACCCAGAAGATAGCCCAATTCCAGTCTATCTTGGACTCCAGGAAATGGCTATACACATTGTGCCTGGCATCCCCAAATCGTATATCCGAGAAGTCCCACTCCATATTCGGGTCCCAGGTGACATCTACACGCACAGGGTAGTCCTTTAGTGTTTTTCCTACCCAGTTCCATACAAATACAGCTTGCATTTTCTTCCAGCCCGGTGTAGCTACAGTCTTGCCCAGGTCCCAGGCTTGCTCTATAGCCCAGAGCCTATGGTAGCCCTTGGTCTTACTCACCTTCCGTACATATCCTTCGAGTATCGTTTCTCCATTGAGCATCAACTGTACCGGCGCCAAAGGCTTCGGGTCTACGGACTCAGGTACAACAATCTCTGCCTCATTCAACTTGTCTGCCCGTACATCCATCTTCACATCCGAGTACGGTACTACTTCCCCATCTATTTTAACTATCCAGCTCATTTCCAGAAGTCCCTCAACAAGACCATCACAACCTCATATCGCGCAACCCAGCCACCTTTTCGAGTAGACCGCTCCTGCTCTATCCGATACCAAGCCTGACCCTGTTTCCATCCTGGGTACATCGCCGAGGCAGCTCCTGTGGCTGGCAAGTCCGGGTAGGTCGAACTAACGACCTCAACGGGGTTCGTGAACTGCTCCCATATCTTGTACTGGGGCTCATACATATGCACTGTTACCTCAACCTCAAAAGTCTCGAGTCCCAGGTCCAGGCAAAACGGGGGCATGTTAACCAAGGGTAGGTTCTGCAAGCGCCACTTCCGACGCTTCATTATCTGCGACGCTTTTAACGTCAGACTATGTCCCTGTGTATCTCGTATCGTAAACATCTTACCTATATCGCCCCCGTGACTCCTCCGCGAGCCGGTCTACTACTTCATCCACATCCGCAGTCTTCTCAACTGTACCTATGGTGACGTTCTGATAGATTGTTGTAGTTGTAGGCCCTGCAGCGCCAGCAGCGCCAGTCGGTACGGTCGTTGACCGGG
>Ga0190361_1000362_pt1 | contig 18590 bp, 36 predicted proteins | sample 48721845_MG_FD_161273 | JGI IMG/M metagenome (GOLD analysis project Ga0190361, IMG submission 161273) | Hydrothermal vent microbial mat bacterial communities from Southern Trench, Guaymas Basin, Mexico - 4872-18-4-5_MG | ecosystem: Environmental > Aquatic > Marine > Hydrothermal vents >... | reverse complement strand
TGAGAGGTGATAACATGCTAGTGGCTGGTTCAGAGACGTCTGGCAAAGTTACAGTAGAAGCACCGGTTGAAGTTAGGTTGCATTCTGATAAGGATAAAGTAACCGTCGGTAAAAACATAAGATTTTATGGAAGGGTTTATAAAGAAGATATGAGAGGTCGTGTGCTTGTTGAAATTGGAATACTCGTAAACGGGACTTTTTACAGAGTAAAAGCGACTTCTACTAATGAAGCTGGTGGATTCGATACTATTTGGACTGCTCAACATACTGTTGGTGATTTAAAAATTAGCGGTAAGAAGTGGAATTTCGTTGCTATTGCTGAAGAAACAAAATCAAATACTATTGAAGTAGGAATATACATGCCAAGCAAAATTACACTTGATATGCCCGGGAGAGTAAAAGTCGGTGAGGAGTTCGTAATTAAAGGAAGACTGACATACGAGCATGGTCCATATGATTGGAGACCTCTGAATAACAGGAAGGTTGAGGTGTATGTCAATGATTCGCTTGTTGATACCGTAACTACCGATACTAACGGTAATTACAGTTTGTATATGAAGATTAAACAAATTGGACTTTATACGATAAAAGTTAGATTTGCTGGAGAGAATGGTTCGATGATTGCTGGAGTTTCAAGAAAAGGATTGGTCGATGTTACTGAGGTAGGACCTGATGTTTTATCGTTAAAATGGCTGATTATCCTTATATTGATAATCGGTGGCGGACTAGCTGGATACATGGTGGTGAGAAGATGAGTGAACTGCAGAAGATTAAGAGGAAGTATGAAGAGTATTTGATGGGAATTAAAGGTGTTACTGGAATTGGAGTTGCTAATCAGCATATTGTAATACTGGTTGAGAAGATAACTCCTGAATTGAGAGCTGTTCTGCCTAGAACTCTCGATGGAGTTCCAGTAAAAGTTATTGAAGTTGGAAGAGTAAGGTTGTTCCTTGATACAACTGACAGGTGGCGTCCCGCACCCGGTGGTGTAAGTCTTGGACATCCGAAGGTTACTGCTGGAACTTTTGCCTGTGTTGTAAGCAGAGGTAGTGAGATATTTGGGTTAAGCAATAATCATGTGATTGCTTTAAATTGGGGATATTCAAGAGTTGGTAAAAGAGGCGACCCGACTTTACAACCGGGACCTTATGATGGAGGAACCGAAAAAGATGCTATCGGTGAATTATATGATTGGGTTCCTGTTGAATTTAACAAGATGAATAAAGTTGATTGTGCAATATTCAAGCCTTACAGAGATATGGTAAGACCTGAAATACTTGAAGTTGGAATTCCGACTGGTTCTGGGTTGCCGAAAGTAGGAATGAAGGTTAAGAAATTTGGTAGAAGTTGTCATTTGGCTTATAGTAAAATTGAGGCGATTGATGTAACTGTTAAAGTATATGGGTTTGGAGTTTGTACTTTCACCGAGCAGTTTATTGTTAGAAACCCATTTGGAATTCCCGGTGATAGTGGAAGTGCTGTGCTTGATAATGAAAACAGAGTTGTTGGGTTATTATTCGCTGGAAGTTGGACACATACGGTTTGCAACTATGCCGTAAATGTTGAAAGAGAGCTTGGGATTAAGTTCGCTGTTCCAAGTGATTTAATTGATTTAAGGAATTATGCTATTGGGATTGCAACGAGTATTGCACCGATAATTGGAGCGGTTATTGGAGGTTGGAAATTTGTTCCCGAAAGAAAGTGAATACAGCTGGAGAAATACTGAATGGGATTTCAGCGGTGATATTGGACAGTGCACAAGAGGACATGAAGGTGGAACCTGTATACAATCAACGCTTGAGAGTATTGAGCCTACGGGTGGTGGTGAAGCTCGGTTAAAAACAAAGATTGATTTGACTAAAATATCTGGAGATAAAAAGAAAATTGTATATATAAGCTGTAAGGGATTGTTTACTCCGTTTAATTGGTTTGGTGAATTGAAAGGTGGAATTGAAATATATGGCGATGGTGAATTAGTTTGGAGCGGTAGAATAACTTACGGTAAAGATAGGTTTGAATTGAATGAGTGGAAAGTTGATATTGATATAACTGGTTATAGGACATTAGATGTTAAGATTTGGCATTGGGCGAGATGTTGGGTTGGAGCCGTTGAAATACATACGGCAAGACCTAGAATTGTAATTTGGTATAATGCTTATTCACCGCCTGAAAGATATGATTTGAGAGTTAGGGTTGTTGATAAGGAAACCGATAATCCTATCAGTAGGGCGAGGGTTACTTTGTTAAAAGGCGATGAGCTGATTGATGAAGGAACTACTGATGGTGGAGAAATTCTGTTTAAAGGTATAGTTGAGAATGGTTATACAGTTAAGGTTGTGCATCCGGATTATTATGATGCAGAAGGATTTGTTAGGCTTGATGCAGATAAATATATAATTATCAGAATGATTAGAAAGCCGACTTGGTGGGAAAGATTAATTGATTGGTTAGCTGGTAATTGGTGGTGGTTCGGAGCTGGAATTATATTCCTCGTTATTATGTTTGCCGCTCCTGAAATGATTAAAGAGTTTGGTCGTATGGTTAGAGGTGGTGTTAAAGGAGTATTTGCAATGTTTAGAGGTGAGAAAGGTGTCGGTGGTAAGAAGAAGTAAGGTTGTATATACTTGTTATAAGTGTAAGAAGTTCAAGACGACTGATATTAATGAATTGAAAGAACATTTGGAGGTATGCGAAGGTGATTAGAGGAGAGGTCAGAAGAGAAAGATTGATACCTGCAGTTGATATATCAAGAATAATTGACTTACTTGAAAAACTTGTTAATATATTTGAGGAAAACTTTCCGAGAAGAGAAGATGATATTTTAGCAAATGCCGAGAGGCAGACTGCGGCTGGAAGTGCGATTACAACTATAACTTGGTATGTTGTTAAGGGATATAATGCTTATATAAAGAAATTGTATGTTGATGCAGTGTCGAATGTTACTTACAAGTGGAAAGTTCCGTTTAAGCAGTTAGAGTTTGAAGGAAATGAAATTGAATTTGTAAGACCACTTGTAATTCCGAGTGAAAAGACTTTGGTGCTTGAAATGACGAATACAGGAACTACCGACCAAAATGTTGATATATTAATAACTGGTTGGGGGCGAAAACTTGGTTAAGAAAGGTCAGAGGATACTTGAAGGAGTTAATATAACCGTAGTGAAGTTAGACCAAATCAAAACTCCTAATCCGACTTTAAGTGATAAGGACAGCGAGGATATCGGTGTTAAGATAAGGTATTTGATTGATGTTATGGAAAATTTACTGAATAAAATTACTCCAGTAAGTAAAGCAAGTATATTCAATCAAAGTGTTACCGCTGGGGCAAATATTTTGTCTTCTGGTTTATCTCCATCGAATAGTCCAACTGTATTTAGAATTTATGCTTGTTTTGATACTTCTGGAGTTTTAAGTGTTGTTAGAACAAAAGATACAACAACCGTTACTGAGCAATTAAACGGTGGAAGTTCGTTGTCTGCAAATTCTTCTTATATATTCGATATTATAGTTGAAAGCGATGAAACAATAAATCTAAGATATAGTGTTAATGCTACTTGTTTGATACTTAAAGTAGTTGAAATTTCGGGGGTGATTGGCTGATGCCCTCATATCCTCCTCAAGGAACTGCAATAAAACCTCATGCACCGACTCATAGTAGTGGTGGAAGTGATGAAGTGAGTTTAGATGCAAGTCAAATAACAAGTGGAAGATTTCCTTTAAGCAGATTACCGGATATTGAGTCTGGATATATACTAGAAGGACAGGGAACTGGAGTCGATATGGTTGCAGTTAATCCAAATGGCAGATATACACCAGCTGGACATAAAACAAGTCATGAACCCGGAGGAACTGACCAGATTACAAGTTTAAGCTTGACAAGTCTTGATATGAACAGTAATCCTATTGATAATGTCGGTGAACCTGCATCATCTAATCAAGCCGCAACTAAGAATTATGTTGATACTAATTGCTTTACTAAGCTTGCTGAAGCTGTTTTAACCGCCAATGCAACCAGTTTAAGTGTCAGCTTTACTGCTAAGAGATTTCTAAGGGTTTTGATTTATCTTCATGGATTTGATGATGCTGACCTTTTGCGTATGAGATTTAACGGTGATGCTGGTAATAATTATGCTTTTAATGTTGTTGATTTTTACTATGATGGCACTACTGTTACTAGCGATGGTGCCCGTATACCTGAAACAAGCCCGGTCAGTTCTCTAAAAGTTGATGGAGTTAACAGCAGTATCTATCCAAGATTAATTGAGCTTTTAATATTTAACGAGAGTGATAAGATTAAGCGTATTAGCGGTAAAATTGTTTGGGGATATGCTAGGAATGTGTTGGTTGCTGGAAAATGGATTAATACAACTGCTCAGATAACCAGTATTGAAATTTATGGTATTAACGGTAATAATCTTCTCGCTGGGACAAGAATCATTGTCTTTGGGGTTGATTAGTATGGTCGGCTCTGTAATACTGTATAGAATTCTTAATACGGTGTTTAAGAGGTTTAATGATAAATCGATAGTAACCGGTTCTAGATTTGAAAAGAAAATCGAGGAAGGTTATGCATTCAGTTCTAGTGAGAGGTTTGCATCTGTCGCTAACGGTTCGACGGTTGAGATGGTGTTTCAAAATCCTTCGGGTAGTGGTAGAGATGTTAATATTATTGCAGTTGAGATAATTCCATTTGGTCGAGGTCATATAGACATCTATGAGAATTCGAAAATTACTGATGAAGGTAGTCAGGCGCAGATATTTAATCTAAACATGGGAAGCTCGAATTCTAGTGTTTGCAAAGTATTGTATAACGGGACTTATTCAGGTGGTGATTTGAAGCATAAAACGGTTGCTTATGGCGGTAGGTCGGTAAGAGCAATTGGAAGTCTAAGTGAAGTCGGTGAAAAAGTGAAAATCACGGAAGGAAAGAATATTCGAGTAGTCTTTACCAACAAAGCTGGTGTGGATATTGATGTTTCCATGAGGTTCTTATGGTGGGAGGAGTGATATATGTTTGAGTATCCTAATGTGGTCGGCTGGAGTAAGAACTTAGCACCGAAGGTAGTTGATGGAAAAGTTACTGATACATGGGCGATACCTGTGTTTGTTGAGAAGAAGGTTCCTGAAGATGAACTACCGAAGTCGGCTGTTATACCTAGATATATTGGAAATATTCCTACGGATGTTGTTGAAGTTGGAAGAATTGAAGCTTTGATATTAATGCCGGAAACTAGAACGAAAAGAGATGTGATAAGACCACTTGTTGCTGGAATAAGCATAGGTAACTGGAATATAACCGCTGGAACTCTTGGCTGGTATTTCACAGATGGCGAAGAAGTTTATCTCGGAAGTAATGCTCATGTATTTTGTGAGAATCCGACGGCTGAAAAGCAGAGTGAGAGAAGAATTGTTCAACCGGGAAGATATGACGGAGGAAAACTTGATAATGTAGTCGGTGAATTGTATTGGTATAAGAGGATTATATTGGAGAATGACATTAGCAACTGTGGAGTTGCTAAGTTTGTCGCCGGTGTTTACAATACATTTGCCAGAATATTCGGTGCAAAAACTAGATTGAAACCTATCGTTACTGAGAGAAATAAAATTGATTTCGCCGTTGTTAAACCTTCAGTAGCATTTGAGCTTACTGCGTTTGATTTCGAACCAAGCGGTAAGTTTTTGGGACTTGGATTTGCTGGAAGTGATAAAGTAAGTTTGGTTTGTAAAGCATCTAATATAGCTGAATATGGTTACTATCCTGTTAATGCTGAAATTATTGAACCAGCTATCGGAATGGTCGTTGAGAAGTCTGGTCGGACTACTTGTCATACTGAAGGTAAGATATTATATACTGATGTAGTTATTAAAGTTTGGTATGGTAATGGTTTCGCAATTTTTGATGATGTCTTCATGACTGAAAAGTTGTTAGAACCGGGTGATTCCGGTTCTAGTGTTTGGAAGGTGGTTGAATGAATAAAATAAAAATACCGGAAGAAACGAAGAAAAAGCTGATTGAAGAAATGAAGAGAAGAGGATTATCGAAGATGATATTAATAATAAAAGACGGTAAAGGAAGAACAATTGATATTATCGAAATTTACAGAACACCACCAAAAACGATATTTATATGTGAAGTATGCGGTAAAAAATTCAAATCCTGGACCGCTTGTATGAGGCATTTGAGAGTTGAACACTTGATACCTTATCCGACTTCAAGAGAATATATAAAACATGAGGTGGTTGAATATTATCAATAATATACGGATTTATAAGGAGGAGAGGTTGATGGAAGTCAGGAAAGCATTTACAAAAATATCTGACTTGATACATTTCGGAATAGGAGCAGTTATAAAAGTAGCGAAAATACTTGGATTTAAATGGTTTTCAGCCGTATTGATAATTATATACATTCTGTATCAGGCATTGCAGGAGGAACCTAGATTGGATAGTTATGGCGATTATATTGAGATGATTTTGGGATATATATTTGTGGAGGTGATAATGTGAGTTTGAGAAGTGTAAGGAATATAAGAAGGTCGGTGCCTGTAAGTCCTGTGAGTTATATAATATACAAGGATAGTGCGGGGATTATTCACGCTAAGAATGGGTTGACTGGTGAAATAGAGTTTTCAGGCGATGATGCGGCAACAGTAATACAAAATACCATTAATAAATTAGAAAAAGGAGGAAAAATTGTCCTTATAGGTAGCTTTGAGCTACAGAAATCACTCATTATAAGTAAAGATTCTATATGGCTCTCTGGTATAGGGAAAGGCATAGTAAGTTCACGTCCTGAAGCTACAATTCTAAGATTTACACAAACTGATTCTTCTCATGGTATTACAGCTACTTCTGTGGGGAGAATAAAGATTTCCGATATGACTATTATCGGCAACACTAATGCAGGTGACGGCATCCATTTAACAAGTTGTAACGGAGAAATAAGTAACGTTATAGTTGATGACTTTGGAGGAAACGGAATATATATGAAAGATTGCTATTATTTTTCAGTATATAATGTATGGACTAGAAGTAATGGTCAGCACGGAGTTCATTTAGATAATTGCAATAGCATAATATTTGTTTGTCTAAAAACATCCGACAACGGTAAGTCTGGGGTTTATACTATAGCTCAAGATGGCGGAGGATTAATAGATATAGTATCAGAATTTAATGAAGAAGCTGGAATAACGATTGATTGTTGTCGTGGAATCGGCATTTCGCATAGTTATTTTGAAAACAATAAGCAACGTGCAATATATATTTGTAATGGTAGTTGTGGCTTGGCAATAACGCAAAGTGTTATAGTAGGTAGAATAGATGCTCCTGGACTTGATGTAATAAATGTTGCCGATGGTAACAATATTATTTTTTTTGGTAATAGTATAGGAGATAAAAATGGAGAAACTCATTTTGTTCTTAGTTCTGAGGCAGTAGGTATTATAGACTTTATGAATCATCATTATGGAACAGGAACTGTCTGGGATAATAGTGGTTTAAGTAATTTAAGAATTAGCGAAGTTTCAAGCTTTCAGAGCATTAAGTTTTCAGAGTGTAATGTATGGTTTGACAACAGAATATATATGGATGAGAAGGATTATATAGAGTACGATAAAAGCAATGATAGATATGTTTTCTATATTAATAATACAGCAGTAGGCTACATAGACAGCACAGGATTCCATAGTGGTGCTCCTACATAGTAATCCAGTTTCAGCCGACAGAGTAGTATATTGGAGGGCGATTTATAAGCCATGAGGTGATTGAAGTGAATGAAAGCATAAAAATAACTGTAGTATCGACCGGAATTATGGTGGTCGGTGCAGGAGCTGGTATTCTAGACAAAATGCCAAAAACCGGAACTATTTTGATAATCGTCGGAGCTTTTATCGTTGGTATTGGAATATTCTGGATTATTTATCAGTTGAATAAAAGGATTAAAAAACTTGAGGAGTTGATTAGACGATGAAGAAAGCTCTCGGTTTAACTTGGATTGGTGGAATAATTGGAGCTTTAAGCGGTATAGCGAGTGGAAATCAAATACAAACTATGTGGTCGATAATACTTGCAATAATAGGAACCGAATTCATAACACAATACAGATTAGGAAAATTCGAAGGAGTAGTAAATGAACTGAGAACAATATCAGAAAGTGTGAAAAATATGATTGATGAACTGAAAAGTAGAATCGAAAGAATTGAAGAGAGGCTGATGAAATGAAGGAAAAATGGTTAGCTTGGGGAAAACTGAAGCAAAAGGTAAGAATATTAAACCGGATTATAAGACAAGCGGCTGTTATGCTCGGCGAAAGGTTTGTTCCAAACATTGAAATAATGACAGCATTTGATGTGTTTATAATGAAAGAAGTGGTTAAGAAACCTGCATCGGTTTATATTGGTATTGAAAGTGATGGAACCGTTGTTTTTCCGGTCTTTGTTGTATTATTGAGAGCTGAACCTCCGCAGAGATATAAGAAAATGAAAATTCAGCAGGAAAGAACAGTCGTATATGCATTCACACTCGATGAATATGAGTTCTATGAGAGAGAACTCGATAACATAAAGGAAATACTGATGAAGCAGTTGAGGAGAAGCGGTCATCCGAGAGCTTGGATTTTAAGGCATAGACTTGAAATATGGTGGAATAGAATACACGATTAAAAACCGCTGTAGCCACTTGTAGTGGTTAAACTGAAAGAAGTTTCCCCTATAGATAGGGGGAGAGGGGGAGAAGAAACAGGGAAGAAAGAACCGTTACCTCTGCCAGAATAATATATATTATACCTCTTATAGACGGATTTTCTTTGTCTTCATATCGTCGTTCATGTCTCGAAGTATTCTGTTCGCTTCTTCAATCAGCCAAGCATCGGGTTTCTTCCGCTTATAATACTTCTTGAGCAATCTCATTTTATCTCTGTTCCACCAAGTCGGCAGTGCATCTCTGAACCATTTTGGAACAAACTTCCACATATTCGTCAAAAGTGGTTCAATACTCGCATCGACTATATATGTCTTCTTCTTCTCCGTCGGACTTCTAACGGCTCTTCCATAAGCTTGAATTAAATCCCTCAAAGCACAGAACCTAAACCAATTCCAATGACCAAGTTCTAACCGTCGATGAACTCTTTTATCCTTAAGGTCCGGATATGGTATTTTCACAATTATCTGTGCACCGCAGATATCCCCTTTCCAATCATGTCCTTCCTCGAATGCAACACATACAAACACTTTACCTCTCGACCTTTTCCAAAGTTCAAGTTTCGCAGTTCTATCGGCTGAGTTGTGAAATATTATTTTATCACCGTATTTTTCACTCAGTCGAGATGCAATATACTTTGCGATTTCATAACTGTGGCAGTGTATTGCGATGTTTTTTCCTTTCTCGATTTCAATTATTTTTTCAATCATCTTAACAGCTTTCGGCAAATTTTCTTCCCTCTTATCCTTTGTCATCTTACCGATAGTTGCATCGACTATCGGTCTATTCTCGGGTGGAAATGTAGATGGAACCTTAATCATCAGTATTTCATCTCTTTGAAGCAAGTCCCAAAGACCGACCTCTTTGACGAACAAAGTAGCGTCAAGTATAGTTGCAGAGCTTATTATGAATTTATCGGCTCTCCACCAGAGCATTTTTTGTGCAAATTCCTTCGCCAACAAAGGTCGAACTTTCAGTATTTTAATCTTTTCGTTTTTGTAAGTTACCCAAGTAACATCGGAAACCCATTCAGTTTCTGAGTTTAAGAGCATATCGGCGTTTTTTATGAATTCAGTCATTCTGTCATTTTCTTCAATTTCCGCCTCGGTTAGTTTCATTCCCTCGGCGAACCTCATCTGTCGAAACTTTAGCAGTTCTTCCAAAGCAGACTTTGTCATTTGAACAATTCCTCTTATGTCCGATGTGTCCATATCCTCATGTATAAACCTTCTAACCGAATTATACACCGCCTTCGGTATTGAAAACGGTGATATCTCTATTGATACATGTTCGACGATATGTTCGGCTATTGAATGACTTTCATCAAGGACCAGCAACTCTCTACTTCCCAAAGGAACAGGACTATCCGCAAGACCTTCGAGAAGTAAGTATGCAAACGACATTATCGCACTGTTGCTTACCGATGCTTTTAATTTTTGTTTCCAATATGGACATACTCTGAACCTGTCGCATTTAAAGTTCGGTATTTTTCTGCACATTCCCGTTTTAACCGTTGATAGAAAATCAAATGCACAGGTATAATTCTCTCGACCTTTTATTTCGACGAATATATTTTTCAAATATTTATCATTTAAAATCTGGTCAATTAAAGTTAACTGTGGAGTTGCATAGAAACTCTTGTAATACCGACAAAATGTCGCATTAACATAGCTTTTACCGAATCCCGTCGGTGCTTCGACCAATATACATCTTATACCAGATGAAAAAGCCTCTGCAATTCTTTTTACAACTTCCTTTTGATATCTTCTAAACGTCGGTGCTGGAAACAGTTTTATCGCTTCTTCAGGCGTAATAGACATATTTTCCGAGCCTCCAATCGAATTTAGAATTTATTATCTTTCTTTTCAAAAGAAATTCAACGGTTTCAAAGTTAAATCCAGCTTTTTCAATCTCTTCTCTCGTTCTTGGTTTCTCAAGAAACTTCATAAGTTTAACGACAATACTATCCAATTCTACTGGTAACTTATCAAAAGTCAATTGACTTTGACCAAGAGCTTTCAGATATGCTCTCAATCCAGCTTTAAATATATGGGGTGGTGCTTCAACGGCAAATTCTTCGGGATAAAATATAAATGGAATTGGACAAAGCAAACAGCCCGTTGATTTCATGGTTTTATACAAAGGATTAATCGGTGGTTTCTTCGGATGTTCAGCGAGAAATCTTTTCACATCTTCAAGCGACCAATCCCATATCGGCATAACTCTAACACCATACGGTGTATCACCTCTTATAACAACTCCAAATCTCCACATCTGTATAAACCGACGGCGGCTTTCCTCAGCCCTTGTTCCTTCAACCTGTATATTTGACTTTACCTCTCTTGCAAACTTTCTTAAAGGCTCAAATTTTAGTTTATGACAGCACGGCATTTTACCTTTTGACCATTCGCCCTTTCGAGCCATTTCGAGAGCAATTTTAAACATATCGTCCATTATGTCCTTGAAAAATACATCCGGTTTAAGTTCGACACAGTGTAAATCAATCCAATCATAATGTCCGTAATTCTTCGGGAACCATTCCTTAATCATATACCGTGCATATTTCAAAGTTTCTGGATATTCATTCGTTGTATTGACAAATGCAACAAACAACCTTGCTTCCTTTTTCATTTCAACCAAAGTATCAAGTGTCAATAAAGTCGCTGATAAACTGTCTCGACCACCGCTGAAAGAACACATTATAATTGGATACTGGTATTTGCTGATGACTTCTTTCAACAGCTCCTTTCCCGACTTATATCCCTTCTCTCTCAACTTTTTAATTCTCGCTAACCGAACTTTTTCTGAGGTCATTTCTGCAAACCTCCTTGTATGGACAATTTTTACATTCCCAATCAAACATAAGTGCGATATCAATATCAGGAACTCTATTGTTCTTTATACAGTAATCCAAATATGATTTCCTCGCAACCAAAGTTGACCAAAGTTTACATATTTCAGGATTTTCAAATTCAAATTTATATACGACAACCTCAGGTCTTATTACTTGAAATATAACCAGCCTCGCCTTTTCCTTATTAAACAAATAGCAGTAAGCCATTAACTGATAAATCCAATGTTCTCTTGGTTCAGGTGGACCTCGTGTTGTTTTGAAATCGACAACGTATTCACCATCAATCATATCAACGGTTCCAACTATTCCATTTCTCTCAGCTCTTACTTCAGTAAACAATTCTCCATACTCAATTCCCATGTGTAAACTTGTTCCAAGCAATCCAGCAATAGCAATGCGGTGATTTCTTTTCGCATCAACACCTTTTACTTCGAAGTATTTTTTCCTTAAACAAAATATCAAGTCAGTAACATGATAACCGCTTCTCCGCCTAATTTTCGTTATTTTCTCGATTATTTTATTCCTGTATTCCTCATCAATTTCAACTTTCATTTTTTAAACCACCTATCGAGGCTAGGATTTTTATACGGAACAAACATACTGCAATTGCTAGGTATCTTCCTAATTATTCGGTTTTTTCTTTTGCAAAACAGCTCCTTCTCACCGTCTTTACTTCGAACTACATATGTATGATGTAAACACTCTTGGCAGATTACTTTAACCATTCGGTAATCCTCCTGTTCGCAGGTTTATAAATCGCACATACACCGTCATTTAAATCAACGACTTTCATTCTCGCCGAACACCAATAATAAACTGTTCCATCACTTTTCCAGCGTTTTTCTATATATTTACAACTTCTACATGTAGGTCGATATTTAAACAAATTCGACCACCCCCCTTCGAATTCTTCTTCAGACATACGAATATAACCCCTATAACCACAATCAATACAATGTATATAAACCGATACTACATCTTCATATTTATACACCATACCTAGTGAGAATATATACTTCGAGTTACATTCAGGACATCTATATTCGAACATCACACCACCACCAAACAGTTAATACGACACATACAATTAACAATACGATAAGAACAAACATGGTAAACACCAATACATACCAGCTCATTATAATCGGTATTTCATGCATACCCGCATTTTCCAATGCATTCAAACAATCCTTCGCTATAACCACCGCACCGACTATTGTAAATATAAATACCAATACAGCAAATATTATATGTATAACTATTTTTCCATATTTGTTTTTAATCAATTTCTCTGTTGTTGATAAAGCCGAATCGAGTATTAATAACACCACACCGAGAAGTATTATATATACGCCATGCAACCAGCTTTCAACCATTCTGTGTTTCACAAACCATAATACCACATTTATTATTCCGACTATTATATTCAGTATTCCACCGATTTTCAACCACATATTCTCACCTTAAAATCAAAAACTCTTTCGATATCTTCCCACCACTCTCCAGCATATCGACCGTCTTTACAAGTCCACAATACCTGTTTCGGTTTCATCAGCCTTTCCTCGTCAAACTCAATTCTCGTTACGTCATCTCCAAGCACACGTCGTACCAATAATATAACCGAGAAATCTTTTATTTTCGTAAATGCGACTATGTGCCAACCTCTAAACGCCGACCTTCTTATGAACACTTTCTCGAATAAATACTTCAACCAGAAAAATGCTCTCACACATCGAAATGCATTTCCATCAATATCAATTGTTACTCGCATTCTTCAACCTCCAATTTTTTACTACCGAGTATGAAATTATTTACCGCAAATATCGGTATATTATAATATAATATCCCCTTTATTACATTTTCCAGCAAAACTATTCTATACTGATAATTTTTTATTATATTGATACCTTTTATTATCAGGTCTTTCTCTACGAAATTACATCTGAACTGTAATAAAAATTTATCTTTCCACAGTATATCATCATCTAATATTCCGCTGTTTATACATTCTATTGTTACACTACCACCGAAATAACATAAATCGATTTTCCCACAAGTATCAGCGATAATCTTTACATCATAATTGAATATTCCATGATGTAAATGTTGAAACGGTTTCAATCTAATTTCCCTCATTTTTCGACCTCCTCTTCGGTTCTATCGAAAGATGGTCGAATATCGCTACAGGTGGTTCTGTATGGTCAATCGCCCATTGTAAAGCTTCTGCACCGTCTCGACTTTTAAATCTAACTTTACCGTTGAAATCCTCAACAACGAACCAACCATCTTTATACCGTATCCGAAATCCCTCTTCTTTCATTCTTCGACCTCCAGTCTTATAAACGGATTTTTAATTCTATATTTTCTAAAAATTTCCATCAACTTCCACAGCCCTTTCGGAGTTTTAGGTCTAAAACCGTGTATTCTGTCGATTATATACCATCTCCACATTTCGGTTTGTTTTATATTTTTTGCATCTTTCGGCACTAAATGTGTATCGAAACCACTTGTTATTTCAATCCGCTTAGTCATACGCAATTTCAATATATATTCGTATAATTTCTTTATTTCACTTGGTTTCCGGATATTTAAATACCAGCAAATATCACTAAAATGAACAAACATAAAATGTTTCCTCTGAAATATCGGACATTTTTCCATCGACTTATTATAAGCTTCAACGAACGATTTATATGTTATTCTCATCTCTCAACTCCCACCTGCAACCAATAGATTTCAAACTAGGAAGTATTTCACACGCAGGAAACATTCTCGCAAACCTTTTTGGTATCCATTGTCTCCATTTGTAATTGTAAAAGCAACCGAAATGAGGACCGCTGTATCTTCCCCATTTACAATTCAAACAGCATCTAATCATTTCCAAATATTCCCTCCTTTGAGCATCTTATCAAAGTCTTGTATATAACCTTCGACAAGAACTCAGGAGTTGTTACAGTTCCCTTAACTATCACATCGAAATTTCTCAAAGTTATATCAATAACCAAATACATCGGTAATTTTTTGATACCCGATGCTTTCATGGTACTTTTTATTGAAATCATACAGCCCTCGACGAACACGTCTTCAAGCTTTTCATAGAAAGCATCGACAATAGGTTTAGCCTCTTTAACGATTTCAATCATTCTCTTATTCAGCTCATACAAATCTTTTGGTTCCATCATCTCTCCCTCACAAACACAATTTTATTCTTTCCATCAGAAATTTCAATCTTCTTGAAATCTTTGAAAAACTCGTATGCACTTCCGCATACAATTCTAATTTTTCTCAATCTTATTTCAACTTCATCCGCATATATCACGAATTTTCTCCACAACATTTCAGCTCCCTCCATTTAACCGGTCTAATTTTCGGTTTCCATTTAATTTTCCTCGGTTTACCTTTCCAATCTTTCATTTTCATGATTTAACGACCTCCGTGAGCATAGACAATATATCTCGAACAATTTTATCTTTCTCCTTCACTTCTTCCTTTGCGATTTCTTCACCTTTGAATTTTACCGTTACTCCAACTTCAACTTCATCTATTATTTCTTTATAATTAAACTGTGGAAACAGTAATATAAGCTCATCGATGTTTAACACAATCTTCCCATAGACTTTATCTTTTCTTCGATATATTTTTACTTTCACGGTCTAATCAACCTCCCCTCCTCGTTATCGAAAATAGTTCTAATTCGACCAGCTTCAAACAATTCACTCTCAACTTTTTTAATGTATCCCTCATCATATTCATAATCACCTCGCCTCGGTTTAACCATTTTTCTCAAATCATCAGACGGTAAAAACCAGTAATCTAATCCAACTTCCTCTCTCAGCCATTTACTCCTATCACGGCGAGAACGGAAAAACACGGCGTATCTCTCAGCGAAGTTAATTCTCTTACTGTAAGGAACACTTAACTCAAGCTCATCTTCCATTATCGGTTCATCAACTTCAAACGCAACTACTCTTTTCTTTCTCTCAATCCAATATGTCTGCGGACTCAATATAATCATCATGTGTGTAATCGCCTTACCGAATTCTTCTATATCAAACCTTCCCTTCTCATCGCTAACTGCAGTTATTCTTGCCTCAGCGATTGGGTCCGGTGTCTTACCTTTTGGTAACTCCTCATAGAACAATACAGCCAACTGTGTCCGATACAACATTCCTATCCCTCTATTACAGGTGCCAAGTAAAACTTCATCTTCAACTTTTCCTTCGTAACTATAACTCTTATCGGACTGTTATTTCCAATTCCAACCACAGCATCTCTCGATACTTTTCTACAAGCCTTCAATACATTAAGCAACAAGTCAGCCTTAAAAGTCGATTCAAACTCTTTCATCTTTGATACAGTTTTTATGAAGCTCATCAGCGAAGTCCCTTTTTCACTCGTCCCAGCGACCAATACCTCATTATCGCTCATCATTAATTTCACATTATCACCGAACAGCATACCCTGTTTAACACCATCAATCAGCTCATCAACCATTACTTTCGAATTTATCTTTATCGCTTTCTGCTCCTCGAGTGCTTCATCAGGATTAAACATCTCAAGATTACTTGGTAACAGTAGCGAGAAACTTATCAATCTCCTTCTACCCGTCAGTGATACAGCCTTAAACTGATTATTAATCGTTATAATATACTTCTCCTTCTTCGGAAATGTCTTCAGCACTTTACAAGTCCACATTACATCGAACCTAGCCCTTCTCGGTTCAACCTCAAGCTCATACTTATCAAACAAGTCAACGTCAATCTCAGTAACTACACAAAGCACTCTACTTGCATCGAACTCCATTCCAATCACTTTGTCCTTTCTGAATTCGAACTCATATTCCATGAACCCCACCTGCTTCAACGCTTCAAATATCTCCCTCCAAACTCCAATATCACAAACCAACTTCATACAACCACCCCCTTCAAGTTATAAAACCAAATCATCTTCACTCAACCCACCTTTCAACACCAATTTTTTAATCTTCTCAAAATCAGGATTTTCAATCTCAAATACATAATCAGGACTTGTTATATCAATAAATCTGTTCTTAATGACCTTCGCAACTCTAACATACTTAACACCAGTCTTACCACCAACTTCAACCTTCTTCTCAACAATCTTCAAATACAGCCTTATATCGCTCATAAATGCAAGTCGTTTGTATCCGTCCCGCTCCCTTCTACCAGTCTTCTCGCCCTTAATCCACTCGTCTTTAAGCTGTGAAGTCGTTACAACATTTACATTGCTCTTTATAATCTTGTAAATAACTTCATCGACCTTATCTCTTATCTGTCCAAAGACAACTATCGGATACGGACTTTCTTTCTTATGTTCAATCAGCCACTCCTTAGTCGCCAACTTCTGCAAGTCAGCTGATGTATCAAATATTATAGTCTTGAAACCAGCTTTCAATCCATACTCAACGGCATTTCTCAATTCAGCCATAGTTGTAACATGTCTATATCGCTTCTGCCAGTCCTCAGGATACAGTTTCTTCACAATGCTCAACGCCTCCTTCTTAGGCGTCGTATCAATCAGCATAGGATTTGGAAACAGTAACGATAAATGTGTCTTACCAGTAGCCGGTTCTCCAATTATTTCAACCAGCAAAGGTGTCTTGCTCATTTTCAATCACCTCATGAAATACGGAAACTTTGAGTAAAATGCAATTTCATACAATTTTATTATATCTCCGAGTTCCAAATCTCTTATATCGATATCTAGTTCATTCAGTATTTCAATCACTTCAGCGGTAATCTCATTAACCGCCGCAGTAACTAATGCGACTATTCCTATGTTTACTATCCCCGACAGTATCTTCTCAGCTGGAACGGGTTTAATTAACTTTGATTTCATCTTTATCAACCCCCAAATATCTTATCACATACAATCTTCTTGGTAACAGATACTTCTCGTAATAACGTTTCACAACCCTATCCGGAAACCTTCTAAGCGGCAAATTCAACCACCACCTGAATGTTGTAAGCATTAAACCGACCTCTGTTCAGCATCATTCTCACAAATCTTTCAGCCGACTCATAAGTTGCAAACGAAATTCCCTCTCTCTTCTCAACAACCCTCCTTCCATCAGTTTTTAGCAATACAGGAACGTATCTCTTTATCAGCCTCAACTTCCTTCGCATCGACCTCTTTCTTCCACCTCTCGTAATCATTAATTGATTGAAACCTGAGATGTAAATCAGGTTTCCTGTAATAATCAACCTTAACTCGAACTATCTTTACTTTCACCTTACCCACCCCTCGACAATGTAACAAACTTTATAGAACTTACAGTTCTTGCAATCACATTCAGGACAAACGAACTTATCCCCGAATATACACATTATACAATCCCTCCCACACCTACTGCAAATTACTCTCATCTCACTTTCAGTCCCCATTTCTCAACTCTTCTTTCAAACTTCCTCCAAGCCTTTTGAACAGCCTTAGTGAAAGCTATCAATTCACCAACATCCTTCACATCAAGGATAACAATCTTTACAAGGTCATAGTCACCTTTTCTCGGTCTATACTTTTCAATATGAACAGTCGGTGGATTTTCATCAGGTCTTAAAACAAAGCGGTAACCAAAAAAATTGAATTTTTGTTCAATCACTTTCCTTCCACCCTATCGGAACCAATTTATATCTGATATAGAACTGCAGTCCACAATGTCTGCACTCATACAAAAGTTTTATTGTCCAATCATTCAGTATCTCATAGTGAAGCGGACCTTCAGCTAGTTTTCCGCACTTTGGACAATCCACGAACTCTACATTTTCAATCTCAAAGTTAATTATTTTCCAGCTCACTTTCAGTCCCCCTAAGCTCAATACATAAACACAGCTCCTTATAATTCAAGTGCCTCGTTGCCACCGCATGGTCTATTACTTCATCAATATTTTTAAATCGACTTCCACAGTCTTTACACTCATATATCGATATTTTTATCACTCTTCAACCTCCGTAAATTTCAGTCTAATTTCATCTTGAACACCTTCTCTCGCAATTTTCCAATCCACCAGTTCATACTTCCT
>Ga0190361_1000361_pt1 | contig 18613 bp, 16 predicted proteins | sample 48721845_MG_FD_161273 | JGI IMG/M metagenome (GOLD analysis project Ga0190361, IMG submission 161273) | Hydrothermal vent microbial mat bacterial communities from Southern Trench, Guaymas Basin, Mexico - 4872-18-4-5_MG | ecosystem: Environmental > Aquatic > Marine > Hydrothermal vents >... | reverse complement strand
GGACAATTCTCTTATTCTTAGCCAGAATTTACCTTTGGATAATTATTTTTATTGATTTAAAAATAAGAAGAAAAGAATTTAAAGAAATCTGGATTAGGATAGAAAGTTCTAAATAATTTTGCTAAAATAAAAAGGGCTGGTTTGTCCAGCCCCAAATTTAAGTTTATTCCTGTACCCATTTAATTTAACTTTTTTTCGTTTCTGTTAGAGAAACAGAAAGAAAATTCTTAAAGAGCTTTTTTATCTCCGTTATAACAAAAACTATAAGAGAACTTATGAAGAGATAGAGCAGGTAAAAGAAAACTTTTATTCCTAGCCAAACATTTTTTATCACCATAATTATCTTGTCGAAGACATATAGAAGAACTAGAAAAATAAAGAGAAGAAAGTAGAGTATTATCAATAAAATACATCCGGGTAGAAAGAGAAGAAAGGTTAGAAATTTGTAAAGAACTTGCATTGTTCCTCCTTTTTATTTAAATTAAAAGAAAGGATCTTAAATAAAATCTATCATATAATTGAGATTATGTCAACAAAATTATTTATTAATATTTTTAATTTTCTAAAAAAGAAAAAATTGCTAAAATAAAAAGGGCTGGTTTGTCCAGCCCCAAAGAAAAATTATTTTGTTGTTTTCAGGAAAAAGTTTTTACAGTTGAGGAATAGATATTTTATAACCATTCCACCAATAAGCATACAGCCAGTTACAACCAGGAATATAAGAACTAATAAGCCGAGGAGAAGAAATAAAATTAATTTCCCTATCTTTATCAATACTGATTTAATTATATTCCCTAATTGGATGAAAAGATTTAGAAAAAGAAGAAAAAGATAGAGAAAAATTAGAAGGAGATAGATAAAAGGATAAGATAGAACTTTAATAATTTGCCTTATTTTAACTTTTAATAATGTCATTATATCCTCCTTTTATAACTTTTTTGTAAAGAACTGAGAATAAAATTTTCTCATAGATTTTAAATTATGTCAATAAAAAAACAAATTCGCGTTCGTTTTGCTCCAAGCCCAACCGGTTTTTTACATATTGGAGGTCTAAGAACGGCTTTATATAATTATCTTTTTGCTCGACAACAAGGAGGGGCTTTCATCTTAAGAATTGAGGACACTGATATTAAAAGAAAAATTACTGGAGCAACAGAGAATCTAATCAAAACATTGAAACAAATGGGTTTAGATTATGACGAGGGTCCAAAGATTATTAAAGGAAAAATAGAGGAGATAGGTGATTGTGGGCCTTATATTCAGTCAAAACGGATAAAAATTTATCAAAAATACGCTCAAGAATTATTAAAAAAGGGCAGGGCTTATTATTGTTTTTGTTCTCCAAAAGAATTAGAAGAAATGCGTCAAGAACAACTTGCTCAAGGAAAAGCGCCAATTTATGATGAGCGTTGTCGAAAACTCTCTCCCCAGGAAATCAGGAGAAAAATCGAGAAAGGATTACCCTATGTAATTAGATTAAAAATTCCTGAGAAAGGAAAAATCTCTTTTGACGATTTAATTCATGGAAAAGTAGAATTTGACTATCAATATATTGACGACCAAATTTTACTCAAATCTGACGGTTATCCAACTTATCATTTAGCTAATGTGGTTGATGATCACTTAATGAAAATTTCTCATGTCATTAGAGGAGAAGAATGGCTTTCTTCAACTCCAAAACATATCTTTTTATACCAATCTTTTGGCTGGGAAATACCTAAATTTGCCCATCTGCCTTTATTGTTAAATCCAGATAAGACAAAATTAAGTAAAAGGCAGGGTGATGTAGCAGTAGAAGATTATTTGAATAAGGGATATCTGCCAGAAGCCCTTTTGAATTTTATTGCTTTACTCGGATGGAATCCCGGCGATGAACGAGAAGTTTTTTCTTTAAAAGAACTTATTCAAGAATTTTCTTTAGAAAGAGTAAAAAAATCAGGAGCTATTTTTAACTTAGAAAAACTTGACTGGCTTAATGGATATTATATAAGAAAATTATCTCTGGATAAATTAACCCAGTATTGTCTTCCATATTTAGAAAAAGCGAATCTAATTAAAAAAATTTCTGACTCTCGGTTTGAAATAGTGGAAACAAAAGAAATTGTTAATATAGATTTTATTAAAAAGATTGTTGCTTTAGAACAAGAAAGATTAAAGAAATTAAGCGAGATAGGGGAATTAGCTAAATTTTTCTTTATAAGCCAACCAAAATATCCTAGTAAGCTTCTCATTTGGAAAAAGACCAGCAGAGAACAAATTCTAAAAAATTTAATTCTTGCTGAAAAACTAATTATTTCTTTAAACGAGAAAAGTTTTACCAAAGAAATTTTAAAAGAAAAATTATTAAAATTAGCCCAAAAAACCGGTCGCGGAGAGTTATTATGGCCATTAAGAGTGGCTCTAAGCGGCCTAAAGGGCTCTCCTGGCCCTTTTGAGATAGCCGAGGTGTTAGGTAAGGATAAGGTCTTAAAAAGGCTTAAATTCGCCCAAAATTTGCTTAAAAATGATGATAAAAAGTAAAAAAATATTAAAAATAATACTTTTCTTAGAGATTATTTGCCTAATTATCTTTCCTTTACATATTCCTATAATAAGGAATTATCAAGCAAAGGCAGTTAGTCGCTCCATTCAAAACGAGATAGAAGAACTTGACCAACAAATTAAATTAAAACAGAGAAAAGTAGAGGAAATAAAAAGAAAAACCGAATATTACCAAAAAATAATTGAGACAAAAAGAAAAGAAGTTTTAAATTTAAAAAATCAAATCTCTATTTTAGATGACCGATTAGAAAAGGCGAATCTGGCTATTCAGAGCACAGAAACAAAAATAGACCAAGTCAAATTAGAAATAAAGAGAATCAATCTTCAAATTAAAGACAAAACAGAGAAAATAAAAGAAAACAAAGAAAGAGTAGGGGAGACACTAAGATTAATCTATTTATCTGACCAGCAAAGTTTATTAGAAATACTTTTAAGCAATAATTCTTTAGCCGATTTTTTTAATCAGATTAAATATTCAGAAGATCTTCAAAGCGATTTACAAGAAAAGTTAAATAAACTTATAACAATTAAGCAAGGATTAGTCGTTCAGAAAAATGATTTAGAAAGAAAAAAGAAGGAATTAGAAAATTTAAAAGACGATTTAATTGTTAAAAAAGAAAGATTAAACGCAGAAAAGGGATTAAAAAATAATATTCTTATTCAGACCAAAGGAGCAGAAGAAAAATTTAGATTACTTCTCTTTGAAGTGAGGAAAGAATGGGAAGAAGTTAATTCAGAAATTGCTCGTTTAGAAAAGGAAATACGAAAAAAACTTTCTCTTCAGAAAAATTTAGGAGGGAAATTATGGAGCGGTGGAAAACTTTCTTGGCCAGTCCCTTATAATGGAATTACTTGTTATTTTCACGATCCGGATTATCCTTTTAGAAGATGGATTGGTGAACATTCAGGTATTGATTTAAGAGCGACTCAAGGAACACCTGTTCGGGCTGCTGCTCCAGGTTATGTTGCTCGAGCAAAGAATGGGGGATTAAGGGGTTACAGTTATGTAATGATAGTTCATAATGATAACATCTCTACTATTTATGGTCATTTAAGCAAGATTTATGTTTCTGAAGATACTTTTGTCAGTCGAGGAGAGGTTATTGGTTTAAGTGGTGGGCTACCAGGAACGCCCGGGGCTGGACGTTTTTCTACCGGTCCTCATCTTCACTTTGAAGTAAGATTAAAAGGTATTCCCGTCAACCCCCTTGACTATTTAGAATAATAGTATTAATCTAAAGAAACAAAATTTGTTCTTTAAATCAAAAAATTAAAAGGAGGAGGAGAAAATGGAAAGGATTCCAAGCTGTTGTATAAAACAAGAAGCAGAAGAAATTTTCCTACAGGCAATAGAAGAAACAGTAAAGGTTTTCTTCGGAAAAGAAAGAAAAGAAGAAAAGACGACAACCGTTACTATTCTAACGGCCATTGCTCAAGAAATTACTCAATCAGAAGATCTTAGAAGAACAATAGAGAGGAGATTTGGTCCCTTAGATCCCCGGATTCTAAAAGAGAGAAGCGTCCTGCAGCTAGTAGGAGTAATCGTTTACTATCATCGTTATTATAATGGGAGTAAGAGTTCCAAAATTGAGGCGAAATTAAAAATAAAGGAAATTGCTGGTGAGTTAATTCCTACTATTGGAGTGGAAAAGACGAAAATAGTTTTAGCAGGAATTTGCTTTTTCTTGGGATATATTGGTGTCTCTTTAAGTCGTGACTTCGCTCCTGAAGATATTTATACAGATGTCAGAGCGAGCATAGCCTCATTGTCAATAAATCTGTTGCGAGCCCTATTTGACATTCCCCGAATTCTTGCTTTTCTTTGATAAATGAATGTAGGGATTAAATCAAAAGAAATCAAAATAAAAGGAGGAGAAGGATGGAAAAGATTGTAAATCATTTAGAACAACAGGAACAGGGGAAAGTATTGTTAGAGGCGATGCTCGAGACCGTCTTGATTTTCGGAGAAAGTAAAGAAGAAAAAACAATAATTGCTATTGTTCTTACAGGTATTGCCGAACAGTCAGGAAATGTTGAAATAAAGAAAAATTTAGAAGATCTATTAGACCCGCATCTTTCGCACCTTTCAGAAGATAAAAATATAAAGAAATTAACAGAAATTATTGTTCATTATGACTATAATGGCTCTAACGATTATGAACTTTACCTAGAGATGAAAAATGTTGTTGCTGATGTCCTAGATATTCTTGGAAGAGAGAAGACCCAAATGATTTTGGCGGCAATTAGTTATTTTCTAGGTTGTATCTGCGAAAAAATTAAGGAGGTCGATAGTGATATTGTACTAACTACGGGGTCACTTTCTTTTAATCTACTTCAGCTGATGATTGAAATTCCAAAAGTCTCCACTTTTCTTTGATAGAAAAAAATACAAAAAATGAAAAGCTAATAGAAAACAAACTATAAGCGGCTTTTAAGAAGCCGCTTATTTTATTTTTATTAGGGGAGAATAGAAAAAACGGTTTCAAAATTAAATACTATGCTTCGCACAATATATCTTATACGACGCGTAATAATGAGAAAAGGCCTTTTTTAATCTTTTAAAGAAAAAGGATATTGAGGATTAGGTCTGAAATTCTGACGATATTTTTCTAAATCTCCTCTTAAGCCAACAATTTTAAGTTGAGAAAAATCTTGTTCTCCTAATTGATTTTCTGCACAAAGTCGTAAATAATTTATTTTTTGTGGATTAAAACCCATTAAATATACTCCTAAGCTATCAACAGCCACAAAATCAAAACCAACAATGGCTAAATTCATTTTTACCGGTTCTCCAAAACTTGGCCCATCTCCTTCCATTCCTTCAAAGGCATCTAAAACAGATAAATCAGGAGAAATAATTTTGGCTAAATAAAAAAGAATTCTTCCCAAGGCCCTTTTCCCATATTGATGAATTTCTCCACGCCAGTAATTGCCATCTTTTTCTCGTTGTTGAGTAATAATACTGCCAACAACTAAATTTTTTAAAGTTAGTGTCGCTCCTACAGATTCATGGGTTTTGGGTGGACCAACACTAATTCGGAAGTCGCTTTCTAAAATAGTTTTGCTTATTTTTAATTTAAGTGTCGTAAAATATTGAGGAGTTAAAGAATCTTTTATTTCTATTTCTTGATAATCGTCATTATTCAAATCAACAAACTTAACCGGATAATTCTTTAATATCTGATAATATCCATATTCCTTATATCCCCTATCCGTTGGGCCCTCAAAAGCACCTTCAGCAATAGTAATCTCAGATAAATTAAATTGTTTTAAAAAATCTAAAATTCCTTTAACCGCCATAACATTAGTAGCGGCTAAAGGAACAGAAGTTCGGACAAAATTTGGTTTTATTACTACTTTATTTTTATCTTTTATTCTTTCTCTAATCTCTTCCCGAAGCAGATTTAACGCCTTTACTATATTTTTATATCTCCCGTTTCCATAAACCAGAGCAATTTTTCTCATATAATTATTTTAACCAAACATCTTTTTTAATTTTTTAAAATTTTTCTTTCTACTGATGAAAATAAGGGCATCTCCTTCGGCTAATTTAAAGTTTGGCTGAGGAATAGTAAATTTCTCTTTGCGTCTAATGGCTATAAGCATAGATTCCTTTGGGGTCATCTTTTGAACAAAATTGACTGACTTTTTAATGAAAGGATTTTTCTTTTTTAGTTTAAATTCAATTAAATCAACTTCTTGATGAAAAATAACTAAATCTAAAATATCCGGTTGAGTAATAATAGCTGTGACTTGGTCTGCGGTAAGCGTTTCTGGTGAAATAACTTCTCTAATCCCTACACGATAAAAAATCTTATAAAATTCTTTACTTCCGCTTCGGACAATCATTCTCAGGGTTGGCTTAATCTCTTTAGCGGCTAAACAAATCATTAAATTTGTCTCTTCTTTTCCGGTCACTGCTAGTAAAACATCGGCTTTCTTTATTTCTGCCTCTTGAAGGATTTTTCTTTCCTGACCGTTTCCCCAAATAACTTTAGCATTTAATTCCTCGGCTAATTTATCAGCCCTTGCCCTATCTTTCTCAATAACTACTACATCATGCTTTTCTTGAGATAATTTTTTTGCTAAATTTTCTCCAATTTTTCCTCCGCCAACAATGACAATATACATAATTTTAATCCTCCTTTCTTTTAAAAATAGAAATTATTAATATTATTATTGCCCAAATCTCTAATCTTCCTAAAAACATATCAAAAATAATAGTTAACTTAAGAATTGGGCTTCGGTAATTAGAAATAACAGAGAGTCCGGTAGTAGCCATAGCTGAGGTTGTCTGAAAGAGTGAATTTATTGGAGGATAGCCGTAAGCAATAAAAACAAGAGTAGAAAAACCAAGAATTATTAAGAACAGAAGGACAAATTTTAGAACAGCATTAACCTCATTATGTCGGTAAATTGTTCCTTCAACTTTTTGGACAATGACTAAATGCGGTTGAAATATTCTTCTTATTTCTGTAATAATCGCTCTTGAAACAATAATCATTCTTGAAAGTTTTAAACCTCCGGCTGTGGATCCTGAAGCACCGCCAATTAACATCAAAAAAATTAAGATTGATTTGCTAAAATTATCCCAATAACTTATTTCAGCTGTATTAAAACCAGAAGTAGTTAAAGCAGAAACTACTTGAAATATATTTTTACGGAAAGGATATAATGGCAACAGACCGGCTATTCCTATAATTAATAAAATAAAAAATAATCTAAATTGTTGGGAACGAAAAATTTTTTTGATTTTTCCTGAAAAGAAAAGATGATGGGTGTAAAATGATGTCGCTCCTAATATCATTAAAACTACTAAAATTATCTCTAAAGAAAGAGAATGAAAACCAATAATACCAAAACTATCTGTTGTAAAACCCGCCGTAGAAATTGCTACTGCTGCGTAATTAAAAGAACGAAATAAATCTATCTTAGCGATAAAAGTTAAAGCAAGGGTGCCCAACACAAGAAAGAAAAGATAGATTTTCCAGATGACTTTCACTGAATTTAAAATATTTGGCCGAATTTTTTGTGAAAATCCTTCTGCCCGAGCCAAAGAGGTTGAACCAACTCTAATCAGCCCGCTAATGGCTAAACTAACAATGCCTATGCCACCAATAAAAGCCATTAAACTTCTCCAGAGAATTAGTGTCTTAGGCAAAACATCCGGATTAAAAAGAGAAAAGCCCGTTGTTGTCCAAGCGCTCATTGTTTCATACCAACTATCAAGATAACTTCCCTGACCAGTTAAGAAAAACGGTAAAGCACTAATTAAAGTCACTATTAGCCATAAAAGAGCAACTACTACAAGTGATTCAGCAAAAGTTATCTCATCGTCCAAATTCTTTTTCTTTTTTCTGACAAAAATTAAAAACAACCGACTAATTAAAAAAATTATCCCTCCAGATACAATAAAGACAAAAAAACATTTCTCTTCGTGAAAGATAATAGAAAAAGGAATAGGAATAAGAAAAATAAAGGAAGCAAATTTTAACAGATAAGCCAAACTTTTTAATATCCTCTTCTTAGACATTTTCTTTCTTCTTTTCTTTCAAAGTATTTTCCAAAGAATTTATTTCTGGAAATCTCTCTAAGAAGAATTTTCTTAATTCTTCAATTTGGGTAGAAAATAATAATCCTTCTATTGCCCATTCTCTTTCTATTCCGGCGATTTCTTTTAACAATTTCTGACATTTTTTTAAAAATTTAAATGTTTCAGAAATTGGAAAAGTAATTTTTTTCCTATACTCATCCCCTTCTTTCTGAAGAATTTTATTCTTAGAAAGATATTCAGCAACTTGATATAATTTTGCTTCACTTAGACGAGAATAATGAGCAATTTTTTCTATCTCTTCTTGGAGAAGGACAGCGCTTAGAGAACCCTTGTCTAACAAAAAGAAAATTTTATCCATAAAAATTTTTCTTGCATTACCAAATTGGACAATTTTTTGGAAAAGTTCAATGTCTCTCTCTTTTTTGATAACAAAAATTCTCTCAATTTCCTCTCCTTTTTGTTTTTTTTCTTGAATCTTTTTGTTGATTTGTTTCTTTTCTTGTTTTTTTAAGGAAGAAAAGAGTTTTTTAAAAGATAAAAAACTTTGATAGGTCTGCCGGATGAAAGGATTTTTTGGTTCTATTTCTAATGCCTTTTTAAACCACTTCTCCGCTTCATCAAGATTGAAATCAGAAGTAAAAATATAACTAGCCGCTAAATCATTATAAATTAAGGAATTTTTAGGATTTATTTTCAGTGCTTTTCTAAGTAATCTGCGTCCTTCACTCACCTTTCCTGAAAGACAACTCACCCATCCCAAATTTCTTATTATTTCATCATCATTGGGCTTTAACTTATAAGCCCTTTTTAAATATTTTAACCCTTCTTTAAATTGTAAATTCTTGGCATAAGCTACACCTAAAAGAAAATTAGCAGTCACTCTTTTAGGAGCTAATTTAGTTGCCCAAATCAGAGGAGGAATTGCCTTAGTTATTTTTCCTAAAGTTAAATAAATATTTCCTAAAATTTCATAATTCCGAACATTTTTCGGTGACTCTTTAATTTCTTTCTCAATCAGTTTAATAGCTTTCTCTTTCTTTCCCTGAAAAAACAAGTCAAGAACTTCTTTATCTTTTTTATTCAATTTCATCATAATTATTCTTCTTTATTCTTTTATTTTAGAAAAAAAATTCTTAAAGGTAAAGAGAGCTTTAGAAAAATTTTTTTAGAATACTTCTTAATGTTTCTCAAAATTACCTCTCTCGATAATATATTCTATCCTTATATCTCAAATCAATATAATCAAGATTTTTATCTTTAAGTTTTTTATTAATCACAAGAGAAAGGTGGTCTAACTGCATTTTTAAAGGAATTTCTTGGTCAAAATAGAGAGAATAGTTTTGAGAAGTAATCACTTGTAAATCAGAAAAATCTGGATCGAGAATGATAAAAGAAACTGCTTTTAATCCAGAAACTGACTTCGGAAGTTCCTTGTTAATTTGTTGAATAAACTTCGCTCTTTCTTTAGATATTTGAGGAGAAAGGATTTTCTTTTTGATTTCTTTTTTCTTAAGATTTTCCTCCTTTCCTTCTTCTCCTTCTTTCTTTTTATGCTTATCTTCTTCTAAAGAGGATTTAAATAAAATAAGAGGAAGGTTGTTTTCTATTCGTTTATCAAACGATTTTATTGGTTTTCCTTCCTTATCTAAATAATAAAATTTATTCTTCATCTCTAAAACAAGAACAGGAAGCTTATCTTTAATGACAATTTTTATCTCTTTTTTTATTAATAATCTGCTAATATCTATTTCTTCAATTGGCAGTCTTTTCTCTATTTCTTCTTTAACTAAGTTTTTAGAAAAAAATAAAAGATTGTTTTGTGGAAAAATTAAAAAGCGTCTCTTTTTTAAAATTTTACCAACTATTTCTTCTATCTCTTTGTTGGATAGATGATGATAAGCATTCTCTTTTCTAACAATATTAACTTTCTTTATCTTAAAAAAACCTGACCAAAAAATGAAATAAATGGCTGCGGCGAAAAGAAAGATGAAAAATAGAAATAGTTTTATTTTCTTTCTTTTTTTTCTTTTTTCAAGAAAGAAATTTCTTTTTATTCTCTTAGGTTTGATTGACCTAGATGATTTACGATAAGGTGGTTTTATCTTCTTTTTAAAAGTAAATTTAAACATAGAATCGCGGAATTAAAGGATTGATCCGAGTAACTATTTCGTAATTGATTGTTCCTATCATTTTTGCTAAATCATCTACACTGATTTTTTTACTTTCACTTTTACCAATAATTATTGCCCTATCTCCTATTTTTAAGTTTTTAACTTTACTCACATCAACTATTATCATATTCATACAAACCCGACCAAGAACAGGACAAAATTTATCTTTTATAATAACTTTCCCTTTACGAGAAAAACCTCGGTCATATCCTTCCCAATAACCAACGGGTAAAACAGCTATTATGGTTGGTTTCCTAGTTTTATAGGTACAACCATAACCAACAAAACTATTTGCTGGTATCCTTTTTAATTGAACAATTTTTGTGTACATTGAAAGAATAGGATGAAGAGTAAAATTAGGATATTTAGAAAGAACAATTCTTTTTGTTTTAGAAGAAGGCCATAGCCCGTAAGCAGCGATTCCTAAACGGACTAAATTAAACCGGGAATTGGGCAAGACCAAAGAAGCGGCACTACAAGCAAAGTGTTTTAAAGGAAAACTGACATTTTTTCTTTCTAATCCTTGGATTAACTCATTAAATCTATCTAATTGGAATTGAGAGAACATTAAATTTTCTTCTGATGCGGCAAAATGCGAAAAAATTCCTTCAAAAATCAGGTTTTTATATTTTTTGACAGATTTCAGAATAAAAGAATCTGCTTTATCGACTAAAATGCCTAAACGAGACAAACCAGTATCTATTTTCAGATGGACCTTTAATTTTTGCTTTTCTCTTTTGGATAAATTATCCAAAATTTTTAATTGTTCTTCTGAATAAACGACTAAACGAATATCATTTTTAATAGCAAAATTAATCTCTTCTTTGTTTAGTTGATAATAGCTTAATACTAAAATAGGAGTTTTTATACCACCCTCCCTTAATTTTCTTGCTTCTTCTAAATTTACTACCCCTAACCAATTTATCCTAAATTTTTCGGCTAATTTAGCCATTGGCAGCATTCCATGGCCATAAGCATTACTTTTTACTACAAGCATTATTTTAGTTCCTGACAAAACATTTTTAAATTGTTCTAAATTTTGTTTAAAGGCCTTTTTAGAAATCTCTACCCAAGTAATTGGTCTTGACATTTTATCCTTTTTATATTATTCTTGGTTTATAAAAATAAAAAAGTTCTTTATATTAAGTATTAAAAGGAGGGAAAAATTGGAAACAGGAGTAAAAATTATCTTAATAATTCTCCTTCTTACTCTAAGCTTCTTCCTTTTCCATAAAGGAAGGAAATTGGAAGAAATAGCCCGCTATGTCAGAAGTTATGATAAACAACATCTCTACCATGAAAATGCTGTAATAACTGTCCTTCTCTCTTTGATCGTTTTGCTCTCAGCGTTAATCCTGATATTCTCTCTCTTTTAAGTTAAATAGGTCCATTATGGACCTATTTTTTTCTTCTTATTATCTCCATTCCATTCATATATTTTCTTAAAACCTCAGGGACAATAATATCTCCTTCTTTGGTTTGATAATTCTCCATTATAGCAATAATTGGGCGCTGAGAAAAGGCAGTTCCATTAACTGTATGAACAAATTCGGTTTCCTTTTTACCTTTTCTTTTAAAACGAATATTCAATCTTCTTGCCTGAAAGTCGGTGCAATTACTTGTAGAATGGGTTTCTCGGTACTCATGCTGGCCTGGCAGCCAAGTTTCAATATCATATTTATCTGCGGCTGGGTCGCCTAAATCAGCCGTACACATCCTTACCACCCGATAGGGCAATTTTAGGGCTTTCATCATCTTTTCTTCTAAGGAAAGGAAGAATAAATGTTCTTGACGGGAATTTTTAGGATGAACAAAAGAAAACATTTCTGCTTTATCAAACTGATGAACACGTAAAATACCTCGAACATCTCTACCATAACTACCTGCTTCTCTACGGAAACAAGAAGAAAAGCCAAGATAACGAAGAGGCAAATCTTCTTCTTTTAAAATTTCATTCATATGCATTGGGCCGATTGCTTGTTCTGCTGTTCCAATAAGATATAAATCATCTTTTTCTAAATGAAATATTTCTTCCGCTCCTCGTGTATAATAGCCCATTGCCTCCATTATTTCTTTTTTTACCATTACTGGAGGAATAACCGGAATAAAACCTTCTTCTAAAAGAGTATCTAAAGCAAAGCGAAACAAAGCAAACTCTAAAAGAACGGCTTCATTTTTTAAATAGCCAAAACGTGACCCTGAAGTTCTACTAGCGCGTTTAGTATCAATTAGATCCAATGCCTCATTTAATTCTAAATAGTCCTTAGGAGGAAAATCAAATTTAGGTATTTCTCCTTCATGACGAATAATCTCATTATCTGCCTCAGTTAGACCAACTTTTACATCATCCAAGGGTGGATTAGGAATTTCTAAAAGTATTTTTTTAAACAAAGGTTCAATTTCAGCTAATTTATCTTTGAATTTATCAATTTCTTTAACTATCTTTTTCATCTCTTCTATTTTTTCTTTCTTCTCTTTTGGAGTTAACTCTTTAATTTTTCGAGAAAACTGGTTTTGAAGGGCTCGACGTTTTTCAATCTCTTTAATTAATTCCCTTCTTTGCTTATCCAATTTTAAAAGAAGGTCAATATCTACTTTAACCTGTTTTTTCTCACAGGCCCTTTTAACTTTTTCTGGATTTTCCCGAATAAATTTGATGTCTAACATATATTTTTTATATTTTTATAGTTCTAAATCTTGACTAATTTTTTGCATTGCTTTTAAAGAAATATCAATAAACTTTTCTAAATCTAAATTTAATAATTCCTTGCATTGAGCGATAATATCTCTATTAGCTCCAGCGGCAAAACGTGGTTCTTTAAAACGTTTAAGAACTGACCTAACCGTTAAATCCTTTAATCTTTTACTGGGTAGGACTAAAGTAGCCGCGACAATTAAGCCGGTCAAAGGGTCAGCACAAAAAAGGGCTTTTGCCATCCTTGTCTTTGGCTTTATTCCATGAATCTCATTATGAGATTTTACTGCTTCAACAATCTCCTTATCTAGTCCTTTCTCAGATAAAATTTCCGCGCCAATTAAACTATGTTCTCCTGGCTTATCTTTTGTTTGTTCATAGTCAATATCATGTAATAATCCGGTTAGACCCCATTTTTCTTCATCCTCTTGAAAATACTTGGCTAATTCTCTCATTACTGCCTCAACAGCCAAACTATGCTTAATTAAATTCTTATTTTTTATATATTTTTCTAAAAATTTTTTAGCCTCTTCTCTAGTCATTATTTAATCGTTATTTTTCCGGTCTCATTGTTGGAAACAGAATGACTTCTTTAATATTATGAGAATTAGTTAATAAGGCAACTAATCGGTCTATTCCTATTCCCTCACCAGCGGTTGGAGGAAGACCGTGCTCTAAGGCCTCTAAAAAATCTTTATCAATCCTTTGGGCTTCTTCATCGCCGTTTTCTAATAATTTCTGCTGCTCTTGAAAGCGCTGGCCCTGGTCTAAAGGATCATTTAATTCAGAAAAAGCATTGACTATTTCCATTCCAGCAATAATCAGTTGAAACCTTTCTGCATAATTAGGACGTTGAGGAATCCTTTTTGCTAAAGGCGATAAATCTACTGGATGATTGATTAAAAAAATAGGATTAATCAGCTTGGGTCTTATCAATTCTTTAAAAATATTATCAATAATTTTACCTCGACCGGCATTCTTATCAACCTCCACGCCTAATTCTCTTGCTTTTTTAAACAAAGATGTCTGGTCTGGGTAGTTATCTAAATCTAATTGAAGTTGTTTAATCATTAACTCACGATAATCTATTTTTGGGTAAGGAGGATTTAAATTGATTTTATTTCCGTCATAATCAATAATCCCCTTTTTAATATTTAATTCTTTAATCAAAAAAGAAATTAATTCTTCAGTCAAATTCATTAAATCATTATAGTCAGCATATGCTTGATAAAATTCTATTTGCGTAAATTCAGGATTATGCGCCCGGTCAATTCCTTCATTACGGAAACAACGCGCTACTTCATAAACCCGTTCAAAACCACCAACGATTAATTTTTTCAAATAAAGTTCAGGAGCAATTCTTAAATATAAATCTATATCTAAAGCATTATGATGAGTAATAAACGGTTTTGCCGCTGCTCCTCCGGGTATGGGCTGTAAAATAGGCGTTTCTACTTCTAAAAAGTTACGCTTATCTAAAAAGTCTCGAATTAATTTTATAATCAAACTTCTTTTGCGAAAAATCTCTCTTACTTCAGGATTACTTAAAAGATCAAGATACCTTTTGCGGAAACGGGTCTCTATATCTTTTAAACCATGCCATTTCTCTGGCAGAGGACGTAAGGACTTAGCAATCAACCTAAAATCATCAACTAAAAGGGTCTTTTCCCCTCTTTTAGTCAAATATAGTTTACCTTTTACTTGTAGAAAATCAGCCAAATCAATAAGTTCAGTGAAAAAATTATATTTTTCTTCACCTAGTTGGTCCTTCTTTAAATAAATTTGAATTTTAGCACTTCCATCTTCTATATCAGCAAAACAAGAACCGCCATGAAGTCGGATACTCTTAATTCTTCCTACTAAAATAATCTCCTTTTTCTTTTTTAATAATTGATTAAATCTCTCTAAAACTTCTTTTATAAAAAATGTTCTCTCTGCTTTTGATGGATAAGGATCAATTCCCTTTTCCTTTATTTTCTTTAGTTTTTTAATTCTATCTTCTCTTTCCATAACCTTATTATTTAATTTTTAGTATCTTGACTTTTATCTGACCATTCTCAGGCAAAGGAACAATAACCTCATCTCCTACTTTTTTCCCTAATAATGCCTTACCTATGGGTGATTCATTAGAAATTTTATTATTAGCCAAATCTATATCTTCAGAACCAACTATTGTATAAGTATAAATTTGACCCTTAATTTTTAACTCTAAAGTATCTCCAATACTAACTACTTTTTTATTTTTCGGCCCTTTACCCTCCTCTATTATAATAGCATTTCTAATTAAATCCTCCAATTCTAAAATTTCTTTCTCATTAGAAGCGTATTCTTCTTTAGCTGCTGTAAATTCAGCGTTTTCAGAAACATCACCATAATCTTTGGCTTCGCTAATTTTCTCAGCTATTTCTTCTCTTTTTACTGTTTTTAAATACTGAAGTTTCTTCTTAAGTTCCTCAAACTTCTCTTTAGATAAATAAGTAGGCATAGGTTTAAAAATTAAAATTCTAAAATATACCCTTTATTTTATTGTTTTTTTCTTAAAAAATAATTCTCTAAAACCTCTTTTGCCACAGGTAAAGCGGCTTGATGTCCCTCCCCTCCGTTTTCAATCAAAACAGTAATAACAATTTCTGGATTATCATAAGGAGCATAACAAGTAAACCAAGCATCTGGTTTTTTTTTACCACCTACTTGGGCTGTTCCGGTCTTTCCGGCTACCTTTACTGGTAAATTTATAAGAGCCCGGGCGCTTCCATAAAGAACTGCATCTCTCATTCCCTGCTGAACAATTTTAATGTTTTCCTTTTTTGCTAAATTACTCTTTATTATTTTTGGTTGAACTATTTCTACTTTTCCACTCTCATTATCAATAATCTTTTTTACTAGATAAGGATGAAAAAGAGTTCCACCATTAGCAATCATTGCTGTATAACTAGCTACTTGCAAAGGGGTAACTAAAATGTCTCCTTGTCCGATAGCCAAGTGATAAGTATCACCTATATACCATTTCTCTTTTTTAACTTTCTCTTTCCAAAGAGGAGATGGAAGAAATCCTTTTGCTTCACCAAATAAATCTATGCCTGTTTCCTTGCCTAATCCGTATTTCTTAAGATAGGCAATTATTTTCTCTATTCCTAAACCTTTAAAATTTTTATATCCTCCGCCAATGTAGTAAAAAAAGGTATTAACTGATTGAGCAATGGCTTTTCTTACATTAGTCAATCCGTGTCCTCCGATTTTCCAATCTGGGAAGAACCATTTACCAATTCTTATCCCCCCCTGACTATTTATTGTTGTTTGAGAATTGATAATTCCTTCTTCTAAAGCAGCTAAAGCAATTAAAGGTTTGATTGTTGAACCAGGAGGATATTTTCCTGAAACGGGCCGAAAAAATAATGGATGAAGAGGATTATTAATTAACTCCTCAAATTTCTCTTGAGAAAGACCTTTAATAAACAGATTATTATCATATCCTGGAAAAGAAACAAGGGCTAATAACTGACCATTCTGGGGGTTCAAAGCAACAGCTGCCCCTGCCTTTCCTTTAACTCTTTTTATATTTTTTTCTAAAGCGTTAGCAAGATCTTTTTGTAATTGGCTATCAATATTTAAAACTAAACTTTTTCCCGGTTTCGCTTTCTTTTTATTTAGAACTTCTTTTTCCCTGCCCAAAGAATCAACCTCTATTTGTTTTTTTCCTTTCTCTCCTTTTAATAAATTTTCATAATACGCTTCTAAACCAGACCTACCTAAATAGTCGTCAAAAGAATATCCCTCCTTTCTTTTTTTTAACCACTCTTCTCTAGTTATTTTGCCTAAATATCCTAAACAATGTGAGAAGGATTGTCCTGCTAAATAATGTCTCTGACCCCTTATTTTTAATTTTACTCCCGGTAACTGGTCTTCTATTGTTTTAAACAATATTGCCTTCTCTAAGCCAATTTCTTCAGTCAAAATTACTGGTTGATAGGAATAAGGGGAATTATTTTCTAAAATTTTTTTTGCTTTATCTTTAATTGAAGAGTCAAAAAGATTAGCCAGTTTATTTAGAACTTCCTCTCTTTTATTTTCTTCTTTAGGAAAATCACCCGGCACAATAGTTAAATAAAAATCAGGGATGTTTTCTACTAACTTTTTACCTTGTCGGTCATAAATTAATCCTCGACTTGCTTTAATCTCAATTATTCTAATTCTATTTCCCTCGGCTATCTTTTGGTATGTTTTCCCTTTAACTATTTGAAGAAAAAATAGCCTTATAAACAATAAAGAGGTCAACAAGAAAATAAAGAAGAAAACTCTTTTAATAGATGAATAATCAATAACTTTTTTTAAAGGTTTCTCTTGCTTATCTATTAACCATTCATCTCCTTCGTGTTTTTTAAAAGAATATCTTTTTATCAAGGCCTTTTTCTTGTTAAAAAATTTATTTTCTGGAAACAAGGAAGGATTTCTCATAAGTTATTTCCTTTTTTCTAAAAGAGTAAAAAGAAAAGTAATAATAACTATTACTGCTGTATTTAAAATAAGGGTATTTAATAATGAAGTAAAGAATATTTTATTCAAAACAACAGGTATTTGAATGATACCTAATTTATAAAATAAAAAACTTAAAAAAGTAAAAGATAATTGATAAATCAAAAGGGATAAAAAGGAAAAAATAGTTAAAGAAACTAAAGAATAACGAGGAAAAAACTTCTTGAAAAGATAGTGGGCAAAATAACTTACAAATAAGAAAAGAACGATATAAGTGCCGAAAGGATAAAAAGAATAAAAAGATAAAATAAATCCACCAAAGAGACTCCAGAAGAAACTTAAACGATAATCAAACAAAACAAAGAAAATAATAAAACATAAAATCAAGTTTAAAGAAGAAAGAAAGGAAAAATTTCTTAAAACAACTAATTGAAAAATTCCTAAAATAAAAATTATTAAAATATGAAATAAAATTTTATTTATCCTCATTTTTTGGCTTAAGAACAGCTACCAAGTTTATCTCTTTAAACGGAATTAATGGTCTAGCCAAAACATCCTGAAATAGTTCTCCGGATTTGATCTCTACATCTTCTATTTCACCAATAATTAAACCTTTGGGAATATATCTTTCCTTTCCTGAAGTGACAACAATGTCCCCTCTTTTCACCTCTTTATCTACTGGAATTAAACTTAAAGATAAATAAAATCCATGAACCCCCTGAACCAGACAATCAACATTTTCTTTTTCATTAAGAACAGTGCCAGCAAAAACACTTTGGTAATCAGTAATCAAACGAACAAAAGAAGAATAAGGATTAACTTTGATTACTTTTCCTATTAAAAAACCTTGGGGCTCTTTTTCATCATTTTGGAGAATAGATTTAGAAAAAACAACAGGATAACCAGGTTTTATCCCATCTTTTTCTCCTAAATCAATAATTAATCCAATTTGAGCACTAGGAGCCTCCTTAATTTGACCGATAACATTAGCTAAAACAAAATTATACCTTTGTTTAAGGAAAAAATTAAGCGCTTCTCTTAAACTTTTATTCTCTTCTCGATAAATTTTCAATTGACTGTTTTCAATTAATAAGTCATTGACTTTCTCTCTTAGTCCTTTATTCTCTTTTAATAATTCATCTTTAGACCTAAAGAAACTCCTTAAATTATCAATTTTAT
>Ga0190361_1000359_pt1 | contig 18656 bp, 11 predicted proteins | sample 48721845_MG_FD_161273 | JGI IMG/M metagenome (GOLD analysis project Ga0190361, IMG submission 161273) | Hydrothermal vent microbial mat bacterial communities from Southern Trench, Guaymas Basin, Mexico - 4872-18-4-5_MG | ecosystem: Environmental > Aquatic > Marine > Hydrothermal vents >... | reverse complement strand
CCCAAAGAAGAAAAATGTTAATGAAAGTTCTTTCTCATCACAGTTCCTTTTTTGCTCGAGCGAGACGTATATATCAAAGAATTCATCAGAAAAGAGTAGCTAAGATAAAAAGAAAACAAGAAAAAAGCTCTCGGTTATAAAACCGAGGCTTTTTATTTATCTTATAATAAATCAAATATAATAGGTTTACAACGGGTTTGTAACGAGGAAAGACCTCGTTACATTGCAGGTTATCTATGTACCCTACTTATGCAATAATTTGCGATTATATTAATTTTGCGGTAAAATATAAATGAGGCTTGATAGTTTTAGCTATGAAGAAAAAATTTTTTATTAAACTTAACCTTATTTTTACCTTTATTTTTTTAATATCTTTTGTTATTATTTTATTCACTGTTGATCCTTTTAAAGCTAACACTTTTCTTTTTATTCTTTTTTATATAACTCTTTTTTGTTTAATTTTGGGAAGTTTAAATTTGCTTAATACTTGGTTTAAAATTTCTTTAGCTCTAAGATTATTAATAGCTTTTTGTTTTATTTTGTTTTTATTTCTCCAAAGTAAACTATAAATTATGGAGTTAGACCAAATAAAAAAACAGGCTTTTGAAGAAATAAACCAGGCCAAAACCCTGTCTGATTTAGAACAGATAAGAATTAAATATCTTGGTCGTAAAGGAGATTTGACAAAGATTCTACGTTCCTTAAAAGACCTGCCACTGGAAAAAAGAAGAAAACTTGGTCCTCAAGCAAACGAACTCAAAGAAATTATCCAGGCAGAGATAAAGAAAAAAATTCAAAAGTTACAAGGAATAAATTTACGGGCTCAAAAAATAGATATTACAGCTCCTGGGGCAAAAATTTCTAAGGGCCACCTTCATCCAATTTCTTTAATCCTAAAACGAATAGAAGAGATTTTTTGTTCAATGGGTTTTGAAATTGTTGAGGGACCAGATATAGAGACAGAATATTATAATTTTGACGCTTTAAATATTCCCAAAGAACACCCTGCTAGAGATACAATGGATACTTTTTGGCTAAAAAACAATAAGATAAGTCAAAGACTTTTGTTAAGAACCCATACCTCGCCAATGCAGATAAGATATATGAAAAAGAATAATCCTCCTTTTAGAATTGTTGTTCCTGGAAGAGTATTTAGATACGAAGCCACTGATGCTTCTCATGACGTCCAGTTTTATCAGCTCGAGGGTTTAATGGTAGACAAGGATATAAGTGTTGCTAATTTTAAGGCAGTAATACAGGAATTTATCAAGGCAATGTTTTCTAAGGACATAGAGATGCGGATAAGGCCTAGTTATTTTCCTTTTACCGAGCCAAGTTTTGAGGTAGATATAAAAAGGAAAGACTCAAAAGAATGGTTAGAGGTTGCAGGGGCTGGGATGGTTCATCCTAATGTTTTTAAAGCGGTTGGCTATAATCCTTTAAATTGGCAGGGATTTGCTTTTGGAGTAGGCATTGATAGGATTGCAATGATTAAGTATAAAATAGATGATATAAGACTTTTTTACTCAGGGGATTTACGATTTTTAAACCAGTTTTAAAATTAAAATAAAACCAATATGAAAGTCAGCTATAAATGGCTACAAGATTATATTCAAGGCAAATTACCAGGGCCTAAAAAATTAGCAGAAGCTTTAACTATGCATTCATTTGAGACCGAAGGCCCGGAAAAAGTCAGGAATGACTATGTTTTTGATATAGATATTCTTGCCAATAGAGCCCATGACTGTTTAGGTCATTTAGGAATCGCTAGAGAATGTGCGGTTCTTTTTAATAAAAAAATAAAGTTTCCCAAGACAAAACCGCGAGAGAGCAGAACCATAACTACAGAAGATTTTGTTGAGGTTAAGATAAAAAATACTGAATTATGTCCTAGATATTGTGCAAGAGTTATAACTGGAATAAAGGTTGGACCTTCTCCAAAATGGCTGAAAGAAAGATTAGAGGCAATTGGCCAGAAATCAATAAATAATATCGTTGATATTACGAATTATGTAATGTTTGAAACTGGTCAGCCGCTTCATGCCTTTGACGCTGATAAGTTAGCACCTGCAAAGAAAAAGAAACAGATTATTGTTAGACAAGCAAAAAAAGGGGAGGCCATTGTTACTTTAGATGAGGAGAAATATGAGCTTGATTCTAGTGTTTTAGTTATTGCCGACAGCAGAGATCCAATTGCTATTGCAGGAATAAAAGGAGGAAAAAAAGCAGAAATTGACAACAAAACAAAAACAATAATTTTAGAATCAGCAAATTTTGAACCTAACAATATTTTTAAAACTTCTAAGAAGCTAGGATTGCAAACCGAGGCTTCTTTGCGATTTAGATATGGCTTAGACCCAAATTTAGCCCCAGAGGCAATTGACAGAGCTGCTAATCTTATTCAAAAAATTGCTGGCGGCCAGGTAACAAAAGGAATTGTTGATATTTATTCTTTTAAAATCAAGCCCTGGAAGATTTCTTTAAAAATTGATAAAGTAAGGAGCGTTTTAGGGGTGGATATTTCAGAAAAAGAAGTTGTGAAGATTTTAAAGTCTTTAGGAATGGTATCCAAAATAGTTTCGCCTAGAAAAGAAATAGTAAATTTAGCCAAAAAATTAATTGGCAAACCTTATAAATACGGAGCAAGCACTTCTCAAGAAGCGCCTAATCTTTTTGATTGTTCAAGCTTTACGAGATATCTTTTTAGACAAATAGGAATAGAAATTCCGCGGATGAGTATTGAACAAATTAAAGTAGGAGACAAGATAGAAAAAGAAGAGCTTAAGCCCGGAGATCTTGTTTTTTCAAAAGGAATAGGGACGCCTCACAGGGACAAAGATTTTCCCCAAGGAGTTGGTCATGTTGCTTTGTATATAGGAAATAATAAAATAATCCATGCTTCAAAAAAGAAGAAAAAGGTGGTGGTTGAGGACTTAGCGCGGCATCTTAGAAGTTCTCAATGGCGGGGAGCAAGGAGGATAATAAAAGAAGAAGATAATATTTTGGTTGTTGATATTCCTACCAGAAGATTAGACTTAAAAATTCCCGAGGATTTAATAGAAGAGATTGGCAGAATTTATGGATATGAAAAAATTGTCTCTAATCCACCTTTTGGTCTTTTATCTTTGCCAAGAATTAGAGACGAGATAAAGATTAAAGATAAAATAAAGTCAATTTTAGAAGGATTAGGTCTTACTGAAGTATACAACTATTCTTTTGTTGGAGAGAATGATATTAAAAAATGTAAACTTAATTCAGAAAAATATATAGAACTAGAAAATCCTCTCAGCATTGAATTTAAATATCTTCGCCGCAGCTTAATAACAAATCTGTTAAAAAACACAAGAGAGAATCTAAAATATTTTGAAAGATTTAAGTTATTTGAGATAGGAAAAATTTATTTAAAAACCAAGAACAAATTAGAAGAGAAAGAAATGTTGTCAGGTATTCTAATAGGAAAAAATGCTCAGGAATTATTTTTTGAAAGCAAAGGATTAATTGACCTGCTTTTAAACAAATTAGGCATAACAGATCAATGGTATGATGATTTTCAGGCAAGCCCAGAATGGACCGAAGAAGTGTTTTGGGATAAAGAGAGAAGTGCAGAGATTAAACTGGGAAATGACGAGATTGGATTTTTAGGAGTGATTAATCCAGAAATTTTAACTGCTTTTGAGATAAAAAAACCAGTGGTTGCTTTTGAGATTAATTTAGGGCTTTTGATTAAAGCGGTTGAGGAAGAGTTAATTTACCAACCACCATCAAAATACCCTGCTGTAATAAGAGATATTTCTTTGTTGGTAAACATAGATGATAAGGTGGCTGATGTATTGAATATAATAAATACTGTGGGAGGAAAAATAATAAAAGATGTGGACTTATTTGATATTTATGAGGGCGAGGAAATACCCCAAGGAAAAAAGAGCTTTGCTTTTCATATTATTTATCAGGCAGAAGATAGAACATTAACCGACCAGGAAGTTGATGCAGTTCATAAGAAAATAGTCCAAGAGCTGGAAAAAAATCCAGAATGGCAGGTTAGAAAATAAGTTAATTTAATTAAAGCTTTAAAAGTAAGCTATGAAGAAAACCAAAAAAACTCGCAATACAAAATCTAAAAAAACTAGTAAAAGAAAAAAGGGTAAAGTTTCAACTAAAAAAACCCAGCCTAAAAAAAATAAGAAAACAAAGGGTAAAGATTTTGAATATACTGCAAAAGATATTTATGTTTTAAAGGGTTTAGAGCCAGTAAGAAGAAGGCCAGGAATGTATATTGGTTCTACTGGTGTTGAGGGTTTACATCATTTAATTTGGGAAGTGGTAGACAATTCTTTAGATGAGGCAATAGCAGGATATTGTGATACAATAGGCGTAACTTTATTGCCAAATAACAGAGTGGCAGTAGCTGATAATGGGAGGGGGATTCCAGTAGATATTCATCCTCAAACCAAAAAATCAGCCCTAGAAACAGTAATGACTACTCTGCATGCCGGAGGTAAATTTGGAGGAAAGTCTTATAAAATCGCTGGTGGTCTTCATGGTGTAGGAGTTTCTGTTGTTTGTGCTCTTTCAAAATGGATGAGAGCAGAGGTTTGTAGAAATAATTCTTTGTATGCTCAAGAATATGCCAAAGGAAAAGCAGTGACAAAGGTTAAAAAAATTGGTAAGTGTTCCAAAAGCGGAACTAATATTATTTTTGAACCAGACCCAGAGATATTTAAAGAAATAAAATTTAACTGGAAAATAATTTTAGATCACTTGAGGCAACAGGCCTATTTAACCAAAGGGACAAGAATTACAGTAATTGATGAAAGGGATCCTCAAAAGCCACCCAAGGCATACACTTTTTTCTTTGAAGGCGGCCTCATTTCTTTTATAAAATATCTAGTCAGAAACCAAGAGCCGATTCATGAGAATATATTTTATGTAGAAAGAGAAAAAGATGATGTAGTGGTGGAAATTGCTCTTCAGTATACACAAGATATCCAGCCTGTAGAAGTAAGTTTTGCCAACAATATTAATACCGGAGAGGGGGGAATGCATTTAACTGGCTTCCGGGCTGCTTTGACCAGGACCTTAAATGATTATGGTAGAAAAAACAATTATTTAAAAGAGGGAGAAAAACTTAGTGGAGATGATGTAAGAGAAGGAATTACAGCAGTGATAAGCGTAAAGATACCCGAACCTCAATTTGAGGGGCAGACCAAGGCAAGATTGGGAAACCCTGAAGCAAGAACAGCAGTAGAGGCAGTTATGTCAGAAGCCTTTGAAGAATTTCTGGAGAAAAATCCAGTCGATGCCAGAAAAATTTTAGAAAAAGCAATATTAGCTGCCAAGGCGAGAAAAGCAGCAAGAGCAGCTAGAGATACAGTAATTAGAAAAGGGGTTCTTGAAGGCTTGGCTTTGCCAGGAAAATTAGCAGATTGCGCTACTCAAAATCCTGATGAGGCAGAATTATTTATTGTAGAAGGAGACAGTGCCGGAGGAAGCGCGAAACAAGGAAGGGACCGACATTTTCAAGCTATTTTACCCCTCAGAGGTAAGATTCTCAACGTAGAAAGAGCAAGATTAGATAAAGTTCTTACTTCAAAAGAAATCAAGGCCTTAATTTTAGCTCTAGGTACGGCTATTGCTGAGGATTTTGACCTTAATAAACTTAGATACAAACGTATTATTATTATGACAGATGCAGATGTTGATGGTGCTCATATAAGAACCCTGCTTTTAACTTTATTTTTTAGATATTTTGCTCCAATTATAGAAAATGGTTATCTTTATATAGCCACTCCTCCTCTTTACAGGATTCAAAAGGGTAAAGAAGTTTTTTATGCTTATACAGAAACTGAAAAAGATGAAATTATTAAAAAAATAGGGGAGTCAGGACTGAACATTCAAAGATACAAAGGACTGGGAGAGATGAACCCAGAGCAACTATGGGAAACAACCATGAATCCAGAAAGGAGAATTCTTAAAAAAGTTACTATTGAAGATGCTCAAGAGGCGGATAAAATATTTGATATTTTAATGGGAAGCGAGGTTGCTCCGCGAAAGAAATTTATTCAAGCTTATGCCAAAAACGTAAAAAATCTGGATATCTGAACAGTTTTAAATTTTTTACATTTATATTTAGAGTTTAAAATTTGTCCAATGTAACGAGGTCTTTCCTCGTTACATTTTTTGTTAGGTTTGCAATCATCTAATTTTTAGAATATAATTTAGATAGTATGGCAGCAAAATTCACCCACTTACACGTTCACTCTCATTATTCTTTGTTAGACGGCTTGGGCAAGATTGATGAACTTATAAAAAGAGCCAAGGAGTTAGATATGGATTCCTTGGCTCTTACTGATCACGGAGTTTTATATGGAGCAATTGAGTTTTATAAAAAAGCAAAAAAAGCAGGAATAAAGCCTATTATAGGAGCCGAGCTCTATATTGCTCCAGAGGATATGCATCTTAAAAGGTCTAATATAGATAGGGAGAGGTGGCACATTACTGTCTTAGCTAAGAACAAAACAGGCTACAAAAATTTAATTAAATTAATTACCAAAGCTCATTTAGAAGGATTTTACTACAAACCAAGAATTGACAAAAAACTACTCCAAGAATACGCCAGTGGCTTAATTGGAATGTCTGCCTGTTTTCATGGAGAGATTCCTAAGCTTCTTCTGGGAAGAGATTTTGAAAAAGCAAAGAAAGCAGCCTTAGAATACCAGGAAATTTTTGGACCTGGTAATTTTTATTTAGAATTAATGCCCCATTATAATTTAGAAGGTCAAAAAGAAATAAATCAGGGGTTAATAGAGATATCCAGACAAACAAAAATTCCTTTGGTGGCTACCAATGATGTTCATTATATTTATCCTGAAGATGCTGAAGCTCAAGAAATTTTAATGTGTATCCAAACCAACAATACGATTCAAGATGAAAACCGTCTGACAATGGATGATGATTTTTCAATGAAGAGTCAAGAAGAAATGATTTCTTTATTCAAAGATATTCCCGAAGCCATTGAAAATACTCAAAGAATTGTAAGTGATTGTAATCTAGAAATTGAACTGGGAAAAATAGAGTTGCCTCATTTTCCCCTGCCCTCAGGGCAGTCTCCTGATAGTTACATTAAAAAATTATGCCAAGAAGGGCTCCGTCGTCGTTATAAAACTGTTGCCCCCGATGTTAAAAAGCGCTTAGCTTATGAGTTGGATATTATTAAAAAAACCGGCTTTGCTTCTTATTTTTTAATTGTTCAAGATTTTGTTAATTGGGCGAAAAATCAAGGAATAGTTGTGGGCCCAGGTCGGGGAAGCGCAGGAGGGAGTCTTGTTTCATATTTGTTAGGAATTACCAATGTTGATCCCTTAAAATATAATCTTTTGTTTGAAAGATTTTTAAATCCAGAGAGAATTAGCATGCCTGATATTGATTTAGACTTTGCTGATACCAGAAGAGACGAAGTGATTAATTATGTAGCAAATAAGTATGGCCGGGACCGGGTTGCTCAAATTATTACTTTTGGAACAATGGCAGCAAGAGCAGTGGTAAGAGATGTTGGAAGGGTTTTGGGCTATCCTTATGCTTTCTGTGACCAATTAGCTAAAAAGATTCCCTTTTCTTTATCTTTAAAAGAAGCTATGGACAAGGTAGAAGAGTTAAGAAGGGATTATGAGACCGATTCCCAAACAAAGCGCTTAATTGATTTAGCTTTAAAATTAGAAGGAGTAGCGCGTCATGCTTCTACTCATGCTTGTGGAGTAGTTATTACAAAAGAGAGTTTAGATAATTACACCCCAAGACAGAGAGCTTCTCAGAATGATGATACAATTGTGACTCAATATGAAATGCGTTCTATTGAAGATTTAGGGCTTTTAAAAATGGATTTTTTGGGCTTGAAAAACCTTACTATTATTGAAAACACAATAAATCTTATCAAGAAAAATCGAAATAAGGATGTTAACATTGAAAAAATTTCTCTTCAAGATCAAAAAACCTTTAAATTGTTGCAAGATGCAAATACCACAGGTGTTTTTCAACTTGAATCTGATGGAATGAAGAGATATTTAAAACAATTGCGTCCTTCTGAGTTTGAGGATATTATAGCCATGGTTGCCTTATTTAGACCCGGACCAATGAACCTTATACCAGAATTTATAGACAGAAAACACGGCCGAAAAGAAATTACTTATATCCATCCAAAGTTAGAGCCAATTTTAAAAAACACTTATGGAATCGCGGTTTATCAAGAGCAATTGATGCAGATTGCCAGAGATTTAGCAGGTTTTAGTTTGGTAGAGGCAGATATTTTAAGAAAAGCAGTTGGGAAGAAAATAAAGAAACTTCTTGACGAACAATCAGAGAAAATGATAGAAGGGATGGTGAAAAACAAAATTGACAGGAAGACAGCGGAGAAAATTTGGAAATTCGTAGAACCCTTTGCGCGTTATGGTTTTAATAGAAGTCACGCAACTTGTTATGCTTTAATTGGTTATCAGACAGCTTATCTTAAAGCCAATTATACACCAGAATTTATTACTGCTCTTTTAAATGCTGAACAGGGTGATGTCGATCGAATAGCTAAACTTGTTAAAGAAGCTAAAAAAGAGGGGATAGATGTTTTACCTCCGGACATTAATGAAAGTTTTGAAAATTTTACTTTAGTTTCTCCGACAGAGATAAGGTTTGGGTTGGGGGCGATAAAAAATGTAGGCCGAAATATTGTTGAGGTTATTGTAAAAGAAAGAGAAAAAAACGGATTATTTAAATCAATTGGCGATTTTCTAAAAAGAATTGATTCAAAAGATTTAAATAAAAAATCCCTTGAAAGTTTGATAAAAGCAGGGGCGTTTGATAAATTAGGGGAGCGCGAACAACTTTTAGCAAACCTTGAAGAGATGCTAAATTATTCTAAAGAGGTTAGACAAGCCAAAACAAACGGCCAGTCTAGCCTTTTTGATGCTATTATAACCAAAGAAGAAAGTTCTGAATTTTTTATTCTAAAGACAAAAGAAAACCTAAACTTTAAAAAAGAAGAAAAGCTGATTTGGGAAAAAGAACTGCTTGGTATTTATGTATCAGAGCATCCTTTAGAAAAATGTAGACCCATTTTAAGCCAAATTCCAGCCAGGGTTGATATTAAAAATTTAACCATCGACTCAAATGAGAAAAAAGTTAAAATTATTGGTATAATTAATGTGATTAAAAAGTTCATTACCAAAACAGGAAAACCAATGCTTTTTGTAGAATTAGAAGATTTGACAGGCAGAATAGAAGGATTGGTTTTTCCTTCGGTTCTTGAAAAAAACCCTGCTGTTTGGCAGGAAGGTAAAATAGTTATAGTTTCTGGCAGGACAAGTAACAAAGATGGGCAAGTGAAAATTCTTTGTGATGAGGCAGAGGAAATACAAACGTAATTATGGACGTAATTACGTGCGTAATTACGAATAAAAAATGGCTAAGAAGTTTATCAGAAAATTAAGAAAAGTTTCCACTCATAGTTATGCTGTAGTAATTCCCAAGCAGCTGATTAAACAATTTGGTTGGAGAGAACGCCAAAAATTAGAAATAGTTTTTAGTGACAGAAAAAATAATATTTTGATTAGGGATTGGGAGAAATAGAAAAAGGGAGTAGGTAATTCTACCCCCTAAAAGTTGCTTTGAGAATTTGTTTGCCAGTAAATCAGCAGTCAAAGGAGTGGAATGTTTTTGTGGAAAAAACGAATTTTAGACCAGTGGGCAGACCACTAACTAAACCAAAGACCAGGCCAGCACCCAGACCAGCACTCAGACCAAAGATTAGACCAGTACCTAAACCACTAACCAGACCAAAAACCAGACCAGCGCTTAGACCAAGGACTAGACCAAAGACCAGACCACCGCTTAGACCAGTGTCCAGCTCAGAGCTCAGATCATCATCTAGAGCACCGTCTAGGTCAAAACCTATACCAGTGAACACACCAATAATCAGACCACTGCCCAGACCAACGATTAGACCAGCGATTAGATCAACACCCAGACCAAAGACCAACCCAAAAACCAGACCACTGCCCAGCCCAAGGATCAGACCAAAAACTAGAGCATCGATCAGGCCAGCGACCAGACCAGCACCTAGACCAGCACCCAGACCAAAGACTAGACCAAAGACCAGACCAGCACCCAGACTAGTACCCAGACCAGCACTCAGACCACTGATTAAACCAATAAAGGCTAGCTTTTCATCATCTTTAATCTTCTTGTGTGTAAACAAGAAGATTAAAATAAAGGTCCAGACAAAGGCAAAAGGAATGTCCCATAGACGGGATATTCCAAAAGGCAGCTGTATGGTTGTTTCTGTGGTCCACTTGATTTGGCTGATCATTGGAATATCACCAGTTGCTAAATACCACACTCCCCAGAAAATCGCCATGAGGATAGTTACTAACAAGGGAATTCTCCAAAAAAGCATTCTTTTCCTTTGAATTTCTTGAATTTCGTTCATTTTGCCTCCTTTCTTTTAAAGAACTAATATTGTAAAATTAAATTTAGCTTAAGCTTAGACCACAATGTATACTTACTATATAACCATTTAGATAATTTGTCAATATTCAATTCATAAATTCGTAATAAAATTCGTTATTCGTTGATGACTATGAAAATCGACACAATACGACATTCTCTAAGTCACATAATGGCTCATGCGGTTCAGGATTTATTTCCCGGAGCCAAATTTGGTATTGGCCCAACAATTGAAAATGGTTTTTATTATGATTTTGATTTTGTAGAAGCGGATAGGCGCGGATCAAAACACGGATTAACGCAGATAACATTAACGCCGGAGGATTTGCCTAAAATTGAAAAAAGAATGAGGGAGTTAATAAAGCAAAATATCAAGTTTGAAAAGAGAGCAATTTCTAAGGCCGAGGCAAAAAAATTATTTAAGAATCAACCATATAAATTGGATTTAATTAATGAAATTAAAGATAAAAAGGTAACTATTTATAAATCAGGGGATTTTACTGATTTGTGCGCTGGCCCTCATGTTAAATCTACAAAAGAAATTAATCCAGAGGCTTTTAGATTAGTAAAAATCGCAGGTGCTTATTGGAAAGGCGATGAGAAAAACCCAATGCTTCAGAGAATTTATGGAGTGGCGTTTAATACTAAAAAAGAGCTTGATGAATATTTTAAACAAATTGAAGAAGCAGAGAAAAGAGACCACCGACTATTGGGACAAAAATTAGATTTATACAGCATTGATGATGAAGTAGGTCCTGGCTTGATTCTTTGGCATCCAAAAGGAGCTTTACTTCGTCAAATTATAGAAGATTACTGGATTAAAGAACATTTAGCTAATGGATATGAACTTGTAAGAACTCCTCATATTGGCCGGATAAAACTTTGGCAAACCTCAGGCCACACTAATTTTTATAAAGAAAATATGTTTAGCCCAATGAAGGTTGAAGATGATGAGTATCTGATAAAACCAATGAACTGTCCTTTTCATATAAAAATTTACAAAAGTCAGACAAGAAGTTATAGGAATTTGCCTTTGCGATGGGCAGAACTAGGCACAGTTTATAGATATGAAAGATCAGGGGTTCTTCATGGTTTAACCCGAGTTAGAGGATTTACTCAGGATGATGCCCATATTATTTGTACTCCTGAGCAACTAGGTTCTGAAGTAATGGCTGCTGTTCGATTTGGCACTAAAATGCTTAAGGATTTTGGTTTTAGGGATTACAAAATTTATCTTGCTACTCGGCCCAAAAAGTATGTTGGCAGTTTAAAAGATTGGAAGAAGGCAACTAATACATTAAAGTATGTTCTTGAAAAGTTAAAACTAGATTATGAAACGGATCCAGAGGGAGGAGTATTTTATGGGCCTAAAATTGATATTAAAATAAAAGATTCTTTAGGTAGAGAATGGCAATGTACTACTGTCCAATTTGATTTCAATTTACCAGAAAGATTTGACATGACCTATATTGATAAAAAAGGCAAAAAACAAAGACCTTATATGGTTCATCGGGCTCTTCTTGGTTCAATAGAAAGGTTTGTCGGTGTTCTTTTAGAGCATTACGCAGGCGCTTTGCCTCTTTGGCTTTCTCCTGAACAAATTTGGATTATTCCTGTAGGATCTAAGCATCGAAAGTATGCTAAAAGTTTGGGCAGACAACTTCAGGAACTTGGCCTCAGGATTGTTGTTCGAGATGAGAATGCAACAGTTTCAAAAAAGATTCGGGAAGGAGAAATTCAGAAAATTCCTTATATATTAGTCGTAGGAGACAAGGAAGAAAAAGAGAAATCGGTTCGGGTTAGAGATAGAAAGAGAGGTGATATAGGGATGATGAGCATTGAAAAATTTATTGAGAAAGCCCAAAATGAAATAAGGAAGAAGAAATAATCATACAACAAGATTAGGACATTTATAAAAGGTCGAATTTAATAAATAATTAAATTAAGAATAATAAATTAAAGTATATATGATTAAATTAAAACCATTTTTAATTTTTACAATATTTGTTTTATTTATAGGTCTCTTTTTTATTGGTTCCCGAGAAGTTCTTGCTCAAGAAGCAGACACTGGAACCAGCGAAGAGGCAGCAGGCGAAGCAGTTGAGCCTCAACAAGAATCTGAGGAGATTGTTGTTGAGGAAGATATAACAGCCGAAGATTTAGGTGTTTCAGAGCCGAGAATTTTACCCGATAATCCCTTTTATTTCCTTAAGAATTTCTGGCGAGGCGTAAGAGCAACCTTTACTTTTAATCCGGTTAAGAAAGCTGAGCTCCGTCTCCGATTTGCTAACGAGAGACTAATTGAGGCAAAGAAAATAGCTGAAAAGACAGGTAAAGAAGAATTTTTTGAAAAAGCCATTGAGGGTTATCAGCAGGAAATGGAAAGAATTAGACAAAGGGTTGAGCAGTTAAAATCTACTGCTGAGGAAAATCCCAGAATAGATAAATTTTTAGATAAATTTACAGAAAAATCTTTCAAGCAGCAGATATTGATAGAGCGGTTAGAAAAAAGACTTGCCCAAAAAGCTCAAGGAAAAGCATTAGAAAGGTTAAAAGAAATAAAAGAGGAACACCTAGAACGTTTTGGTAAAATAATAATGCATCTTGAAAAAAATCAGGAAAGAGTCCAAGAACGAATAGAAAAAAATCTAGAGAAAATGAAAGAGGGTAAGTTTAAGCACTTTAAGAATTTAGAGGTTTTGATAGAGTTAGAAAAAAAAGTGCCAGAGGAGGCAAAGGAAGCAATTAGAAGGGCACAAGAGAACGCTCTTAAGCGGCTTCACGGGGATTTAAACAATATGTCTCCGGAAGATCAGGAAAATTTTAAGGAGTTTCTAGAGAGAGTTAGCGGAGATGAAACTACGCGATTAGAAGTATTAGAGAAACTTAGGGAAGGAAAACTTGCTCCTATTTTAAGACAGCAAATCAATGAACATAGAAGTAAAATCCAGCAAAGAATAAAAACTATGAAACAGAATCTTCTTGAACTTTGTCCAGAAAAAGGAGAATCAGCTACTATAGAAGAGCTTCAAGAGTGTGTTAGAGAAAAGACAAGAGAAAGAGTAGAAGAGCAGAAGAAGGAAGGGTTAAGAGAAAATTTAAAAGAAAAAGAAAATAAAGAAGAGAGCGCGCAAGAAGAAGACGACAAAAGTTCCGCAGAAGAGCCTAAGAAAATGTTTTGCCCAACTTTTTGGGAGCCAGTATGCGGAAAAGATGGTAAGACTTACAGTAATGCTTGTTTTGCCAAAATAGCTGGGGTAGAAATAGATTATAAGGGTAAATGCAGAGAAGAAAATAAGCCTGGATCAGTTGCTCCTCGTTTTAAGGGTAGCAGATAATACTTTGAAAAATAATTATATTATAAAAAAACAGCTCCGTTTTATACGGAGCTGTTTAGTTATTATTCACTACCTTTCTTTTTAGAAATATCGTTTATATGGACATCATTTATATGGACATCGCAAGTCCACAGATTTAATAAATCATTATCTAAGTTATTATTATCTAAATTATTTAAATTAAACCATAAATCATAAATCATAAATTAAATTACTTATTAATTTTAGCTTCATTCCTATCCGCATAAGCTACGATCGTAGCTTATGCGGATAGGAAGGGTGGCGAGGTGATGTGACGAGGTCTTTCCACCCTACGGGTGGTCATCATAGTGACCACCCTACGGGTGACCACCCGCAGGGTGGCCTCATTACATTAAATAACCAATAACCAAGATACAATATTCAAACAAATAATGTTTAATTATAATTAGACATTAGACATTTTGTAACGAGGTCTTTTCCCACCCCTCGGGGTGGTACATCATGGTGACCACCCTTCGGGTGACCGGAGGCCTCATTACATTGTAACGAGGTCTTTCCTCGTTACAGGTTGTAACGAAGTCTTTCCTCGTTACATTTCATAGTGATCATCCTACGGGTGACCGGAGGTCTCGTTACATTATTTTCGCTTTATAAAGCTAAAAAAATTTACAACAGGGTCTTTTTTACTATTCAGGGATTTCTTGTCAATGCCATTTTTAGTTGTTATGATTAGGTGTATGAAAAAATATTTTATTAAAACCTTTGGTTGTCAAATGAATCAGTCTGATTCGGAGCGCATTGCTAGAATTTTAGAAAATCAGGGATATAAAAAAGCTAAAAATATAGAAAGCGCTGATTTGATAGTGGTTAATGCTTGCTCAGTTCGTCAATCAGCCATAGATCGTATTTTTGGATTAAAGAAAAAAATTATTAAACTAAAAGCTATAAAAGTGTTAACTGGTTGCGTTCTTGAATCTGATAAGAAAAAATTTAAAGAGTTTTTTGATGTAGTTATAGACACGAAAGACATAGTAAAATTACCAGAAGCAATATCTCGAAGAAAGACTCCTGTTTCTTCTTTCGGGGCAGGTTCCAAGATAGATTATTTATGTCTTCCACCAAAATATGAAAGCAAATTTTTAGCTTTTGTACCGATTATGACTGGATGTAATAATTTCTGTACTTATTGCGTGGTTCCTTATACCCGAGGAAGAGAACAATCAAGACCCTTAGAAGAAATAATTAAAGAAGTGAAAAATTTGGTTAAGAAAGGGTATAAAGAAATTTGGCTCCTTGGTCAAAATGTTAATTCATATGAGTTTGACTTTCCCAAATTATTAGAAAAACTAAATGCAATAAAGGGGAATTTTTGGCTTCGTTTTACCAGTCCTCATCCTAAAGATTTTTCTGATAGATTGATTAAAACTATAGCCAAGTGTGAGAAGGTGACAAATTATATAAATTTGCCCGTCCAGTCTGGTGATAATGAAATTTTAAGAAAAATGAACAGGTCTTACACTGTAGAACAGTATAAAAATTTGGTTAGGAAGATAAGAAAGGCAATTCCAGATATTTGCATTTCAACTGATGTAATTGTTGGCTTTCCATCCGAAACAAAGAAGCAGTTTCAAAATACAGTTAAACTATTTAAAGAGATAAAGTACGATATGGCTTATATCTCACAATATTCTCCTCGACCAGGGACTGCTGCTTACAATATGAAAGACGATGTGTCAAAAGAAGAAAAAAGACGAAGAGAAAAGACTCTTACTAAAGTGTTAAGAAAAACATCTTTGGAAAACAATAAAAAATATTTAGGGAAAATAGAAACAGTTTTGATTGAAAAAAGAAGAAAAAATATTTTAATAGGAAAAACTAAGAATTATAAAACCGTAAGGATTGAGATTAAGAACCAAGAAGGAAAAATATTCGCTTTTGGCTTCAAGCCAATGTCTCTTGATGATTTTATAGGGAAGTTTGTTAAGGTAAAAATTGTAAAAGCAATGGAATGGGGATTAGAGGGCTGTTTATGGAGACCTCTTATAGTGATTGCTGGTCCTACTGCTGTGGGTAAATCAGATTTAGCAGTAAAGCTAGCAACTTGGTTAAGTTCTAAAAAGCAGAGAAAAAAGTTTGAAATTAATGGCGCCGAGATAATTTCTGCAGATTCTCGTCAGGTTTACAAAGAAATGGACATTGGCACCGGCAAAATTACTAAAAGAGAAATGAAGGGTGTTCCTCATCATCTTTTAGATATAGCAAGTCCCAAACGTCAGTTCACTGTTGTTCAATATCAAAAAAGAGCCCTTGAGGTAATTAAAAAAATTTATCAAAAGGAAAAAATTCCTATTATTTGTGGCGGAACCGGGTTTTATATTCAGGCAGTGGTTGAGGGTTTAAGGATTCCTCAGGTAAAACCAGATTGGAAGTTAAGGAGAGAGTTAGAAAAAGAAACAACAGAGTCATTGTTTAAAAAATTAAAAAAGCTTGACCCTGAGCGAGCAAAGACAATAGATTCTTGTAATCGAAGACGGTTGATTAGAGCGTTAGAGATTGTAATAAAAACCAAGAAACCTGTTCCGAAAATAGAAAAGGATTTATTATTTGATGTTTTAAAAATAGGTATAAAGAAGAATATGTCAGAGATTAAAGTTTTGATAAGGAAAAGACTAGAAAAGCGGTTAAGACAAGGGATGATATCTGAGGTTAAAAAACTTAGGAAATTAGGAGTATCCTGGGAGCGATTAGATGATTTTGGTTTAGAATATCGTTATATTGCAAGATATCTTCAAGGAAAAATAACGAAACAAGAGATGACTGAGGAGCTTAGAAAAGAAATCGAGCATTATGCAAAAAGACAGTTGACTTGGTTTAAAAAGGATATTGAAATTCATTGGATTAAAAATTACAATGAAGCTAAAAAATTAGTTAAGGAATTTCTTAGTTAAATAAAAACCGCTGAAATAGCGGTTTTTTATAATTCACATATTTTTATTATTTTTTTTATTTTAATTTCTGGCCAAAAAGCCTTGCTACAATTTTAGGATTAGCTCTTCCTTTAGTTTCTTTCATTACTTGTCCGATTAGAAACTGAAGAGCCTCTGTTTTTCCATTTTTATAATCCTGAACCGGCTGAGGATTGTTTTTAATTATTTCTTCTATAATTTTTTCAAGCTCATTTTCATCGCTTACTTGAGTAAGATTTTTTTCTTTAATAATATGAGAAGGGTCAGCCCCGGTTTTATACATTTCTTCAAGAGTTATTTGGGCCCCAGTGCTGGATATTTTTCCTTGATGGATTAAAATAATGAATTCGGCAAAATTTTCTGGAGTTATTTTTATTCTTCGGATGTCTTCTTCAAGATTTTTTGTGTATTTTTTAAGTTCGCTAATAAGATAATTTGCTGTTAGTTTTATTAATTTACCAACCTCTGTTTTAGATGGTTTTTTGTTAAGGGATGTTTTCTCCCATTCTTTGAGCTCGCTAATTATTTCTTCAAAATAATTACCCAAAGGTTTAAAGTTTACCAGTATTTCAATATCTTTTTCAGAAAGACCATATTCTTTTTTAAACCTTTTTCTTTTCTCAGCAGGCAGTTCGGGAATTTCACTTTTTAGCTTTAAAATTTGATTAGCAGTTATTTTTAAAGGAGGAAGATCTGGTTCTGGAAAATAACGATAGTCTTCTGCTTCTTCTTTTGTTCTTTGAGAAAAAGTCTTTTGTTTTGTCTCGTTCCATCCTCTGGTTTCTTGAATAATTTTTTCTTTTCTTTCAAGGAGCTCTTCTTGTCTTTCTATTTCGTATTCAATTGCTTTTTCTACAGCCCTGAAAGAATTAAGGTTTTTTATCTCCACTTTTGTTCCTAAAACTTGTTTTTTTTCTGCTCTCTGGTTTTTGTTTCTCAATGAAACATTTGCTTCTACTCGCATTTGTCCTTTTTCCATATCAGCATCTGAAACACCCAGATAACGAAGAATTAGTTGTAGTTCTTGGGCAAACTTTCTTGCTTCTTTAGAAGAGCAAATATCCGGCTCAGTAACCAGTTCCATTAGAGGAACTCCGGCTCTATTAAAGTCAACCAAGGAAAAATTCTCTTTTGAATGGATAAGTTTTCCAGTATCTTCTTCAAGATGAATTCTTCTGATTCTTATTTCTCTGTCATCAATTTTTAATTTTCCATTGGCGCATAAAGGAATTTTATACTGACTTATTTGATAACCTTTAGGAAGGTCGGGGTAAAAATAATTTTTTCTTTCAAAAAAAGATTCTTCGGCTATGGTGCAGCTTAAAGCTAATCCAGTTTTTATCACCATTTCTACAGCTTTTTTATTAATAACGGGTAAGGTTCCGGGTTGGCCAGTACAAATAGGGCAGATGTTTATATTTGGTCTTTTTTCTTGAAAATCATTTAAACAGTCACAAAACATTTTAGTTTTGGTTTTTAATTGGACATGAATTTCTAAACCAATTGTAGGTTGATATTTCGACATAAGGTTTAAGGTTACAAATAAATTTCTTTGTTTATTCTAACATTTTTATTTTTATTAAAAAAGACCCCTATTAAAATTTCGTTGCAAAATATAAAATTAACCCAATTATATGGTAAGGAAAAACCTCGTCACGAATAACCAATAACCAAAAAACAAGATACAAGATACAAGATACAAGAAACAAACAATAACCAAGAAACAAGAAACAAGAAACAAACAATGTCTAATTATTCTAATTATTCTAATTGACCTAATATCTTAATGTGGACATCGCAAGTCCACAGATCTATAGAGCAGCCTCGTTATATTAGATTTTTAATTTTTTAAAAATTAAACCCTGTTGTATAAAATGGGTGG
>Ga0190361_1000357_pt1 | contig 18689 bp, 22 predicted proteins | sample 48721845_MG_FD_161273 | JGI IMG/M metagenome (GOLD analysis project Ga0190361, IMG submission 161273) | Hydrothermal vent microbial mat bacterial communities from Southern Trench, Guaymas Basin, Mexico - 4872-18-4-5_MG | ecosystem: Environmental > Aquatic > Marine > Hydrothermal vents >... | reverse complement strand
GGCAATTTGCCTTGCAATCGAATTTTTAACTAAAGAATGTAAATTAAAACTTGAAGATTTGAAATTTACTTATTTTAAAGGAGAAGGAGAAATTCCAGAAGATTCAGAATCTAAAAATATTCTCTTGAACCTTAAAATTCCAGAAGAAAAAATTGTTGGAATGGGAAAAGAAGATAACTTTTGGGGACCGACTGGAAAAGAGGGTCCTTGCGGTCCAACAGTTGAAATTCATGTTAAAGGAACCGAAATTTGGAATTTGGTTTTTAATGAGTATTTTAGAGATAAGAACAAAAACTTCTCTCCTTTAAAACAAAAAGGGGTTGATACTGGAATGGGATTGGAAAGATTGGCAATGATTTTACAAAAAAAAGAAACTGTTTTTGAAACTGATTTGTTTTTTCCAATAATTCAGGAAATTGAAAAAATTTCCCCACAAAGTTATAAATCAAAACCTAAAAATTTCAGAATCATTGCAGATCATATAAAAGGAGCTACTTTCTTGATTTCAGAAGGAATTTTACCTTCCAATGTCGAACAAGGATATGTTTTGAGAAGAATTTTAAGAAGGGTAATGAGATACGGAAAATTATTAGATTTGCCAAAAAATTTTTTAATTCCTTTGTCTCAAAAAGTGATTGAAATTTACAAAGAAGTTTATCCAGAGCTCAAATCAAGAGAAGAAGAGATTTTGACGGTAATCCAAAACGAACAAGAAAAATTTGAAAAAACATTAGAAAAGGGCTTGAAGGAATTTAAATTTCAAATTGAAAATTGTAAAAGAAAAGGATTAAAGAAAATTCCAGGTAAAATAGCCTTTGACCTTTATCAAAGTTTTGGTTTCCCCTTGGAATTAACAATTGAGATGGCAAAAGAGGAAGGTCTTTTGGTTGATGAAAGAGAATTTGAAGAAGAATTTAAAAGACATCGAGAAATTTCAAGAAGGGGAGCTGAGAAAAAATTTGGAGGAATTGGTAAAGAAGTAACTTACGAAGCAATAAAACTACACACAGCTACTCATTTGCTTCATGCTGCTTTGAGAAAGGTTTTAGGAGAGCATGTAAAACAGATGGGTTCTGACATCACTCCAGAAAGGTTAAGGTTTGATTTTTCTCATCCTAAAAAACTAACAAAAGAGGAAATTAAAAGGATTGAAGATTTGGTCAATCAAAAAATAAAAGAGAATTTAGAGGTAAAAAAAGAAGAAATGTCTTTAAAAGAAGCTTTAGAATCAGGAGCTTTAGCCTTTTTTAGAGAAAAATATCCAGAAAAAGTAACCGTTTATTCAATTGGAGATTTTTCAAAAGAAATCTGTGCAGGTCCTCATGTAGAGAGAACTGGAGAACTTGGCCACTTTAAAATAATAAAAGAAGAATCAGCAGGATCTGGAATTAGAAGAATTAAAGCAATTTTAGAAAAATGATATAATTTAATATGGTTAAAAAGGTTATTGACATTGTTCCCAAAAAGAAAGAAAAACTTCTTTTTCCCAAAAAAGAAAAGAGAGAGAGGAGAAAAATTAAGATAAAATTTCCTAAATTTTCTATTCTTTTAGTTTTAATTTTTTTAATTTTTGTAATAACTATTGCAGTCTCAACCAGTTTTGCCAAAGTCAAAATTGAAATTTGGCCAAAAATCGAGCAAAAGAATTTTGAGGAGAAAATTATTGTCGATACCACTTTAAAGAATATAGATTTTCAAAAGAAAAAGATCCCAGGTGAAATTTTTGAGATAGAAAAGGAAATTGAACAGACTTTTTCTCCGACAGGAAAAGTTTTAAAGAAAGCTGAAGGTAAAATTAGACTTTACAATCAATATACAACTCATGATGAAAGATGGGTGGCGGGTACGAGATTTATGTCATCTGAAGGAAAACTATTTTTGGCAAAAAAATCATTTTTGGTTCCTGGAGCAAAAATAAAAGAAGGAAAACTTGAACCTTCTTTTGTTGATGTTGAGGTGATAGCTGCTGAGGGTGGCAAAGAATACAATATCGGTCCTTCGAAATTTTCAGTTGTAGCTTTCAAAGGAACTGAAAGATATTTTAAATATTGGGGAGAATCTACAGAATCAATGAAAGGAGGAGGAGAAGTTTCAGTAGTGAAGAAAGAAGATTTAGAAAATGCCTTGAATTCGTTGAAAGAAAAAATCACAAAGCAAATGGGAAAAGAAATTTTAAAAAGGGAAATTCCAGAAGGTAAGATCTTTCCAGAAGATGCAATTTCAGCTGAAATTTTAGAACAGGAATTTTCTGCTAAAGAAGGAGATGAAGTTGAGAAATTCACTTTAAAGGTTAAAGCTAAAATTAAGACTATTCTTTTGAACAAAGAAAATCTTCAGAAATTTTTGGAAAAAGAATTTTATTCAAATTTTGGCTCGGGAAAAAAGATTTTAGAAGATACGGAAAAACTTTCAATTTCCTCTTCTGTAGTTAATTTTGAAAATGGAAAATTTTTGATTTTCCTTAAAGATTCTGTTAAAGTTTTATCTGAGATAGAACCCACGATAATCAAGAAAGAAATTGCCGGGGAAAAAATTGCTGAGGCAAGAACGAAACTAAATAATCTTAAAGAGATTGAAAAAGTAAAAATGAGCGTTTTTCCTTTCTGGATTTCTAAAGTTCCAGAAAATCTAGAAAAAATTGAGGTTTTTGTTTCTGAAACCCTTGATTAATTTTTAAAAATCTACTAAAATATTAGATTTAGTGAAAAAAGAAAGAATTATAAAAATAGGAAAAGTGATTGAAAGTTTGCCCGACGCAAATTTTAAAGTTCAATTAGAAAATGGAGAAGAAATTTTGTGCCACTTGGGCGGAAAGATGCGCCTTCACAGAATTAAGATTTTACCTGGAGACAAGGTAAAAGTAGAATTATCCCCTTATGATCAAAAAAGGGGAAGAATAATTTGGAGATTATGAAAGTAAGACCATCAGTTAAAAAAATTTGTAAAAAATGTAAAATCGTCCGAAGAAAAGGGCGAGTTTATGTTATTTGTGAGAATCCAAAACACAAACAAAGGCAAGGCTAAAAATTATGGCCAGAATAGCTGGAGTTGAAATTCCATCAAATAAAAAAATTTGGGTAGCCCTAACTTACATTTATGGAATAGGGCGTACTTTAAGTTATAAAATTTTAAGGGAAGCTAAAATCTCGCCTGAAGTTCTAGCAAAAGATTTGACTCCAGAACAAATAAATACTTTAAAAGAAATTATTGAAAAAAATTACAAGATTGAAGGAGAGTTAAGAAGAGAAAAAATGCAAAACATCAAAAGATTAAAAGATATTGGATGTTGGAGAGGGATCAGACATATTAAGGGATTACCAGTAAGAGGGCAGACGACAAGGAGAAATTCAAGAACTGTTAGAGGAAATGTTAGAAGAACTGTAACTTCGGGAAGAAGGCCACCGCCTTCGCCAACATAATTTTATGGGGAAAAAACGGGTTGTCAAAAAATCAGTTGAAGAAGTAATAAAAGAAGGAGAAAGAGTAGCTGCCAGACTTTCAAAAAAGAAACTTAAAGCCCTCAAAGAAGTAAAAGAGGGAAGGGTTTATATTTCTTCTTCTTACAACAATACGATCTTAACTTTAACAGATCTGAAAGGGAATACAATCTATTGGACTTCAGCTGGAAGAATGGGATTTTCAGGGACAAAAGAGGGAACTCCTTTTGCAGCCTCAATTGCAGCGAAAGATATGGCCCAAGTAATAAAAGAGATTGGTTTGGAAAAAGTTGAAGTTTTTGTCAAAGGGATTGGAGCTGGCAGAGATTCTGCTTTGAAAACTTTAGCTTCAGAGGGGATAAATATTGTTTTGATTAAAGATGTTACGCCAATTCCTCACGACGGCCCTCGGCCTCCAAAAGTAAGAAGAGTTTAAAATTTTATGGCAAAAAAAGCAGTTTGTAGAAAATGTAGAAGATATGGAGTAAAACTTTTCTTGAAAGGAGAAAAATGTTTTTCTCCAAAGTGCCCAATGGTAAGAAGACCTTATCCTCCAGGGCAAAAAAGAAAGAGGAGGATGGGACCTCCTTCAGAATACGCAAAGCTTTTGGCAGAAAAACAAAAACTAAAACTTTGGTACAATTTAAGAGAAAGACAATTCAAAAATTATGTCAAAGAAGCTTTATCTCAGAGAGGAAAAGTTGAAGACGCTGGTCATTTTTTGATAAAACTTTTAGAAATGAGATTGGATAACGTTGTTTTCAGGTTGGGTTTTGCAAAATCAAGGAGACAGGCTAGACAATTAGTTTCTCACGGCCATTTTCTAGTAAACGGAAAACCTGTTAACATTCCTTCTTATCAGTTAAAGATTGGAGATGTGATTTCCTTTAGACCTCAAAAATTAAAAAAGGTCGCTTTTAAAGACTTAAAGGATCAATTAAAAAAACATACCTTACCTTCCCATCTTTCTTTAGATTTGGAGAAATTAGAAGGAAAAATAGTTTCTGAACCAAAATTTGAAGAGGTGGTTCCTCCAGTCGATATTTATTCAGTTTTTGAATTCTATTCAAAATAAATATGATTCCTTTCCCCAAAAAACCAAAAATTAAAAAAATAGAAAAAAATAGAGCTCAAGTTGAAATTGAAGCCTTGTATCCCGGTTATGGAGTAACGATTGGAAACTCTTTAAGAAGGGTTCTGTTGTCATCAATTGAGGGAGCAGCAGTCACTCAAATGAAAATAAAAGGAGTTTCTCATGAATTTACGACAATCCCTGGAGTTTTAGAAGATGTAATCCAGATTATGCTAAACTTGAAACAATTGAGATTCAAGATGATAGGAGATAAACCTCAAAAAGCTACTCTAAAAGTGAAAGGAGAAAAGAAAGTTTTAGGAAAGGATTTTGAATTACCGGCTCAGTTGGAATTGGTAAATAAAGATTGCCATATTGCTACTTTAACTTCGAAAACCGCAAAACTTGAAATGGAGATTTTGGTAGAAAAAGGGGTGGGGTATTCTCCGAGAGAAGAAAGAGAAAAAGCTAAAATGGAGATTGGAACAATTCCTGTCGATGTTATTTTCTCTCCAGTAAAAAATGTGGCAATGAAAGTTGAAAACATGAGAGTTGGAAAGAGAACAGATTATGACAGATTAATTTTAGATATTACAACAGATGGAACGATAAATCCTGAAGAAGCTTTCAAAAGAGCTTGCCAAATTCTAATTGATCAATTTTCTTTTTTGATTGAGGAACATGAAAAAGAAAAAAAAGGGAAGAAAACTAAGTAGAAAGAGAGATCAGAGAAAAGCCCTCTTGAAATCCCTAGCGAGGGAACTTTTTTTAAGGGAAAAAATCAAAACTACAGAGGCTAAAGCCAAGGAATTAAGATCTTTTGCTGAAAGATTCATCGAAAGGGCAAAAGAAAAAAATTTGACAAATTTGAGATATTTGAGAAGATATTTTGCAAAAGATGTTGTAAAGAAACTTTTCGATGAGATTGGGCCGAGATACAAAGAAAGAAAAGGGGGCTACACAAGAATAATCAAAATTGGTTATAGAGAAGGTGATAGAGCAAAAATGGTAATTATTGAATTGGTTTAAAATTATGGAAAGAAAAATTCATATTATTGATGCTAAAGGAAAAGTTTTGGGAAGGTTAGCTTCTCAAATTGCGATTTTGTTGAGAGGAAAACACAAAAGAAATTTTGACCCATCAAAAGATATGGGAGATGTTGTGATTGTTAAAAATGTTGATAAAATGAAATTTACTGGAAAAAAATTAAAAAAGAAAAAGTACTATTGGCATTCAGGATATCCTGGAGGATTGAAAGAAAGAACTTTAGAAGAAATGTTTAAAAAAGATCCAAAATGGGTTTTGAGAGAAGCAGTTTTGGGAATGTTGCCAAAAAATAGATTGAGGAAAAAAATGATAAAAAGATTAAAATTTGAATAAAATGGCAAAAAAAGAATTCATTCAAACTATAGGAAGAAGAAAAACAGCAGTGGCTGTAGTTAAACTTTTTCCCAAAGGAAAAGGTGAAATTTTAGTTAATGAGAAAGATTTTAAAGAATATTTCAAAGACAACTTTGTTTTTAGAAAAAATGTTTTGGCTCCTTTGGAAATTACTGAAAATTTGGGAAAATTTAAAATTGAAGTTTTAGTTTCAGGAGGAGGAAAAAATGCTCAATCTGAAGCAATAAGATTGGGGATTGCTAGAGCATTAGTGGAATTAAACCCTGAGTTAAGACCAAAATTAAAAGCTGCCGGATTTTTGAAAAGAGATCCCAGAGCAAAAGAAAGAAAGAAATTTGGTCTAAAGCGCGCCAGGCGCGCCCCTCAGTGGCAAAAGAGATAAAAATTATTTATAAAAGATTAAAAACAAAATAAAAATTACTCCTCCCAAGAAAAAGATTGACCAAAAGCCAAAAAGATTGATTAGAAATCCAGCTGAAGCTAAACTTAACGCTCTTCCCAAATGAATTGCCAAAGTTAAAATTCCAATGTCTGTAGCATAGGTTCCATCTTTAATCAACCTTGAAAAAAGATCTTCATTGAAGACAGGTACTATTCCGTAAGTTATACCCAAAAGCAAAACTAAAAGAGAAATTAAAAAGGGATTTTTAAAATAGCCAATTAAAAATAAAGTTATTGAATAAAAAAGACCGATCAAAAACCACCTTTTCTTTTTTAATTTTCCAAAGAAAAAAATGAAAATTCCCAACAAAAGAGTTTGAAATCCTAACAAAATTCCAATATTTTTTGTTTCAAACGATAAACTCTTCAAAAATAAAGGAAGAACATAGCCTCCAGTAAGTCCTGCTGAAATTCCAATTAAAAAACAAAGAAAAAAGCCCCTCAAAAATAATGGGTGCTTATTTTTTAAATCGAAATATTGAAAGAATTTTTTAATTTGAACTTTTTCTTTTTTCTCTTTTATTGTTAAGGCAACAAAGAAAATTAAAATTGCAAAGACTAAACTGGAGAGTAAAATTTTTTCATTCACAAAAAAGATTGCTAAAAATCCTGTTAACAATCTTCCCACTGCAGAAAAAATATTATTAATACTTCTCAATTTCACTAAGGGTTCTCTTTTTTTGCCTTCTCTTTCTAAAATAAAAGCTCGATTTACTGACCAAAGGGAAGCGTTACTTATTCCTTCAACAATTCTTCCTCCCAAGAAAGCGAATGGTGAGAAGGCAAAATAATAAATAAAAATTGAAAAGGCTTTTAAAAATCCGTTTAACAGAAAGAAAATTTTTCTTCCAAAAACATCAGAAATTAAAGCAAAAGCCATTCTTGTTATTTGGAAAATTATTGGCAAGATAGCGTAAATTAAACCAATAGAAATTAGAGTAATTCCCCTTTCTTTCATTAATAGAGGAAGAATAATTGCTATTATTCCTCCAGAAATAGCATAAAGAGATTGAATGAAGAAAATTTTTCTTGTCTCTTTCATTTTTTAATTTCCCATTATAACATTTGATTTTTTTCGAAGAAAGAATAAAATTAAATAAAAGAATGCTTAAAGAATTAATCGACAAATATTATCTAGAAAGGGAAAAGGAAAAAAAGAACAAAGAGAGAATTCATTTTTGGATTTCAGAAGTAGGGAAATGTCCCAGAGCCATTTTTTTCAAATTTAAAAAAGCCCCTGCAAAAGAATTAGAACCTGAAAGGTTGAGAATTTACGATCACGGCGATTTCATTCATCAGATGGTTTTAAGGCCTCTTTTTTCTTTGGGATTAGTTCGGGCAGCCGAAATTCCAATTCCTCCTTCAGAAATAATTGCAGGGAGGGCAGATGCAATTTTAAGCATTGAGGGAGAACCTTATGTTTTAGATGTCAAAAGCATTTCTGGAAGGATGAATTTTGAAAAATTGGAACCAATGCAAGGACATATTTGGCAAGTCCAACTTTACATGCATTATTTCAAAATCAAAAAGGGGATTTTGCTTTATTTGAACAAAGATACTCAAGAGATTAAAGAGTTTCTCTTCAATTACGATTCTGAATTAGTAGAGAAACTTTTGGATTGGTTCCAAAAATTAAAAAGAAAAATTGAAGAGAACAAGGTTCCAGTAAGGTTGGTAGATTGGCCTCAAAATTGGCAATGTTCAAAATGTGAATTTTTTGATATTTGCAAAATGGCAGGAGAAGGAGAAGTTTCTTGGGAAGAACTAAAAAAGAAAATTGAAAATTACAACAAAATTGAAGAAAAAGTAAAAAATTCTTAATAAAGAGACTCAGAGATCAAAAATCCATCCTCTGTCATTAATAAAATTTCTCTTTTTTCATTAATGGCGATTTTTTCTCCTTCAATCTCTCCAATTTCATAAAGATTTAATTTATCTCTGGTATCAGTTTCAACAATTTTTACTTTTTTTCCGGCTAAAAAAACTAAATAATTTTCGTTCAAAAAAGCAACATCTTTTATTCTTGAAGTTTCTCTAATTAAAAATTTTTTTCCTTCTTTATCAAAAAGCCAAATTTCGTGTTCTAAGAACACTGCCATTTTTTCGCCAAATCTTTCCCATCCTTTTATATTCTCAAAGATCTTTTCAAAACCCTCTTTCTCAAAAACAAATTCATAGAGGTTATTTGTTGAAATTAAAAGAATTTTTTCTCCAAATTTTTGAGCAAAACATTCTTTTTGGAAATTATTTTCAATTCCAAAACCTAAGCTTTTTAAGATTTCTTTGCAAGAAATTCCTTTTTTTCTTTTCAGATTTTCAAAATCATTCATTTTTACTTTTGTTTTTTTAAATTTTATTTTTTTTGGAAAGAGAACGATTCCTGTAGCTTCTGTAACTTCCTTCTCTTTTACCTCTAATTCTTTTTTCCAAGGGAAATACCCTTCTTTTTTTATTTCTATTAAATATTTTTTTGGAATTAAATTTTTGATTTTAACTGAACCAAAAATTAAATCAGTTTTTTTTACAAATTTTCCATTCAAAAAAACTTTTGCCTGTTTTGGGATTGCTTTCAAATAAATAGCTCCAGTAAAAGTGAATCTTTTTTTCTCAAAATCAAACCTTATTCCTTGAGAGTATAACAAAAGAAAAGGAGCTAAAATTAAAAAAAGAACAACTAAAAAGAAAAAGAGCGTTTTTCTCCAAGCCTGTTTCATTGTTTAAAGTTTACCAAAAATCTTCAATTTGCTAAAATTTTAAAATGATGATTTTTCCTAAAGTAGGGATAGACCTCGGAACTTGTAATTCTGTTGTTTTTTTACCTAAAAAGGGAGTGGTTTTAAGAGAACCTTCGGTAGTTGCAGTTTCAATTGGAGAAAATAAAGTTTTAGCAGTAGGAAAGGCGGCAAAAGAAATGCTGGGAAGGACTCCAGAAACTATTAGGATTTACAGACCCTTAAGAGATGGAGTGATTGCAGATTATAGAGTAACTCAAGCTATGATTCGTTATTTTTTAAACAAAGTTTTAGGGAGATTTAAGATTTTCAAACCAGAAATTGTTATTGGAATTCCTGCCGGAGCTACCTCTACAGAAAGAAGGGCTTTACTTGAAGCAGGAAAGGCAGCGGGGGCTAGGGAAGTTTTTATCGTTAAAGAACCAATTTTAGCAGCTTTAGGAGCTCAAATTCCAATTGAGAGTTGTTCTGGAAATTTAATTTGTGACATCGGAGGGGGAACGACAGAAGTGGCAGTTATTTCTTTGGGGGGAATCGTTAATTGGAAATCAATAAGAATTGCCGGAGACGAAATGGATCAGGCCATCGCAGATTATGTAAAGAAAAAATACAATTTAGCAATCGGAGAGCAAACCTCAGAAGAAATCAAGATCAAAATAGGGACCGCTCTTCCAGAAAAAGAAAAAAGAGAAATTCAAATTAAAGGAAGAGATTTAATCTCTGGACTCCCGAGAACGATAAAGATTAACTCGCTTGAAGTTTTAGAAGCAATTTCAGATGTTTTAGGTGAAATTATTCAGACCATTAAATTGACCTTAAGAGAAACACCTCCTGAATTGGCAGCTGATATTATGGATAAGGGAATCGTCTTGACGGGAGGAGGCTCTCTTTTGAGAAATTTACCTAATTTAATCAAGAAATCAATAGGGATTCCCGTTATTTTAGCCGATGAACCTTTAGATTGTGTCGCCAAAGGTACTGGAGTAATTTTAGATAATTTAGAAATTTATAAAAAAACTCTCTTGAGTAAAAAATGATTCTAGGACACCAGAGACAAATTAATTTTTTAAAGAAGATTTTAGATTCTGGAAAAATTCCTCACGCCTTTTTATTTTCGGGCCAAGAAAAATTAGGAAAAAGAAAAATTGCTTTAGAATTTTCTTCTTGGATTTTAAAAGAACCCCCTATTTCTCATCCAGATTTTCTTTTGGTTGAACCCAAAGGAGAAACAATTCAGATAGACCAAATTAGAGAGATAAATCATCATCTTTCTCTAACACCTTTCAGGTCAAAATATAAAATTGTAATTTTAGATTCAGCTCATCTAATGACAATTCAAGCCCAAAATTGTTTTTTAAAAACTTTAGAAGAGCCAAAAGGAAATTCAATCATAATTTTAATTACTCCCTTTTCAGAACTTTTACTTTCGACCATTCTTTCAAGGTGCCAAGAGATTAAATTCTTTCCGTTAAAAAGAAAAGAAATTGAAGATTTTTTGAAAAATAAAAAAATCAAAAATAAAGAAAAGATTTTGGAAGTTTGTCAAGGAAGACCTGGAGTTTTGTTTGAAATTTTGAAAGATCCAAAAAAATTGAAAGAAATTGAAAAAATTGAAAAAACTTTAGAAAATTTTCCTCAAATGGCAATTTTTCAAAAATTCAATTATTTGAAAAGCGTAAATTTTGATCAATTTTTAGAAGTTTTAATTTCTTATTTTCAGAAAAAAATTTTTAGCAAAGAGCATTCTCGAGCTGTTAAAATTTTAAAATTGGCTCAGAATCTTCAAATTTTATGTTTAACATCAAAGGTCGACAGAAGAATGGCTTTAGAACTTTTATCTCTAGAAATTTAAAATGGAAGAAAAAAAAGAAAAAATAAATTATAAAGAACTGATTCAAAAGGTAAAACCAGATTTTGAAGAAGCCCTAGAATATTTAAAAAGAGAATTGGCAAAAATTAGAACCTCAAGAGCAAGTCCTACTCTTGTTGAAAATCTCAAGGTTGAAGTTTTCGGCCAAAAATTTCCTTTAAAACAATTGGGTACAATTTCAGTTCCTCAAGCAAGAGAAATTATTATTCAACCTTGGGATAGTTCTTATATTGAAGGGATAGTGAAAGCATTGGAAAATGCTGATTTGGGAGTTTCTCCGGTAGTTTCTGGAAATGAAATTAGAATTTCTTTGCCTCCAATGACAGAAGAATTTAGGAAAAATCTTTTGAGAATTGTTTCTCAGAAAAAAGAAAAAGCAAAGAAAATGATCAGGGAAGCTAGAGAATGGGTCTGGAATCAAATTCAAAGAGGTTTTAGAGAGGGAAGACTTTCTGAAGATGAAAAATACAAAGGGAAAGATGAACTTCAAGATTTAGTTGAGGAATTCAACGAAAAGATTGAAGAAATGGTAGAAAAGAAAATAGAGGAGATTAAATCTTAAATATGATGATTCTTTCTATTTTTTTTATTTTTTTGTGTTTAATTTCATTAATCGTTTTTCATGAATTCGGGCACTTTATCTTCGCCAAAATTTTTAAAGTCAAAGTTGAAGAATTTGGTATTTTTTTACCACCTCCAATTTTGAAAAAGAAAATAGGAGAGACTACTTTTTCTCTCAATCTTTTACCCCTAGGGGCTTTTGTCAAACTTTATGGTGAGAGAGAAATAAAGAAAGAGAAAGGGAGTTTTTCAAATTTACCAATTTTTAAAAGAATCTTAATTGTTTTGGGAGGGGTGATATCTTTTTGGATTATAGCTTCGATTTTGACTTCAATCGTTCTTTCCTTAGGAGTGCCTACAGTAATTCCAGATGAAAAAGAAGTTTTCGGAGCTACAGTTCAAATAGTTCAAGTTTTTCCTAATTCTCCAGCTTCTTTTTCAAAGTTAATGCCAGGAGATGAAATTTTGGAAGCAGCAGGAAAGAAAATAGATAAAGTAAGTCAGCTTCAGGAAATTACAAAAGAAAATTTAGGAAAAGAAATGGTTCTTAAGATCAAAAGAGGAGAAGAAGTATTTGAAGTTTCTTTGATTCCCAGAGTTTCACCCCCAAAAGACCAAGGCCCTATTGGGATTTCGATCGTAAGAACCCAAATTAAAAAATATTCAATTCTTGAAGCAATCATTAAAGGACCAATTTTAGTTTTTGATATTACTTTAGGAATTTTAAAAGGTTATTTTCAGGCAATAAAGAATGCTATTTTAAGAAGACCAACTGGTATTTCTCTTACAGGTCCTGTGGGTGTCTCTTATTTGTTATGGCAGGCTAGTAAAGCAGGTAGAATTTATTTTTTAAATCTTCTGTCTATGATTTCAATTTATCTTGCAATTTTTAATCTTTTGCCAATTCCAGCTTTAGATGGAGGAAAGCTTTTGTTTCTGCTAATTGAGGCTATGAGGAAAAAACCAATTTCCCCAAAAGTTGAAGAAAGAATTACAACTTTCTTTTTTGCACTTTTACTTTTACTTTTACTTTTTGTTACAATCTCAGATATCAAAAGGATTTTTTAAAAAATGCTTCAGTCCAAATTATTCTTAAAAACAAAAAGAAAAATTTCAAAAGAAAAAGCCATTTCAGCTAGACTTTTGATTAGAGGAGGGTTTATTGAGAAATTAGCCTCTGGGATTTATAACTTTTTACCTCTGGGCTTTTTGGTTTTGAAGAAAATCGAGAGAATAATTAGGGAAGAAATGAAAAAAATTGGAGGGCAAGAAATTTTGTTGGCGACATTGCATCCAAAAGAAATTTGGGAGAAAACTGGAAGATGGGAAAAGATGGGAGATCTTTACAAAATAAAAGAAAATGGTTCTCAGTTTGCTTTGGGTCCCACTCATGAAGAAGTGATTACTCCCTTGGTTAAAAAATACATAAGTTCTTACAAAGATTTACCAGTTTTTCTTTTTCAGATTCAGACAAAATTTAGAAAAGAATTAAGAGCAAAAGGAGGTTTATTAAGGACAAAGGAATTTTTGATGAAAGATCTTTATTCCTTTCACGCTACAAAAGAAGATTTAGATTCTTATTACGAAAAAGTAAAAGAGGCTTATTTTAAAATTTTTGAAAGATGTAACATTAAAGAAAAAACTTATCTAACCTTCGCTTCTGGGGGGACTTTTTCAAAGTTTTCCCATGAATTTCAAACAATATGCGAGTCTGGAGAAGATACAATTTTTATTTGTCAAAAGTGCAAACAAGCAATAAACAAAGAAATCAAACTCCAGACAAAATCTTGTCCCAACTGTGGTTCAAAGAAATTTAAAAAAGAAAAGGCAATTGAAGTGGGAAACATTTTCAAATTAATGACAAAATTTTCAAAACCCTTCGAACTTACCTTTTTGAATAAAGAAGGAAAAAGAGAATATGTTTTGATGGGCTGCTATGGAATAGGATTGGGAAGATTAATGGCAACTATAGTTGAAGTAAATCATGATAAAAAGGGAATTATTTGGCCGGGAGAAGTAGCTCCCTTTTTGATTCATTTGATTCCAATCGGAAATGTCAGGAAAGTTTCAGATAAAATTTATAAAAACTTAAAAGAAAAATTTGAGATTTTATACGACGATAGAGAGAAAGAATCTCCAGGGGAAAAATTTCAAGATGCAGATTTAATTGGAATTCCTTTGAGATTAGTTGTCAGCGAAAAAACTTTGAAGAAAAACTCAGTTGAGATAAAATTAAGAAAAGAAAAAAAGGTAAAATTGGTTAAAATAAAATCTTTAAAAAGAGAAATTGAAAAATGTTCAAAAAGAATTTAGAAAAATTTTTAAATTTTTTATCTGAAGATATGGCCATAGATTTGGGAACGGCAAACTCTGAAGTTTATGTCAGAGGAAGAGGAATTGTAATTCAAGAACCTTCAGTCGTAGCCATTAACCAAAAAACAGGTCAGATTTTAGCTGTTGGGATTGAAGCTAAAAAAATGGTTGGGAAAACTCCATCCCACATTGTAGCTACAAGACCCTTAAGGTCTGGCGTCATTTCAGATTTTGAAGTCACAGAGCAAATGTTAAGGTACTTTATCAACAAAGCAAGGAGAAGGAGATGGATAGGCCCGAGAGTAATTATTGGAGTGCCTTTAGGAGTAACAGAGGTTGAAAAAAAAGCAGTTTTGGATGCTGGAAAATCTGCTGGAGCAAGACAAGTTTTTTTGATCGAAGAACCAATGGCAGCTGCTATCGGAGCAAGACTTCCGATCCAAGAACCTGTAGGAAATTTCATCGTTGATATGGGAGGGGGGACAACCGAGATTGCAGTTATTTCTCTGGGCGGAATCGTGATCGGAAAAAGTTTGAGAATTGCAGGAGATAGAATGAATGAAGACATCATTAGATATATGCAAGAAGAGCATAAATTATTAATTGGAGAAAGAATGGCTGAAATTGTAAAGATTGCCATAGGTTCAGCTTTTCCTCAAAAAGAAAAGATGGAATTTAAAGTGAGAGGGAGGAATTTGGTTACAGGGCTTCCAGAAGAAATTTCAGTTTCAGATGAGGAAATAAGAAAAGCTTTAGAAAAAACTGTCCATCAAATAATTGATGAAATAAAAGCTACTATAGAAGAAACCCCTCCAGAATTGGTAGCAGATATCATTCAAAACGGAATATTTTTGGCAGGAGGAAGTTCCCAATTGAGGGGTTTGGCAACTTTAATTCAAAGAGAAACCAAAATTAAAGCAAATTTAATTGAAGATCCAATGACAGCAGTAGTAAGAGGAGCTGGAATGGTTTTGGAAAACTTAGAACAACTATCTGAGGTTTTAGTTGAAACTGAAGAGTTAGAAGTTCCAAAATAATGATTTCAAAAAAACAAGTAAAACATATTGCAAAATTAGCAAAAATCTCTCTCAAAGAAAAAGAAATTGAAAAGTTTCAGAAAGAACTTTCAAAAATTTTAGATTATATAGAAAAATTGAAAGAAGTTGATATTGAAAATGTAGAACCCATGAGTCATTCAGTTTTGCTAGAAAATGTAATGAGAACGGATGAAAAAATTTCAGAGTTTGTGTTTGATAAAGAAAAATTGACCGAACAATTTTCTCACAAAGAAGATAATTTTTTGAAAGTTAAAAAAATAATTCAAGAATGAACTTTGAAAATCTGACAATTGAGAAAATTAGAGAAGGTTTATTTAAAAAAGAATTTTCAGCAAAAGAGATTTGTCAATATTTTTTGGAGAAAATTAAAAAAGAAGATAAAAAGATTGGGGCTTTTTTAGAAATCACAGAAGATTTAGCAAAAGAACAGGCAGAAAAAATTGATCAAATGGTCTTGCAAAAAAGGGAACTTCCTCCTCTAGCTGGAGTTCCTTGTGCGATCAAAGATAATATTTTAGTAAAAGGCGTAAAATGTACTGCAGGATCTAAGATTTTAGAGAATTTTATAGCTCCGTATGATGCTACAGTTGTTAGAAAATTAAAAGAAGCTGGGGCTATAATTTTGGGAAAGACAAATTTGGATGAGTTTGCAATGGGTTCTTCAACAGAGAACTCAGCCTTTTTTCCAACAAGAAATCCTTTGGATTTAGAGAAAGTTCCCGGAGGGTCTTCTGGAGGATCTGCAGCAGCTGTAAGCGCTAATTTCTGCATCTTTGCTTTGGGTTCTGATACTGGAGGTTCTGTAAGGCAACCAGCTTCTTTTTGCAAAATTGTAGGTTTAAAACCCACTTATGGTGCAGTTTCAAGATTTGGTCTGATCGCTTTTGCTTCTTCTTTAGACCAAATAGGACCAATGACAAAAACAGTTTCAGATTGTGAAGTTGTTTTTAAAATCATAAAAGGAAAAGATAGATTAGATTCAACAAGTGTTGAACCAAAAATAAAAGAGGAAGAATTCAAAATTGAAAATCTAAAAATTGGAATTCCAAAAGAATATTTTGGAGAAGGTATTGAAAAAAGGGTGAAAGAAGAGATAAAAAAAGCAATTTTAAAATATGAAAAAGTAGGTGCAAAGATTGTTGAAATTTCCTTACCTCTTACAGAATATGCTTTACCTTGTTATTACATCATAGCTCCAGCTGAAGCTTCTTCGAATTTAGCAAGATACGATGGCTTAAGATATGGTTTAAAAAACGTTCCCCAACTTTCTTCTTTAAGAGATTTTTGGGAGGCCTATTTTAAAAACAGGAGAAATTTTGGTAAAGAAGTAAAAAGGAGAATTATGCTTGGTACTTTCGTTCTTTCTGCTGGATATTACGAAGCTTATTATTTGAGAGCTCAGAAAGTGAGAAGAAAAATTGCCAAAGATTTTGAAAAAGCATTTCAAAAGGTCAATGTCATATTTACCCCCACTTCTCCCACCTTACCCTTCAAATTAGGAGAAAGAATTTCAGATCCTCTTAAAATGTATTTTTCAGATTTACTTACAGTAGCTGTAAGTTTAGCAGGCTTGCCTGCAATATCTATTCCAATTTCAGATTTGCCTGTGGGTTTACAAATTATTGGAAAACATTTTGCTGAAAAGGAGATTTTAAAAGTGGCAAAAATTTATGATGACCTTTGAAGATTTTTTACAACAAATTAAAATTTTCATTTTAGAACCTCAACTTTTAGATCCCAAAATCCAATTTTGGCTTTTTGTTTTTAAAGTGATTTTTTTAATCTTTGGCTTTTTTTTCTTGGGATATATAATTTGGGCTTTAATTTTCACTAGTTGGTTAAAAAGAGCTTTTTTACAAGACTTAAAAGAGTTTTTGACTTTTAAACCTTTTGAAGCTCAAATATTTTTACCAAAATGGAAAAAGATAAAAGAAAGAGTAGCCTCTGGAATTGAGGCTGAGTTAAAATTGGCAATTTTGGAAGCTGATTCCCTTTTAGATCAATTTTTAAAAAGGCAAGGATATAAAGGAGAAACTTTGGAAGAAAAATTGGAATTCTTGACAGAAGATATTTTATCTAATATAGATGAAGTGAAAGAAGCTACAAAAGTAAAAAGAGCAATTATTGAAGATCCCAGTTATAGGCTTTCTTTTGAAGAAGCAAAGAAAATTTTATCAGTTTATGAAAGAGCTTTAAAAGATTTACAGGCAATTTAAAATTTGATATAATTGAAACTATCTTTGCGGGCTTTTGTCACATTGAAGCAGGTATGGCCACGCAGAAGCGGGGTAGAGGAGTAGTACCTCGCCAGCCCCATAAGCTGGAGATCGTGGGTGCAATTCCCACCCCCGCAACATAAATGAGGCCTCCCCCCCCCAGATGTACATCTGGGGGGGAGAGAGGGACACTGCACCGAACGTAGGTCTCTCATTTTGCGAAGCAAAATGAGCTGGTCATGCGAGGTGCCGGTGGCCCGCGTCGGGGTAGCTCAATGGCAGAGCGGGGCTCTCATAAGGCCTAGGTGTGGGTTCAATTCCCACCCCCGACAATAAATTAGTAGTTAGTAATTAGTGTTTAGTAATTAGCAATTAAAGAGGCCTCCAACCGAGCGAAGCGAGGTTGGAGAGAGCGACACCACGCCGAGCGAATTTCTCTCAAACTGCGAAAGCAGTTTGAGCTAGTAAAGGCGAAGCGTTGGTGGCGCGAGGGGACGTGGTGTAGCCCGGTCTAACACGCTGCCCTGTCACGGCAGAGAACGTGGGTTCAAATCCCATCGTCCCCGCCTTCGCGGGCCGTACCCCGCTTCGTCGAGGCGAAGACCCGCTTGCACGGCTGGAGCTTCATCGAAGCGAAGGCCCGCTTTCTGCCCCTCGAGGGGCGGCCAGATTCTCTCGATTGATAAAGAACAGAGAGAATCCTGGTAAAGGTCAAAATTCTTGAAAGAAAGAATTCATGGCAGAAAAAAAACCAGACCAAGAATTCCTAGAATATGTAGTCAAAGCCCTCTGCGATCACCCTGAAGCAGCAAAGATTGAAAGGAAGGTTGATGAAATGGGAGTTTTACTCTCTCTCAAAGTTCACCCTGAAGACATGGGACAGATCATTGGAAAGCAAGGACAGACTGTAAAGGCAATCAGACACTTAATTAGAATCATTGGCCTTAAAAATCATGCCAGGGTGACGCTGAGGATAGAAGAGCCAGAAAAAAAAGCATCCTAAAATCGGGAGAATCTGCGGCTCTATTTAGGGCAGAGAATTTTCTCTGCCCTTTAAATTTGATAAAATTCTCTTAATGCTTTATTTTGATATCATTACAATTTTTCCAAAGATTTTTGATGGATTTTTAAAAGAATCCTTTATCAAAAAAGCAATTCAAAAACGAAAGATTAAAATTAGAATCTGGAATTTAAGAGATTTTACTCAAGACAAACACAAAACAGTTGATGATAGACCTTATGGGGGAGGATTAGGAATGGTCTTAAAAGTAGAGCCAATTTACAGAGCAGTTAGTAAAATCAAAAAGAAAAGAAAAGCAAAAAAAAGAGAAAGAAAAATTATTCTCTTTACTCCACGAGGAAAACAATTTAATCAAAGAATGGCATTAAAATTTTCAAAACTTAAACATCTGATTTTAATCTGTGGGAGATATGAAGGAGTTGATGAGAGAGTGGCAAAATATATAGCAGACATTACACTTTCGATTGGCCCTTATGATTTGATGGGAGGGGAAATCCCAGCAATGGTAGTAATTGAAGCTGTTTCAAGATTGATTCCCGGGGTGTTGGGAAAGACTGAATTATTAA
>Ga0190361_1000356_pt1 | contig 18732 bp, 14 predicted proteins | sample 48721845_MG_FD_161273 | JGI IMG/M metagenome (GOLD analysis project Ga0190361, IMG submission 161273) | Hydrothermal vent microbial mat bacterial communities from Southern Trench, Guaymas Basin, Mexico - 4872-18-4-5_MG | ecosystem: Environmental > Aquatic > Marine > Hydrothermal vents >... | reverse complement strand
AGTTCATCGCAATAATGGATACCTGAGCTTAGAAAGAGAAACTTTATCCAGAGTGACTTAAGTTAAAAGCAAAGATATAAGTGATGTACCTCGTAATCTTGTCTCATGCGTTTGCCCTGGAGCAATGGTGTCATTTAAAGCCGGATATGGAGTCAAACGAAGGATCTATGGATATGGTGAGCTGAACTATTTCTTAATAAATATTTTAAACTATGAGGTATTCATTTTTGCGATGAGCCAAAAATATATATCTGTGATTTATTTTAATTTAAGATAAAATCAATCCATGTTAAAATAGATTTGTGCAAGTTCAGGAAAAACTGAAGCATCTTAAGCATCTCGTAAGACTTATTGTGGAGAACGAAATTCTTCCCCAGGATAGTTATCTGGCCGGGGGAACAGCTCTCTATTTCTATTTCTCTCATAGAGTCTCTATCGATCTTGACTTCTTCACTCAGAAACAATTTAGAAGTGAATCTCTTTTATTTAAGATCAGAGAAACCATAAAAGACACAATGACCGAACTTATCGAAAAGGACACCTTAATCATTTATTTATCCCCCGAAAAAATAAGATTTTCTCTCTTTTTTCTCCCTTATAAACTTCTCTCTCCTCTTAATCCCTACCAATTGGCGCCTGGCAGGTTCATCAATCTCGCTTCTCTAGAGGACATGGAAGCAATGAAAGCTATTGCTTTAGTTCAAAGAGGCTCAGCCAAGGATTTCGTTGATCTATATTTTCTATTAAAAAAAACCGGCCATTCGTTTCCAGAGTTATTCGCCAAAACCAAAGAGAAATATGGACTCACCAAAGAATATGAATATCACTTAAAAAAAGCTTTGGTTTATTTTGATGATGCCGAGCGAGAACTGGAAGCTATTTGGTTAATAAAAAAAAAGGGGCAAATAAAGAAAATATCTAAGGCCGATTGGCAAAAAATTAAAAATTTCTTTCTTCAGTTATGCCTATGAGAAAAGAGCTTTTCTGGGATAGAGACCTTAAGCATCTTGATCCTGAAACAGAAATTGAACGCGCCATAAACTTTGGCGGTTTTGACTATATAACTGAAGTTCAGGCAAAATATGGGAGAGACAAATTCATCAAAGTCTTAACCACCAATAAAAACTTAAGCAAAAGGGCAGTTAATTACTGGTGCCTAGTCCTTGGACTGGATCGAGAAAAAACAGCTGTCTTCAAAGATAAATCAAGAGTTTGGTTCCCTTTTAAATGAGAACCCGGGGCAATAAGGCTGATGAGGAGGTGGAAAAGTGTAACTTACGAGTTTCCTTTAAATGAGAACCCGAGGCAACCAAGAAAATCGAGAGTCAAGGGGAACGACCATGCTGGAAAGTATTAGAAAGTCAATTAATTGGAATTTCATATACCTGCCTTATACGAAATTAAGAGGCAACCAATAAATGGGTATCTCTGGATATCTTTTTTGCCTACATTCTTAAGCCTAACCAGCTAGGCTACTAATTAAAGTTTATTGTTGTTCAAACCTAAGCCTATTTTGAAAAGACAACTATTTTTGTAAGTTCACACTTCAGGTCACTCTCCCATTAACCTAAAAGCAGAAAAAAGCGCTGAATTTCGACCAAAACAGCTTAACTCATCTCTATTCCTGGCTCTAAAACACCATCAGGTCTCGGCCGGAGACAACCCGGCCGCTAAAGTAACGTCTTACTTCCTGAAGCAACTCTTCATCCGAGGCTCCCCAGTAGAGTTGATGGACCAGCACCAGCAGACCCGGCTTCACCTCCCGGGCGATTTTACCCAACTCCTCGCCTGAAGTATGGCTGGCCCGATGATAGCGCTGCCACTCCGGCGGCTTCTCCTTGAGTTTGGCCGCACTATAAACCTCGTGGACAAGGATATCACAACCCCGCGCCGAAGCAATAAGTTCCTCGCAGGGGCGGGTATCTCCAGAAATAACAATAACCTTATCCCGGCTCTCAAAACGATAACCAAAGGCATAGGGCCAGGACCCATGCTTCACGGGAAAAGCCTCCACCTTGACTCTTTCATCCTGAAAGACAAGACCCGGCTTAATTTCCTGGACATGCACCTGGTAGCCCTCCCGATTGGCCGGCTGTAAACCTAGGAGCCGTACCGAGATATCTTCCTGATAAGCTTTCAACAGATGGCGGGTCATCTTTTTCAATCCCGGTGGACCATAAACCTCCAAAGGCTTGGCCCGGCCCAGCACCCAGGGTGAGAGGATCAGGTCAGGATAACCTAGGGTGTGGTCGGAATGAAGATGGGTGATAAAAAGGTAAAGCAGGTTGGCCGGTTTCAAGGCTTCTAGTCCCTTTTTCTTAGAGGCGGCCACCGCTCGCCGGACCACTCCCGGGCCGCAGTCGACCAAATAAGCCACGTCGTCGACGATAACGGCCAGGGCTGGTCCAGCCCGATCGGGCTCACAATTGGGAGTGCCGGTGCCCAGCAAAACCAGTCTAGTGCCGACCGTTGCTGCCGCTTGGGCTTCACTGGCCTTAAGGCCAGGCCCGGCCAAAAGGCTTGCCCCAATTACCAGACAAAGCCACCAGAAGCCAATTTTGGTCAAGACTTTTTTCTCGTTCAGCGCTGACCCTTTTTTCTTTTGATTTTCTCTGTTTCTGGTCCTTGGCCCGATTAATTTCTTTGCTTTCATCGTTGCCTCTCGCTTATTTTTATCATTTTCATTTTTTTCTCGTCTATAACCTTTTTATTTTTCTTTCATGCCTTCTAATTCTAAGGTTAATTTATAGGGAATTTAAAGTTCATCTTCACAATGACATTTTGGGGTTAGGCCGGCCCCTTTCATTTAAAGGAAAGATAATCGGCTGCTTTCTAGGAGGCTGAAAGAGCCTTTAAGGCTGCGTTCTTCAGAAAGATTAAGGGCCCAAGACCTGATATTACAATATGTGCACACTTAACTTAGAGGATCAAGGGCATGGATAAAAGAATAGTCCACAATACCTAAAAAGATAAAAAAAGGAGGCATAAATAAATGGCTTGCATCAAATCATCATAAAGCCTCTTGAGGGAAGAAGTCATTGGTTAGCTGGTTTAAATTGTCCCCCCCTTCCAATTACCTAAATTGACACTCTCTTTTGATCTGGCTGAGGAACGACTACGGGAAGGAGGTTGAAGAGCGAACTGACTAAGAAATGACAAAAAATTGAATTATTTAAAGAGGAAATGATAAACTCTCGTCCGATAAAAACCCTAACATGACCCAGCTTCTGACACCAAGCACCCTAATCACTCTAAAACTTGCCAGGGGAAGAGTCGAGCCCAATTTCAATTTAATAAATCGGCCTCTTTTCGATATTGAATATGACCCAGTGTCAGACACCCTGTGTATGATAACCCTCAAATGTGTTAGGTGAAGAGCTGACTACGATTCTAATTTAATAATTGGCCTTTATTCGACCGTTGAAGACAAAAATTTCCCACCAAGGCTCGAAGCATAAAAACAGAGACGGGTGAAGGCGGTGGACCCAGCGATGGGCAGGTTGAAATCTATCCTGGCTAAACCATCGACCCTTTTTTACAACAGTGACCAGATTTGACTATTCTCAACCTCTCTTGGCGGCGATGGACTTCCTCAGACCAGTCAGGCCCAACCCTACTCCAATGACCACCAGACTGCCAATGAGAATATAAAGAGTCCAGGCCAGGCTCCAGCCTTCGCCGGGAAGAATGTCCTGGACCGGTCCTTTGACCAAAAAGAGAAGGACGACTAACCCCGCTCCAAAGCCGATTGCGGCTTCCCTCTGGCCAACTTTTTTAAAGAGTAGTCCAAGAAGAAAAACACCCAGCAAACCGCCATAGGTGTAGGAGGCAATGCCCAGACCAAGTTCAACCACCGCCGGCCTCTGGCTGCCGGCGCCAACCTGAAGCAGAGCAAAGACCAGGGCTGCTCCGGCCAGAATAACCCCCCAGGCAAAAGTTATCCAGCGGGAAAGAGTTAATTCCCGCCGGGGAGAGAGAGTCTCTTGCCGCCAGGGTTTATAGAGATCAAGCATAGTGGCTGAAGCCAGCGAATTAATGGAAGAAGACAAAGTACTCATGGCCGCCGCCAGGATGGCGGCCACAATCAAACCAGTCAGCCCGGCGGGAATCTGCTCGACAATAAACCGGGCAAAGACCTCATCAGCGGTGGCCAGGCCCAAAGCGGCCGGTGATTGACCACGGTAAAAGCCGAAAAGCAGCAGGCCGATACCCAGAAAAAGGGCGTATTGAAAACAAACCAGAAAACCACTGGCGATGAGCGCTTTCTGGCTGGAACGGAGATTACGGGTGGCCAGTAAACGCTGGACAATCAATTGATCTGTCCCATGAGAAGCCACCGAAAAAATAGCCCCGCCGATCACCGCGGTAATCAGAGTGTAAGGCTCGGCCAGAAAATCAGCCCAGTTAAGATTAAAACCGGTATAAATCAACCTCAACTTGCCGCTCGACCGCAAGAGCTCCCCGAAAGAATTCCAGCCGCCCGGCAGACGGCTGAGAATAATTCCCACGGCCACCAGAGCCCCATTAATATAAATCAGCCATTGAACAACATCCATCCAGACGACGGCTTTAATCCCCCCTTTATAGGTATAAACCAGGGTCACGGCGGTGATAATAATTATGGCTAAAAAATAAACCCGAAGCGGCGGCCACTCGAAACCAGCCAATCTCAGGATAATAACCAGGGGAATAGCCGAAGCAAAAAGCCGCACGCCGTCCGCCAGAACCCGGGTGACCATAAATGTGGAAGACGTTATGCGGCGGAGATTCAAGCCGAATCTCCCACCGAGAAACTCATAGGCGGTGGCCATCTTTCCCTTAAAGAAGCGGGGCAAGAAAATAAAGCTGACCACCAGCCGGCCGAGGATATAACCAAAAGTAATCTGGAGAAAAGTCAAATTCCCCCGGTAAGACACGGCCGGAATACTGATGAAAGTCAAAGTGCTGGTTTCAGTGGCCACCACCGAGAGCAGCACGGCCCACCAGGGAATCTGGCGACTTCCCAGGAAATAATCAGTCGTATGGCGTTGACGACCCGCGGCTTTCAATCCAAAATAGGTGACCCCGGCGAGATAAACCACCAAGACAAAAATATCCAGTCTGTCAAATCCCATCTTAATTTTTTCCTCTTTTCATTTGGCTTTATTGGCGTAGAACTTTCTCTTCCCTAACCTCTTCTCTTCAGCATTCATAAACTGATTATCCTGAATTATTCATAAATTTAAGCCGGAATCAATATTTACTTTCGGCAATAATTTGACCGAAGCCCGATTTTTAATCCGGCTTAGTCGGCAAATTTTTTCCTTGAAAACGGCACGTCAAATCTCTCCCAGGGGAAATCTGGCTGACCCTATTGGCCTTGCTTTCCTGGAGTTTGTTCCTGAGAAAAGGACTCCTTGGGAATAATCCTGGTCTAATTTATGATTAATCCAGATCATTAAACCTGCCTTTCTTCGGCGGACTAAGGGGAGTTTTCACTGATCTTTTCCTGTCTTCTGGCTTAAATCTCCCGGGTAGGTTCTTCTTTTGGATTTCTGGGAGTTGGCTGTATGTTCCCGGGGAAGAATCTTTGAACTTGCTTTCCCCCCGGCCCTGAGGTCGGCTGCGCCCAGAACCAGGAGAGAGTTCACCCAAAGAAGGTTTATGCTGGAGTAAATAATTTTCCAGCCCTTTCTTTTTGAGGATAGCCTGGGCTTCTTCCCAGCTGACCTTTTGCCCTCTTTTCCAAGCCTCCAGCACCCGGACAATAACCAGGGCTACCTCGCTGCTTTCCTCCCGGTCGGATCGGACATAGTCCATGGCCTCCCAGAGGAGGGCATTGGCTTCAGCATAAGTTAAAAGCGGCCGAGAACCATAGCGCGCCTGCCATTCATCTGCCTGGAGGATATCATTAACATGACTTTGGATCAGATAAGTAGCCCGGCCGATTAATTTCAAATTGCTGGGATTGACATAGGTCATGGTGTTGCCGACGACGCGGCCGAGCCGGGCCATGACGGCCGTGGAATGAGCGTTAAGAAACATTTTCAAGAGAACATGCTGGCGCAGCCCCAAGAGGTCGGGATATGAATCAACTACCAGGGGCACAATCACGTCCTCTCGAGGGTCAAGCCTTAGAGTGGCGACCAGCCTCCGGGGGGAAAATTTATCTTTCTGCCCTGGATTCAAGACCAGGATTAATCCCAGACGAGCCCCTTGACTCTGACAGAGATGAAGGAAACGCCTAAAAGCCGAATCTTCTTCCCCAAGTCGGGCCATTTCTTCCGGCAGGCAAACCACAATCCCCAAGTCACCGGGTTGTGGACCACGGCGAGAGATATTGGCCGGAGAAAACGAAAAATCATATTTATCTTTTTCGGCTGTGCCGGCCTGAGCCAAACTCTCCAGGGCGGCCCGCCGGAGAAAAGAATCGGTAATCTCCTCTCTAAATGGCCTCTCATAGAATTCAGGGTCCAGGCCCCGGAAATCTCTTCCCAGCAATACCCGCCAGGCCGCTTCGCCGGAGGCGGCTTCAGTCCACACCTGAAACCAACTCCGTCGCGGGCTGGCCTCACAGGGGTCAAGCGGCGGCAGATGAAAAGTGGGACTTCTCTCGGCGCAATCAACAAAAACAGTCAGCAGGCCTTCGCGGGCTAAATAAATCGTTTGTCCTCCCCGGCGATAAACTCGGCTTTCCAGCTCCACCAGCCGGGCGGCGGCCTCTAAAGAAGCCTCAAGACTTTGCCGCAGAGTTTCAAAACTTTGTAGGAACGAAGGGAAGGACCAAGCGCTTTGGCCCCTAAGAAGTTTTTCTCCGGCTGGCCCGCCTCCTCCCTTTAAATAACGGCGCAGTCCCGCCTCCAGCAAGCCGCCCATGAGAAAAGTCTCACTGGTAGTGGCTTGCATCCGGGTGGAACCTGTAATGGCCTGGGGGCCGGTGGTCAGATTCAAGCGCGTGATAGCCGGGTTATGGAGAATAGAACGGCTTCTCTCCAGCGGAAGAAGAACCCCATCGGGGTTATTGTAGACGAAATAAAGGTACCGCCGGGCCTTCTCTCTTCTTGTCTCGTTCGAAAGAGAAAGCTTCTGCCATTCATCCCAGGCTTCTTTCATAGCCCCGATAACTGAAGATGTTTCACCGCCTTCTGTGATACAGATCACCACATCACCCGCGCGGAGATTCCTTTCCCGAAGCTGTAACCGCCCCACCAATTCCAGGTCTTCAAATCCCTCCAAAGCACTGATTAAGGCCCGGTCGCCCCCGGTCATCTCGCCGATGACCAAATCCTCCACCTTGGAGGGAGGAAAGCCAGACAGGACCTGACTACTTTTTCCCCAGCTCGACGAAAATTTCCGGACTCGGCCCCAGAAGAGGCGCCAGAGGGCGCTTTCCATTTGTTTGGCTAAGCGACCCGTGGAACCACAACCGTAAATAAAAATCCGGCCGCCACGGCCAATCACATCACTTATTGACTCGGCCGCCTGGTGGAGGTAGGACAAAAAAGACTTATCTTCGGCCAACTCAGCCAGGCGCCGGGAAATGTCTCTGTCCACGGCCAGAAGCTGGGCCAGGCCGGCTTTGATATCCTTTTTTAAAATGAAGCTGAGATTCCAGGTCAGAGGATGGCGCTGTTCAGTCACCAGATGATGCAGTTGAAACTGCTTTTTCCGGTGGACAAAATCCAAAGACTGAGCCGGGGGTTTAAGCTGGAGTAAATCGAGAATGCCTGATGATTGCATCATATTTAATTAATTATTTAAAATTATTCACCACCTTAATTAAGATTCTAATAGCTTAAAAATCCATTCGGAACTCCAACTCTCATCATGGTCTGTAATACTGCCCCTGGCCATTTGACTGTCTCTAAAAAATTTCATCTCGGCCAAGTCAGGCCACCGCCTCTTTGACTTCTTGGAGAAACTTAATCTTTATAACAAATTAAACTAAAAAGGGCTATGCCCAATTTTCTCCGGCCAGCCTCCTTCATCGGCTTCCTCTCTCCTTAGACCGGGTAGAGTAACCGCCAGACAGCTCTTTTTAATACAGAGAGAAAAGTGGTGGAGAAACTCTCACAAGCATCATCAGAAAAATACGATTGTTATTAGCCAATTATTTTAGAGTGAGCCTGGCCTTCCCAGGTGACTTCAACCCGGTTTATCGAAAGAAAAATTTTCTCTGCCCGGCTTTTGAAGAGAGTCCTTTTTTATTTCCCGGAGTTTAAGAAGGAACAAATTTATTCCCTCCCTAGATATAGCTTCCTCTTCCCTCTTGCCTTCCCTACCTTTCACCATTATACTGAAGCACGTCAAATTAATATCTTTTTTAGCTGATCTCTAGGCAAAAGAAGGCTGCATGCGGGACCGGAAAAAAGTCACCTTTGACCTCGGGCAGGAGAAAATCACGCTGACTGTTCCGGGTGAAGCCGAGATTCTGGCCATGAAGAAATGTCCACCTCTTCCCCACCCGGAAGCGGCTATTGCCGCATCTTTGAAAAATCCCATCGACTCCCCACCCTTAGCCCAGCTAGCCAGGGAAAAATTACGAAGCCATCCCCTGGCCCAAGCGGTGGTGGTTATCTCCGATGCTACCCGTCCCGTGCCTTACCGTGGCCCCCAGGGTATTCTCTGGCCGATCATCAACACTCTCCTGGAAGCCGGCTTTCCCGCCTCGCGGATAAAAATTCTGGTGGCCACCGGGACCCATCGAGCCATGACCGAGGCAGAAATCCGGCGATTGCTTGATCCCCGGGTTCTCTCCTCGGGCTGCCCGCTGATCAACCATGAGGCCCGCCGGGAGGAAGAGCTGGTGGAAATAGGCCAGACATCCTGGGGGAAAGCCCAAATCAATCGGCACTATGTGGCAGCCGACCTCAAAATCCTCACCGGGCTGGTAGAAAGTCATTTCATGGCCGGCGCCTCCGGCGGTCGAAAATCCATCTGCCCCGGGCTCCTGGCTGAAGAGGCCACTTATCTTCTTCACAGCGGCCCCATTTTAAACTCCCCGGAAGCCTGCGATTTAAATCTGGAGGGTAATCCAGTCCATGAAGCCTCACTGGCTGTCGCCCGGCTGGCTGGCTGCGATTTTATCGTAAATGTCACCCTCAACTCCGACTTTCAGTTAACCGGGGTTTTCTCCGGTGACATGGAGAAAGCTCACTTGGCGGCGGTGGAGAAAATCCGCCACTATGTGGGTCTGCCGGTGAAGCAAAAATACGATATCGTCTGCACTCATAGTGGTTACGTCGGCATTAATCACTACCAGGCAGCTAAAGGAGCAGCAGTCTGTGCGCCGTTCCTCAAGCCGGAAAGTTATCTTCTCCTGGCCGGAGTCCATCCCGATACTGACCCCATCGGCGGCGCCAATTACAAAAAAATGCTGCGTCTCTTAACAGAAATCGGCGCTGCCTCTTTTGTAGCTAAAATAATTTCTCCCGACTGGGAGTTTGTTCCTGAACAATGGGAAGCTCAAATGTGGACCCGGATTCTGCGGATTATCCCGCCCGAACAACTCATCTACTGCTCACTGGACATTCCAGCTGAAAACTATTCTTTTCTCCCCCATCTTGACGCCCGCCGGCTGGTGGGCGAGAAAAAGTCCCTGGAGGAACTGGTCCAGGCTGCTCTTGACCGACTCATCGCCGACTGGCAGAAGAAGTATCAGCGAAGACCTCGGCTGGCTCTTCTTCCCGACGGCCCCTACGGCATCCCCCTGCTACGGCAGCCCTCTCCCAAAGAGAGCTGATTATCACTCTTGACTCCTGAACACCAGAAGAATCTCTTTATCCTGACCCTGACCTCAAAATAAATAAATGGAAAAATCACCAGAGAAAAACACCCCATAATTTTCTACTGAGCTTTCTCTAAACTGCTCTTGCCTCGGGGAGTTTGGCCTTATTCTCTTCAATTAACCAACTTCACCCAGCCCTACGCAAAGCTTCTCAGACAACTGAATCTAGAATAAAAAGTCTTAGAATAATTACAAGGGAAAAAACAAAAAAATAGCTTGACAAAAAGAAGAAATAAAAACGTATATTTATATTGTCATTGGTCACAACTGGGAAGAACCAATTAGTACTTTTGAAAAAATTTTATGGATAACTTGTCATAATTAAGAATAATAATATTGTGTTGAGAAGAGAGGAATAATTTTTATTTTTGAGGTGGGCTTACACCCAATACTGGTGTTTAAAAGTGCAACTTAACCCAAAATATCAAAGCAAGTTGTTACTTAAAACCCAGGACATAAATCCAAATGAATCCCCTAGCAGAGATATTCACTCCGTTAAATTAAAAATAATTTTAATAATTTTTTGCTTCTTGGTTGTCTTACTCGATTGTTCAGAAAGACTCACTAAATACAATTATAAAAATTATAAAAAATTAACAACACCAGCTCGTCTAACAAAGTTACAATCCATTGAATTTAATAAAGATAAACTAAATTTATATGCTCCTGTCAACTTAGCTATTGTCGGTAGATATTTGATCTTGTTAGATTCTAAATCTGAAGAAATGTTAAAAATTATCGAACTTAATACTAACAAATTATTAAAATCATTCGGACATAAAGGACAAGGCCCAGAAGAATTTATCTCTATCTCACAAATTATCCCTGATCGAAAAGAGAAAAACAGTTTTTGGATTTACGATATTTTTACAAGAAATCTCAAGAAATTTAATATAAGATCTATTCTTAATGACAACTTTTATCCAGAAAAAGTTATAAGGATATCATCTGAAAAAAACGGAGTTCCCGCTCGATTAGCATTTTCTTCAGAAAATGAAATATTTGGTGTGGGATTTTTTTTAAAACACCGACTTTCAATTTATGACACGAATGGAAACTTTATAAAGGGAATCGCTCAACTGCCATTTATTACTAAAGATGAAAGATTCAAAACTCAACATTCACAAGGTTATATTGGGAATTTCATCATAAAAGAGGCATCTGGAGAAATATATATAGCTACAAGATACGGCTCAATTATCGAAAAATATGATATGGACGGAAATTTAATCTCCACACTTTATGGGCCCGAACTGTTTTATCCAGAATATGATATCGTTCCAGCTGGCCAATCATATACTATTACTTATAACAATAAAACCAGATTTGGATATATCGATATTCAATATAATGAAAGGAAAAACAAGCTATATTTGTTATATTCAGGAAAATATAAATTAAACCAAAAAAACCAAGAAAAGACAAAGGCCAATTTTGGTAAGATTATTTTTGTTTTAGACAATAACGATACTGTCTTAGAACAATTGGAATTAGATAAAGAAATATTTAGAATGATTGTCTCGGAAGATGGTTCTCTAATTTATGGACTGACAGGAACAGAAATATTAATATTCCCGATCAATAATGGCCCTAAAAATATTTTAGACAATAAAAATTTTGCTTATTCAAGAAGGTGGTAAGTGAGTATTTTAGTGGGAACATCGGGCTGGAGTTATACAGGCTGGAAAGGTCGTTTTTATCCGCCGGAGCTACCCTCCCGGAACTGGCTGCCCTACTACGCCCAGCATTTCACCACGGTGGAAATCAATATGACTTTTTACCGCTTTCCCCAGCCGGCCACGCTCCGCGGCTGGTTGGCCAAAACTCCCCCGGATTTTAAATTCACCCTGAAAGCCAATCGCCGCATTACTCATCTCAAAAAACTGAAGGACGTGGGCCATGACGTCCGCTATTTCTACATTTTAGCGGCCAACCTCAAAGAAAAACTGGGCTGTATCCTCTTTCAGCTGCCACCCTCGTTGACCATCGATCTGGAGCTTCTGGATAGTTTCCTGGAAACACTTTCACCCCAATTTAAAAACGTCATTGAATTCCGCCATGACAGCTGGTATACGCCTGAGGTTTACCAGCGACTACAAATCCATCAGGTAGCCTTCTGCAATGTCTCCTCAAAAAAAGTGCCCCCCACCTCTCTGGCCACCGCCAAAACGGCCTATTTCCGTTTCCACGGCCTGACCGGTGGTTATCGCTACAGCTATAGCCAGGAAGAACTCCAACAATGGGCTGAGGAAATCAAAAAAATCCAGGCGGAAGAGACCTACGTTTATTTCAATAACGACTATAAAGCCTTTGCCGTTTACAACGCCCAGACCATTAAAAAATTACTTTTGGATAATAAATCCAGCCCTTCTTAATTGCCCATATATCGCAATCAATCCTTTAACAAAATATAAATTAATCAAGGGGCTGCACTATAATTACCAGGACGGCAAAAAATCGATATCTTTACCTGCTCACTGAAATCGGCTTGATGATTAAACGGTGAAGACGTATCCAAGTTGCCTGCCAAAATAACCTCTACTTTCGGAATACTCATTATAAGACCTGTCCCTTATAAGGCAATAATATAAGAAACACATCTTATATAAAAATCGCTTTAATCTGTTACCTTCTGTTTTAGGGCTTATCAATTATTAGAACATTCTATTTTTAAAATACGCCTTTTTAATTCATAATGACCATTGTCACTCCTCACTTCTTGCCGATAATTAAACCTGAATCTTCGCTCTCTGAATAGTCTGAATAGAAAAATTGCCTTTATTCTTAACCCCTCACTTCCGGACCAGTTTAATATAACCAAGTTTCTCGAGCACCTTCATGTAATTCTCTACATCTTGAAGACCTACCGGCTCATATTCGGCTGAGACAGCGTTACGAATCTCGAGGATACTGCGCTGACCATCAATGAAATTACGCACCTCAAACTCAGTCCGGCCTAAATTATATTTGGGCAGATCTTTCATCTCGCCGCGCAACCGACGAAATTCCCAGGAGTTGAAGAAACCCTTCATTTTCTCCGTCCTCACCGGCACCAGCCGGGCTAACCGCTTTTCCTCCGGGGTTAAACCCAAGCGACGCGCCTTAAGTCCGGCTGTCTGGCATTTAAAGCGGTAGAGCTTCTCCAGACCGGCCTTAAGTAATCTTTCTGTCTGGTCTAACTCCTTCAGCCGAGTTTGTAGGAGCTGCTTCAATTCAGAAGACTGTTTAATAAAGAACTCAATTGATTTAAGAGCCGTCCGTTCTCTTTTGGCCGCCTGGTCGAGTAAGTTAAAAGCCCGTTTATAGGCCTTATGAAGCCCTTCTCCACTGGCTTCCTGAAGAAAACCTTCGGCCTTTCTCTTATCTGCGGCCAATCTCTTTAAACCCCGGCTGCCTACCTCCAGAATCATCTTTTCCACCTCCGCCTCACCAGCGTTGGCCAGGAAAACGGCTGAGGCCACGGAAATCACCACCACTCGCTTCAACTGAGTAGAGTCTGATTTGTCCGGAGTATCACCGCTGGTGTGGTACCACATATCCGGCCAAGCGATTAACATTACGGCCGGAACTTTTACCCCGCCGTCCAGAAAAACAATATGGTCACTGGAACCAAAAAATTTATCGATTCGGTAATAAAATGGATCCCGGGAACCTGTGGGTGAAATAATCGGCAAAAGCATCCGCCGATATTCAATCGTCTGGCAATTGGTCTGACCGACCCATTCAATAAAGGCCGCCAGAACGTCATTTAAATAACTCGGCAGTGACCAGGGTGTCTGCTTCAGGAGAAAGAAAGAATTATTTTTTATTAAAGCTTCCCCAACCATATCCTCATTGATATTGGCGAAGAAACGCCGGACCACCTCAGGGTGTTCCTTAACAAAAGCAGCCGTGCCGGAAATTTCCGGAATAAAAAGAAAACGCACCGAGCGGCGTAAAGGAGGAATAACCCCATCCGCTATAAGCTTCTTCAATACGCGGGCCGTCTCCAGAATGGCTACACAGCCGCTGGCGTCATCGTTAGCCCCTTGCTTAGCGAAGCCTTCAAAAAGATGGGCAGTGAAAACCAGCTCCTCATCGGGAAACTCAGTTCCTTTGATGAGAGCTGAGACCAGCTGGTTTTTATACGGCACCATCTGCGTTTGACACACTGCCCGGAGAACTATCTTCTCGCCTCGCTCCAGCCGATCCCGCAATTCCTGCCCTAGGCGGGTGGAAATCATAAAGGCAAAGGTGGCCTTTTCTTTTTCCGTCGGCCGAATCGAACTCCAACCAACTTGATCGGGGTCAAACTCGGGATGACTCGAGGCATAGGCCACCAGACCAAGAGCCCCGTATTTTTCCACGGCCAAGCGCCGGGCTCCTTCAGGGTAACCATTGACCAGCACGATTTTCCCACTGACGTCTTTGTTCTCGTAATACTTCTCTTTATTCCCGGGTCCAACATAAACCAATTCAGCCGTGACATCAGTGGAAGAACTCCCTGAACACAAGGAAGCGGCGATTTCTTTAAGGTCAGCCAGTTTCATCTTTTCTGGTTTAACCATCCACAATTCGGCCGACTCGGCATCCCAGGTCTTATCTGAGCGGCTAAAAAGCGAAGAAGAAAACTCAACCACTTTAACCTCGTCCACTCCATATTCTTTCAGTTTGTTAACAATGATTTCGGTTTCAAAATACTGCTGCTGATATTCGGCCGCCGGCCGATTACGATTGACGCCCGTGAGAAATATTTCGTTTTGTAAGGCCAGGTCACCCGAGGCCTCATTAACAATGGCCCGCATTAAATCCAGAGGAAGGAGGGTGGATGGAATATTATTCTTATCCTGGCCAGCCAAATTAACTACCAGGAAAATTATTAAACTAAGCAAAACAATTCTCCGACCTTTCATATTGAACCTCCTTATAATTCTTTTATTTTAATTGGCTGGAAGGCGATGTAAAGAAAAAAATATGGACCCTATTTTCGGGTTAATCTCTACTTTAATCGGGAAGTTATCGCGGTCCCCTAGTGCTTCTCTTTAATTATTTAATTTATCAATATTTCGCACTGGCTATTCACAAAAATAATAGGCACTAATCTCTGAAGTTAGTTATTGAGAAGAACTTTTTTTGATAGTTTCAAGAAATTACAAAATCTTTATTCCAAAGGCAAAAAAGATACCCATTGAAGAGGAAATATCTCTCCCCGCCAACATTAATTAATATCATAATTCGGCGGTTTGGCTGGAGTCCTGAAATCAGGATAGAATTTCCCTTTTCACATGAATTTATCTTAGGATAAAACTTATATTTCTTATTATTCTTCAATCGGCGAAATAGCCAGCTCTATGCGTAATCCTGTAATTTCTCCCTTTAACCTTGACTTCTATCTTCCTGAACTTCTCATCAGCTTTGTAATTCTTCGGCGTGTAATAAAGCAGATAATTGAAACGGAAAGGAACAATAAAAATCTTTACTTAAAGTTATTTTTTTCAGTAGAATTAGACAAGTAACGAGCGCTTTCTCCGACAAAAAGGGTAAGGGAGGGCAAGTGAATCAAGTATTGGAATTTTTAACCTTGAGCCACTTGGCTCTATTTATGGCTTTTATCTGCTCAGTCTGGGCTATCCGAACTCTTTTCACCCGAGAAGGAAAATCCCTGTTCACACCACTTTTCTTCGTGCTCATTTTTGTCGCCGGTTCCATTGTTCTAGATATGCATAATATCAGTCAATATAATCTCCTAAATTTAAAACAAAAACTCTTTCCTGAAAAGCCGTTATTGCTTAATTACGAAATTCAGGAATGGAAAAGCGATTTCACCAGGTACCGTAGTTATACTTTTTCCCACCCTCGCCCCAAGATTACTTTAAAACCAACAGATGGAGGAAAATACTTTATTCTTGAAGATATCGACCAATTAAACGCCATCTTGCGGGCTTTAAAATTACCAGAAGTCACTCATGGGACACCAGAGCTGGCTACTATTACAGGCTCTACCCTCGATGTCACTAAATTCCAGTGGAAAGATTACCCTCTGGGTACTCTAACAGTTATCCGCGACCTCTGTCGGGACCGGCAGGCATTGACTTCATATCATTGCCTCAGTCGGATAATCATCGCTTACTGAAAGAAAATAATTGTTCACCAAAAACTAAAGGAGAAGACTAATGAAAAAACAAAAACTCCTCTGGCTTTTATGCCCCCTCGTCTTTATTCTTCTATTTTTTATTTTTATTCGACCTTCTTCTACTCATCAATCAACCTGGGCGGATTTCGAAGAAGACTGGGCTAATTGCACCTCCATAGTTGTCACTAAAACAGCTTCTCAAGACGGTTCCCTGATGACTACTCATTCCTGCGACGGTGGTTATGAATTTAGGTTGAAAGTAGTGCCCGCTCGAACGGCTAAACCCGGGGAAATGCGACCGATTATGAAAGGCGGCGGCCATGGGGCGGAGCGCCCTCAGGCGGTCCAGGTAGGAGAAATTCCTGAGGTATCCCAGACTTACGCCCGGTTTGATATCGCTTATTCCTTCATGAATGAAAAGCAGCTGGCCATCGGAGAGACCACTTTCGGCGGCCGGCGCGAGCTCTATAACCCTCAGGGTAAATTTGACATCATGGAACTGCAGCGGATCGTGCTGGAACGTTGCACCACCGCCCGGGAAGCCATTGAATTAATCGGTCAGCTGGTGGAAAAATACGGCTACGGTGATATGGGCGAATGCCTGACCTTTATTGACAAAAAAGAAGCCTGGGTCTTTGAAATCATGGGCTCCGGCCCTCTGGAGACGGGGGCCATCTGGGCGGCCCGGCGCGTGCCAGAAGGAGAAGTTTTTGTCAGTGCCAACCGCAGCCGCATTGGCGAGCTTCACCTCGACGACCCTAATAACTATCTGGCCTCTAAAAATGTTTTCTCCTATGCCCAGAAAAAAGGCTGGTGGTCGCCTGACTCCGGTGAGCCTTTCCGCTTCAATAAAATTTATGCTCCCAGTGAATCCATCGGCTCCCGTCGCCGGGAATGGCGGGTGCTGAGCACCTTAGCTCCCAGCCTGAAGCTTGACCCCTGGCAAGTGGATTATCCCTTCTCGGTTAAACCTGATAAAAAAGTCAGCCTCCAGGACCTTATGGCTCTTCATCGGGATTATTACCAGGGAACTGAATTCGACTTAAGCCAAGGTCTGGCAGCCGGACCTTTCAATAACCCCAACCGTTTCTCCACTCGAGTGCGTCCCCCCAAAGGACATATTGGCTGGGAAAGGCCCATCTCTATCTTCCGCTGCAGCTACTGTATGATTGCCCAGACGAGGGATTGGCTGCCGGATTGGATCGGTGGTCTGGTCTGGTTCGCTGAGGACGACCCTAAGACCAGCTGTTTTGTTCCCTTCTACTGCGGAATAACCAAGGTGCCGGAAGCTTACCAAATCGGCCGGCGCGACAAATTTGACCGCCGCTCCGCCTGGTGGGCTTTTGACTTTGTCTCCAATTGGGCCAATTTACGCTTTGCTGATATGATTAAAGATATACGCCAGGCTGCTTCTGATTTTGAAACAACTTTTTTCAATCTTCAGCCGGTAGTCGAAAAAAGAGCTTTAAGCCTTTATCAAGACGACCCGGAGACCTGCCGTCGGTATCTGACCAAATATTCCAACGAAATGGCTCAAAGAGTAGTGGATGAGTGGTGGGCGCTGGCTGATTATTTGATTGTCAAATATAACGACGGCTATATCAACTTAGGCCCACGCCGACGGGCCCCGGGTTACCCCAAGTGGTGGCTGGATGCGGTCGGCTACGGCCAGAAAAAAATCATTAATCGCTGAGGATTCGTCCCTTGCGCAGTTAAAATAATGCCATCGCTGAAATCAGTACCCGAAAATGAAAAGGCTCTCGACTTACTTTCCGGAAGAAATTTGTCTTTTAATCAAATTCTCCCGTTGAACTTATAGGAAAACGATGACTAATTTCAGCTGCGACCGCAAGTGACACAATTTAATATTGAGCACAAGACTTGAGAAAGAGAAAAAAAAGCAAAAATAGATGACTTGTATCAATTCATTATAAAAGCATTTCCAAAACTGTGATGGAAAATAAAGGAGGCTCACCTTATACTGATGTTTTAACTAAAAACACAGAAGGTGAGCCTTGAAGGAGATACGTCAATCATAGTGTCAGACATCTTTTATGCCCGTCAGGGTCACCAAGGTTTTGGAGATGCTTCCATATTTAATAAGCGCAAGAAGAGCTGCTGGCCTAATCCTCCCAACAAAATTAAGCCCAGGTAAATTAAGTTCAAGCTGATAAACCATCTCGCCCGCAAGCGAATCAGCTGAAAGAGGCGGCTTTTCCCGGGGTGGGGCAAGGGCTTCGGGTCCCAGGCTAAGCCATACTCGGTGGCCAATCCCCGGAAGTAGAGGAGATGAATAATCGGGATACGGCGGGCGGCCATGGCTTGAATAACCCCGCCCTGTCCGGTTGGTGAAGAAAAAGCCACCTGATTTAAACCCGGTTTCAGGGATAAAATACGAGCATCCGTCCCCAGGTTGGCATAATTGCCCCCGATATTGACAAAGACTTTGAGTTTCTCCCAGGAACCGGCCGCCTCCCTATAAAGGCTCAAACGACGCTCTACATTAGCCGCCAGCCGGGGTTCCTGAAAAGTGAACCAGCCGGCCTCATCTATCTGCTGACGAAGTAATTTTCTTCCCTCGGGGGCCATGTCCAGTCCCACATCCTGGTCGCCGCCCAGGGTCACCGCCAGGGGTTCTTCCCGGACAATGCCTGAGCGCTGTAAACAGCGATAAAGATGAGCCAGGGTAAATTGGGGGATATTAGCTCCCCACTGGGAAGCCCCCAGCGAAAAGATAATCAGAGGTTTAAGCTCAAGGACCTTGACGGCAGCCAGGGTGGCCACCAGAGCCGCCGGAAAAGAAGCCGAAGCGCCTATAGCTACCTTATCTCCTGGTTGAAGATTGAGTTGGTGA
>Ga0190361_1000355_pt1 | contig 18784 bp, 17 predicted proteins | sample 48721845_MG_FD_161273 | JGI IMG/M metagenome (GOLD analysis project Ga0190361, IMG submission 161273) | Hydrothermal vent microbial mat bacterial communities from Southern Trench, Guaymas Basin, Mexico - 4872-18-4-5_MG | ecosystem: Environmental > Aquatic > Marine > Hydrothermal vents >... | reverse complement strand
GTCTTCGAATTAAAATCTGTTAAAATTAACTAATTTGTATGAATTATCTTAAAGCAGGGAAAATTTCAATAGCTTCACTTTTGATTTTCATTTTTCTTCTTGGAGTTTGGTTTTTTTCTGGTCAACATCTAATTTGGAAAAAAATTTCGGTTCTGCCAAAGATTGAAATAGTGAGAGCTGAAACAGTCAATATTTTACCTAATTCAAAACATGCTAATGATAATTCACCTTCAGCATTAAGCGAAATTACTGCAGATGATGCCACCTGTGATCCTGATACGAAATCCGCAGACACAGCAGGAGATGGATGCTATTTTGTTGATAAAAATGATGTAATGCAAATAGATACCTTCGATGTCTCTTCGATTCCAGATAGTGCAAATATTACGGGAGTCGTTCTTCATCTTGAATATGGAGCAGAAAACGGTTACAATGGGACAAATTATGTGAGATATGACAATGGAAGCGGTCTAACCAACACAACTATTCAACCTACTGATATTACCGGATGGAGTGGAGACCTGACATATGATTTGTACGCTCAGGGTGTAGATACAAAAGCAGAGCTTCAAAATGTTGACATAGAATTTACTAATAATGATGGGGCAGCTCCTGATGCTATCCATTTTGATTACGTTTGGATTGAAGTTACTTATACTGTTCCTGCCAATCAACCACCTACTATAAGTAATATTTCTCTAAATGGTGGAAATAATATCAATCTAACTGAGAATACAACGACATTAGTGACAGCGACTGGAACCATTTCTGATCCCGATGGTTATTCAGATATCACCCAAGTCATTGGGAGAATTTTTAGGTCAGGTGTTGGGGAAAATTGTACTTTAAATGATAACAATTGTTATGAAGTCTCTTGTTCTACAAGTTCTTGCTTTGGGACAGATTGCCAAGCAACTTGCAATTTCAATGTTTGGTTTCATGCCGATCCTACCGATATAGGATCTCCTTGGGAGACAGAGTATTGGGTAGCCTGGATTAAAGCTGTAGATTCTCAGAATGCCTCTTCTTCAGCTACAAATATTACCCAAACAGTTGATCTAAACTCTTTAGAAGCTTTAGAAGTGACTTCCGAAATAAATTATGGTACAATGTATCCAGGAGAGGTAATTGATCCTTTAAACATTGTAAGCACAGTGACCACAACCGGAAACGTAGCCATTGATGTTGAAATTTCAGGTACCGATATGAGTTCTGATGGAAATACAATTTCTGTTTCTCAACAGCATTATGCTACCTCAAGTGTTGCTTTTTCTTCAGGATACGCATTGTCTTCTACTCCTACTGCGTTAGAACTCTCGACCGGAAAGCCAACAAGCCATCCTTCAGATCAATTCCAGAATATTTATTGGGGAATTCAAATTCCTTCGGGAACATCGATGGGAAGTTATTTAGGACAAATAACCTTTACAGCAATTTCAGATTGAGTTAAAGTTTAACATTTCCAAAAATAGATTTATGGTAAAATAAAATTAATAAGTTCGGATTAAAAGGTCGAATTAAAAATTAAACATTTTTAGGAATGTCTGAGGTATTTAAAATTTTTGTTATAAGTTTGATAATTCTTTTTGGATGTATTTATGGGGGGATGCTGCTTTTGCTTGGAATTCCGGAAGTAGAAGCTGATGTTGCAACTACTTCAGTTACTGTCGGGAATGCTGTTCCTTCAGTGAGTAACGTAGTGTTGAACGGAGGATCTGACATTACTCTTACAGAAAATACAGCTACAACCGTTGAATGTACAGCTACCTTAACAGATAATAATGGAGGTTCAGATATTACCTCAGCAAATGCTGTAATTTTCCGTTCTGGAGTAGGATCATCATGTACTGCCGACGATAACAATTGTTATCAAGTAAGTTGTGTTTTGGGAGATGTTAGCGGGAACGATAGAAATGCAACCTGTACAGCTCAAATTTGGTTCCATGCAGATCCTACAGATTCTGGGACTTATGCCTCTGAAAACTGGGATTGTGAGGTAACGGCACAAGATAGCCAAAATGCTACAGGAAGCGCAACCACTACCACACCAGTTGAGTTAAATACTTTAGTAGCATTAGATGTAACACCGAGTATTTCTTACGGCACTTTAGCTCCTGGTCAGACTTTAGATTGTAGCGTTTTAACTATTGCTACAACTACTGGAAATACTGCCATCGATGCTAATATTTCAGGAACTCAAATGTGTACCGATTATCCAACCTGTGCAGGTGATACCATTGCTACTTCTTCTCAGCATTATGCTACAAGCTCTGTAGTTTATGGATCTGGTTATGCATTAAGTGATACTCCGACGCTTTTGGAATTTACGACTGGAAAACCAACAACTCATCCGTCAAACCAAGCACAAAACATTTATTGGGGAATTCAAATTCCTTCTGGCCAACCAACCGGAGATTACACAGGAGAGAATACATTCACAGTAACTCAAGATTAAAGGTAAGGTAAGGAATTAACATAAAGAGAAGTTAAGAGATTTTAAGATCATGGATTTAAAAAAGTTGTTGATGATTCTAATTTTTAGTGGAGGAGTTTTAGTTTGGAGAAATGTAAATTCTAGCGGTTTTGGAATTTCTCCACCTTATTTGAAAAATGATCACTTAGTTCCAGGTTCCCATTTTGAACAAACAATAACTCTGACAAGATCTGAACCAAAAGAACCCTTAAAAATAACTATTCAAATTGAACCTCCAGAAATTGAAAATTGGATTAAAGTCGATAAAGGAAAAGAATTTGAATACCCTGCAAATTTAACTCAATTTCCAATAAATTTCATCATTGATGTTCCAGAAAATGCAGCTTATGGAACTTACTATGGAAAAATAATAATTAAAGCAACTCCTATTGCGCCAAAAGGACAGGTGACGGTAGCAATAGGAGTTCAGGCCGAAATCAAGTTGAAAGTATCTGGTGAAGTATTTTCAGATTTTAAAATAATGAAAGTTTCAATTCCGGCTTTTGAAGAGGGATGGCCTTTAAAATTTATTGTTACCTTAAAAAATATCGGAAATGTGAAAACTAGACCCTCAAAAATTCATTTGGATATTTATGACAATTTCCATCAGCAATTGCTAAAATCAGGGGATATTATCAATATGAGTTGGGTGGATCCTTTTAAGGCAGGAGAGAGCATTGGAGAAATGAAAGTTAATTTAAAATCAGGTCAGTATTGGGCAGAATATGAAATTTATAAAGATGATGAGTTAAAAGTAAAAGATAAAATTAGATTCAACATCCATTTACCTGGAACTCTAAGATCAAAGCCAATTTTAAAAAGAATTTCTGATTTTTTAACTGCTTCTCCTTTCAGATTAGTTTTGGCAACTTTTTTGGGAACTTTAATTTTGGTTGCGATCGTTTTGAGCTTAATTTCTTATCTTAAAAAAAGAAAGTCTAAAATTCAGATGTAATGAGAAAAAGAATTTTATTTTTAATTCTATTTTCCGGGGTGGGATTTTTTCTCACTCTTTTTTTAATATTCAAAACTGCAAAAGCTTTAATCTCAACAACATCTGTGTCTGTAGTTGTTTCTGTTTGCGGAAATGGAATAATTGAGAATGGGGAAGAATGCGATGGGTTGAATCTCGGGGGTGTAACTTGTGAAAGTTTGGGATATTACAGCGGAACTTTATCTTGCAATCCAGATTGTACTTTTGATACTTCAGGTTGCCAAACAGTTTCTCCATCTGGTGGGGGTGGAGGAGGTTACGTTCCTCCTTCAGCAGAAACAAAAGTTGTTTTACAAGGAAAGGCTTATCCTTCAGCAAAAATAACAATTTTAAAAGATGGAGAGGTAGGAGCAATAATAACTGCAGATAGCAATGCCAATTTTAAAACCGAAATTAAAGAAATCTCTCCTGGGATTTGGAATTTTTCTTTGTGGGCGGAAGATAAAGAAGGGCGAAGATCGATTACTATTTCTTTTTCAGTTACAATTTTAGAAGGGAAAATAACAACCATTTCAAATATTTTTATTCCACCAACAATTGAGTTAGATAAAACTAAGGTTGTAAAAGGAGAGGATCTTAAAATTTTTGGCCAGACCGCTCCAGAAAGTCAAATTTCAATTCATATTGAATCACCCCAAGAGATAATTAGAGAGACAAAGGCAAAAGAGAGTGGAGATTGGGAAGATATTTTTAATACCTCTCCTTTAGACGAAGGAATGCATGTCACAAGGGCAAGGGCAAAAAGTCCTGAAGGTTTGGAAAGTTCTTTCTCATCAGTTTTAGCCTTTTATATAGGAGAATATAAACCAGGAGAGATCTGTCCGAGAGCAGATTTTAACAATGATAAAAGAACAAATTTAATTGATTTTTCGATTTTGCTTTATTGGTGGGGAAAATATAATCCCTGCGTCGATGTAAATGGGGATGGAAAAGTTAATTTGCCAGATTTTTCAATTTTAATGTATTGGTGGACAGGATAAAAAATCAAAATGCAAAAATCAAAATTTAAAATTAAATTCTTCTTGTTAATTACGTTTTTCCTCACATTCCCACTTTTAGTCAGTGCGGCAATTTTGTATTTGGAACCATCGAGTGGTGAATATCATCAGGATGACACTTTTATAGTAAAAATGAGAATAGATACTGAAGGTGAATGTATAAATACAGTAAAAGCCAATTTGAGTTTTTCTCAAAATGTTTTAAAAGCTGTTGAGTTTAGCACTGGAAATTCAATTTTAACTCTCTGGCTTCAATCACCTGAAATTAATCAAAATGAAGGAAAAATCTCCTTTGTAGGAGGAGTTCCCGGTGGATTTTGCGGAGCATTACCAGGAGAGCCTGGAAAACCAAATCTATTAGGGAAGATTATTTTTAAAGTCAAAGAAACAACTGAAAAAAAAGAGGCAATTCTAAAATTTTTAGAAGAATCTCAAGTTTTACTAAACGACGGGTTTGGAACGCCAGCAAAGTTGAGTTTTAGAAATGCTAATTTTGAAATTCTACCTGGAAAATCAAAGATTCAGTTAAAAGAATGGAAAGAAGAATTAGAAAAAGATAACGTTCCTCCTGAGCCCTTTGAGATAAAATTTATTAAAGATTCTATGATTTTTGGAGGGAAATGGTTTATTGTTTTTTTCACAGTCGACAAACAAAGCGGGATTGATCATTATGAAGTAAAAGAAGGAAAAGGGGATTGGAAAATTGCTAAAAGTCCGTATTTGTTGGAAGATCAAGACTTAAAAAGTATAATAAAAGTGAAAGCAGTTGACAAAGCTGGAAACGAAAGAATTGTTGAATGGGTACCTAAAAAAGAAATGTTCTCTTGGTGGACAATTGTAATAATTTTAATAATTTTTATGATAATTGTGGTGATTTGGAAACTGAAAAAGAAAGTAATGACTCCAAAAAAGAATAAAACATGAAATTTATTATTTTTAGAAAATCTCTCTCTATTTTCTTTTTTTGTTTTCTTTTATTTTTCCCTTTACTAGCGAAAGCACAAAAAGCGTCACTCTATTTGGCTCCCTCAACAGGAACTTATACGGTCGAAAATACCTTTTTAATTCAGGTGAAAGTCAATAGCGGAGGAGTGGCAATAAATGCTGCTGAAGGGACGATAATTTTCGACCCCAATGACTTGGAAGTTGTTCGCCTCTCAAAAGAAGATTCTATTTTTACTATTTGGGTTCAAGAACCTACTTTTTCAAATTCTTTGGGTACAATAAACTTTGCAGGTGGAAAACCTTCTCCAGGATTTATCGGAGCAGCAGGAACAATCCTTAATATTTACTTTAGAGCAAAGACTGTAGGGATTGCAGATGTTATTTTTAGCCAAGGTTCTGTCTTAGCTGACGATGGGAAGGGAACGAATGTCTTAGGAAGTTTAGGTAGCGGAAATTATAAATTAGTAGTAAAAGAAATTACTTCTCCTTTATCAGAAGAAAAGAAAAGGGAAATTTTGCCTCAGCCTACTGTTGGTGTTCCTAAAGCCCCCGTTGTTTATTCGCCAACTCATCCTGATGAAAATAAATGGTACTCTAACGATTCTCCAATTTTTGAATGGAAATTACCTCCGGATGTAATTGCGATAAGTTACGCAATTGATCAAAATCCAACTACAAATCCAAAAGAAATTTTCGAAGCTAAAAATTCTGTATCTTTTTCTGATTTAGAAGACGGAATCTGGTATTTTCATGTTAATTTCAAAAATAGTTATGGTTGGGGAGATTTGACCCACAAGAAAATAATGATTGACACAAAACCACCTTTACCTTTTGAAATTGAAGTTCAGAAAAAAGATCTTACAGATCCAACACCAATTCTTTTGTTTAATACAACCGATGAATTATCGGGAATTGAATATTATCAAGTGAAAATTGGAGAGGGAGAACCGATTCAGGTAAGAGGGATAACAAGATCAAATCCTTTTCAATTACCCCCTCAGGCTCCAGGAAAGCATAAAATTATTGTTAGGGCATTTGATAAAGCAGGAAACTTTTCTGAAGCTAAAACCGAAATTGAGATTTTCCCACTAAAAACCCTAGAGATTAGATCTTGTCCCAAAATTGTTTTTCAGAATTCGAGCTTTACCTTAAAAGGAAAAAGTGTTCCAAATGTTCAAATTAAAGTTTTTCTTCAAAGAGAAAGCGAAGAGCCAATAGTGAAAGAGATAAAAGCAGATGAAAAAGGAGAATGGACTTTCATTTCCGATCCATTAAAAGAAGGAGATTATAAAGTTTGGGTTCAGGCAAAAGATGAGAGGGGGGCTTTAAGTTTACCCTCAAAGCTTTGTGAATTTCATGTTGGTTTGCCTGTTTTTTTAAAGTTTGGTAAAATAGCTATCGATTACCTTTCTATCATGGCTACCTTAATTGTTATTATTGCCGGTTTATTTCTAATTCTTTTTTATGTTTGGTATCGAATCTCAGTGTGGAGAAAAAGATTAAAAAGGGAAACAAGAGAATTAGCAAGAGCAATTTTTATTGCTTTTAGAGATTTAAGAAAAGAGGTGAAAAGGCAAATTGAGTATTTAGATGGAAAGGCAGGATTAACTGAAAGCGAAAGGAAAGTAAGGAACAAGTTGAGAGAGGCCATTAAAATCTCTGAGAAATTTATCGGTAAAGAGTTAAAAGATATAGAAAAAGAATTAAAATAGACCTTTTCAAAATTCTAGAATCTTTCTTTTTTATTTTGAGTTTAAATAGAATTTTGTTAAAATTTGCTTAATGAAAAGAAAAAGAATATTTTTTCTTTTCTTAATTGTAATTTTAATTGGAGTTTCATTTTGTGGAGGTTTTTTTTATGGAAAGTTACAATGTGAGATTTGCCCTCCACAAGATATTGATTTTTCCCTCTTTTGGGAAGCCTATCATAAATTGAAAGAAAATTTTGTTGACAAAGAAAAAATTGTTCCCCAAAAGATAATTTACGGCGCAATTTCTGGGATGGTAAAATCTTTAGAAGATCCTTATACTGTTTTTTTAGATCCTGAAGAATCCAAAATTTTTAAAGAAGATGTTAAAGGATATTTTGAAGGGGTGGGAATGGAAATTGGGATTAAAAAAGGACAATTAACGGTAATCGCTCCCTTGGAAGGTACTCCTGCCCAAAGAGCAGGAATTAGAGCAGGAGATATAATTTTAGAAGTTGATGGAAAATCCACGATTGATATGAGTTTAGATGAGGCTGTAAGATTAATCAGAGGACCAAAAGGAACAAAAGTAAAATTAAAAATTATGAGAGAAGGATGGGAAGAACCAAAAGAAATAGAAATTATCAGGGATATAATTGAGATTCCTTCTTTAAAATGGGAAGAAAAAGATGGTATAATTTATTTGAAAATTTATCAGTTCTCTGAAAAAGCAAGATTGGATTTTATTTTGGCAGCTAATCAGATTTTGAGTGTACCAACAAAAAAAATGGTTATAGATTTGAGGGATAATCCTGGTGGATACTTGGAAGTTGCAGTTGACATTGCTGGTTGGTTTTTGGAAAAAGGAAAATTAGTGGCAATTGAGGAATATGGGACTGGAGAGAGACAAGAATATAAAAGTCAGGGTCCTGCGAAATTTTCAGATTATAAAATTGTTATTTTAATCAACAAAGGTTCTGCTTCTGGAGCTGAGATTTTAGCAGCAGCTTTAAGGGATAATCTGAAAGTTCTTCTTATTGGAGAGAAGAGCTTTGGGAAAGGATCTGTACAAAAACTGGAGAATTTGAAAGGAGGCTCTTCTTTGAAGATTACAATCGCAAAATGGTTAACTCCTTCTGGAAAACAAATTTCACAAGTAGGTTTGGAGCCTGATATTAAGGTTGAAATGACAGAAAAAGATATTGAAGAAGGAAAAGATCCTCAATTAGAAAAAGCAATTGAAATATTAAAAAATCTATGAAAGTAATTTTATTAAAAGATGTAGAAAATTTAGGAAAAAAATATGAAATAAAAGAAGTTGCAGAAGGATATGCAAGGAATTTTCTATTTCCAAAAAAATTAGCAAAACCAGCCACTGAAGCAAATTTAAGATGGTTAGAAAAGAAATTGAAAAAACTTGAAGAAAAAGCAGAAAAAGACCTAAAGAAGGTTCAAGATTTAGCTTCAAAAGTTGATGGGCTAGAAATTACAATTCCAGTGAAGGTAGGTAAAGATGGTCAGCTTTTCGAATCTATTACTCCTTTAAAGATCTTGGAGAAATTAAAAGAAGAGGGTTTTGAATTAAAGAAAAAGCAGATCGTTTTGGAAAAACCAATAAAAGAATTGGGAGAATTCCCAGTGAAAATAAAATTCCCTCACAATTTAGAGGCCGAAATAAAAATAATTGTTGTTGAAGAAAAATGACAAGATACATTTTTGTCGCAGGAGGCGTAATGTCTGGAATCGGAAAAGGAACTACGATGGCTTCAGTTTCTTTGATTTTGAAATCAAAAGGATTTTCAGTAGCTCCAATGAAAATTGATCCTTATTTGAATGTTGATGCAGGAACGATGAATCCAATTGAACACGGAGAAGTTTTTGTGACCAAAGACGGAATTGAAACTGATCAAGATATTGGAATTTATGAGAGATTTATCGATGAAGAATTGACCAAAGAAAACTACATGACTTCAGGACAGGTTTATTTAAGCGTTATTCAAAAAGAGAGAAATTTTGAATTTGAGGGGAAATGCGTTGAAGTCATTCCTCATATTACAAACGAAATTATCTGGAGAATTAAAAATTTAGGGAGAGTTAAAAAAGCAGACTTTGTTTTAGTTGAGATTGGAGGAACAGTTGGCGAATATCAAAATCTTTTATTTTTGGAAGCTGCAAGGCAAATGAAATTGGCAACTCCTAGAAGAGTTCTTTTTATTTTAGTTTCTTATTTGCCAATTCCGGCAATGCTAGGTGAAATGAAGACAAAACCTACTCAAACAGCAGCCAGACTTTTGAATGAGGCTGGAATTCAACCTAACTTTATCGTAGCAAGAGCCAGAGTTCCTCTGGATAAACCCCGAAGAAAAAAAATTGCTCTCTTCTGCAATTTAAGAGAAGAAAATGTAATTTCAGCTCCAGATGTTAAGTTCCTTTATGAGATTCCTTTTAATTTTGAGAAAGAAAATTTTGGAAATAAGATTTTAAAAGAATTCAAAATGATTCCAAAGAAAAGTAACTTGAAAAAATGGGAAATTTTGTTAAAGAAGGTAAAAAATTCTAAAAAAGAATTGAAAATTGGAATTTGTGGAAAATATTTTAGAACTGGAAAATTCGTTTTAATGGATTCTTACATTTCAGTGATAGAAGCTATAAGGCATGCTTGTTGGTATTTTAGAAGGAAACCTCAAATCGTCTGGTTAGATGCTCAAGAGTACGAAAGAAGTTCTCAAAGGCTTAAAGAGTTAAAAAAGTTTGCTGGAATTATAATTCCCGGTGGGTTTGGAAAAAGGGGAATTGAAGGAAAAATAAAGGCTATTGAATTTTGCAGAAAAAATAAAATTCCATTTTTGGGACTTTGTCTGGGAATGCAATTGGCAACTGTTGAATTTGCAAGGAATGTATTAAAACTAAAGGGAGCTCATTCGACAGAATTTGCAAAAAACACAAAATATCCAGTCATTGATCTTTTGCCAGAACAAAAGATTTTATTAAAAGAAAGAAGATATGGAGGAACTATGAGGTTGGGAGAATACAAATGTAAAATCAAAAAGAATACGCTAGCTTTTAAGGCTTATCAAAAAGATTTTGTTTTTGAAAGACATCGTCATCGTTACGAGTTTAACAACAAATTCAGAGAAATTTTTGAAAAAGGAGGAATAACTTTTTCAGGTATTAATCCAGAGAGAGATTTAGTAGAAATTATTGAATTGAAAAACCACCCCTTTTTCCTTGCGACTCAATTTCATCCAGAATTTAAATCGAGACCTATTAGACCCCATCCTTTATTTAGAGAATTTATTAGAGCTGCAATTAAATGCGAATAGCAATAATTGGAGCCGGAATTTCAGGTTTATATTTGAGTTTAAAGCTGGTAAAAGAACACCAAGTTTTTTTATTTGAGAAGAAAAAAGAAATTGGAGGAAAAGCCTGTTCTAGCCTTTATTCAGAAAGAATTTTTGAATTTTTGCCGACGGCGAAAGATTTTATAAAAAATAAAATTGATTTTTGCCTTTTACATTTTCCTAAAAAAGAAATCAAACTCAATTTTAAAAAAAATTTTTTTGTTTTTGATAGAGATTCTTTACAAAAACATCTTTTTGAGTTAGCGAAGGAATCTGGAGTTAATTTTGAATTTGGAAAGAATGTTGACTTCGATTTTTTAAAAGATATCGAAAAAGATTTTGATAAAATCATAGGTTGTGATGGTGCTAATTCAAGAGTTAGAGATTATCTAAAGTTAAAAAAACCAAAATTTTATTTTGCTCTCCAAGGTTTTGTAAAAGAGAAGGATTTTTCAAATTTTGTTGAGGTTTGGCCAACTAAAAATGGATTTTTATGGAGAATTCCAAGAGGAGATGAAGTAGAATACGGCATAATGGAAGAGGGGAAAAGAGCAATGGACATTTTTGAGAATTTTAAAAAATGGAAAAATTTGAATTTCTTTAAAAAAAATTCAGGTTCAATTCCTCAAGGTTTTTCACTTCCTAAAAACCAGAGGATTACTCTTTGTGGCGATGCAGCAGGTTTGACAAAACCTTGGAGTGGGGGAGGGGTGATTTGGAGTTTGCGTTTGGCTAATATTTTGCTTTTGAACTTTCCTGATTTTCTAAAGTACAAGAAAGAAGCAGAAAATTTTTTTCTATCTCAAATTTTCATTTCAAAAGTTTTAAAAAAATTAGTTTATTTTTTTGGTTTTAAATTTCCCAAAATTTTATTTTCAGAATATCAAATCGACGGTGATTTTTTTATTTGACAAAATTTTCAAATGATTCTATAGTATAAATTGGAGGTGATCAAATGCACTTTAAAATAAGATTTTGGAAAAGAAGCATCTATACCGGAAAGGAAATTGGACCCTATGAATTACTTTTGGAGGCAAGAGATGAGAAAGAAGCAGTAGAAAAAGCAATAGCAGAAATGTTCAAAATAGAAGCAAGATTAACTGCTAGTATAATTGCAAGAAGTGAAATTTTTCTTAGAGGAGAGTGGAAGGCATTCGGACCTGAAGGTCTTGAAGAATAAAATGGGGCACTTGATTGCCCCCGCCTTTTATTTTTATTCTTTAATTCCGTGGAATTTTCGATGAATTTCTCTTAATTTTGGTCTTGTGACGTGAGTGTAGATTTGAGTTGTGGCTACATTTTTATGTCCTAAAAATTCTTGGACGATTCTTAGATCAACACCTTTCTGCAACAAATCTGTAGCAAAAGTGTGGCGCAAAGTATGACAAACTACATTCGAAGGAAGTCCTGCTAATGTAGCATATTTCTTTACAATTCTTTCGACACTTCTAATACTTAATCTATTTTTTGGATTTTTTCCTCGGTAACTTATAAAAAGAGCTTTATTTTTATCTTCTCTTTTTTCTAAATATTTTTTTAACCAAAAGACCGCTCTTTCTGAAAGATACACAGTTCTTGGTCTTTCTCCTTTTCCAACAATTGAAATCTCAAGATCTTTTGTTTCAGGTTTTATTTTTATTTGATCTCTATTTAAATTGACTAACTCTCCAACTCTCATTCCTGTAGAAAAGAAAGTCTCCAGAATTGCTCTATCTCTCAAACCAATAACAGTAGAAGTATCTGGAGCTTCTAGAAGCTTTTTTACTTGTTCTAAAGTTAGGACATTGACGATTTTTTCTTTTTTTTCCTTTGGTAATTTTACTTTTTCTGGAGGTAAAGAAGGAATATCTTTTTCAGCAAAAAAACTCAAAAGTTGTCTTAAGGCAATTAAATAATAACCTTGAGTAACTCTTTTTAGAGGTTTCCTTCCTTTTTTAATTCCTCTTGAGAGAAAAACCTTATATTTAAAAATGTGTTCAGGAGAGAGGCGAGAAGGTGTTAAGTTTTCTAAATTATTAATTTTTAACCATTCAAAGAATGTTCTTAAGAATCTTGCATAATTTTCCTGTGTTTTGGAACATAATCCTTTTTCAATTTCTAACCAGTCCAAAAAGTCGTTTAAATAATCTTTGATGGGTTTTTCAACAATAATCGGTTTTTTTTCCATTCTCTTTAAATGGCGATTAATCTACATTATGCGACATTTTTTATATTAGAAAAACCAACCTCTTGTGTCAAGCCTTTACGAAAAAATTAGGAAAAAATAGATATTTTCCCCTATTTTAGAACTTTGTGAAGAAAAAATTCTGAAATTTTTAAAATTTTCCTTTCTATTGGAGGAAAACTTAAAATATAAGCCTTGATCCACTCCCAAATTTTAAGAAATAAGGATTTAATTATTTTAAAAGAAAATTTCATTCCTTTTTGAGTGCCTTGCCAAATCTCCTTTCTTTTCCCCCAGCCTTTCTTTAAAAGTTCCTCAAGAGATTTGTTCCACTCCCCTATTACTTTTTTAATGCTCGTTGCAGAGAAAGTTTCAGTTTCTGAATTTTTTTCTGAAAGAGCAAACAGAAAATTAAAATTTAGAAAAAGAAAGAAAAAAATTAACAAAAAAGCTAATTTCTCTTTCATTCTTTATTGTGATACATTATTAAAATTTGTCAAGATTTCAATTTTTCTTTTGCAAATTTGATTCTTTCTAAGGTTTTTTCTTTCCCTAGAATTTCAGCAATGTCAAATGGAGGTGCAGAAGCTTTCTTTCCAGTCAAAGCTACTCTAAAAGGCCACAAAAGATAACCCCTATCTCCTACTTCCTTTCCAATTTCTTTTGAGAATTCAAGAGCCTCTTTCAATAGAGTTTTCTCTAAGTTTTCTTTTTTCCAGTTTTCATTTTTTATTCTCTTTAAAATATTTTCTAATTTTGAAAAAGCTTTTTCAAGATCCTCTGTTGTTTCATCTTTCCATTTTAAAAGATCTTTCTCATAAACTAATTCTTTTTTAAAGAAAAAATCTGTCAATTCAGAAATTTCAGAAAGTTTCTTTAATCTTTCTTGGTAAAGAGCAATGATTTTTTGGATTTTTTCCAAAGACATTTCCTCTTCTGTTTCTTTTACTTTAAAAACTTGAACTATCTCTTTTGCTCCATAGGCTGGAGGAAATTCTTTTTCTTTGAAAGAAGGCAAGATCAATCCAGCTTCGATCAAGTAAGGAATACAAAGCTCAGTTAAGATTTCAACAGGTTTTTGCCTGATATAAAACCCATTTAAAGAATCTAATTTTTTAATATTAAAAACTGCTCCTCCTTTTTGAACTCTTTCTAAAGAAAATTCTTTGATTAGAGATGGTAAAGAGAAAATTTCTCTTTCTGTGCCTGGATTCCAACCCAAAAGAGCGATGAAATTGACGATGGCTTCTGGTAAATATCCAAGCTTTTTGAATTCTGAAACTCCCACAGCTCCATGCCTTTTAGACAATTTCGATCTGTCAGGAGCCAAAATTAAGGGTAAATGAGCATATTTTGGATGATAAAAACCTAAGGCTTCTTGGAGTAAAATTTGTTTTGGAGTATTCGGCAAATGTTCTTCTGCTCTAATTACATGAGAAATTTTCATTTCAAAATCATCAACAACGCAGGCGAAATTGTAAAGAGGAGAAGTTAAATTTTTGGCAATAACAAAATCTCCAATCAAAGAAGCATCGAATTCCACTTTTCCTCTAACTAAATCTTCAAAAGCTACTTTTTTTGCTGGAGTTTTAAATCTAATTACAGCTTCCCTTCCTTCTTTTAAATATTTTTCAACTTTTTCTTTTGGTAAATCCCTACATTTTCCAGAATATCTTGGAGCTTGGCCAATCGAGAGAAAATATTGTCTCTGAGCTTCCAATTCTTCTTTTGAGCAAAAACAATAATAAGCTTTGTCTTCCGATAATAACTTTTCTAAATATTTTTTATAAATTTTGCCCCTTTTAGATTGTCTATAAGGTCCGTAAGGTCCTCCAATATCAGGGCCTTCATCCCATTCAATTCCTAACCATTTTAAAGAATCTAAAATATCTTTTTCATATTCTGGTTTTGATCTTTCAAAATCTGTATCTTCAATCCTTAAAATAAAAACACCTTGATATTTTTTAGCAAAAAGGAAATTGAAAAGAGCAGTTCTTGCTCCTCCAATATGTAAATATCCTGTAGGTGAAGGAGCGAACCTTACTCTTACTTCTCCCGGCTTTATGAACTTAAATTTTTCAGGATCCATCAATTAAATTTTGAAAAAAATTTTATTTTTTTGTCAAATAAGAGATAATCTCTTTTGCAATTTTAGTTGCTGCTTCTGGTTTTGCAAAACTTTTGGCAGCTTCTTTCATTTTTTCCATTCTTTTTTTGTCTAGAATAAGATTTTTTAAAGTTCCAACAAAAAAACCAGGAGTTAAATTTACTTCTTCTATTATAATGGCTGCTCCCTTTTGAGCATAATAGTAAGCATTTTTTAACTGGTGATTTTGAGCAGCTTCTGGCAGAGGGATTAAAATGGAAGGCTTTCCTAAAGCTGCAATTTCAAAAATAGTTCCTGCTCCTGCCCTTGCTACGACTAAATCTGCTAGACAATAAGCCATTTTTAGTTCCTTTTCTTTTAGAAAGGGAAAAAGATGATAATATTTTTTGAATTCTTCTTTAATTAAAAAGCGAGTTACCGTTTTTATCTTTTCAAAATTTGCAAATCCTACTTGATGAATAATTTCAAAGATTTCTAATAATTGATTCAAAACTTCCAAAATTTTTTCATTTATTCTCTGAGCTCCCTGAGAGCCTCCCAAGATTAATAAAACCGGTTTCTCACCGCTAATCTTTAAATATTTTTTTGCCTCTTCTCTGTCAGCTTTTAAAAGATCAACTCTTATTGGATTTCCCACAAAGATCATTTTCTTTTCAGGAAAATAAAGAGTTTTTTCGAAAGAAACGAAAATTTTTCTTGAAAATTTAGAACAAATTCTGTTTGCCAATCCTGGAACTGAGTCAGATTCGTGCAAAAAAACAGGAATTCTTAAGATAAAAGCTGCTAAAGTTACTGGAAAGGACCCAAATCCTCCTTTTGAAAAAATCAAATGAGGTCTCGAGAACAATAGAATAAAGAAAGATTGCAAAAATCCAATAGGAATTTTAATTAGGTCAATAATGTTTAAGATGAAACTTTTTGGACTAAAATATCTTCTAATTTTTCCAGTCAAAATTCCAATAATTTTTATATCTTCTCCGGGAAACAAAATTTGACTCCAAGGATCTTTGGGCCCTAAATATTTAAAAATCACTTCTCCTGGCCAGAGTTTTTTTATTTCTCTTGCGACTGCTATTATAGGAATTGAATGCCCTCCTGTTCCTCCTCCAGTAAAATAAATTTTTAATTTTTTCATTTCTTTTTTGAAATTTTAATTAGAATAGATAAACTTAGAATTTCACAAAGAAGATGGGAACCCCCATAGCTTACAAAAGGCAAAGGAATTCCAGTCATCGGTAAAATCCCAACCATTGAACCAATGTTAACAAAAGTTTGAGCGAAAATCCAGGTTAAAATTCCAAAACAAACTAATCTGGAAAAAAGTTCCTTTTTTTGCATTCCAATTTCGAAAATTTTCCAGAATAAAAGAAGATAAAGCAAAATTAAAATCGAAGCTCCTAAAAATCCTGTTTCCTCTGCAAAGACTGCAAAGATTGAATCTGAAAAAGAATGAGGTAAAAGCCCCAGTTTTTCTTCAGATAATCCCAAACCCTTTCCAATGATTTTGCCAGATCCTATTGCAATTTCAGCTTGTTTTGTGTGGTAGGAAATTCCCAAAGGATCTAATTCTGGATTGAGAAAACTAAGGATTCTTCTCATTCTGTAAGGGGCAATTTTCACTAAAGGTAAAAAAGCCAAAATTCCCATAGATAAAATCAAAACAGTTTGCCAAAGAGGAGTTTTTGCTAAAAAAAAGAGAGAGATCGAAATTGCAAAAATGATCACTAAAGTCGAGATATCAGGTTGGAGAATTAAAAATACAGAAATAAAAACCAAAATTAGAATAAAAAAGAAAAAGGTTTGGTTCAATTTTTTCTCTTCCTTTTTTAGCCTTGTTTCAAGCCAACTAGCTAAATACAGAATAAATGTTAATTTTAAGAATTCTGAAGGTTGGAAAGAAAAATTTCCAATTTTCAACCATCTCGCTCCTCCTCTAATTTTTACTCCAAAAGGAGGAAAAAATACTAAAATTAACAAAATTAAGTTTAAAAGCAAAATTAAAGGCGTGTATTTTTTTATTTTTTTAAAATTCAATCTGAAGATTAAAAAAGAAATCAAAACTCCAGGTAAAAAACCAAAGAGAATTTGATGTTTTAGATAATGAAAGCTGTTTCCAAAATTTAAGAGAGATAATGGAGCTGATGCTGAGTAAAGGATTAGAAATCCGAGGGAAATTAGCAAAGAAGAAATTATCAAGAGTTGGGAATCAATTTTTTCCATAATATTTTACATATTTTTTGAAAAGATTTCCTCTCTCTTTGTAATTTTTAAAGAGATTAAAGGAAGGAGAAGCTGGAGACAAAAGACAGATTTTTCCTTTTTGGGTCTTTTCAAAAGATAATCTCACAGCATCTTTCATATTATCGACAAAAAATATTTCAATTTTTCTTCTTTTCTTGTTCAATTTTAAAATCTCTTTTAAAATTCTTTCTCCAGTATCTGGAAATAAAATTAAAGTTTGAACTTTACTCTTTAAAATCCTTTTTGCTAAGTTTTTAAAATCCAATCCCCTATCGTATCCGCCTAAAATCAAAGTTTGGACCTTTTCTCCTAAAGTATTTAGAGCAAAAATTGTAGTTTCTGGAATAGTAGATAAAGAATCATTATAAAAATAAATTCCTTTAAAGGAACCTAAAAATTCCAATCTATGGGGCAAACCTTTGAAATTTTGAATTGCTTTTTTGATTTTTGTTTTTGGAATATTGAATATTTCTCCAACTTTGATTGCGCAAGCTATATTCAACAAATTATGTTCTCCTTTTAAAGGAATTTTTGAAATTGATATTCCAATATTCTGCAGAATGTTAGAATAATTTTTTATTGGAATTTTTTTGGCTTTTGATTTTTTGGCAATTTTTTTAATATTTTTATTTCTGAAATTGTAAATTAAAAAATCTTCTTTTTTTTGCCAGAGACAAATGTTAGCTTTTGCCATTAAATATTCCCTAAAGTTTTTGTAATAATCTAAGTGTTCTGGAAAAATGTTTAAGAAAACCGCAATTTGAGGAGATTTTCTAAGATTGTAAAGTTGATGACTCGATAACTCATAAACATAGATTTTTTCTTCTGAATCTGAAAATAAAAGACTCAGAGGGGGCTTTCCAACGTTTCCGACCAAATGTACTTTTAGCCCCCCTTCTTTTAAAATTTTGTAAATCAAATTAGAAGTTGTGCTTTTTCCTTTAGTTCCTGTAACCCCAACAATTTTACCTTTGCAATTTTGAAAAAAAATTTCAGTCTGGGAAGTAATTTTTCCTTTTTTAAAAGCTTTTTCTATTTCTGGCAAGTGAATCGGAATTCCTGGAGATTTAACAATTAAATCATAATTTTTTAGACTTTTAAGATAATTCTTTCCCAAATGCCATTTAACATTTTTGATTTTTGATTTTTTGATTTTTAAATTTTTATCTGCAATTCCAATTTTCTTTTTGGGAAAAATTTTTCTCAAAAACTTTAAAGTATCTTTTCCTTCTTTTCCAAATCCTAAAATTAAGATTTTTTTATTTTTTAAATTTTTTAATTTCATTCCAATTTAAAGATAGCATAATTTTTTTTATTTTCGAAGTTTTGATAACATAAAATAAAAAGATGCCGGCTAATTTACCTCCACAATTTTTTGAGCTTCAAGAAAAGCTAAAAAGGACCCAAGATATTGAAGAGAAAATTGAAATTTTGAAAGAAATGTTAGCTATTTGTCCAAAGCACAAAGGAACTGAAAAAGTTCAGAGAGATCTTAAAAAGAAGATAGCAAAATTAAAAAAAGAATTAGAATCATCTAAGAGAGGAAAAGGAGGTGAAGACTTTTACGCTGTAAGTAAAGAAGGCGCAGGACAAATAGTGATTTTAGGACCTCCGAATTCAGGAAAAACAAGTTTGATTAATACATTAACAGGCTCTAATTTCAAAGTTGCTGACTATCCTTTCACTACAATTTATCCTCAACCTGCAATGATGCCCTTTGAAGATATTCAGATTCAATTAGTGGATACCCCTCCCCTAACAAAAGAATTTTCACCTGGCTGGTTGAAAAATTTAGCAAAAAATTCTGACTTAGTTTTGGTTTTATTCGATGCC
>Ga0190361_1000354_pt1 | contig 18830 bp, 17 predicted proteins | sample 48721845_MG_FD_161273 | JGI IMG/M metagenome (GOLD analysis project Ga0190361, IMG submission 161273) | Hydrothermal vent microbial mat bacterial communities from Southern Trench, Guaymas Basin, Mexico - 4872-18-4-5_MG | ecosystem: Environmental > Aquatic > Marine > Hydrothermal vents >... | reverse complement strand
AATATGACAGAAGATAAGAATTCTATTTTTGAAAAATCGATTTTAGCATCTTTTTGTTGCTGGGTTTTAGTTTCAATTTATAAGTTACCTTTTTATGTAAAACATTCCTTTGGAGGCTTTGGTTGGGATGTAGAGGGAAAAAGTTTTGGAGAATTACAGAAAGAGATTATAGAGTTAGGTTTGATAAAATGGATATTTAAGTATCTTTTTGCTGCTTTCTATTCCTTTTTCGATATTATAGTTCTCATTTTTATATTTATAGGATTCTACTTAGGATTGAAATTTTTTTATAAAAATAAATTTAAATTCCTTTTGTTCGTGCTTCCTCTACTTCTGGGATTTTTGGGGTTTTTCTTTACTTTACTGCTTGGTACAATAGGCACCAGTGGGATTGAAACAGCGTTCGCAGCAGGTTTTACAATAGCTTTTATAGGGCTTCCTTATTTATTTTTTACTTTCATAGTTTCTTTAATGCTTTTCTTTAAAAAGGAGCGTTTTTTATTTCGTGGAGTAGGAGTTTTCTTCTTTATCTTTCTCCTTGGAGTTATAGGATTTGGGGTATATATTCAAATGAGAAGTTCGAGGGAAAAAGAAGAATTAGAAGTACTGGAAAAAAGTTTACTCCAGCCTCTAAAAGAAGAAGCAATTAATAGTAGAAATCTTGATTTATGTTATAAAATTAAAAAAGAGTTAAAATTGAGAGATTTAGTACCAACTTCACTTCGATATTATATTCAGCCTGGAGCAACTCGATATTGGTCTGAATATTATCAGTCCTGTATAGAAGAAATAGCAGTAAAATTAAGAGATAAATCTATATGTGAGATATTAGGAGAAGAGATGCGAATGGCTGATGGTACAGTAATTCGAGATGAAAAAAGATTACAAAATTGCTACAAAAGAGTTTTTCTTAATACAACGGACTTATGCAAAGAATTTTTAGAAGAGAGAGAGAAGGAAAAATGTATTAAAAACATTGCTTTAACTACACTTAATGGTGAATTGTGTGTAAGAATATATGATGTAATGTGTATAGCCGAAATAGCCAAAAGAACAAATAATCCTGACTTATGTAGGAAACTAATAGATTTTAACGATTATTTAAAGTGTTTAGAAACTTTAAAAAAATAAAGAAAGGGAAATTTGACTCCTCTATGTTTTAGAAAATTGTCGATGTTTCACATTGCCAAAAACTATCGATTTTTAAACAATTTCTAACTTCATTTATTATGTAGAGCAAAATTTGACATTCATTTTTAAGATAATATAATGAAAATAGAATATGCTTACTGATGAAGATATAAAAAAACTTATAGAAGTCTTTGCTACTAGAGAAGAAGTTGCTACGAAAAAGGACCTAGAGGAACTGAGAAAAGATTTTATCAACCTTCAGACATCAGTAGATGCTTACGCTAAAAAAGCTGACACTTATTTTCAAGAAATGGTAATGTTAGCTCATAAAGTTGACCGTCATGAAAAGTGGATAAGACAAATTGCTGAAAAACTCGGAATAAAATTGGAGTATTGATTCTTTTTTAAATTTAATTTATTTTTAGAAAAAATTGCTCAACGATGAGCATTTTTTATTTTACGAAAGAATTAAGTTATAATTTGCTAATATGCCATTTTTAACTCAAGGCAAAACAAATTGGAAGTATATTTTAATTTTGTTGATTTTAACTGTCATAGTTGGTGGAGGAATTTTGTGGTGGATCTGGAATAATGTATTTGTGGAGAAACCATTAAGCATATGCGGTCCTTCAGGTAAATATTATTGGATTAATATATCGAACTGTGATAAATCGTGTCTAACAGCCGAGGATTGTAAATTTACTTGTGGGTGTGGAGCTATAAATAAAAGGGAAACATGTCATACTCAGGGCATCACTTATGATTGTGTCGATAAAGAAGTAAAGTGCGAAAATAATATTTGCGTGGTAGGAGAAGAAAAAGCAAAAGATGAAACCGCCAATTGGAAGATTTATAGAAATGAGGAGTATGGATTTGAAGTGAAATATCCCAAGGGAAAAGATTGGAAAATTAGCGAAACCTCTCTTCCTTTTGGGTTTCATTTTAGATTTGGTCCGGAAGGATGCATTTGGATTTCGGTGATTGAAAATCCTGAAAATTTGAGTGTGGAAAAATTTTATGAGGAAGTTTACAAAAATTTGACCGAAGAAGAGTGTAAAACCGCAGATAATTTTTGTAATTGTCTTAGATATAAGAAAAATTTTTCAAGAACAAATATAGCAGGTAAAGAGGCTATTCGTTGTGAAATAGTCCCAGGTCCTTTGGCTTCTACTGTCATATTAGTTTCCCATGATAATTTTATCTACCAAATTTCAAAAATTTATACAGATTATGAAGGATATGAAGGTCCTTGTAGGTCACTAAATACCAATAAAATTTTTAATCAAATGCTTTCTACCTTCAGGTTTTTGAAGTAAGCCAGGCTCTAATATCCTTTATTAAAATAAAGCCAAAACAAAAAGCCCATCGCTGGGCTATTTTTAATCGCCTAGAGGGCGTTTTTTTAATTTCGATTAATTCTTGATTTCTTTCTTCTCTTTATAAAGTTGAATTGCTTTTTTTATTTTTTCTTTTGCTTCTTTAGCTCCGAGCCAGCCTTTTATTTTGACCCATTTGTTAGGTTCTAGGGCTTTGTACATTTCAAAAAAGTGAGTGATTTCTTTTAAAGTATGTTGAGAAATATCTCGTATGTCCTTAATATGGTCAAACCTAGGGTCATGAACTGGGACAGCTAAAATTTTATCATCCAATCCTTTTTCATCTTCCATTTCGATAGCCCCTATGGGTCTAGCTTCAATCAAACAACCCGGAAAAGTAGGTTCTGTGACTAAAACTAAAACATCTAGAGAATCTCCATCTTCACAAAGAGTTCCGGGTATGTGGCCATAATCTGCTGGATAGTGCAATGGAGAATGCAATGTCCTGTCTAATTTAAAAACCTTGAGCTTTTCATCAAACTCATATTTGTTTTGTGAGCCTTCTGGAATTTCTACAAAAACAAAAATTCTTTCTGGTGGATTTGGACCTGGAGATATTTCTTTCATAATTTTTGATCAATTTAATTTTATCTTAAAGAAAACAAAAGTCAATTTTTTAAAAAATAATTTTTAAAATTTATTGTCAAGAATAAAATTTTTTGATAAAATAAAATATGGAAAAAAAAGAAGTTGCAAAATTGCTTTCAGAATACAAATCTTTAAAAGAAAGAGCAGAAAAATTATTAGAAGGATCAAAAAGATGGGAAATGAGAGATGATTTTAAAGAGAAAATTAAAAAATTAAAAATTCCTCCAAAAAATCTAGGACAATTAGAAAAAATAATTAAGATTGCTCGGAAATCAAAATTGACTCAAAAACAAAAAAGACAATTAATTCGAATTACAAGGAAAAGACTTTCAATTTTAATGAATCATTTTTTATCGATTTACAATTTAGTAAAACAAAACCCCGATTTGCTTTTGGATAAAAAAATTTCAGCTTCTGAAGAAAATTTAAAAGAAAGGCTTTCTCTTTATGAAAAGATTGTTCCTGTTTTGTTTAAAAAGAAAGATTGATTTTTGATAAAATAAATTTTAGGGAGAATAAAATTTGAGTACCTTAAAAGAAGATGAATATGAAACCCTTTACTGGACGAAAAAACAAAAGGAGTGGTTTTTAAGAAGAGACAGAAAGACTTGCCAATTTGTTGATTTCTCAAGCGGAAAGGCAAAGAATTGTTATAATCAAAAGAATCTTCATCTTCACTTTATTTTACCTCCAAGATTCGCAGCCCAACTTAAGATACCCCAAAAAGAGATAATTTCTCCTTTTAACGGAATTATTCTTTGCGAATACCATCATTTGAATTTCATCCATCCTGACATTGGAATTTTAGCAAGAAAACTTTACAGATTCACACCAGAAAGTTTTCAGATAATTTTGAAATGGCATGAGGCCTTAGCAAAAGAGAAAGTTCCTTATTGGATAACTATTTGGGATGAAGTATTAAAGCTGATTGCTAAAATCAGGACTAGGAATTATTTAAAAAATCATCCTCAAGATCCTTTTCCAGTTTAGAAGCCGTGAATTTTCACGGTTTTTTTATTTGAAAGCAGAGAAATTAGTTTTTAAGATTAAATTAATGAAAAAAGAAAAAAGTTTTGCTTTTATTCCTCTAATTTTGGGAATAGTTGCAATTTTACTTTTAGGGGGAGTAGGGTTGGAAATAATTCAGACAAAACAAAAAATTTCAAGGGCAATTTCAGAGGTTCAAACTTTACAAAAAGAGAAAAAGTTTGAAGAAGCAATTCAAAAGTTAGAAAGTTTAGAAAATGATTTCTTAATTAGATATTTTGGATTCGGAAAAGATGAGATCGACAGAAAAATTGAAGAAAATAGAAGATTAATAGAAGAGGTAGAGATTGAAGAGGATAAAGCAAAGATAGAAAAGAACAAAGAGAAAAAAGAAGAAACAGTACCAGAAATTTTAGATTGCCAAGATAATTTTGATTGTTTAATTGAAGCAGCAAAAAATTGTAATTTGGCCAAAGTTAAAGATAAAATTTTTGTCAAAGTTGGAAGTTATAATGCTGACATTTTGTTTTCAGCTGAAATCAAAGGAAAAGAAGGTGAAAAATGCGTTTTACATGTCAAAGCTGAAAAACTCTATAAATTGGAAAAAGAGGGAATGACAGAGGAAGAGGCAGAGAAGGAAACTCAGAAATGGAAAAGTTTTATCGAGGGAGCACAAGAAATTTGCAAATTCAACAATGAGGATTTAGTAAAATGGTTGGAAACTTTAAAAGAAGGAATTTTACCTTCTTTTGAAAGTGCTGAATGTCAGTATCGAGGACTTGAAATTTTAGAAATTCTTCCTAAATTGTGAAAATCAAAAAATACATTCAAAAATTAATCGATCTCGTAAAACTAGAAAGAGAGGCTGAAATTGAAGCAATGAAAGAGGAAATGAGAGCCCTCTCGCCAAAAGGGAGAGAGAAAGTAGGGAGGGCGATTTTAGATTTGAAAGGAAAAATTGTTGGAAGAGAATTCGAATTTTTATTAGTTAAATATCAAAGAGAAAGAGAAATCCAAACTGAAATTGAAGTTGGAGATTTAGTTTTAATTTCAAAACAAAATCCTCTTTTGAGTAATCTTTATGGAACGGTTGTCGAAAAAAGAAAAAAATCGATCGTCGTTGCTTTGGAGTTTGTTCCCAAATGGGCTCAAGGTAAAGTGAGAATCGATTTGGCAGCTAACGATATTACTTTTAGAAGACAAATAGAAAATCTAAAAAAACTATCAAATTTTGGTCTTCTAGCATTAAAATTTTTACTCAAGAAAGAAAAACCCAGAAAAAGTAAATTTTTATATTTTGATTCTCAAAATAAAAAGTTAAACAAAGATCAAAGGCAAGCAGTCTCTCTGGCTTTAGGAAGCAAGGATTTCTTTTTGATTCACGGTCCTTTTGGAACAGGAAAAACGACCACTTTGGCAGAATTGATTTTGCAAGAAGTGGAAAGAGGAAAGAGAGTTTTAGCTTGTGCAGAAAGCAATGTGGCAGTTGATAACATTGTTGAAAAACTCTACAAGAAAGCAAGAATTGTGAGAGTTGGACATCCATCAAGAGTTTCAAAAGACTTAAAAGAAACAACCTTATCTTTTTTGGTTCAACTTCATCCTGATTATAGAAATGTTTTGAAATTGAGAGAGGAGTTAGAAAGATTGAAAAATCTAAGAGAAAAATTTTTAAAACCCACTAAAGAAAGGAAAAGAGGACTTTCAAGATCTGAGATTTTAAGATTAGCAATGAAAGGAAAGACAAAAAGAGGGATTTCTTCTGAAGAAATTAAAAGGATGGCTCAATGGATAAAGTTGGACAAAGAAATCCAAAAAGTTTTCAGAGCAGTGAAGGCAATCGAAAACTGGATTGTAAAAGAAATAATTAAAAAAGCAGAAGTTATATTATCTACAAATTCTTCTGCAGCTTTGGAATTTTTAGAAAACGAAATTTTTGATGTCGCAATTATTGATGAAGCTTCACAAACCACAATTCCTTCTTGTCTGATTCCTTTGGCTAAGGCAAAGAAGTTCATTTTAGCTGGAGATCACAAACAACTTCCTCCAACGATTATGAATGAAAGAGCCTTTGAGCTTTCAGAAACTCTTTTTGAAAAGTTAATTAAGATTTATCCTCAAAAATCAAAAATGCTAAAAATTCAGTACAGAATGAACGAAGTTTTAATGAAATTTCCTTCTTTCCAATTTTATGGAGGAAAGATAAAATCTTTTGAGAAAGTGAAAAAAATTTCTTTAAAGGATTTAAAATTGAAAAGACCAAATTTCGATTCCTTTTTCAATTTTATTTTAGATTTTAAAAAACCTTTAGTATTTGTAGATACTGCCAAAATTCCTGAAAAATGGGAATCGCAAAGAGAAAGTTCCACCTCAAGAGAAAATCATTTCGAGGCTTTTTTGGTGATGGAAATTTTAAAAAAATTTTTAAAAATTGGCGCAAAGAGAAATCAAATTGGGGTTATTACTCCTTATGATGATCAAGTAAAATTAATAAGATCTCTTTTAGAAGATGAAAAATGTGAAGTAAAAAGCGTTGATGGATATCAAGGAAGAGAAAAAGAAATCATCATTATTTCCTTTGTGAGGTCAAATAAAGAAGGAGAATTGGGATTTTTGGAAGATTTGAGAAGGTTGAATGTTTCTTTGACAAGAGCAAAAAGAAAATTAATTGCTATCGGAGATTCAAAAACTTTATCAAAAAATAAAGTTTACAAGAGTTTTATTGAATTTTGCAAAAAAGTTGGAGGATACATTGAAGTTTAAAAATGAAGAGCAAAGAAGAAATAATAAAAGAAGTTTTAAAGAGAAACAATTTTAAAAATTTAAATCCTGTTCAAAGAAAAGCTGTTGAAATGGGGATTTTAGAAGGTGAAAACTTAGTTGTTTCCTCCCCGACTTCTAGCGGGAAAACGCTTTTGGCAGAAATTTCAGGTTTAAACTGCACTCTAAACAAAAATCAAAAAATGATTTATCTCTGCCCTTTGGTTGCTTTAGCGAGAGAAAAATATGAAGATTTCAAAAGAAAATATCAAGATTTAGGAATAAAAGTGGCCTTGTCTGTAGGAAATTATGATAGTTCAGACCCTTGGTTAGAAACTTTTGATTGGATTGTTACCTCAAATGAGAAAATGGATTCTTTAATTAGACATGGAGTTAATTGGATTGAAAAAGTAGGTTTGGTTGTTGCAGACGAGATTCATCTTCTAAATGATTTTGAAAGAGGCCCCACTCTAGAGATTTTATTGACTTTGTTGAAAGAAATTTTGCCAAATTCTCAAATTTTAGCTTTTTCAGCAACAATTTCTAACGCAGATGAAATAGGGGAGTGGTTAGGGGCTTCTGTTTTAAAATCAAAATTCAGACCAGTTCCTCTTTATAAAGGAATAGTTTCTGACAGAAAAATTAAATTTCCTGGATTTAAAGAATATGAATTAAGAAAAGATTTATCTCTTGAAGAAGCAATTTTAGAAAATACTCTTTTGATGAAGAAACAATTAATATTTTTTGTTTCTTCAAGAAGGAATGCAGAGGCCTTAGCTGAGAGGCTTTCAAGATTGACATTTCATTTTTTAAAAAATGAAGAAATAAAAAAATTGGAAAAAATTTCCAAAAAAATTGAAAATGTCTTGGAAACTCCAACAGAACAATGCAAAAAATTAGCAATTTGTGTCAAAAACGGAACAGCTTTTTATCATTCAGGACTTTTGTTCAAACAAAGAATTTTGGTAGAAGAAGCTTATAAAGAAGGACTTTTAAAAGTGATTGCTTCTACTACCGCCCTTTGTCTTCATCCAGAAATCTTGGTTTATTGTGAAGATGGTTTTTTAAAAAAAATTAAAGACGTTAAAATCGGAGAAAAGATTTTAATATTCGATTTCAAAAACTTTAAATTCAAATTCAGTAAAGTTTTGAACAAAACTAAAAGATCCTTATATAAAAACGAGGATCTCTTAAAAATCAAAACCTCGAGCGGAAAAGAAATAATCGCCACTTCAGGACATCCATTTTTAACTTTAAAAGGAACCAATTTTAGTTGGATTTCTGGGGGAGAATTGAAAAAAGGAGATTATATTGCTGTTTCTAGAGAAATTTCAGAACCTAGCACAAAAAATTTTTCTCTTTTTGATCTTCTTCCAGATAATGCTAGGATAACAAATCAAAAAATGATTGATTTTCTACTAAAGAAACTCCTAAAAAAGTACGGTACTCAAAAGAAAATTTCTCAAAAATTCAAAATCAATTATAAAACACTTGAAAGTTATTTTAATAAAAATGTAAGCTTGCCAGTGAAATATTTTTTAAAGTTTACTAGAGACTTAAAATTAAAGCCTGACAATCTTTTTTCAACGCTTGAGGTTACTACTTGGAAAAAGCAAGATAGAATCAAACTTCCTTTTAATTTAAAACCTCTAGCAAGATTATTTGGAATTTTACTAGGAGATGGAAGTATAATAGAAACCAAAAGTTTCAAAAGGGGAAAAACCTATCTAATTTCGCTTGTTAGCAGGGATATAAAATGGCTTAAACAATATCAAAACTTACTGAAAGTTTTTGGAATTAAAACAAAAATACAGACGAATGTTCGAGACTCTAGCTTAAAGCACATAAGTTTCAAATCCAAAATTCTTGGAGAAATTTTTCATAAAAAATTAAATTTTCCCTTAGGGAGAAAGGCAAAGCGAATTCAAATAACTCCTTTTTTTCTAAAATCCAACGAATTGTTGAAAGAAGTAATAGGAGGCTTGATAGATACAGATGGAAGCGTTGGAAAAGAGATAATCGAAATTAGTTCTATAAGTAAAGAAATGATGAAACAACTTCAACTTCTTTTGTTGAGATTTGGTGTCTATTCTTTTTTAGAAAAAAGGAGAAAATCCCCTACTTATTTGGTTAATTCTAAAAATCCCAGTTACCGAATTTCTATTTTCGGTGAGAGCGCAACTATTTTTAAAAAAAATTTCAACCTCCTTCATTACAAAAAGAAAAGGAGGTTAAGCTTAATCAGAAAAAAGTCGAGCACATTTAGCAAAGATATAATTCCAAATTCAAAAGAGTTTATAAAACAAATTTTAAATGAAACAAAAATTTCCCAATGGAAAATGAAAAAAATTTCAGGCTTAACTCCTTATAATTACTTGTCCAGGGGGCAAAATTTGCTTCGAAGAACTGTTCTTAAAAACTTTGCAAAACTGCCACAATCTAAAACTCTTTCTTTTTTACAAAAATTAGCTCAATCTCCTTTAGCTTGGGAAAGGATAAAAAGTATAAGGAAAATGAATAAAAGAATACCCGTATATGACATTAGCGTTTGTGAGAAGAATTTTTGGGCTAATGGGTTTGTAGTACACAATTCTTACGGGATCAATTTGCCAAATTTTCGAGCAGTGATCAGAGACATAAAAAGATATTCTCCAGGTTTAGGTTCTGTTTTCTTGCCGGTCTTAGAAGTAGAACAAATGTTTGGGAGATCAGGAAGGCCTCAATTTGATTTTTGGGGAGAAGGAATTTTGATTGCAAAGAGAAAAGAAGATGAAAAAGAATTAAAGAGAGTTTACATTCATGGAGAGTTGGAAGAAATTTTGAGTAAAATTTCTTCTGAATCAGCCTTAAGAAGTCATCTTTTATCTTTAGTTTCCAACAGATTTTGCAAAACTCAAAACGAATTAATTTCTTTTTTGAAAAAGACATTTTTTGGGCAAAAATACGACGTTTTGTTCTTGAAAGAAAAAGTTAAAGAAATTTTGGAAACGTTAGAAGATTGGGGATTTTTGGGTTCAAAAGAGATAAGAGAAAATGGAGATGTTATAGATAAAAAAATTTTGCCAACAAAAATCGGAAAGAGAATTTCTCAACTTTATTTAGATCCTTTAACAGCCTATATTTTCATTGAGAATTTGAAAGATTGTAAAAAAGCTTCACATTTCACTTTACTCTGTCTTTTGTCTCAGGCTCAAGAATTGAAACCTTCTCCTTCAATTTCTACAAAAGATTTAGTTTTGATAGAAAAAGAAATTTTAAAAAACAAAGAGTTTTTCTTTTTCCAAACTCCAGATGAATTTGATGAAGATTATGAAGAATTTTTAAGAGAGGCAAAATTGGCTACCGTTTTTTCGCTCTGGATTGAGGAAACTTCAGAGCAAGAAATTATGGAAAAGTTTAAAATTACTCCTGGGGAATTATATTCAAGACGGGAAATTTTAGATTGGCTTTTGTATTCAATCTTGGAAATTTCAAAATATTTCAATTTTAGCAAAGAAATTAAAAGAATGTTGAAAAAATTAAGAGCAAGATTGAAATACGGAATCAAGGAAGAATTAATTCCTTTGGTTTCTTTAGAAGGAATTGGAAGAAAAAGAGCGAGAATTTTGTTTGATGCAGGGTTTTCGAATTTAGAAAAACTAAAAAAAGCAAATTTGGAGAAATTAGCTAGGGTTTTGAAAAGTAAGATTTTAGCTCAAAAAATCAAAAAGCAACTTAGAGTAAAGAATAAAGAATGAAGAGAGAAAGAAGAGTAATGGCGACAATATTCTGAAGTTTAATTAGAATATGAAGAGAAGGACCAGCAGTGTCTTTTAATGGATCTCCAAATGTATCTCCGATAACTGCGGCTGCATGGGCTGGAGTTCCCTTTCCTCCAAAATGTCCTGCTTCTATATATTTTTTTGCGTTATCCCAAGCACCACCAGCATTATACATGAATACTGCCAAGAGTACAGAAACTATTGTTACTGAGATTAAATAAGCTCCTAATCCCCATATTCCAAAAACAAAACCTACAATAATTGGTACGATCAAAGCAATTAGAGTAGGTAAAGTCATTTCTTTTAAAGCATTTTTAGTACTAATATCTACACACTTTGAATAATTCGGTTTTGCAGTTCCTTCCATTAGTCCTGGTATTTCTTTAAATTGTCTCTTTACTTCTTTTACCATTTCAAAAGCAGTCTTTCCTACAGCTCTGATAGAAAGAGCAGAAAAAAGAAAGGGTAAAGCTCCACCAATGAACATAGGAACAATTACCGTTGGATTTACTAAGTTAATCACTACGTCATTTATTGAAGAGAAATTGATTCCTAAAATTTTAGAGGCTTCAAAAATATAAGCAAAAAAGAGCGAAACAGCTGTTAATGCGGCACAACCCATAGCATATCCTTTCGTAATCGCTTTTGTTACATTTCCAGCAGCATCTAATATTTCGGTTCTTTCTCTAACTTCTTCTGAAATTCCAGAAAATTCAACTATTCCACCTGCATTATCACAAATTGGCCCAAAAGTGTCAGAAGTCATTATTATTCCTGTGGTAGACAAAATACCCATAGCAGCTACTGCTATTCCATAAATACCTTCCATTCCTTTTCCGCAAATAAAGTAAGAAACAGTTATCACGATGGCAATTAAAAGTAAAGGCCAGACAGCGCTTTCTAAACCATAAGAAAAACCAGTAATTAAATTAATAGATGTTCCTTTTTCTGAGGCCTTGGCGATTTCTTTTACTACTTTATTTCTTGCTCCTGTATAATACTGAACTATCAAAGCTATAAAAATACTGCTGAACAAACCAAGTAGAGCGCAATAGAAAAAGTTTATATTATTTAAAAATTTAACTGTTAAAAAATAAAAACCTATTAAACAAATTAAAGCCGTTATTCCAAAGCTCTTAAAAATACTTTTAATAGGATCTTTCCAATCTCTTACTGAGAAAATTCCGATTATCGTTGCTATAACTCCTAAAGTTCCCACTAAAAGAGGAAAGATAATTCCTTTTAATCCATACATTAAATAAAAGGCTGTTCCTAAAATCATTGTTCCGATAATATTATCTGAGAAAGATTCAAATAAATCCGCTCCTCTTCCTGCGCAATCTCCAACATTATCTCCTACTAAATCAGCAATAACTGCTGGATTTCGAGGGTCATCTTCTGGAATATGTTTTTCTACTTTTCCTACTAAATCGGCACCAACGTCTGCACCTTTAGTATAAATTCCTCCACCTAATTGAGCGAATAAAGCAGCCAAGCTTGCTCCAAAACCAAAACCGACTAGTAGAGCAGGATCTTTTCCAAAAAGAAAAAATAAAAGACCTATTCCAATAAGACTCAATCCAACAATTGAAAGTCCAGTAACTGAGCCTCCATAAAATGCAATCTTTGCTGCTTTTCCAGCTGATTTTCTAGCAGCATTTGCTACTCTTACATTTGCTCTTACAGCTATATTCATCCCTATCCAAGCAGCTAATAAAGAAAAGAAAGTACCTATTATAAATCCAAGGGTTATTTCCCATCCAAGGAAAAAGTATAAAAGTAAAGCCAATACTATAATAAAAAGAGACATTGTTTTATATTCTCTTTTTAAAAAAGCCATTGCTCCCTCCTGAATGTAAGAGGCTATTTCTTGCATTTTTTCTGTACCTTTTTCTTCTTTCTCCAAAAACTTGGCGATAATACCGACAATAAGCATTGCTACAAAACCAACGATAGGAGTTAAAATTGCTAAATCCATATTCTTTTAAAGATTAATTTTTTAACCTTTATTATTTTAATTGATTTTATAAAACGAGAAAAAGAAGGTCAATATATGAATTTCAAATCCTTTCTCAGGAAGTAAACTTTTTTTAAAATAAAACCAACATGAAGATAATTTCTTGGAATGTAAATGGTCTAAAATCAATTTTGAAAAAAGGTTTTTTTGATTTTTTAAATAAAGAAAACCCAGATATAGTTTGTCTCCAAGAGATTAAATTTCAAAGCTTTTTTGAAACAAAAATTAAAAATTATTTTGCTTTCTTTAACTGTGCAAAGAGAAAAGGATTTTGGGGAGTGGCTACTTTTACCAAAAGAAAGCCAATTAAAATCGAAAGAATTTTAGGTTTTAAAAGATTTGATGATGAAGGAAGATTTTTAAAATTGGACTTTAAAGATTTTTCTTTGATTAATGTTTATTTGCCACACGGTGGAAGAAAAAAAGAGAATTTGCAATATAAATTGAAAGCATTTAAAGAGTTGAGAAAATATTTGAAAAAAATAAAAGATAAAAAAATAATTTTAGCTGGAGATTTCAATGTTGCCCATACAGAGCTGGACTTGGCTAAGCCAAAAGAAAACAGAAATAATGTTATGTTTTTGCCACAAGAGAGAGTCCAAATTGATAAAATTTTAAAACTTGGATTTTTTGATACTTTTAGATACCTTCATAAAAAAGAAAAAGTTTTTACTTGGTGGCTAAAAGCTTTCAATTGCAAAGAAAGAGATATTGGCTGGAGAATAGATTATATTTTTGTCTCAAAGAGTTTAGTTCCAAGATTAAAAGAAGCCTTTATATTAAAAGACATTAGAATTTCAGATCATTGCCCAATTGGAATAGAATTAGAAAATTATCAACAGTCTTCTAATTTAACTTGAAATTCCTTTCTTATTTTTTAAAATTAAAAACGAGGGGAGAGATTGACAGAAGCTGAGAAAAAGAAAAAGAAAAGTATCAATCCACAGCTTGATTCCTTCAACCCATCATCAGAAGAGAAACCTTTGAGAATTGCAATTTTGCCAGAAGAAGTGCCATTTTGGAGAAAGTTCGGCAGTCGCTCAATGCAAGCAAAACTTAACGCCCACAGCCACAGAGGACCAATTTAAAAACATTAGTATTCACATGACCCCCTCCTTATTTTTTTGCTCTTTTTGTTAGTTCTTTTTTCAAAAGCGGCTGGTTGCCGCTTCAATTTATTTTTGTAAAATTTAATTTATGGATAGAGAAAAAGCATTTAATTTATTAAAAGAAAACTTAAAGAATCAAAATCTAATTAAACACTCTTTAGCAGTTGAAGCTGGAATGAGAGCCTTAGCTAAATTTTTTGGAGAAGATGAAGAAAAATGGGCTCTAGCTGGGCTTTTACATGACATTGATTATGAAAAAACAAAAGGAGATCCAAAATTACATTCAAAGTTAGGAGCTGAAATGTTAAAAAATATGGGTTTTGAAGAAGAAATTTGCCAAGCAGTTTTAACTCATAATGAAATTCATGGAATTGAACCTAAAACAAAAATGGCAAAAGCTCTATATTGTTTAGACCCTTTAACTGGATTGATAGTAGCTTCAGCCTTAGTTTTACCTTCAAAAAAATTAAAAGATTTAAAAGTTAAGAATGTCTTAAATAGATTCAAAGAAAAAAGATTTGCAGCAGGCGCAAATAGAGAAATAATTAGAAAATGCGAAGATTTTTTGGGAATTTCTTTGGAAAAATTTGTAGAAATTGTTTTGGGAGCTATGCAGAAAATTTCAGATCAATTGGGATTATGAAAGAAAAATTATTAAAAAAATGTAAAGGAAAATCTGCTATTTTTAAAGTAATTGAGGAAAAAATTGGGAAAATAAAAATTAAGCGAAATGTACTTGAATTTCCAAGAACAGTTGGAATTTTACCTTTGATAGGGAAAAATAAAATTGTGCTTTTGCGTCAATTTCGCTTTTCAATAAAAAGAGAAATTTGGGAAATTCCTGCAGGAAAACTTAGAAAAAAAGAAAAACCAAAAATTGGAGCAAAAAGAGAATTAAAAGAAGAAACTGGATTTGAGGCAAAAAAATTAGAAAAAATTGGAGAGTTTTTCCTTTCCCCGGGTTATTCAACAGAATATATGTATCTTTTTAGAGCAACTGGGTTGAAAAAGGGAAAACAAATGTTAGATGAAGGAGAAATGATAAAAGAGGTTAAAATTTTTTCGTTAAAAAAAGCATTAGAAATGATAAAAAAGAGAAAAATTTTGGATGCAAAATCGATTATCGCCATTTTAACAGAGGCATTTTTTCGTACTTGACTTAATTTCTTGGTAGTTTAAAGTTAAAGTATAGGAAAAAAGGTCGGGAAAAAATTGTGAAATATGGCAGAAGCACAAAAATACGAAGCTTATTGTGTAAAATGTAGGAAAAAAGTTGAAATGAAAGATCCCCAGATAGTTGAAATTAAAGGAAAAGGAAGTTCAAAGAGAAGAGCAGTTCAAGGTACCTGTCCGGTTTGCGGAACAAAAGTTTTCAAGATTTTAGGAAAAGCCTAAAAATTGTAGATTGAAGATTGTAAATTGAGAGGTTTTGAAACTGATTCGAAAGAATTTTCGAATTTAAAATTTTCATGTAAAAACGCCCCTTTCAGGGCGTTTTTATCTTTTTCCAACCCACAAATTTCTTTACGGGCTGGAAAAAGAGAAAAAGGGGAAGTTATTTATTTTGAATTAATTTTTTAACTTGGCGAGCTACTTCGAGGGCTTCTTCAAGTTTTTCAATAGAGGGCGATTTTAATGGAGAATTGAAAGCACCGCAATTTGGACTCACCATTGGTTGCTTTTGCAAATTTTCTAAGGTAATAGCCAAGTTTTTTCTAAGAAGACTAATAGTCATGTGTTCTGTTGCATGCCACTCTGCTAATTCATTTTTCCTTTTTCGTTCTCCTCTTTCAAAAGAATTCTTGATAAAGAGAGTCATTGCGAATGCTATTGGCATTAGGATAATTATTCTTCCCAACAAGCTTATTCTTTCTATCTCTGCTACCACTGCTAATAGAATGGCCCACGCGTTCATTAAACATATTGTAAAAATTTCAGTAGAGTACAATTTTATTTTTTGTTTTTTACTTTTGTAGTTCTTACTTTTTACAATCTTCCCTTCATAGGTGACTACAAATCCTGTGTAATTGGCAAGTCCTTGGAGTATTAATTTCTTCTTTCTCATTTCCCTCTCTCCTTTTTATTTTTTAAGTGCTTTCTCTCCACCTCAACCCCCCTTTTCTGGGAGCTGGAGGTTGAGAGGCAAGAGATTTATTTTTAGTGGGCCCTTGCCTTCCCACTTTAAACTCCTCCTTTTCAATCTTAATTATAGCAAAAAATTTTTTATTTGTCAAGAATTAAATATTTCTATCTGAATTTGTGCTTTTTGAAAAAAATTTTGTTTTTTGCTATAAAAATTAAAATTATGAAATTTCCAGTTTTTAAAACAAAAATCAAAGGATTGAACAAGAAATTTGATTTGACAGATCCAGAGCAAGAAAAAGAATATTTTGAATTGAAAGCAGGAAAAGAGATTGAAAAATTGAGAGAGTTTTTAAAGGAAAATTCTTTTGTTGCCTATTTGTTGGGAAAGAAAAATTCTGGAAAAGGAACTTATTCAAAAATGTTTTCAAGAATTGTCTCTCCAGAGAGAGTAGAACATTTTTCGATCGGAGATATGATAAGGGAAATTGATAAGGAATTAATAGATAATAAAAAAAGAAAAGAATTGATTTCTTTTTTGGAAAGAGATTATCGAGGTTTTATTTCGCTAGATGATGTAATAAAAGCCTTAGAAACAAGAAGCACAAAAACGTTGTTGCCAACAGAGCTCATTTTGGCTTTAGTGAAGAGAGAAATGGCAAGAAAAGAAAAGAAAGCTCTTTTTATCGATGGTTTCCCAAGAGATTTGGACCAAATTGGCTTTTCATTATTCTTTAGAGACTTAATAGGTTACAGGGATGATCCTGACATTTTCATTCTAATTGATGTTCCAGAGACAGTGATTGATGCTAGAATTAAATGGAGAAGGGTTTGTCCAAAATGCAAAACTCCAAGAAATTTAAAATTACTACCTACTTCAAAAATAGGTTACGACAAAGAAAAAAAAGAGTTTTATTTAATTTGCGACAATTGCGGAACTAGAATGGAAAAAAAAGAAGGAGATGAGTTGGGAATTGAACCAATTAGAGAAAGATTAGAAAAAGAAGGAAAATTAATTGACGAAGCTTTAAAACTTTACGGAATTCCAAAAATTTTGTTGAGAAATTCAGTCCCAGTATCTTTAGCAAAAGATTTTGTCGATGATTATGAAATTACTCCAGAGTATTATTATGAAATTGAGAATGAGAGAGTAATCAAGAAAGAAAAACCTTGGAAATTTTTAGATGATGAAGGAGTGGAATCTTTTTCGTTATTGCCTCAACCTGTTGTTGTTTCCTTGATAAAACAAATGGTTGATATTTTTAATCTTTAATTTGACAATAACTTTCAAAAAGCTTAAACTAAAATAAGGCCCTGCTGGGAAAAAGCTCCTGGATAAGTTTTTGAAGGGAGCGGGATAATGATTGCTAGCTCGTGGGCTAGCACTTCCGCACCCACTAGTTGATTGAACCGGGACGCTTTGGAGCCAGCAGGGCCTTTTAATTGTCAGCCTTCGTTTTGCTATAACTACACAAAGTCGGGGTGCCGGGAATTGAACCCGGACTATCCCGCCCTTTTATTTTCGGGGCAGTGGGAATCGAACCCACGCTCACACCCACCCCAAGGGTGTATGTTACCACTACACCATGCCCCGTTGAAAGGGCGGGACGGACTACCGTTATCCTACACTTTAAATTCCTTTGTCAGTTTCTTTTTACACTTTGCACAAACTAAAATCCTCTTTCCAGAAGGAAGTTTGAACCATTGCAAATTAGGTTTTTGTTTTTTCTTTTTTGTGGGATTGTATTTTCCCCTTAATTTTACTCTTTTGAAAACTCTTACCTTTCCTTTTTTACAAATTTGACATCTCTTTGCCATAGTTTTAATTTTAGATAAGTTTTTGTTAAAATTCAACAATGATTTTCTTTAAATTTTCAAAAGAAGAAATAGAAGATCTTTTAGTGGCTTGGGCAGTTATTTCCCTTTCTTTTACCTTTGCTTTGATGGGAGGAGTATTTAGAATTGAGAGAAGTTTTTTGAAGATTTTCTTTTTCTCTTTAATTACAGTCGGTCTTGGATTTTTACTCCATGAAATTTCTCATAAATTAGTAGCTCAGAGATATGGATTTTGGGCAGAGTTTAGAAGATTTGATTTGGGACTGATTTTTGCTCTTTTGTTTTCTTTCTTTGGCACGATTTTTGCAGCTCCTGGCGCTGTAATGATTTTCGCTCCATTTTCAACAAAAGAAGAAAATGGTAAAATATCCTTAGCTGGACCCCTGGCAAATCTAATTTTAGCAATTTTATTTTTATTCTTGAGTAAAATTCATCCTCTTTTTTATTTTGGCGCAAAGATTAATGCTAGTTTAGCTTTCTTCAATCTTTTGCCTTTTCCTCCTTTGGATGGATTTAAAGTAATTTCTTGGTCTCCTTTTTATTGGGGTTTGGCACTTTTATTTTCTCTTGCATTTCAGTTTCTAATTTGATATAAAAAAGTTTATTAAAATCATGCCAACTATTCAACAATTAGTTAAAAAAGGAAGAAAAAAGAAAACAAGGAAAGTGAGATCTCCTGCTTTGAAATTCAAATTTAATCCTTTAAAACAAGAAAGGGTTTATTTTCCCTCTCCTTTTAAAAAAGGAATTTGTATTAAAGTTTTTGTGACTACTCCTAAAAGACCGCACTCTGCTTTGAGAAAAGTAGCTAAAGTAAGACTTTCCAACGGACAAATAATTACTGCTTACATTCCTGGAATTGGCCACAACTTACAAGAGCACTCAATAGTTTTGGTTAGAGGAGGAAGAGTGAAGGATTTACCAGGAATTAGATATCACATTGTCAGAGGAACTTTAGATGCTGCTGGAGTTGAGGGACGAAAGACTTCAAGATCAAAATACGGAGCTAAAAAACCAAAAGAGTAAAGAAATAAAATCTATGGGTAGAAAAAGATATAAAAAAAGAGAAATTTTACCAGATCCAGTTTATAATTCAGTGAAAGTTGCAAAATTAATAAATTTTGTGATGAGAAGGGGCAAAAAATCTTTGGCAAGAAAAATTGTTTATAAAGCTTTTGAAATT